>Ga0182024_10004887_pt1 | contig 30439 bp, 27 predicted proteins | sample P32metaG_FD_120480 | JGI IMG/M metagenome (GOLD analysis project Ga0182024, IMG submission 120480) | Permafrost microbial communities from Stordalen Mire, Sweden - P3-2 metaG (Illumina Assembly) | ecosystem: Environmental > Terrestrial > Soil > Wetlands > Permafrost | place: Sweden: Stordalen... | reverse complement strand
CTAGAGGGTAGGTCTCCACTACAACCTCTTCCAGAAATGTTCCATTGATCCCCAAGGCTTTATCTCTACGGAGGTCCCCGTTTCACCTAAAAACTCGCCGCAACTGCGAAGGTTGGGTTAAGTTGATATCCCGCCACCACGGCGCGGCAAACCTTCCGACGGACGGCCTCTATTCTCCGTGTAGCGATATCCATAACGCAAGGGCGTTGAATCAGGGAGATCGTGTATCATTGGCTGGTATCAATGCCACCATTCGGGACTTGTATTGCCCCCATGCTCCTGCTGCTGGCCGGATGTAGCGGACCGGGAAAGCGAGCCGTGGCGCCGGGTGCGGCGGAGAAGGCGCGCATCACCATCGGGATCGCCGTGCCAGGGGCCAGTTACCTGCCGATTTACCCCGCGGTCGACGATGGCCTGCTCGCCAAGGAAGGCCCGTTCTTCGATATCGGCATAGAGTCCGGGCGCTACAAAGAGCGCTGGCCCGCCGCAAAATATTGGACGCCGCTGTATGTCGCGACCTACCTCCAATGGAAGCCGGCGTAACCCCAGCGGCCGGACCCCACATCCGTCTTGAATCGGTCACCATCACCTACGATCAGCCCAAGCAGGGCGGAGTCTTTACCGCGGTCTCCAAAGCAAGCCTTGAGGTGGAGCGCGGCACCTTCGTTACCATCGTTGGGCCCAGCGGATGTGGCAAGAGCAGTTTGCTGCTCAGCATCGCAGGTCTGGCGAAACCCGCGAGCGGCCAGGTGCTGGTGAACGAGCGGGCGGTTGTCGGGCCCGGACGGGACCGTGCGATGGTATTCCAGGATTTTGCGCTGATGCCCTGGCGCACCGTCCTTGAAAATGTCCGCTTTGGTCTCGAATTGCAGCGCTGGAGCGGCGAGGACCTGACCGAGCGGGCACGGCGCTACGTTGCGCTGGTGGGTCTGACGGGATTCGAGCACCATCATCCGCATCAGCTCTCCGGAGGCATGCGGCAGAGAGTCGGAATCGCGCGGGCGTTGGCTGTAGATCCGGAGATCCTGCTGCTCGACGAGCCGTTCGGCGCGTTGGATGCGCAAACCCGCGAGCACATGGGCGACGAGCTCCTGTCGATTTGGGAGCAGGATCGCAAGACGGCTGTGTTCGTGACGCACAGTATCGACGAGGCGGTCTTCTTAGGCGACCGGATCGTGCTGATGGCTCGCGATCCAGGCAGGATCACGGAGGTAATCCGCGTGGATCTGCCGCGGCCGCGCGCACTCGATATGATCGACGCGCCGGAGTATGCCAGTTGCCGGCGGCGCGTTCGCCAGCACCTGATGGGAACCGCATGAATCTGCGCCTTTCTGGTCCGCCGGTCTCCGCGCTTTCCATGCCGATATTCCTCGGCTGAAAGCTGGCTCAACCAACAGCTTCAGGATGATCCGTGGTACGCGGAACGAAACAGGAATCGGTTCCACATGGAGAAATTGACCGCCGCCCGATCCGGCATGCCAGAATGATCTGGAGTGGCGCTGATCGTTGCGGTTGACATTGGAGGGACCTTCACCGACTTGCTCGGCTACGATTCCTCCACCGGCCGCATGCTGAGCGCCAAGAGCCCCAGCACCCCTGGAGATCTGGCGCGGGGAATCCGCGACTGCTTGGATAAAATTCAACTTCGCGCGCGCGATATCGATGAGTTTGTGCACGGCTCCACCGTGGCCATCAATACGGTGCTGGAAGAGAAAGGCGCGCGCACCGCATTGGTGGTCACGCGGGGCACTCGCGACGTTTACAAAATAGGACGAGGCAACCGTCCCGAGGCCTACAATATCGGGTTCAAGCGGCCCGAGCCGCTGGTTCCGCGCCATCTCACCTTTGAGATTGATGAACGCATGGGAGCCTCAGGCGAGGTCCGCATTCCGTTCGACGCCGCACAGGCTGCGAATGTTGCCGCGAGCCTCTCTGAACAGGGCGTGCAAGCGGTGGCAGTGTGCCTGCTGCACTCCTGGAACAATCCCGCGCACGAACAACAAATGTCCACGCTGCTGGCGCGGGAGATGCCGGCGGCGTATCGCAGCATCTCGCACCAGATTCTTCGTGAGTATGGGGAATACGAACGGATCTCGACAACGGTCCTGAACGCCTACATTGGCCCGGCGGTGAGCGCTTACCTCGACGATCTCGAGCGCATGCTGGCGGGGCAGGAATTCGGGGGCGGACTGCGGATTATGCAGTCCAACGGTGGCGTGATGGCGCCGTCGACTGCCAAGCGCCAGCCCGTGGCGATGCTCGAATCGGGTCCTGTGGGAGGCTTTATCGCAGCCGCGCTCACGGGCGTCGGGTTGGGTCATTCCAACGTGATCGCCTTCGACATGGGAGGGACCACCGCCAAAGCCAACCTGGCGCCCGCGGGCATTCCGCGGATGTCGCACGGGTACCATATTGGCGGCTACGCTTCGGGTCATCCCATGATGCTGCCGGTGGTGGATACGGTCGAGGTGGGCTCGGGAGGCGGCAGCATTGCGCGCGTCGATCGCGTGGGTTCACTCAAAGTGGGCCCGGTCAGCGCCGGCGCGGAGCCTGGTCCTGCCTGCTACGGAAAGGGCGGGATTGAGCCGACGGTAACGGACGCGAACCTGGTTCTGGGACGCCTTGACCCCGGGCGTTTCCTGGGCGGCGAAATGCCGCTCGACGCCGCTGCTTCGCTCGCCTCCATCCGCGGCCGCATCGCGGAGCCGCTTCGACTGACCGAGATCGAGGCCGCGCTGGCCATCGTGAAGATTGCCGTGATGAACATGTCGCTGGCGGTACGGCAGGTGTCGGTGGAACGCGGCTACGATCCTCGCGATTTCGCCCTGGTGGCTTTTGGCGGCGCTGGGCCTCTGCATGCCGTGGAGGTCGCGCGTTCGCTGCACATCCCGATGGTGATCGTCCCCAATTTCCCGGGCCAGTTCTCCGCCAGCGGCATGTTGATCGCGAACCCTCGCCACGATTTCGTGCGCACGTACTATAAGCCTCTCGACCGCACGGATTTTGCGGAGCTCGGCCGGATCGCGGAGGAGTTGGAATCGCAGGCTCGCGAGCGTCTGCGTGAGGAGCGCGCCGCGGATGCTCCCATCGAAATGCGTCACTATCTCGAAGTCCGCTACAGCGGCCAGGACTTTTCGTTGCCGGTGCGGGTCGATCCTCGCGCTTATGCGGAGGACTACGCGGCCACCGTCTACGTGGCCTTCAACGAGGCGCATCGGAGCAAGTTCGGGTACCACGACGGTGAGCAGGCGCTTGAAATTGTCAACGCGCACTTGGTGGCGGTGGGGCGGACCCCCTGGTCCGCGCGGGACGCCCTCGTCCCGCCGGAGCCGACCGGGGGGTCGGCTGCGGACCAGGGGGTCCGCCCCACATTCCTCGCGGCGTCGAGGCCAGTGTATCTCGACTCCGCGGATGCGCCCCTCGATTGCCCTGTTTATCAGCGTGAATCGCTGGAGCCCGGAGACCGCATCCAGGGTCCGGCCGTGGTTCACGAGTACGCCAGCACAACGCTGTTGTTCCCCGGAGATGTGGCGCTAGTGGCCGAATCCGCCGAACTGATCGTCACCCTCGGAGGCCCCGGATGCCCCTAAATATAGTCACGCCGTTAGACATCGTGACGCTGGAGGTGGTTCGCAACATGCTTCCCGCGATCGCCAATGAGATGTCCTACGTGCTGCAACGCACCTCCTACAACATGATGATCTACGAGGTGCGCGATTATTGCTGCGGATTACTCGACAAATCCGGCCGGCTGCTGGCGCAAAACGTCGGTGGGGTATCGCACTTTGTAGCCGATCTGGGCGTGGTGATTCGCGACGGCGTCGAACGCTACGGCCTCGACGGTTTCCGCCCCGGGGACGTCATCGTCACCAATCACCAGCGTGTGGGTGGGCAGCACCTGAACAATGTGCTTGTCTACACACCCTGTTTTGAGGGAGAACGGCTGTTTGGCTTCGCCGCCACGCGCGCGCACTGGATGGACGTCGGCGGCCTGAGCACGGGCTTCGGCGGAGCCAACGCGCTGGACCCCTGGATGGAAGGATTGCAACTCGATCAGATCAAGCTTTACGCAGCCGGGCAGTTGGATGAAACAGCCTGGCGCCTGATTCGCGATAACATCCGCTTTCCCGAATCCTCAATGGGGGATTTGAAGTCGCAGGTCGCCTCCTGCCGCCTGGCGGAAAAGCGGCTGGAAGAGATGTTGACGCGCTACGGGCGCACCGTGGTGGAGCGCGCGATCGAGCGTATCTTCGACCAGACCGAAGCCCGCTGCCGGGCGATGGTCGAGGCGTTGCCCGATGGAGTGTACCAAGCGGAATCGCAATTTGGCGGAAGTCCGCTCGATCAAAACCAGCCGGTGGAGATCAAAGTCCGCGTCGTGATCGAAGGCAGCGGCATGACCATCGACCTGACCCAATGTTCCCCGCAACGGCGCGCCCCTATCAATGCGCGTACGCTGGCCGCTCCGCTGATCGCCTACAAAGCCCTGACGCTGCCCGAAGAGCCGGTGAACGAAGGGGCATTCCGGGCCTTGAAGGTCGAGATCCAGGAAGGCAACTACATGATGGCGCGGCATCCCGCGGCCATGGCCTCCTGGGGCAGGACGCTTCCGAGCGTCGTCGACACCATCTTCCTGGCGCTGGCGCCGATTCTGCGCGACAAGATCCCCGCCGCGCATATGGGCGTGCTCGGCGGGCCCGTTGTATTCTTCGGCACCGACCCTGCCACGCGCCGGCGCTTCGTCACGCAGAGCATCGAAGGAGGAGGCTGGGGAGGGACGCCCAGCGCCGATGGCGCATGCGCCAGCGTATCCGTCTGCCAAGGAGATGTCCACAACGCTCCCATCGAAAAGATGGAGTTGCGCTGGCCCGTCTTGGTGCGGCGCCGCGCGCTGCGGCCGGATTCCGGCGGGCCGGGCCAGTATCGCGGGGGATTGGGATTGGAAATCGAAATCGAGGGATTGACCGAAGGCTACTGGAGTTTGACGGACATGGGCCGCCAGCAATATCCACCCTGGGGTCTCAGTGGAGGCAAACCGGGCCAAACTTCCGCGAACTTGATGCAGCTCCCCGATGAGGACTCGCTCGAGCCTGTGAACGTGATCAGGCACCTAGTCCCGGCGGGCACAGTGGCGGTCGTGGCGACGGCTGGTGGAGGGGGATGGGGCGATCCGCTCCGTCGCGATCCCGAACGGGTCCGCCGCGACGTGATCGAGGGCTATGTCAGTCTCGGTGCGGCAAGGAATGAATACGGCGTCGTGCTCGATCCGCGGACGTTTGAAGTGGATGCCGAAGCAACCTCAAAACTGCGGGCAGTATGAGCCTCGCTCTTGAAACGCTGGACGCCTTTATGCAGAGCTCTGCTGAACTACCGGAAACTCAAATACGCGATCTTGTTCGCGCCGCCCTCGGCGATCCATAACCGGCTCGTCAAACGCTTGGGAGGGCAGCGGTCGCTTCCGGCGGTCAATCCTGTGGCGCCCGCGTTGGGCGCGGGCATGTCGAATTCGGTGATGACGCCGTCCGGCGTGACGCGCCCCACCTTCGCGCCTTTGGTAAACCAGATATTGCGGTCGGGGCCGACCGCGATGTTGATGGGGGAGCCGGTGGCGGTGGGAATCGCGAATTCCGTGATCTTCCCATCCGGCGTGATCCGCGCCACGCGGTTTCCATCCACCTGACGGTTGTCCATCCGTCCCGATAATTCCAGGAACCACAGGTTCCCATCCGCGCCCGCCGTGATGTCGCCGGGTCCGCGATTCGGTCCGCGGATCTCGTACTCGGTGAACTTGCCCGACGGCGTGACTTTGCCGATCTTCCCCGTGTTGAACTCGGAAAACCAGATGTTGCCGTCGGCTCCGGCCGCCAGCGCGCGGGGACCGGAGTTGGGCGTCGGAATCGGAAATTCGTTGATGACACCCGAGGGCGTGACGCGGCCGATCTTGCCACCCGCGAATTCCCCGAACCAGACGTTGCCGTCGGACCCGAGCGCGGTGGCGCGCGGCTGGCTGTTCGCGGTCGGAATCGGGAATTCCGAAAGCTCGCCCGCCGGCGTAATGCGGCCCATTCTGTTGCCGGTGTGTTCGCTAAACCAGAAGTTGTTGTCGGAGCCGATGGTGATGATGCGCGGGCTGCTGTTGGGGTTGGGCAGCACAAATTCCTTGAGCGCCTTCCCGTCCTGCGTCATGTGAACAATGCGGTTGCCGGCCTGGGCCGCGATCCACAACGTGTCGTCCGGAGCGATGGAGATCGTGGTGGGACCGGTATTGGCCGTTGGCATCTCAAATTCGGTGACTTTACCGTCGGTTTCGAATCCGGATTGGGCCAGCGCCAGGCCGGCGAGCGTCAACGCCGCGGCGCGCGAAAATGCCGTTCGCATCGTTTTCAGTTTACTTCCTCGCGGACCAGTTTATTTTTGTGGGCGGATTCGCTGCCGGAAAACAGTTCGGGAAACGGCAGGGAGGAATGTCCGCAGTAGGATAGGGCTGGGAAACTAGCGCTCTGATGCGGGATTTTACATAACGCTCGGATTACCGGCGGAAGGCCATAGTAGTTCCTGGCAGTTGCGTATATCCTCATAGGAGGAAGAGAAACGGTACTTCGTGGCCGGAACGGGGCACCCTTACCACCTCGCTGTTTACCGCCGTGCAGGAGCGACTTGGCCTCAAACCTCAATCCGGCCACGGGATCTGTAGAGGTCCTGGTTACAGACACCGTCGAAAGCCCTCCGAGGATTAAGGCACCATCTCCATGACCAATTCCGCGGGCCATTTGCCACGCTCATTGGGCAAAATTGTAATTCGTTGGGGCGGCAGAACCATTCTTACACTTGCGGCGGTTGGGAGCGTGCTCGCATGCGCCGGTTCTATCTATCAAATCGTAAGCAACTGGCGCGATGCGCGCCGCTTCCCTCAGCGGGGGATATCCGTCCAGGCAGGAAAGGTGAAGCTGAATCTGGATTGTTACGGGCAAGGAAGCCCCATAGTGGTTCTGGATAGCGGCGGAGGCGTTCCCGCGATTGGTTGGATCAAGGTTCAACCAGACGTCGCAAAATTTGCTCGTGTTTGTTCGTATGACCGCGCCGGCTATGGCTGGAGCGAGCCAGGGCCGGAGCCCCGAACGAGTTTGCAGATCGCGACGGAATTAAAGATGCTTTTGGAAGCCGCCGGCGAGAAAGGACCGTACGTTTTGGTTGGACATTCCTTCGGTGGGTACAACATCCGCGTCTTTACCGCGCGTTATCCCAATGATGTTGTGGGGTTGGTGCTGGTAGATGCCAGCCATGAAGATGAAGACGAGCGCGTAGAAGGCATTGTGCCACCCGCAGTGAAGCAGCAGGAGAAAAGAGAAGAGGATAGGAATGAGAAACTGGACCGAATCCTCACGCCCTTGCTGATTCACCTTGGAATTCAGCGTTTAGCGGTAGCAGTAGGGTGGAGTACAGCGGGCTGGGACGTCCCCAATTCCGTATCGAAGGACTTGATGGAAGAGCTTCTCTATCTGCAACAGGAGACGAAGTACAGGAACGCGATCGACTCCGAAGCCAGGGTAGACAAGCAGAGCGCCGCTCAGGCTCGTGCGGCGGGCAATATGGGAGATCGCCCCCTGATTGTTCTAACCGCTGGCAAGCCCTACGATCCCGACCCTTTGCTGTCAAAGGAGGACATGGACAAGCTAAACAACATGTGGATCAACGTTCTTCAGGTGGAGGAAGCACATCTTTCCACGCGCGGCAAACAGATCGTTGTGCCAAACAGCAGTCACGGGATTCCCTTCGAGCGCCCGGATACTGTCATTTCTGCGATCCGTAACGTGTGGTCCGCAACGCAAAACGTTCAGTAGAGTTGCTAAAGAGCTGAATAGCCCCAGAATCGGGCGAAAACCGCGGTGAGAACTGTTGCGCCTAGATCTTAGAAGAAGCCACGCACGTGCAGTGGCGACGCCTTCCTCTTCACTTTTCATAGCCGATAGTATGTTAGCGTCTACCAAATCGAAATCATCCTTAAGAAGTTCGCGTGCGCCGTCGTCACCCGAGCTGACTCAGCGGAACGTCATTTGATCGCTCGACGCCGAGCAATTCCGCCGCTGGGCGCGAAAGTGTCGTTCGCATCGTTTCAGGTTACTTCCTTGTGAGCGGTTTCGGAGTGATAACATTGTTCGCCGAGGGGAGAACCAAGACGATGCCGCTTCACCCAACCCGCCGCGATCTCCTGAAAACCACGATGGCGGCCGCCGCCACGGGCGTTGCACGCCAGTTGCATGCCGCGGGAGACGTCAGCCAGATCATGACCGCGCTCAGCTCGTATATGAGCGAGGCCGGCGCGCGTCCGCTGCCGAAAGAAGTGACCGAGAGGACCAAGTATGCCATTCTCGACACGTTCGCGGCCATGATTTCGGGCTCCGAACTTGCTCCCGGGCGTTTCGCGATCCAGTTTGCGCGGGCCTACAAGGGGGAGAGGATCGCCACCATCGCCGGCTCAGACGTGATGTGCGGCCCGATCGAAGCGGCGCTGGTGAATGGAATGCTGGCGCATTCCGACGAAACCGACGATACGCATCCGTTCTCACAGTCGCATCCAGGATGTTCCGTGGTGCCGTCGGCGATGGCCGTCGGTGAGCAGTTCGGAATTGATGGCACACGGTTGATGCGGGCCGTAGCGCTCGGCTATGACATCGGGCCTCGCGTGACCATGACCCTGGGCAAGATCGAATACATGGTGGAGACGCATCGGAGCACGCATGCCATTGCCGGAATTTTCGGCTCGGCCGCGGCCGCGGGCTGCGCGGCGCGGTTGAATGCGCAGCAGATGCGCTGGCTGCTTTCCTATACCGCTCAGCAGGCTTCGGGACTGGCATCCTGGCAGCGCGACACGGATCATATCGAGAAGGCCTTCGACTTCGCCGGTATGCCGGCGCGCGACGGCGTCACCGCGGCGCTTTTGGTTCAAGCGGGCGGAACAGGCGTCGACGATGTCTTCTCCGGCGCCGACAATTTTCTGGAAGCGTTCAAGCCCCGCAACGATCCGGCGATGCTGATCGAGAAACTGGGCGAGCGTTACGAGGTTACCCGCACCAGCATCAAGAAGTGGACCGTCGGATCGCCGATCCAGGCCCCGCTCGATGCGCTGGAGATTCTGCTCAAACGCGATCGTTTCGCCCCTGACCAGGTCCGGCAGGTGATCGTGCGCGTCGCCTCGGACGAAGCCAGCATCGTGGATAACCGCGAGATCCCGGATATTTGTCTTCAGCACATGATGGCCGTGATGCTGGTGGATAAAACGGTTTCATTCCGTTCGGCGCACGACAAGCCGCGCATGCAGGATCCGGCGATTCTTCGCGAGCGAGCGAAGATCCAACTCATCCACGACCAGGAACTCCAGCGCAAAATGCCCAGCCGCGAGGCGGTGGTGGAGGTGACGCTTGCCGGCGGCCAGCGCCTCACGGAACGCGTCACGGCCGTGCGCGGCACCGCCGACAATCCCATGACGCGCGAAGACGTCGTCGCGAAATCGCGCGACCTGATCACGCCGGTCCTGGGTGCGGCGGTCTGTGGGAAGCTGATCGACAAGGTATTCGCTCTCGAGAGTGTGGCGAATATCGCCGAGCTCCGGCCATTGCTTCAGCGCTAGCGCTGCGCCGTTATCCCAATTGACGGCTTGCGGATATTTTTCTAAAGTTCAAACTGATACACTACCAGAGAGATCAAGCCGTGGTGTGGGCGAAGACTTCAAAAAAGTCCGCTATCGCGGCGGAAGCAAGGAGATTTCAAGATGCGACTGCGTCTCTATTTTCCGATTGTGACTGTCGCGGCGATGCTCGCGCTGTTCTCTTTCACCCCACCGGCTGCCGCCCAACGAGGAGGGTCCAAGGCGTCCAAGGCTCCCACGGGGCCTGCGCCGCGCCTTGCGAATGGCAAACCGGACTTTAGCGGAGTCTGGCAGACCCCGCGCATGGCCGACGTGACCAAAGACGAAGCCTGCTGCAAAGGGGTTCCTGTGCTTCCCTACACGGCGTGGGGAAAACAACAGTGGGAGAGTTACGATGCGGAGAAGGGCGACTATGCCGGAGCCTGCCTGCCCTTCGGGTTGCTCCGGTCCGTGGGCGGCCCGCATCCCGTCCAGATATTTCAGAACGACAAATACATCGCGATGCTCTACGAGCAGAATAGCTGGTTCCACGTCACCCCCATTGACGGGCGTCCTCATCCCAACAATCCGGACGCGACATGGTTTGGAAACTCGGTCGGCCATTGGGAGGACGACGCACTGGTGATCGACACCATCGGCTTCAACGGCAAGACCAGGATTGACACCATCGGGCATCCGCATAGCGACCAATTGCACACCGTCGAACGATTCCGGCGCACCGATATGGGCCACATCGCCTATACGCTCACCATCGACGATCCGAAAGCGTACACCAAGCCCTGGGATAGTGTGAGAACGTGGACACTCAGGCCCGACTGGGAGATCATGGAATACTCCTGCGAGGAGAACAATAAGAGCCTGTGGGAAGGCCGCATCAAGCCGCCCGACTATAACAAGTAGGACGCTCGACTGCTAGAACATTTCGACGTTAACGAAGACCACCGCTTGCTGACGCGCGCGGTTCAGAAAGGAGCTTCCGAACCGCGACAAGTAATGGAGCGGTCTTCGCCAATTGCGAAAATGCTCTAAATTGCCCGAGGCGAGCCCTATACTCCGGCCGGAAGTCTTAAAATGAATCGACTGATCCGCTTGCGCGAAAGGTGGCCTATGAAACGTCTGCTCACCATCGTTCTCACTATCGCGATGGTTGGAATCGCCGTGATGGCGACGGTGCCGGCTCGCGTCCGCGTGCTGGCGCAGAATCGCATGAACTACTCCATCGTCGGCCAGAACAGCGGCCACGTCGCTCTCGGACTTGCGATTCGCAAGCTCGGCGTTTACGGCACGTTCATGCAGGCTCCGGCGCACCCCGACGACGAGACCAACGCGTTGTTCGCCATGTTCACCCATGGCCTGGGCCTGCGTTCGATCGACCTCCAGAACAACCGCGGCGACGGCGGACAAAACGAAATCGGCCCCGAGCTTTTCCGCGACATCGCGGTCCTGCGCACCGCCGAGCTGCTCTCGGCGCACCGCATCGACGGAGCCGAGCAATACTTCACGCGGGCCATCGATTACGGCTATTCGTTCGATCCCCAGGAAGTGATTCAGAAGTGGGGCCGCGAGGAGATCGTCGGCGATTACGTCCGGCTCCTGCGCACCCTCCGCCCCGACGTGGTGCTGACGATGAACATTCAGGGCCGTGGTGGCGATCGCGCCCATGAGGCGACGACAATCCTGTTCCGGGAAGCCTACTTCGCGGCGGGCGACCCATCGAAATATCCCGCGCAACTCCGCGAAGGACTCAGGCCCTGGCAACCGAAAAAACTTTACTTCGCCGCCCCTCCTGCCCCGCCCGACGCAGGCGGCCGCGGAGGACGAGGAGCCGGTCGCGGCGCGACTCCGCCTACAGCTCAAGCCGCGCCCGCACCTCAGACCGCGCCGCCAACGCCCCCGGTGAAGCTCGCTCCAGCGAACACGAACGCGTACGATCCGCTTCTGGGCCGCACCTACGCTGAAATCGGAGCCGATGCGCGCAGCAATCACAAATGCCAGGGCACCGGTGGCCTGCCGGCGCTGCCTGGATTCAATAACAATGGACGCGGCGGCGGCGCAGGTCCGGGTGGCGGCGGTCCGGGTGGCGCTGGATACCAGCTCATCGACAGCACCATTTCCGGCCAGAAGGACAAGACCGAGACCTCGCTTTTCGACGGCGTCGACACCAGGCTGGAAGCCATCGCTCAGTATGCGGGCCCGAACCCGCCTACTGCCCTGATCTCCGCGATCGGCGTCATTGCCGCCGATGCCAGGGTCGCGCGGAACGCCTTCGACTCCGGCAACGACGCCGCACCCGCGCAGCCCATCGAAGCCGGTCTCACCGCCATCCGCGCCCTGCGCGCGCAGCTAACCGACCCTGCCTCCTTTGGGGGGCTCGACGACTCGGCCCGCTACGAAATCGATTTCCGTCTCCGCATCAAGGAACGCGACTATCAGGACGCCGTGCTTGCCGCGCACGGCCTCTCCTTCGACGCCGTGGCCGACGACGGGCTCGTGATCGCCGGGCAGCCTGTGAAGCTCTCCATCCTCGCCGTGAACCGCGGTCCCTCGGATGTCAGTGTAACCGGCGTCTCGATCGCCGGCTTCGACGCGCCCGTCGCCTGCGCAGCGGGCGGCGTGAAGAAGGATGCGGTCTACACCTGCGCCTCCGACGCGCACGTCCCGAAAAACGCCCGGCCGACAACGCCATACTTCAACGACAACTACTGGAAGCATCCGGAAAATCAGGCGATTCAGATTTTCGCCTCCGATGTCGAGTTCGGCGTTCCCTTCGCCCCTACGCCGTTCCGCGTAACGTTCCACATCCAGGCGGGCGGCGTCGAAGTCACACGTGAGGTGCCGGTCGAATTTCGATACGTGAAGGACATCTACCTCGGCGACAAGCGCATGGAGCTCAACGTCGTCCCGGCCTTCTCGGTCAGCGTCACGCCGGCCCTCGCAATATTTCCGGCTTCCGCCGGCGCTGCCCCCAGAGCCACGGCTTCTGCAGTCGCGGCGGCGCCGGTCAAGCGTGAAATCCATGTCTCTGTGACCAACGACACGAAGGGTGCAGCCGAGGCCTCGGTGTCTCTCGATTTGCCCGTCGGTTGGAAGGCGACTCCGTCGAGCGTGCCGCTCAGCTTCGCCCATGAGAATGACCCGCTGTCGGCCAGGTTCGAGATTACCGCTCCGCCGCAGGCTAAAGTCGGCCAGTACACCTTGCGCGCGGTGGTCGCCTCCCCGGCCTTCCCGCAGGAGAAGTTTTCCGATGGCTACGAGGTAATCGAATATCCGCACATTCAACGCCGCCAGGTAATTAAGCCGGCCGAAGCCGCGCTCAAGGTGGTCGATGTGAAGGTGACGCCGAATATCAACGTTGGCTACATCGTCGGCGTGGGCGATCAGGTGCCCCCGGCCCTCGAACAACTGGGCGCGAAGGTGAGTTACATCGAAGAGGACGAACTCGCCTGGGGCGACCTGTCCAAACACGACGTGATCGTGACCGGCGTCCGCGCCTACGAGCGGCGTGCCGATCTTCGCGCCTATAATCGCCGTCTGCTCGATTATGTCTCGCGGGGTGGGACCGTCATCGTGCAGTACAATAAGACCGAGTTCAATCAGGCGGATTACGGTCCGTATCCCGCCAAGGTCGGCGGGAACCGCGTGGCCGATGAGTTGGTCCCCGTCAAAATACTTGCGCCGGCCGATCCGGTATTCAATATTCCGAACAGAATCGGCCCGTCGGCGTGGGCCGGTTGGGTGCAGGAGCGTGGTCTTTACTTCCTCGGAGAGAAGGATCCGAAGTACGTGGATCTGGTGTCGATGACGGACTCCTTCAAGGACAACCCCGGGGAGAAACTCGGAGCGATGGTCGAAGCCAAGTACGGCCGGGGAAAGTGGATCTATCTCGGCCTCGGGCTGTGGCGTCAACTGCCGGCAGGAACCGACGGCGCCTATGAGCTTCTGGCCAACCTGATCAGCCTGCCGAAGGCGAAGACGCCCGAACTGGCCGCTCATTAGGCACATTTTCGGCAGGATAAGTGACCTGCCTTCCGTTTATCTTCCCCCAAGGCGTAAGCGTGTGAGGTTGTGAACGGGTGGCGCTGGTGATTTCGCGGACTTCAATACCCCGAGCCAACAGCGCATCGGCTATCAAGGAGCGGTGACAGCGCCAGGGCACCGCCTCGGCGCACATAATTGCGATCCGTTCCGACTTGGCAAGTGTTATCAGATCGTCCAGGTGTTTCTGGAACTCAGGCGTCTGCATGTAATCGGCGAAGCCACGGAAGCTGGCGTTATGCCAGCCGGTGTTGAGAGAATCCCGGCGCGCACGCCGGAAGCCGCCCAGCCCGGGCATATACCGGTAATGCAGGCGGGCGGAATGGAGGACAGGCGATAATTCGCTTCGGTTGAACTGCGGATTGTGCCGCGAACGTGGGACCGTGCGCACATCCACGAGTCGCTGCACCTGGTGTGCTTTCAGGAGCTGGATAAAATCCCTTACCGGGCGGGTTGAGTGCCCAATGGTCATGACGATCAACGGCGTCGGCGATGCGCGTTCATTCATGCCGGAGTGCCGGGCGCGCGTCGGCAACCCGTTTGCTACTTCGCTGCCTGCGGCAGCTCATCCGGGTTCGACCCGCCCAGAAACAGCCGCTTCCCATCCTTGAATGTGATGTTCGCGCCGTTGGCCCGATTCTCCCCGCTCTTGGCCTGATAGCCCGTGATCACGATCTCCGTGCCCGTTTCCAGGGAGTGCTTCGTAAAGCCTCGCCGTAATAAAATGTTCGGGCTGCCGCCTTCCACCATCCAACTGGTGATCTTGCCGTCCGGGCCCTTCACGTCGATGTGGATCCAGGCGTGTGGATTGATCCATTCCATCTGCGTCACCGTGCCCGTCAGCGTCACCGGCTTGTTAATGTCGAATTCCGCCGCGAACGCATGATGAGCCCACACCGGCGCGATTGAAAGCATCAGAGCCACCCAGGAAATCGGCAAAATCCCCCGCATTATTTCGATCCTTTCCGATCCGTCTTGGCTTCCTCGGCGCGAGCTCCCTTGAGCGCGTTAAACATGTAATAATTCCCCTCGTGGCACGCGTACTCGTAGAGCACGTAGTTGGGTTCGCTGCGTAAAGGAAAGGCGATGGTCCAAGGCTGCGTCCACGTCTTCGGATCGTCAATGGTGACCTGGTAGTTCAGCGTATTGGCGTCGGCCCGCGTGAAGCGCTCGGTCAATCGCAGGCTCTCGCTAGCCTGAGTATTTCCCACCACCGTCCCGTCCTTGAAATTGGTTGTCTCCACCACCAGCGTGTTGCCGTCCCAATGTCCCCGCGAGTCCCCCATCCAGGTGCGGATATTCGCTCCCGCATGCGGCCGCCCACCAACCGGCCCACCCACGGGAATGATGCGAGTCTCGTGGATCATTTCATTGCGCAGCACCACATATCCGGGCATCTGAAGAATCTGGTTGCCCTGGTTATAGGTATTGGGCACGATGGAGCCCACCGTTCCGCGTGTGATGCAGCGGTCCCACAGGCTCTCGTCTTCCCAGGAATCGTGACAGCCGCCGGCGGTGGTCGAGCAGGGCCGTGCCCGCCTTGCCGCGGCGCGGTCGGCAGCCAGCTTCTGCGCCTCCGGAGTCAGCGCGGGAATGCGCCCGTCCGCCGGAGCCACCACCAGCGAGGCTTGCCGGTTCGGCTTCCCACGGTCGTCCCAGTACAGCGGCGGACCGATACTCACGCCGTCCTTGCACGTGGTCGGGGTGTTGCCTAAACCGCCGCGGTTCGGATCGCAACGGGTGACGTCGTTCACCGTTGCCTGTTCGTCGATTTCCGACTGCGTCTTGGCGCGAGCCTGCCTTTGAGCGAACTCTTCGTCGTTGAGAACATTCCTGGTTCCGAAATTGCGCGGCCGCTCCAGCGGAGTGCCCACCATGTCGGTTCCCGGCCACACCCCTTGCAGATCAGGATCGCCCCACGCAGTCTTGGGCTGAGTCCACGGTCGTGTTACTGACGGCGGCGCGGCACTCTGCGCCGCCAGCGGCAACCCCGCCAGCATCAGGAACGCGAATGCGCCTCCACATCGCATCGGGCCAAGTCTCCTTTCCTACGGCTCAAAGCCTATCGTAACGCGTCGTCACGCTCAAGGCCCGGTCGCACCTATCTCGGCGCGCGCGGTCCTGGCCCCCGCGCGAAGCTCGACATCGGCGGAGGCGGAGGCGGAGGCTCCGGAACCGGCTCGGGCTTTTTGGGCCGGGCGTCCAGACGCTTCAGGATCATCCCTTCCTTGACCTTCTGGAATTTCGGCGTTCCCGGCGCGGCCCCCGCCGCCGCCACCATGTCGTCGGTGATCTCCGCCGTCGCGGGCAGGTATTTCTGGAAATAGTTGCGAATGCGATCCTGCACGATCCGCTGCGCCGAGTACACCGCCAGGTACAGAATCTGCTCGCCCGGCGCCTTCACGATGGCCTTGTAAAGCTGCGACGGCTTTTGCAGCTTGGGGCTCTTTAACTCCCGGTCCAGCTTCTTCGCCGCCGCTTCCAGTTTTTGCCAGGCGCTGACTTCGGCCCTGGTCAAGTCCGCCGCCTTGATTAGTTCCTGCCGCTCCTTGGCGCTGAGCTTTTCGAACAGCACCGAAAGGAACAGAGGCAGGCTGGCCACGTGCGTGTCCCATCCGAAGGGCGTCATCTGGCGGGCTTTTTGAAGTTTGCCGAAGCCCGCCGCATTGGCCCCCGCTCCCGATAGCGCCGGCGAGTACAAACTCAGCAGCCGGGCCTCTTCCAGCGCGCGCACCAGATCGGCCGGATTGGGCTCCCTGGCGATATGCCGAAGCTCCGCGCCCAGAGCCTCCGGCGAGATGCGCCCCAGCATCTCCGCCTCGCGCGCGTTTTCCGACTGCAAACCCGTGCGCTCGTCGATGGCGTACCCCAGCCGCGCCTTGAAGCGGATCATCCGCAGCATGCGCGAGGGATCGTCGTAAAAGGAATAGTTGTGGATCGCGCGCAGCTCCTTGCGCTCGATGTCTCCGGCGCCGTTGGTGGGATCGATCAGCAGCCCCAGCGAAGCCTTGTTCAGCGATAGGGCGATGGCGTTGACGGTGAAGTCGCGCGCGCGCAGATCCTCGTGAATGGTGGCGAGTGTCACCTGGGGCTTGCCGCCGGATTTGGGAAAGCGCTCGGCGTGCGCCGTGCCCACTTCGGCGGTGACGCCGCTTGGGAAACGCAGCTCGGCGGATTTGCGCAGCTCGTCGATCGAGACAATCTTGGCTTTGTACTTTTGTTCCGCCATGCGCGCCAGCTTCAGAGCGCTGCCTTCCGTCGTGAAGTCCAGATCGCGCACCGGATTGCCGCCCAGCATGTCGCGCAGAGCGCCGCCGGTGAGGAACAGGCTCGCGCCGGCCGCTGCGGCCAGGCCCTGAATTTCACCAACCACGCGGAACTGATCCGCGCTCAGGTGGCTTTCCAGCATAAACATGTAGTCGCTCATTCGATCCTCGCCCTTCCCCAGCTCTTACCCAGCCCTTACCCAGGTGTGTGGACCCGCGCCGCGCTCAAGCACGCGGGTGATGTTGGTCCACCACCTCGCGCAGCCTCCGCCGGGCTACGTGCGTGTATACCTGTGTGGTAGAAATATCCGCGTGACCCAGCATGATCTGCACGCTGCGCAGGTCGGCGCCGCCCTCCACCAGATGCGTGGCGAAACTGTGCCGGATCACGTGCGGCGTCAGACGCGTCGTGATCCCCGCCTTGCGGCCATAGCCCTTGAGCAAGAACCAAAACGACTGCCGGGTCATGGCCCCGCCCCGAGCCGTCACAAATACGTGCGGGCTGGCCGCGCCTCCCAGCAGTTTTCCCCGCCCCTCCCGCAGATATCGGTCCAGCGCTTCCCCGGCGCTTTGGCCGAACGGAACCATGCGCTGCTTGTTGCCCTTCCCTAAAACCCGCAGCACGCCCAATTGCCGCTCCACTCCCGCCAGTTCCAGATTGCACAACTCGCTGACCCTCAATCCGGTAGCGTACAGAAGCTCCAGCATCGCTCGATCCCGCAAACCGGTGGGTTTCGTATCCGGCGGAGCCGCAATCAGGCGCTCCACCTCTTCCCGGTTCAGATACTTGGGCAGCGTCGACCACTGCCGCGGCGGCGTCAGAAGCTCGGCCGGGTCCCGCGCGATGGTTCCCTCCCTCGTCAGGAACCCGTAGAAGTTCCGTAAAGTGGCGATGTGGCGGGCGACTGATCGCGCGGACATCCCGGCATTATACAAGGACTGGACGTAGCTGCCCAAATGCTCTGCCGTGGCGTCTGCTTCACAAACTGGAAGCGCCGATATAAGTCTTTTCAAATCAGTTCGATATGAGGAGATAGAATTGGCTGCCAAGCCCTTTTCGACACGGCAAAAGTCGAGAAAGGCCCTGGCTGGTCCCGACAAGGGTGCCACCACCGGCGCCTTCGCCTGCATTTAGCCAATGATACAATACTTGCGAAATTGTTTGAAAGAAAATCGAAATAAACACACCCCCCTATGGCTCTCGCTTCCAATAAGAAGGTCCTGGTCGCCCGCTTCGAGCGCGAATCCCTCCAGGGGTTCGTGCAGATGCCCGCGGGGCTGGAGGGCGATGCGGTGGAGTTGCTGCGTCCCGAGGGCAGCCTTGTGCGGGTCCCCTTCGCCGAAACAAAACTGGTCTGTTTTGTTCGCGACTTCGAGGCCGGCGAAACCTGGCAGGACCACCGCGCCTTCGCCACCCGCCCCAAAACCGCCGGGCTATGGGTCCGCTTCCGGTTCCGCGATGGGGACTGGCTGGAGAGCATCCTGCCCAATAACCTGCTCCAGATCGAGGCCGCCGGCTTCAGCGCCGTTCCCGCCGACCCGAGTTTCCAGAACCAGCGCATCTTCGTGCCGCGCCCGGCGCTCGCGGGCGTCGAAGTTCTGGGGGTGATCGGTAGTTCAGCGCGCCTCCGCCGCCCCGCCAGGAAACCGGGCGACGACGGCCAGTTGAAGATGTTCTAGTCTTGGTGGGGCAGGTCCCCGACCTGCCTTTATTACGCCAGCACCGCCGCCGGCAAATCCCAGGTCCTCAAGTCCAGCCAGCAATCTTCGGTCGCACTCTCTTCGTTTTCCGGAGCTTTTGACCCAAGGGCGCGGCGCACAAACGTCACGTGCTCGAGCGCGAAAGAGCGGGGTCCCGAGTATTCGCGCCACCGCCGCACGGCCAGGTCGAACGCGGGCTGAACGGCGGCTGGCTCCAGATCCTGGGCCAGGGTGAGGTGCGGCTCGAAGCGCCACAACTCGGGCGCTTTGCAGTCGCCGTGGTTGAGCTGCCCATGCAGCTCCCGGAGTTGCTCTAATCCGTCTTCAATCCCCAGATGGATCACTTCCGAGATCGGAAAAACCCCTATTCCCTGCACGGATACGCGGAAGGAACGAGCTTGGCTCAGAACTTTCTGAATTTCCCGGGAAGCTACCTCTTCGCCGCAGGCGATCTGCCGCGGAGGCAGGATCGTGATGTGCGCCCTAAGCCGGCATCCTGGGGACAGTTCGTCGCGCAGCCCGTCGACGAACCCCGCCAGAGGCTCAGGTATGTACGCAACTAACGCGAGGAGCTCGATTCGCCCGTCGCTTAAGGACACATCCATGGTTTACAACCCACCCATCCCTACAACCCAGGATATCTTATCACAACGTCTTATTCTACCGCCGCAGGAATGGGTATCGCGTCCATGGAAGTTTCGCCGGAACCTTCGAGGCTGTCCGGGAGCTTGGCTTCGGGCGCCGCTTCAAGCTTCGGTTCCGGAAGCACCCAGCGCGCCTCCTCGAAACCGACGAACTTGAAGATGCGCAAATCGCCCCTCTCGGATTCCAGCAGATCGCCAGGTTCCAGGGGCGTGGAGCTTCCTCGCAGCTCAAAGTAGGCTGCATACGGAGATTTCGCCTCGACCGCGTTCCCCGGATTGTAGTCGCGCGGCTTGACGCTGGCGGCGCCGCTGACGTGCGGCGCGTGGCGGAAATACTGGCGAAGGTGATCTTTTAAGCGGTGAATTTTATAGCTAGGCATGGCGCTCCTGTCCATTATGGCCCAAGACAAATCACAATGGAAATGTTTTTTGCGTGACAGCGTTCAGCGGCTCCGCGTCCTCATAGCCTTGATCCAGCCAGCGCTCGACATTCTCCCGCTTCCAGCGCAGAGCATCCCGCAGCGAGCCCAGCCGCCGGCCCGGTTCCAGGACCCGTACACGCACTCCCGCGGGCAGGGGCGGGTGAAATCCAAACACCGCCCGGAATCCGAGCACGAAAGGCTTCAGCACAGCCGAGGGAATCTCCGGCAGAGCTTGCAGAGCCAGGATCTCGGTTGCCCCCAGCTCGACAGCGGCGTACACCGGCAGAGGATTGAGCAGGCCGCCGTCGGAGTAATAGCGCCCGTCGATGCGCACCTGCGGCAGCACCAGAGGCACGGCGCAGGACGCCGCCAGGTGCCGCCACGTGACTTCGCTCCCGCGAAAGATCCTGGGCTTCAGCCGCAGCAGATCGGTGGCCACCACGGCGAAGTCCACCTGGGGCCTGTGCCCGCCCGCCAAAACCCGCACGCTCGCCTCCAGCCGGTGCAGGCTGGCCACGTCTTCTCTCAGCCACAGCTCGCGTAGCATTTGCGGAGTCGCGCCGCAGGCGATGGCATAGCCGTTCAGCGACCCCACCGAAGCGCCGACAATCAGATCCGGCTGAAACCCCGGCGCCAGAGCCGCCCACGCTCCCGCCTGCCAGGCTCCGAACAAACCGCCTCCGGAAAGCACAAGAGCCCGCACAGGGCCGGCTCGGCCGTCCGAACCGTTGCGAACTCGGGAAGATTCCGCCGAGCATGCTTTGTTGTGCACACGCTCCGTTGTGCGCGTGAGATCCTTGGGAGCCCGCACAGGGCCGGCCGAGCCATGCTCGTTGGAAGCGCGCATTACAATAAGAGGGTATCCTGTTCCATGGACTTCGATCCAGCCAAGTACGGACCCGAGGTGGCCCGCGTGCTCGCGTTAGACGGAAACGGGAACCGGCTTTTGCCGCTAACCTGCGGCCCCTGCTCCAGCCCGGAAGCGCACCAGATTCTCAAAACCTGGGAGCCGGCCCGCCTGTTTCCCTCGAGCGACGATGCGGAGGCGGCCATGGCGGGCTTGTGGCTGTACTTTTCCTGCTTCGAGGAAGCCCACGAGCTGGCCAACCATTCGACCAGCGCCGAGGGCTATCTCTGGCACGCGATTGTGCATCGCCAGGAAGGCGATTCCGGCAATGCAGCGTATTGGTTCCGCAAAGCCCACACCCATCCCATCTACTCGCAACTGAGTCCGCTGGCGGCCCAGATCCTGGTGCGCCACCGGCGCGCCGAATTCCGCGTGAGTCAATGGGATCCGTTTGCGTTTCTTTCCTTCTGCGACCGCGCCCGGCGGCAGCCTGGCTCGCACCAGGAGCAGGCGGCGCTGGAGATTCAGCGCGCCGAGTGGCAGCTCCTGTTCGACTATTGCGCGAGAATTGCTCAATGAGGCTCGCTCCATGAAGTTACGCTACTGGGTGACGCTGGTCGTGCTGGCCGCCGCCGGCGTGACCGCGTGGCGCATCGACAAATGGAAATCCCAGCCGCCCGAGGTTCCCTTCGCGCGCGTCGCGCGAGAGACCATCGTCAGCGCGGTGCCCACCAACGGCAAAGTCGAGCCGGTGGAATCGGCCATCGCCCACGCGGAACGCTCCGGACCGGTCCAGGAGATCCTCATCCAGCTCCGCCAGCACGTCGTCAAAGGCGACGAGCTGCTGCGCCTGGACGCTTCCGATGCCCTCGCCGACCGCGATTCGGCCGAGGCGCGCATCGCCCAGATTCGCACCCAGCTCGAAGTGATTTCAAACGGCGGGCCCTCCGCGGATCGGGCTCGGCTGGAGAGCGACTTGGCAAGCACCCAGCAGAGCCTGGACCACGCGCATACGGATTATCGAAACGCTCAACGCTATCAATCGGAGCAGATCGCCACCGCCGTGGAGGTCGCCGCGCGGAAGCAAAAGGTGGACGAGCTGGAGGTTCAGCTCAAGGGTCTGAAGGAGCAGAAGGCCGCGCTGGTTGCGCCCACCGACCGTGCTTCCGCCGAAGCCCGTCTGCGCGAAGCACAATCGGCTCAGCGCCTGGCCGAGAAGCGGATCAGCCAAAGCGTCGTGCGCGCTCCCATCGACGGCGAGGTGTATCAATTCGACCTGAAGCGCGGCTCGTATCTGAACGCCGGCGACACCGTCGCAATGATTGGAAGGCTGGATCGCGTCAACGTCAAGGTCTACGTGGACGAGCGCGATCTGGGACGGGTGACCAAAGGAATGCCGGTGCGCATCACCTGGGACGCTCTCCCCGGGCGGGAGTGGAAGGGCGTGGTGAACAAGCTGCCCACCGAGGTGACCGCTCTGGGCACCCGCCAGGTGGGCGCGGTGGAGTGCCTGATCGAAAATCCCAAACGCGAGCTGCTGCCCGGAACCAACGTCAACGTCGAGATCCGCGCCGAATCGGTTGACAACGCCTTGACCGTTCCCAAAGAGGCGCTCCGCAACGAGAAGGGGCAGGAGGGCGTGTACGTGCTGCGGGGCGACCTGATCCGATGGCAAGCGGTGAAGCTGGGCCTCGACAACACCACCCGCACCCAGGTGACCAGTGGGCTGACCGACGGCGACTCGGTGGCTCTGCTTGTCGAAAAGCCGCTCAAGGACGGGATGCTGGTTGTTCCCGTGAACCCATAAGCAGCTTCTCTACGTGTTTCGCCAGGACGTCGACTTCCACGTTCAGGCGCATTCCCGGCTTGGCGAAGCCCAGCGTGGTATGCGTCATCGTGTGCGGAATGATAGTGACTCCCACGATGGGACCGTCCAGCGCCGCGATGGTCAGACTGATTCCGTCAATGGCGATCGAGCCCTTCTGCACCAGGTAACGATCGAGCGCCGAGGGCACGCGCAGCTTCAGCCACCAGTTGCCGCCGCCCAATTCATCCAGAGCCTCGATGACGCCGGTGGCATCCACGTGCCCTTGCACGATGTGGCCGGAGAGACGAGTGGCGGGAGTCACGGGCCGCTCCAGATTGACTCGCGATCCCGCGCCGAGATCGCCCAGATTGCTGCGCTCCAGCGTTTCCGGTGCGAGGTCGGCCGCGAAGGAATCGGTGGTGATGTCGAGAGCCGTGAGGCAGACGCCGTTGACCGCGATGCTCGCGCCCTCGGTGAGATCGGCGAGCACCGCCGCGCAGCGCACCCGCAGCCTCGCCCCCCCATTGCGTTGTTCCAATGTGTCGCGCGGATCGAGGGTGACAACCGTACCGAGTTCTTCAATGATTCCAGTGAACACTTGCTAAATCTTACCGCGCCCATCAACGCGGAAGAAACAAATCTACCTATCGGCGTGCATCGGCGTTCATCTGCGGCCAAATATGCTTCTCAGTTCCCTGGCAAAATGAAGGAAAACGCAATGACCAAAGTGAACGACCTTCATCGGAAATGGATGAAGAGCAAGGAATACCGCCAGGCCTACCAAGAGCTCGCGCCCGAGTTCGCGCTTGCCCGAGCGGTCATCGCCGCGCGCGTCACGGCGGGTCTCACGCAAGAGCAGCTCGCGCAGCGGATGGACACGACTCAATCCGTGATCGCCAGACTGGAGAGCGGACGGACCCGGCCCTCTACGCAAACGCTCGAGCGCTTGGCCACGGCAACCGGAACGCGCCTCAAGATCAGCTTCGAACCGCAACGCGCCCGCTGAGGAGGGAACTTTGGCCCCAAAGCTGCTACGCTCCCTTGCGATGCGCCTTGCCATCGCGATCGTCATGCTGACCTGCGTCGGCTTGGCGCAGTTCAAAAGTACCGTCCCGCTGGTGGTCGCACCCACTACCGTCACAGATTTCAAAGGGCGCTATCTGGACGGCCTCGAACCCGAAGACCTGACACTATTTGACAACAATGTGCCGCAGTTGACACACCTGGATTGGATGACCTATCCGATTGACTTGGTGGTCGCGGTGCAGGCCAGTGCGAACTCGGGGGCCGTTATCGATAAACTCGGCGGCAGCGGCATTCTGTTTACGCAGTTGCTGGCGGGAGATAAAGGACGAACGGCAGTACTGTCATTCAGTGACGACGTGAAGGTCCACCAGGACTTCACCGGCGATCCCGATTCCGTAATTCATGCGTTGCGGATGCTGCGCAAGGAAGGTAACGACGCGCACATGCTGGATGCAATGCTCCAGGCGCTCCTGATGCTGGAGCAGCGGCCGCCGGGAAGACGGCGAATCATTTTAATGATCGCGGAAAAGCGCGATCGTTCAAGCAGGGCAAAGTTGGTAGACGTAATGCAGCGCGTGGAGCGGCTAAATGCATCGGTTTATTGGCTGACTTATTCGCCATTCCTGGAGCCCTTTACCGTGAAGCCCAAGACTGCTGAGGATCTGAAGCCTGAGGCGGAGCGAATCAAGTTCAGGCAGTGCGATCTTTGCCCATCCCCCGACGAAACCGGGGCTCCCCCCGATGTGGGACCGGGTGGTCTGTTCTACGCCATGGGCGAATTGCTACGGCTGCAGCAGCAGGATCTTTCCAGCCTATTCACCCAGCACACCGGCGGAAGAACGCTACCCTTCCTGAAGAAGAACGCGCTGGAACAGGCCATTCAACTGGTGGGTGCGGAGGTGCATCGCCAGTACATTCTCAATTTCGAGCCCAAGGGGAATCAGCCAGGAAGCTATCATACACTCCGGGTTGTGGTGAAGGGCAGGCCAGAGCTTCAGGCAAGAACCCGCGAAGGATACTGGGCGCTTCCATAGCGCCACTATTGAACCGCGATGGTCACGCCGCCCTGCCCCGGCACTCCTCCCACCGAAACTACGATCGGCACCGCCGCTCCCGCCGTCACGCCTTGCGGAACCACCGCGTTCACTTGCAGCAGTCCGGCGATGGCTTCTCCCGACGAGCCCGCGTATTGCACCACGGCATTCAGATTGCCGATGCTCACGGTCACCGGCAGCACCGGCCGCTTCAAGTCGGTCACGATCACGCTCCCCGTCACACCCGGCGGCGACGTCTGGCCTTCGCCGGTGGCATAGATCTGGACCACGCTGCCGCGCGGCGCCGGGTTGGATGCGCCGTTCACCGAGTTGTCCTGGTTCAAGACCGCGCCTTGACCCAGACCCGTCGAGCCGATTGTAAAGACTCCCGGAGCCGACGCCACGACTGGAACCGACCATCCGCCTGAGGTCACACCCCCATATTGGAGCGCAATGGTGGTCGTCGCCTGGTTCGCGACTTCATACGGCACGATCACGTTGGCCTGGTAAGCCGAGCCATAGATCATCGGCGCGGGATTTCCGTCGAACAATACCTGCGCGCCGTTGAGGCTGGTGGCGACATTGCCGGCTGCATTGAGCGTAAACCCCGACGTATTCGATGGTCCCGCGCCGAACCCGTAGATCGTGAGGATTTCCCCGGGAGACACGGCCCCCGGGATCTGCGAAGCCGCATTCACGATCGAGCCCAGGAACGGAGGCTCCGCGGCGCTGGTGGTGGGGATGGTCGTCACCGGCACCACTACGGTCTGGCTTCCGGAAGTAATCGTAATGTTGTACACGCATGCCTGGTTCGCGTGGCACGGCGGCCCGAAAAAGGGCATGACGGGAATGGACGCAGGCGTCGTGTATGGCAACGGCGTCGATGAAAAGCTCCCGAAGCCGACGGCAAGGTTCTCCGGGACGCTGGAAGTAACTTGAAGCATCTGGTTCGGAAACAGCAGTGCGCCATCGGGAATTGTGAATGTGACACTTAAGGGCGTCACTGAAAACGCCGGCCGTTGATTCCAGATCACCAGAGTCACGGGAAGCGACACCGGGCCCTGAAGCGTCGACGTCGCCGTGACGGTGCCGCTATACGTGCCCACGGCCAAACCTGCGGGATTTGCCGTGATTACGGCGCCTCCTTGCCCCGAAGAGACGCTCAACCAGCTCCCCCCCGAGCTTGTTGACGCCGAAAACCCCACCACCGCGCTGGGATTATTCACCGTGACAATCTGCGTCGATGGACCCGATCCGGCTTGTACGGAAAACGTCACCGAAGATTGCGAGAGCCCGAACAAATTGCCGACGGTGAATTGAACCGGCACAGTCACCGTGTCGTTCGAGCCGCGGATCACGATCTGGCCGTTGTAAACTCCGGCGGCCAGACTGGCCGCACTGGCGCTCACTGTGAGCTGGACCGGAGTGATTCCACCGGAGGGACTCACCGACAGCCAGTTCGGGCCGGAGCCATTGCTCGGGGTCGCCAGGAACGCAAGCGGGTCTCCGCTGCTGGTGATCGAGAGAACTGCCTGAGTATTGCCGGGAGCCGCGAGCGTCAAGCTTGCGGAGCTCACATTCACGAACGCCGACGCGTTGACGATCAAGGTGAGGGGGATGGTGGTGACCACTGCATTGGGCCCCTCAGGAGTTAGGGTCACCGCGCCGGTATACGTCCCCGGGGCCAAGCCGGTGGGATTCACCGCAATGGTGATCGTGGCGGGCAACGTGACTTGGGTGGCGTTGACCGAAAAAGGCCCGCTTGCAGAAGGCCCCGTCACTGCAACCTGGAGCTGCGACCCTGCAAGCATCCCCGCAAAATTAAGAGAGACGCTCGCGGGCGCGGGCGCCGCGGCTCCAACTTGCCAGTTAAACAAAACCGCCGCCGGTGTCGCAGTCACCTGTTGCAGGGGCGGAACCGTCGGGCTGACGCTCGCGCGTATCACCGCGGGCTCGCTTTGGCCGCCAACCTGCTCGACTTCGCCGTTGGCTGGAAACGCCACTCCCCCTATATGCATAGGCAGCGTCGAGAAAGCATTAAAACCATAGTCCGCTGTCGCTCCCGCTGCCACACCCGGGACATTCGAATTTATATAGTAGACCTGCAACGCTCCCGGAGGAATCGTCACCGTCGCTTCACCCGCGAGAGGAGAAACCTGCCCCATCGTTTGCAGAATCACGTTTACCGGGACGGGATTCGGGTTCTGAAGCGCGATGCCGCCGCCATGAATACTAAAACCAACCGCCGCCGCCGTCCATGTCTGCATCGAGAGCAGCGGTTGGTAGGCGGTGAAACCCACGGGTGCCTGCGCCGGAACGCTCGGGATCGACGAAAAGAATTCGACCTGGGAGCCGCCCGGATTCGTCACCACCACCTGCTTGCCTGTGAGGTCCGCGGCCCCGCCGAGCGTCACATCGACCTCGCTCTGGCCCGCGAATCGGGTGCTCGATAAGCTGACTCCGGCGATGCTCACGACGGTCGCCGTGCTGAACCCCGACCCAAAGATTCGAACCAGCGTCCCCGCCGGCTGCAAGCCCCCGCCCGGAGAAATATTCTGGACCGATAGGCTGCCTCCGACGCTCACCGCTCCCGGAGTCGCGGACACCGTGTACGCGTTGCCATTTTCATCCGTCCACGGACCCTGGCTGGGATCGATCGCGATCGCTCTCACGGTTCCTGTGGCCACACCCGCGAGCACGGGGATCGTCACCGTGAGTATCGGAAGATCCGGCGACTGCCCGATTCCCGCGGACGCGGAATCGAAAGTCACATTCATGGATTGGCCGACCACCACCGCGACACCCGCCGCGTCGCCCGCGGCGCTGAACACTGCGACGTTGGCGATGGGGCCGAAAACGGAGGGATCGAAATTCACTGCAATGCGTCCGCCCGCGATCAGCGCCGGCGCCGCCGCCGAGATCTTGACCTGTGCCCACCCGCCCACGGGAGCGATTTCGTTCGAGACCTGAAGCGTAAGGTTTGCCGCCGACGCACCGCTCACCAACAGAGCAAGCGTGGCGCACGCACTCGTGCGTGCCGCGCCGGCACTCCTGCCGGCGCTGGGTTTCCGAAACTGCGTTGCCACCGGCGAAAGTGTCGAGACGAGTCTCGACACGGCACGCACGAGTGCGTGCGCCACGTCGCCGTGCCACGTATGAGAAAGGCGACCTAGCGCCCTCTGCGCCAGAATGACACACGCACGGAGTTCCAGCATTATTAAGGTTGCTCGCTTGGAGGATGCCTGAACCACAGCTTCCGTTTCAGAGCGTTTTCTCGATCCACGCCTCCACCGCGAACTCGTCGGTGGCCACCGAGTGCAGGCGCACGCTGCGCACGCGGATGGCGTCGTTGCGGCGGCGGCGGCCCACGCCTCCCGCCACGGGGAGCGAATGCAGGCCTCCCAGAATCTTCGGCGCGTAGTAGAAAAAAATCTTGTCCGCCACGCCGGATTCCAGCACGCTCCAGTTGACCTTGCTACCGGCCTCGATCATCAGAGAAAGATATTTCTCGCGCGCCAGCAGCTCCACCACGCCTTGCAGACTGGCGCGGCCGTCCTTGCGTTCCATCACCTCCACGCGCACTCCCAGGGATTCCAGACGCCTGCGGCGCTCGGCCGATGCCGCCGAAGTGGTCACCGCAAGAACGTCCCGATCGCAGGAGCGGGCCAGGTGCGAATCCGGCGGCAGGCGCAGCAGCGAATCCAGCACGATGCGCAGCAGCGGGCGGCTGCGCTCCCGGCCGGTGCGGTCGGTCAGGCGGCAATTGTCGGAGAGCACGGTTCCGATGCCCGTCAGAATCGCGTCGTGCGAATGCCGCAGCAGTTGCACGTGCTCGCGCGCCGTCTCGCTGGTAATCCAAGGAATCTGGCCGGAGTTTTGTCCTGGGGTTTGTCCAAAGTGGGTCGCGTCATCGTCGTCCGGCGCGGCGATCTTTCCATCCAGCGTCATCGCGGCCTTCAGCGTCACCAGCGGCCGCCCGGTGCGCATGAAATGCACGAAAGCTTCGTTGATCTCGACGGCTTGAGGCGCGGCGCTGGAGTCCAGCTCGACTTCGACCCCCGCGTCGCGCAGCCGTGTGAAGCCGCGCCCGGAGACCTGCGGATTGGGATCCTCCATCGGCGCCACCACCTTGCGCACGCCCGCCGCCAGAATCGCGTCGATGCACGGAGGCGTGCGGCCATGATGCGTGCACGGCTCCAGCGTGACGTAGACCGTCGAGCCTTGGGCTTTATCTCCGGCTTCATCCAGCGCCAGAACTTCCGCATGCTTGACGCCGGACCAGGTGTGGAAGCCGCGGCCCACCGCCTCGCCGTCTCGCACCACCACCGCGCCCACTGCCGGATTGGGCGAAGTGCAGCCGATGCCGCGGGCGGCCTGTTCCAGCGCTTCCTCCATAAATCGGTTCATGGGCGTTAATCGAACACGTTAGTCAAACAACGACGACACAAAAGTTTGCGGATCGAAGGGCAGCAGATCGTCGATCTGCTCGCCCACGCCCACATAGCGGATGGGCAGATTCAGTTCGCGCGAAATGGCCACCACCACGCCGCCCTTGGCCGTGCCGTCGAGCTTGGTGAGGATGATCCCGGTGACGGCGCTCGATTCGGTGAACTTGCGCGCCTGCTCCAGTCCGTTTTGACCGGTGGTGGCTTCCAGCACCAGCAGCACCTCGTGGGGCGCATCGGGAATCACGCGGGCCGCGGTGCGGCGCATCTTTTCGAGCTCGGCCATCAGGTTGACTTTGGTGTGCAGGCGGCCGGCAGTGTCGGCGATGACCACGTCCATTTTACGCGCCTTCGCCGCTTGCAATGCGTCGAACAGCACGGCGCTGGGATCGGAGCCTGGCTGCTGCCGGATCAGGTCCGCGCCGGCGCGTTGCGCCCACACTTCCAGTTGCTCGATGGCGGCGGCTCGAAAGGTGTCGGCCGCGCACAGCAGCACGGTCTTGCCTTCCGATTGCAGACGCCGCGTCAGCTTTCCGATGGAAGTGGTCTTGCCCGCGCCGTTCACACCGACCACCAGGATGACCCGGGGAGGTTCGGCCACATGCGGCAGAGGCCGCTCGGTGGCTTCGAGAATTTCCAGCAGGTGCTCTTTGATCAGGCTCTTGAGCTGGGCGGAATCGGCCACCTGGTGACGCTCCGCGCGCTGGCGGATGCGCTCCAGGATTTCGGCCGTAGTGCGCGCGCCGATGTCGGCGGTGATGAGCGCGTATTCCAGCTCGTCCAGAACCTCGGCGTCGATCTCCTTGCGCCCGCTGACGGCGTCTTCGATCTTCTCCAGCAGACCGGCGCGCGTCTTCTGAATGCCGGCCTTCAGGCGGTCGAGGAGACTTGGTTTATTGAGCATGAATAGCGGACGGAACTTCGATTCTAGCAGTGGCGCGGGTGCCCTCACCCGCGCTCGGCCCCCTGGCCGGGCTGGCCGGACAAGAAATGGCTTGACTCGTCCACGCCGTCGTGGTACATTCCGTACCATGACAAGATCGATTCGATCGGCCGCTCCCGTGCGATCGCCTCTGACCGAGCTGGAAAACGAAGTCATGCAGGTGGTCTGGGACACCGGACCTTGCCCGGTGGAGGCCGTCTATCTGGTGGTGTCCCGAAAGCGCGATCTCAAGGAAACCAGCGTCCGCACCATTCTTCGCCGCCTGGAACAGAAAGGGTATTTGCGGCACGAGGAACAGGGCCGGGCCTATGTGTACCACGCCGCCGAGCCGGCCCGCAGCCTGGCGGCCCGCGCCGTGCGGCAGATCATCGACCGCTTCTGTAAAGGCTCCGTCGAGGAGCTGGTCAGCGGCATGGTCGAGGCCAAGATGCTGAGCAATCGCGAAATGGACCGGCTGGAGCATTTCGTGCAAGGAGCGAAAGGAGGCAGATAAAATGGATCGCCTGTTTCTTGAATTCGGCGCGCGGGCAAGTCTCATTGTCTTGACAACCGCGATCGTGCTCCGCGTCCTGCGGATCGGGATCGCCGCCGCGCAACACGCCGTCTGGGCGGGAGTGTTGATG
>Ga0182024_10004886_pt1 | contig 30440 bp, 23 predicted proteins | sample P32metaG_FD_120480 | JGI IMG/M metagenome (GOLD analysis project Ga0182024, IMG submission 120480) | Permafrost microbial communities from Stordalen Mire, Sweden - P3-2 metaG (Illumina Assembly) | ecosystem: Environmental > Terrestrial > Soil > Wetlands > Permafrost | place: Sweden: Stordalen... | reverse complement strand
GACTGGCCTGGTAAATGGCGACACGGTCGGCACCACTATCACGATCGGTCTGGCGTCCGCAGCGACGGCATCGTCGTCAGTGGGTGGCGGCAGCGGCGCGGGTGGCGCTTATCCGATCACCGCAACAGTCGCCGGTTCAGGAATCCGGAACTACACGCTGTCCAATACTCCCGGACTGCTGACTATCAATCCGGTGGCCCTGACGGTCACAGTAGCGAACGCCAGCAAGAACTACGGCGCGGCACTGCCCACCTTCAGCACGAGCAACGTGACTGGCCTGGTGAATGGCGACACGGTTGGAACCACGATCACGGTCAGTCTGAGTACTACGGCGACGGCATCCTCATCGGTGGGCGGCGGCAGCGGCGCGGGTGGCGCTTATCCCATCACCGCGACGGTTGGCGGCTCGGCCAGCGGGAACTACACGCTGACGAACACTCCCGGACTGCTTACGATTAATCCGGTGGCGCTGATGGTCACGGTAGCGAACGCCAGCAAGAACTACGGCGCGGCGCTGCCCACCTTCACAACCAGCAGCGTGACCGGCCTGGTGAACGGCGACACGGTTGGAACCACGATCACGGTCAGTCTGAGTACTACGGCGACGGCATCCTCATCGGTGGGCGGCGGCAGCGGCGCCGGGGGAGCTTATCCCGTCACCGCGACGGTCGGCGGCCCGGCCAGCGGGAACTATACGCTCACCAATACTCCCGGACTGCTTACGATTAATCCGGTGGCACTGCTGGTCACGGTAGCCAGTACGAGCAAGAACTACGGCGCAGCGTTGCCCACCCTCACCACCAGCGGCGTGACCGGCCTGGTAAACGGAGACACGGTCGGCGCCACCATCACGATCGGTCTCACTACGACGGCAACGGCGTCGTCGTCGGTGGGTAGCGGCGTCGGCGCGGGCGGAGCTTATCCGATCACCGCAACTGTCGGCGGTTCGGCCATCGGGAACTATACGCTGACGAATACTCCCGGCTTGCTCACCATCAATCCGGTGGCACTGACGGTCACGGTAGCCAGCACCAGCAAGAACTACGGCGCAGCGTTGCCCACCCTCACCACCAGCGGCGTGACCGGTCTGGTAAACGGTGACACAGTCGGCACCACTGTCACGGTCAGTCTGAGTACGACTGCAACGGCATCGTCGGCGGTGAACGGCGGCGCGGGCGTCGGCGGAGCTTATCCCATCACCGCAACAGTCGGCGGTTCGGCCATCGGGAACTACACGCTGACGAATACTCCCGGCCTGCTCACCATCAATCCGGTCGCACTGACCGTAACGGTCGCGGCGCAGACGAAGGTTTATGGCGCAGCATTGCCCGTCCTCACCGGCACCCCGGCCGGATTGGTGAATGGTGACACCGCAGGCGGCACAATCACAATTTCGTACTCTACGCCTGCGACAGTGGGTTCGTCCGTGGGCGGGGGCTCGGGAGCCGCCGGGGCTTATCCGATCACAGCGTTGGCAGGTGGTTCCGCGATCGGCAACTATACGCTCACCAACACGCCGAATCTGCTGACGATCACCCAGGCCCCGCTGACAGTCACCGCGAATGACGTTACCAGGACATTTGGGTCTTCGCCACCACTTACCGCGACCATTACAGGCTTTGTCAACGGCGACACTTCGGCGGTAGTGAGCGGCGCACCCGTCCTGACGACCACCGCCACTTCGAACTCGTCGCCCGGCGCTTACCCGATTACGGTTGCGCCGGGAACGCTCTCCGCCATCAATTACTCGTTCACGCTGGTGAACGGCGTCCTGACAATACCATCAGCGGCCACGATTTCGGTGCTCAGCGGCAACGGGCAAGCCAGTTTGCAGGGCACCGCTTTCGGGTTGCCGCTGGTGGCCCTTGTGACGGACGGCTCGGGTAATCCTGTTGTCGGCGTCCAGGTTTCGTTCAGCGTAACTTCGGGACCCGCGTCTTTGAATGGAGGCTCGACGTACAACGTCCTGACCTCCACGGACGGGACGGGACAGGTGGTTGCCACGCCTACGGGCGCCGGCGCAATCGTCGTTTCCGCCAGCACGGCGGGGATCTTTACCGCGGCAACTTTCAATGAAACGGGCCTGGCCCTTTCGGCCGCCTCACAGTTATCGGTTTTGCCTGGCGCGTTGACGCTCACTGCGGTACAGGGTGGCAGCAATCCGGCGCCTGCGAGCATCGCGATATCCAACACGGGTACGGGCACGCTGCAGTGGACCGCCTCGATTGCGGCCAATACGCCGTGGCTGGTGTTGGGCGCAACTTCGGGCGTCACACCGGCGGTGATGCCGGTCAGCATCAATACGGCTGGCATGACGGCGGGTAGCTATGCGAGCACAATCACGGTGACCGCGGGAAGCCAGCATCAGACGTTCACAGTGAATCTGACGATACAGGCCGCGGCGTCCGCAACATTTGCATTGACGCCGGCGGCGTTGGTTGTCAACGTCGCGGCGGGATCGACGACGGCGATCTCCCGCACGATCGGCGTCGCCAACGCGGGAACCGGCAGCCTCCCCTGGACGGTGACGGCCAACGCCGGCGCTCCAGGCGGATGGCTTTCCGTGAGCCCAGGCTCCGGCAGTTCCGCATCCGGCAATTCGCCGTCCACGGTTACGGTACAGTTCAATCCGTCGGGTCTTGCGGCCGGGCAGTACCTCGGCAATATCGGTTTCAGCAGCGCTGGCGTGCCCGACGCTACGGTGGCGGTTGTGGTCAACGTTTCGGCGCTGCCCAATCTCATCTCTTCCGTTCCGGAACTGGACTTCACCGGCGCGGTGAGCAGTTCGTTCGCTCCGCAAACGCTTCCTGTCACGACGAGCACAGGCGCAGGCGTCTCACTTACCGCGAGCGCTATCACGGCCAGCGGGACAAACTGGCTGGCTCTGAGCGGCGCGGGCAGCACCACGCCCGCCTCACTATCGGTATCGGTTAACACCGCCGGTCTGGCCGCCGGTCATTACGTCGCCTATGTTTCGGTGCAAAGCAACGGCGCTCAGAATACGCTGCTGGTTCCCGTGGTGCTGGATCTGGGCAGCGCCGCGGCGGCCGGGACGTTCTCCGCTTCACCGGGCGGCGTGCTGCTCTCCGGACCCGCGAGTTCATCGCCGGGCGGCACTCTCACCCAAACGATTGCCCTGAGTTCGGAAACCGCATCGTTCTCATGGACCGCCGCTGCTGTTGTCAACAACGGTGGAACGTGGCTCGCAGTATCGCCCGCTGCCGGGACTGGCAACGGATCGGTCACAGTGACGGCAAACCTTGCGGGACTTCTGCCGGGCAGTTACACCGGTCAGGTAGCAATCGGAGCCACGGGAACTTCCAACACGCAGCTGCTTATTCCCGTGACGCTGGTCGTGACATCCGGAACGACGGCGGGCACATCGGCAAAGACATCCGCAAACGCATCGGCGAACACCCTGATGCCGATTCAGCCGGCGGGGAACTTTGTCGCCCCCGCGGGCGTGCCGGTCGCTTTACAGGCATCGGTCCTCAGCCCGACGGGCATACCCGTCACGGGCGCCGTCGTTCAGGTGGCGTTCAGTAGCGGCGATGGACCCGTGATCCTCACGGATTCAGGCGGCGGCACATATACGGGCTTTTGGACGCCAGTTCAGACCGGCGCGGTGTCCCTTGTGTTCAGCGGCCCTGGCAGCGGCGTCGTTACGGGCGTCATCACGGCACCCGTGGGTGCACAGCCGGCCTTCAGTCAACTAAGCGCGGTCAGCGCGGCGAACTTTATCTCCGGGATGCCGCTCGGTATCGGCTCGATTTCGTCACTGTTTGGCCAGAACCTGGCCTCACAGACGGCGATCGCAACCAGTCTGCCGTTGCCGCTCACACTGGGGGGCGCTTCCATGACTCTGAATGGAATTGCCGCGCCGCTGTTCTACGCATCCACGGGCCAGATCAATTTCTTCGTGCCTTATGAACTGACGGGACAGAGCACAGCGACTATTATCGTTTCGACGCGGGCCGGCGTGGCGGCGGTCACCGGTGTGCCAATAACGCCGCAGTCTCCCGGCATTTTTGTGCTGGATACGGCGGGCGACGCGGCGGCCGTACATTTGAACGGACAAGTCGTGAGCATTGCGTCGCCGGCATCTGGCGGAGAGATCGTGGAAGTCTTCGCCACAGGTCTCGGCCCGGTGTCGAATACTCCGTCCGATGGCGGCGCAGTTTCGTCCGGCACTCAGGCTGTCGATCAGATTACACCGGTTGTGACGATCGGCGGAGTGAACGCGCAGGTGCTCTTCGCCGGTCTTGCACCCGGCTTCGCGGGGCTGTATCAAATAAACGTGATCGTGCCGGCGGGACTGCCTTCGGGTGCGACGCCGATCACAATCGCCGCGGGACCGCTCGTTGGCGAGAGCGCAAGCCTGGAGCTGCAATAAGGCTCTCTGCGGTTCCCGGAGCCTTCCGCCGGCAGAGCGAGCCAGGTATAGATTCTCCCCGCACGCGCAACTATCGCTGCGTGTCCCAATTTGCTCTTGACAACTGACGTACTATAGACTAAGTTATTAGTCAATAATGAAATTCAACACTACAGTACCAGCCGATCTGGAATCTGACCGCCCCAAAGCCATCCGGAAGCGAGGCGAAGCCACCGTACAGGAAGCATATTACTCAGCCTGCCCTGGCTCCTCATGCCACGCATGACTGCGACCGTCCGCACCACCAGACAAACAGCATGATCAGACTTCTCACTGATTTCAGAAAGACCGCTCTGATCGCAGGTATTGCAATCGCGGTGTCAGCTCTGTGGAGTTTCTTCCGTCAGTTCCTGACCGGCCCTCACAGTTCGACCTGGGGACTGGTTACCAGCACAGCGTTCTCTCGCCCTCCTTCTTTCCGAGCTGCCGCTGCCCGTTCTTCTTGTACTTTTGTACCGAACGGACATCAGACCGGCGCTATCACGCAACCTGAGATTCGCGTCAGCCGCGCTCGTAGTCCTTCAGGGCGCCGACGTCCTGTTTGATATTCGGGGTATGTGGCGCGCGCGTATTCTCCCGGTTGTCAGCCATGCCCTGTTGCCGGCATGGAACGACTCGTGGTTCTTCCTGTCTCCCGCAAGCCACTGGTGGGCCTCTACGCTTGTGATCTCGCGTGCCGCCAGTGTCGTATCGGGACTGGCATTCGTTTTTTTTCTTATCGCTCTTGCGTGCCAACGTGGTCCCTCGCAGAATGCCGACAAACGCGCCTCTCGCCGGGTTCAAATTGCAGCGCTGGTCGCGATATTCGTGGGCGCGATTTCGATTATTACCCTGTTGATAGTCTTCCGGGTCTATGGCTATGGCTATGGCCCGGCACGGATGGGGGTGTCCAGCGTGCTTTCGGAGTTGCGGAGTCTGTTGTTCGCGCTGCCTGACCTGATAGCGCCATTGATTATCCTGGTCAGCGTCACCAACGCTCTACGCAGCGAGCGCCAGGTTTTCACGCGATGAGCGGTTATGCCCCCGATGCCGCAGCCAGTTCGCCTGCGGCATGAACAGAGGCGGCGGTATGCGAACTGCCTTGTTCGGCCTCCCGGATCGCCGGCCCGATGATGGTTTTATTCGAACGTCTGGCACGTCGCTCCACTCACATGCTCCCAGGCGACTCTAAAATGGTGATGTAGATTCTCATGATGCTGGCTTCTCTGCCGAAGTTTTGCGTGCCGCTCCTTCACAGGTGCGGCTTGGAAAAATCGATGTGGTGGGAAAAATCGATTCGGTTGCGAAAACCGATTTCGGTTTGGGAAATCGATTCGGTTTGGGAAATCGAGTGGCCGGGAAAATCGCTCAGTGAGCAGTCCACGATAAGGGCAAAGTTTTGCGTCAGACCGCTACGGCTACCGGAGACGATTGACGCCGCTCATTACGATGACTGCGCCAGTTGACCTGCGGCATGAACAGCGACTGATCGATTCTGTCGCGGTACTGCACTGAGATATTCAGCAGCGAATCGAGCAGTGAATCGGAAAGAAGGTGCGCCTTCAGGCCCAAATCGGCAAGCTTGGAATGTTTGGCGTTGTAGTAGTGATCTTCCAGTTCCACGCGCGGATCGGGCAAATGATCGATGCCGACATTCAGCCCCAGATTTTTCGCGACGGACTGCACCATGTGGGCCAGTTGCAGGACGCTGAACTGTTCGGTGAACTGGTTGTAGACGCGACACTCGCCGCGACCGGCGGGGTTCAGACAGGCCAGTTCGATGCAGCGAACCGTATCGCGAATATCGATATAGCCGCGCGTTTGCCCGCCCTTGCCGTAAACGGTGAGCGGATGCTCCACGGCGGCCTCCACGCAAAAACGATTCAGGACCGTGCCAAAGACTTCGTCGTAATCGAAACGGTTGATAAGCGCTTCGTCGAGCGCGGTTTCATCGGTGATGGTTCCATAGACCACGCCCTGGTGGAGATCCGTGGCGCGCAGGCCCCAGATGCGGCAGGCGAAGGCGATGTTGTGGCTGTCGTGAACTTTGGAACAGTGATAGAACGAGCCGGGCTGCTTCGGATAGGGCATCACGTCCTTGCGGCCGTTGTGCTCAATCGTGATGTAGCCTTCTTCGATATCGATGTTCGGCGTGCCGTATTCGCCCATGGTGCCGAGCTTGACCAGATGGCATTCGGGCGCGAATTCCTGCAGCGCAAAAAGAAGATTCAGGTTTCCAACGACGTTGTTGACCTGGGTGCCGACGGCGTGTTTGCGGTCGATCATCGAATAGGGCGCGGACCGCTGTTCGGCGAAATGCACGACGGCTTCGGGGCGCTCGTCGCGAATCACGGACGAGAGAAATTCGTGGTCGGTGACGTCGCCGACGTGCATGGCGATTTCTTTGCCGCTGCGCTCGCGCCAGGCGTTGAGACGCTGCACCATGGGGCGAATCGGGGTGAGGGTCTGGGCGCCTAATTCGTGATCCCACTGGCGGCGCAGGTAGTTATCCACCATGGAGACGGTATGGCCCTTCTGAGACAGGTAGAGCGCCGTGGCCCATCCACAATAACCGTCACCACCGAGAACGAGGATCCTCATATTTTTGTCGTCTTTATTGTCGCGGGAAGCAACTTCCGTGATTGTATACTAGACCCGGTACTTAACTCATCAGCAGGAGAATCGAAATGGATAGCAGACGTACATTTCTCAGGACTTCGGCGGCGGTCATGGCGGCGGGAACGGCGAAATCCGTCCTGGGCGCCAACGATAAGATCCAGATGGCGATTATCGGTTGCGGCAATCGCGGAGGCCGCGTGTTCGATTCGCTCTCCCGCCACGACGACTGCAAATTTCTGGCAGCTGCCGAGGTGAACCAGCAAAAGCTTGGGATGTGGATGACGCCGGCGCGCCAGACCTACAAGCTCGACGTCGGCGGCGATTACCGCAAAATTCTGGACCGGAAAGACATCGACGCGGTGCTTATCGCCACCCCCGATTTTTCACACAGCCGCATTCTGGTGGATGCCATTTCGGCGGGTAAGGACGTTTATTGCGAGAAGCCCGCTTCGAACACCGTGCCCCGCATCAACGCCATGCTGGACGCTTATAACAAGGGCAAGCAGATCGTTCAGGTGGGAACTCACCAACGAAGCTGGGATCACTTTATCGAGGCGAAAAAGATTGTCGACAGCGGCGTGCTCGGAAAAATCAGCCACGTGACGATTCTGCAGCCGGGCTCCTACTCGAGGGCGAAGGAAGCGGAACAGCCGGTGCCTGCGGGCCTCGACTGGGACATGTGGCAGGGCGATGCGCCGAAGAGGGGGTATAAGCCGAGCCGTCTCGGTTTTCGCGCCTGGTATGAGTACGGCAGCGGAATGGTAGGCGATTGGGGCGCGCACCACGTGGATGTCGGCCTTTGGTTCATGAATGCCGACGGCAAAGCGCCGCTGGTCACTTTCGCCAACGGCGCCCGCTTCACGGTGCCGGACGCCGATTCGGAACAGGTGCCGGACACGTTCTCCATCTCCTGGAAATTTGACAACTTTATGATGACGTTTGCCAACGCGGTGCCGGCGACTGCCGATGGTATCGAAGCGTGGGGCAACTACTTCATCGGCGACCGCGGCTGGCTGCATGTGAACAGGCAGGGCTGGCAAATCGGGCCCCAGGTGGCGCCGGTGCAACGGAAACAGGGACCGCCTCCGCCGCCTACTGCGGGCGGTGTGACGCTGGGCGCGGGAGGTGTTTCGATCGCGCCTGGTGCGCCCGGTGGCGGGCGTGGTGGTCGCGGCGGTGGTGGTGGCCGTGGAGCCGGCGGTGGTGGCGCGGCTGCGGTTGAGGCGAAAATGTACGTGAATCCGCGCGGCGGCGTTGAGGAAGATTATCCGCTCGACGTGCATACCCGGAACTTCCTCGATTGCGTCAAGTCGCGCCAGAAGCCGGTCGCGCCACTGGAGATCGGATATTCGTCCGCTGTGCCCTGCCTGATCGCTCTTGAATCGATGCAGCTTGTCAAGCCGCTCGGCTGGGACGCGGCTAAGCGGATGACGAAGGCGCTGTAAGAGCGAGATGAAAAAGACAATGGCCACAGATGAACACAGATGAACACAGATGAACACGGATAAGAGAAATGCAACTTCACATCGGCTAAACCGGCCATTATGAAGAAAGAGCTGCGCGTTGCCCTGCTTGGCACGGGCTTCATGGGCAAGGCGCACTCGAATGCGTATTGCCAGGCGGGGCATTACTACGATCTGCCGTGGAAGCTGCGGCGGTCGCTGGTCTGCGGGCGGGGCGAGGCTGCGCTCGCGCAGATTGCGACGCAGTGGGAGTGGGAAGAGGCTTCCACGGACTGGCGCGCGGCGATCGATCGCAAGGATATCGATGCGGTCGATATCTGTTTGCCGAATTATCTGCATGCTCCGGCTGCGATTGCGGCGGCGGAGGCGGGCAAGATTATTTTGTGTGAGAAGCCGCTGGCGCTCTCGGTGGATGACGCGCGGGCGATGGTGCAGGCGGCGCGCGGCGTGCCTACGCTGGTGTGGTTCAATTACCGGCGCGTTCCGGCTGTTGCGTATGCGCGGCAGTTGATCGATGAGGGGCGGATCGGGCAGGTCTATCACTACAATGCGACATATTTTCAGCAATGGGGCGCGGATACGTCGCGTACGCCGAGCTGGAAGATGGATCCGGCGTTGGCAGGTTCCGGCGTCGCGGACGACCTGTTGACGCATTCGCTGGATCTCTCGATGTATCTGAACGGGCGGATTACGGAGGGGATTGCGACGACGCGGGTTTTCGCGCCAGGCCGCAGTGTGGATGACGCGATTTCTGCGCTGGTGAATTTCGAGAACGGGAGTTTGGGGCGATTTGAGGCTTCGCGGTTTGGTATTGGGTGTAAGAATTCGAATGCGTTTGCGATTCACGGGTCGGGCGGGATGCTGCGGTTTAACCTGGAAGATTTGAATCGTCTGGAGTTTCTGGATGCGTCGGATCCATCGCCGGAGCAGGGCGTGCGGAATCTGCTGATGACGGATATGAAGCATCCGATTTTCCCGAATTTCTGGCGGCCGGGGCATATTATCGGGTACGAGCATACGTTTATCGCGGCGCTGGCGGAGTTTGTGGAGTGTCTGGCGAAAGGGCAGGATTTTCATCCGAATTTTGCGGATGCGCTGGCGGTGCAGGAAGCGCTGGATGCTTTGCAGCGGTCGGCTAAGACGCGGGAGTGGACGGGCGTGGCGTATTCGGGGGTGTAGCGTCGCCGAAACATCGATGGGTGTCACATTGCGCGGCGGGAGGCTTGGCGATTTCACAGAAGCTCTGTCACGGGCTCCGATCCGCGTTTGACCTTACCATTCAAGTCGCTGCATTCCGAGACTTGTCAGCAACCTGCGACGCCTCGGCGATGGCTTTCCCATGGCTTTGCAAAACTTGAGGTGTTAAACGCAGCGCCAACGATCCGTCCTTTCGGGCGGCTGGCATCAGGCCCGCCTCTTCCAGTTTCGCTCGAACGGCGAGAATATCTGAAGTCCGGGGCCACAGCCTGATAACTAAGCCATCCGGACGCTTTCGCAGATCAAACCCGCCGAAGTTGTTCTTGGAGCCTACCATCGACACCATGTCCCGACGATATTTGATCTTCGGACTAAAGCCGAGGTCCTGGAAAGCCTTTAGGACCTCGTCAAGGAATTTCACCGAATCAACCGATGACTTTTTCTCCCAATAGGACCGATCAGCGATCTCCGAAGGCTCTGCATCTTCATCGTCTTGCTCGGGCTCATATATATCGAGAACTTTCGTGAAATTCAAAATGAGTTTCCCGTCGACAACAAGTGCGTTCATCTGAACAGCGATGATCGGGATGGCGCGGTTCAAGAGCCAGACTATGTTGAAAAAACGGTTAGTAATTTCCTCCGCCACTATGACGGCCCGGTGGTCTCTATTGGGGAACCGACGTCGTTCGTTGTCCCAATACTCGATTGTACGGATAATGTGACTTTCATCCGTCGCTCCGAGCATAACCTCGACCTCGTACACGAGGTCGGTCTCAGGGTCTTGAAGAAGAAAGTCCAGTCGTCCTCCGGCTTTTTGCGTTCTTTCCTTGCGCCAGATCTCCAGTTCGCCCAATCCCAGAATCGTAGGATCCTCGTAGATTTGGTCCTGCAACCATCGCTCGTCGTGGCCCGTGTCCCTCAGCTTGACGTTTTGGTGCTTCGTGTACGGAGTGTCCATATTTGTGACTTTCGGTTGCGGCGTAGAAGACTCGATGTCGCACGCTAGATTGAACGCCGCCGCACTCTAGCCTAGACGATCGCCTAGTCAGGTGCGCGTTCTACGCCATTCGTCGCAGCGCTTCTGGGAGTGCTGCGATCACCGCCGCAGTCAGCGCGGCCGTTCCCGCTTTGCCGCCATATTCCATCGGGACCGCTCCGCCGCTCGTGAGCGCGATTTCAATTGCCTTCTCGATCACGCGCGCACTTACTTCGAGTTGCGGTTCGTTGTGCCGGTCGGCAAGCCAGTCCAGCATCATCGCGGCAGATAAAAACATCGCGCAGGGGTTGGCTTTGCCCTGGCCCGCAATATCCGGTGCGCTGCCATGAACCGGCTGGAACAGGCCGTGGTCGTCGCCGATATCGCCTGACGGCGCCATGCCGAGGCCGCCGATGAGGCCCGCGCCCATGTCCGAGAGGATGTCACCGTACATATTTTCCATGACCATCACGTCGAGATCCCAGGGCTTTCGGATCATGTTGAGCGCCATGGCATCGACATAGCAATGGTCGGCGGGGATCTGGGGATGGCGCGCGGCGGCTTCGTCGAAGATTTTGCGGAAGAAGGCCATCGATGTAAACACGTTGGCCTTATCGACGCAGGTCACAAGCGAGAATTTCCGGCGCGCGCTGCGGCGTTCGGCGAGCCGGAAGGCGAATTCGCTGACGCGCGAGGTGCCTGCGCGTGTGATCTGCATGGTGTCGTAGGCTTCGCTGTCATTCTCGATGCGGCCGCGGCCGCGTGCGTAAAACAGGCCTTCGGTCTGCTCGCGGATCAGCACAAAATCCATGTGGCGGGCGCGCTCGTCGGCGAGCACGGCGGAAAGACCGGGGAACCAGCGGATCGGGCGCACACCGGCGTAGAGGCTGAAAGCCATGCGCAGCTCCAGCTGCGGCATGATCTCGGTGCCATCGGTATTGCGGACGTCGGGCCAGCCCATCGCGCCGAAAAGCATGGCGTGCGATTTGGCGCAGGCTTCGAGAGTTGCCTCGGGCAACGCGACGCCGCTGCGCTCGTAGAACTGCGCGCCGGCATCGTACGTTGTGCAATGCAGGGCCCGGCCACCGCACGTTGCATGAACGGCGTTGAGCAATTCGAGCGCCGCGCTCATCACTTCCGGGCCGATGCCGTCACCGGGAAGTACGGCGATTTCGAGTATTTGGGTAGAGGAGTTTGTAGTCACGTCAGTGGGTCACGATATACTGCTTAACGCTTCATCGTACACACAACACATGACCCCAGCTGAATCCGGAATCTCCATGAACAGGCGCTGGCTGCTTGCCTTCCTGTTGTCTGCGTCGATCGCCATCAACCTGGTGGACCGCCAGGTGTTCAACTTTCTCGGCCCGGTGCTGCGCGACAACATGCACTGGTCGGCCAAACAATTTTCGCTGACTGCGGCGGCGTTCTATGTGGGAATGCTCGCGGGGCAGGTGCCGGCGGGAATGTTGCTGGATGGAGTCGGTACGCGCATGGGGCTGGCCATCATGTTCGTCCTCTGGTCGATCCTGGGCGCCGGACACGCGCTGGTCGCAGGACTGTTCGCATTCATCGTGCTCCGTTTCTTCATGGGAGTGGCGCAGTGCGGCAACTACGGAGCGGGCATCAAGGCCATCGCGGGATTATTTCCGCCTGAAAAAAGATCTTCCGCGGGCGGTATTTTTAACGCCGGCGCGCAGTTAGGATCAGTGATCGTACCGCCTGTGGTGGGATATCTTCTTCACACCGCAGGGGTGCGGATGGCATTCGTGTTGCCCGCCGTAGCTGGTCTGGTCTGGCTGATTCCGTGGCTTGCGATCTATCCCGGTAAACAAGAGAGTCAGGCTGCGACGGGACAGAAGGCGGGGGCGACCATCAGCTTCGCCAAACTGTTGAAGAATCGAAAAGTGGTCGGGCTGTTTCTGGTGCGTTGTTGTTCCGGGCCTTTGACGACTTTTTACTGGGTGTGGCTGCCGCAATACCTGAAGAGCGAACGCAAAATGACGATGGTCATGATCGGGCTGCTGGCGTGGGTGCCGTATCTGGCCGGCGCGACTGGAAACGTGGCGGGCGGAGTTATTTCCGATCGGCTGGTGCGCGTCTTCGGGTCCGTGGATAAGGCGCGCAAGATCGGATTCACAGGCGCATTCGTGCTTTCTGCGCTGAGCGCGGCGGTGCCGATGGCGGGAAGCATTCCGCTCGCGCTGGGGCTCATCTCGCTGGCGCTTTTCGGCAACCAGTGGGTCGCCGCGACATATATTGCAACGGTAGGGGACACGTTCCCCGCGCATGTTGCCGGGCGCGTTAACGGACTGGCGGGTTTCGGCGACAGCGCGGCGACGCTGATCACGGTGCTGGCTACCGGAGTTGTTGTGGATCATTATTCATACACGCCTGTGTTTATCGCGGCGGGAACGTTGCCGCTGCTGGCGATGGCGAGCGTGTTCTTCGTATTGCGGCGCATCGAGCCCGAGCCGATTATCGCGTGAGTATAATTTGTATCACTATCCATGAGGCTTGAAATTAATCGTCTGGAAGGTCTGCGCAACGATCTGCTGCTGCGGCTGGAGCGCGCGGAAATCGATACCGCGCTGTTGAATGTTGCCAATCGAACGCGTCTGATGGCTTTGCCTGGTATACCGCGCCATCGCGATGCGATGCCCGATGAATCGCAAGGCGTCGCGAAATGCAAGATTCCGATTGAGGAACATTTGCGCGAGCTGGGGATTGTGGATGCGAGCGGCGAACCCAAGTGCCGCGCGGTGGCGATCAGCAACCGGAATCTCGGGGCGAACCACGGCAACATTGCGTGGCAGCGGTCGGCGACGCCGCGTATTTTTCGGGTTGCGGAAGATCCGTGCGGCTATGCAGCGTATTCCTGTCTGACGGTATGGCGCGACGGCAGGCTTTCGATTGAAGATCTGCGCTTCGATTTCGACGCGCAAAAAATTCACGCTGCCGCGGACGGCCGGGATCTGAGTGACGAAATCGAATGGGCAACGTTTGGGCAGCGCGTCCTGCGCGATGGCTCGCTCACTCCGATCGAAGAAATCATCGGGCAGTTTTACGATCTTCGGCACGTGCTGGCGTTCGACCATCACAAGGATCACGGAGTGCGCGTGCGTGACGACAGCTATAGCGGCTACCCCGGACGATTTCACGAGAATGCGCTCAGCGCGTGGCGGGAGGCCGGCGTGCCGCGGGCGCGGTATTTCCACAATGCGATCGGCTTCTCGCGCGAGGCGCTGTTCGTAGTCCAGCGCGAAGGAACGGTGGAAGAAGTGGGTGCGGCGTTGCGTGCGGCCGGTGCTGACGACGGCATCATTCTCGATAACGGCGGGAGCGTGGCGTGCTGGGCGTGGTGGCTCAATCAGTATCGCGGCGGAATTGTTTCGCCGACGGTGGATTACCGGCCGCCTGGCACATCGGCAATCGCGTTTGTCCTGAAAGGCCCGGTGAGCCACGATTTGCCGGGCGGCAGCGTATCGTATTCCGTGCTCTGAGCTCCCATCATGATGGCGCTGCTCGGAACTCTCACGATCCTGATTCTGCTGGCGGCGATTCTCACGAAGAGAATGAGTCCGCTCTCCGCGCTGATCGCGATTCCGGTGGCGGCGTCGCTGGTTGCGGGCTTCGGCGCGAAGACCGCCGGCTTCATGCTGCATGGCATTCAGGGCGTGGCCGGAGTGGCGGGGATGTTCATTTTCGCCATTCTGTTTTTCGGCGTGATGACGGATGCGGGTATGCTCGATCCGATTATCGATGGCATTCTGCGGGCGGTGGGAAGTAATCCGACGCGCATTGTGATGGGCACGTCTCTGCTGGCGCTGCTGGTGCATCTGGATGGCTCGGGCGCGGTGACATTTCTTGTCACGATTCCGGTGATGCTACCGCTTTACGACCGGCTCGGCATGGACAAGAGAGTGCTGGCGTGCGCGGCTTCGATGGCTGCTGGGGTGAATTTTCTGCCGTGGACAGGACCAATGATTCGCGCGTCGGCGTCGCTGCATCTGCCGGTCGCGGCGATCTTCAACCCATTGATTCCGGTTCAGTTAGCCGGAATTGGCTTTGTTTTTTCGAGTGCGTGGTGGCTGGGCAGGCGGGAGTCGCGACGGCTGGGGCTGAATGGCGGAGACGCGCGCGGCGAGGTAGCGGGTCGCGAGATCGACGAGAACGCGCGTGCCCTGCGGCGGCCAACGCGGTTTTGGGTCAACCTGCTGCTGACGGTCTCGATTATCGCCGGAATGACGGCTTTCAAACTGGAACCCGCGGCTGTGTTTATGATCGGCGTGGTGCTGGCCTTGCAGATCAACTATCCGAATCTGGAGATGCAGCGGGAGAGGATCGACGCCCATGCGCGCGCCGCGCTGATGATGGCGGGAATTCTCTTTGCGGCCGGAGCGTTCACCGGCATCATGAAAGATTCCGGAATGCTGGATGCGATGGCGAAGGCCGCAGTGGGTGTGACGCCGCCCGGTGCAGGCAGGCATCTGCCGTTTGTCATGGGCCTGGTATCGATGCCGCTAAGCGTGCTGTTCGATCCGGACTCCTTCTATTTCGGGGTGCTGCCGGTGCTGGCGCAAACGGCGGCGAAATTCGGCATCGCTCCGGTGCAGATGGCGCAGGCGGCGATGGTGGGGATGCATACGACGGGGTTTCCGGTGAGTCCGCTGACGCCCGCACCGTTTCTGCTGGTCGGCCTGGCGGGAATCGAATTTCGCGAACACCAGAAATTTGCGCTGCCGTTCCTGCTGGGCGCGTCGATCTTTATGACGCTGGTTTGCGTGGCGATCGGGATATTCCCGCTATGAGGGCTGCTGCTGCGTCATGCAATGCAGCGTTCCGAGTCCCCAAACAAGTTCCACACAATTGATGCCCACGACCTGACGGTTCGGGAAACATTCGGAGAGCGTTTGCAGGGCGACGCGGTCGTTGGGATCGTTAAAAGTCGGAACCAGAACCGTTTTGTTGGCGATGTAGAAATTCGCGTAGCTGGCGGGGAGCCGCACGCCATCGAACCAGAGCGGTTTTGGCATCGGAAGTTTGCGTACTCGCAGCGGCATCGACTGAGTGCGCGCGAAATTTTCGGCGAGCGGCGCGTGGTTCGGATCCGCAGGGTCGTCTTCGGACACGATCACGATGGATTCAGGATCGGTGAAGCGCGCCAGATCGTCAATGTGGCCGTGCGTATCGTCGCCGAAGATTCCGTTGTTGAGCCAGAGGACGCGGTCGATGCCCAGGTAATCGCTCAGGCGCGATTCGAGTTGTTCGCGGGTGAGCGACGGATTGCGCGCCTGGACAGAACTGAGCAGGCATTCTTCCGTGGTGAGCAGCAGACCTGCGCCATTCACGTCGATGCTGCCGCCTTCGAGCACCATATCGGGTTGCCAGCGGACGCCCGGGATCGCGCGGCCGGCGGCGTCATCCAACAGATGATTTTCGTATTTTGCCCAGCCGTTGAAATTGAATTTGACGGCGGCGACTTCGCCCTGCACGTTCTTCAGAAACAGCGGCGCGAAATCGCGGGTCCAGACGCGATCGGTGGGGCGGAGATGGAACTCGACCGCCGCCATGTTGACGCCGACTTTTTCCAGCACCTGCCTGGCGCTTTCGCGAAGATCTTCGTCGCGCACGAGAATCCGCACGCGCTCCACGGCAGAAAGTTTGCGAACGATCTCGCCGTAGACCCACGGAATGGGCGCGAAACGGCCGGGCCAGTCTTCTTCATTGTGCGGCCAGGCAAGCCAGGTGGCTTCATGGGGTTCCCATTCGGCAGGCATCCGGAAACCCAACGCGCGCGGCGTCGGGAAGTTGCTCACGTGAGAAACCGATTCAGGATGGGTCCGTAAGCGTCAATGCGCCGGTCCCGCAGGAAGGGCCAGTTGCGGCGCACTTCTTCCATCACGGCGGGATCGCATTCGACGACCAGGATTTCTTCCTTGTCATGCGAAGCTTGGGCGAGCACGCGGCCGAAGGGATCGCTCACGAAGGATGCGCCCCAGAATTCGAGACCACGTTCGGGCGGCCCTTCAAAGCCGACGCGATTGACGGCGGCGACATAGATCCCGTTTGCGATGGCGTGGGAACGCTGCATAGTGCGCCACGCATCGTGCTGCGCTTCGCCGTATTGCGCTTTCTCCGCCGGATGCCAGCCGATGGCGGTGGGGTAAAAAATAACGTTGGCGCCGGACATCGCGGCGAGGCGCGCGGCCTCGGGATACCACTGGTCCCAGCAGACCAGAGTTGCGATGCGGCCGAATTTCGTATCGAAAGCGCGGAAGCCGAGATCGCCCGGCGTGAAGTAGAATTTTTCGAAAAACAGCGGATCGTCCGGAATGTGCATTTTCCGGTAGCGGCCGAGCAGCACGCCATCGGCATCGATCACGACCGCCGTATTGTGATACAGGCCTGTGGCGCGTTTTTCGAAAAGCGACGCCACGATGACGATCCCCAACTCGGCGGCCAGCGGCTGCAGACGTTCGGTGGACGGCCCCGGGATCGTCTCGGCGAGATCGAAGAGGCGGGCGTCTTCTTCACGGCAGAAATACTGCGACCGGAAGAGTTCTTCCGTGCAAACGATCTGCGCGCCAAGACGAGCGGCCTCGCGGATTTTCGCGCAGGTACGGTCGAGATTTGCGACGGTGTCTTCCGCGCACGTCGTCTGGACCAACCCGATCTTAAATTTGTCGCTCACTGAAAACTATTTTACGGGGTGGATGTCGCCGCTTACTCTAAAGAGTTGAGCGCTTCCCTGGTACTTTTCGATATCGACGGCACCCTGACTCGCGGCGTGGGGAAGCATCATCGCGCGGCGCTCGAAGCCGCGGTGCTCCAAATCACCGGCATTGCCGCCACCACGCAGGGCATTCCGGTACACGGAATGCTGGACCGCGTGATCCTGACGCGGATGCTGCGCGCCGCGGGCATTCCCGATGTCGAAGCGCTACGCGTGCTTCCCAACGTGATGGAGGCGGCGCAGGAAATCTACTGCCGGACCGATGGACCGGGCAGCGTGCCCGATCTGCGGGATAAGCTTTGCCCCGGCCTGCCGCACCTCCTGGAAGAAATGGCGCGCCGGAACGTGGTGCTGGCGCTGGTAACCGGGAATCTGACGCGGATCGGATGGCATAAGCTGGCGCGGGCGGGAATTCACCGGCATTTCCGCTTCGGCGCGTTCGGCGAGATGGCGCCGAAGCGCGGAGATCTGGCGAAGCTCGCGATTGCGCGGGCACGGACCGAAGGTTTGATCGATGCGGGATCGAGGATTTCACTCATCGGAGACGCTGCGTCGGACGTTGAGGCCGCGAAAGACGCAGGCGTCCAGTCCATCGCCGTGCGGACCGGAATTACGCCGCCGGGGGAGCTGGAAGCGGCCGGTCCGGACGTGCTGCTTGACGATCTGACGAAACTCGATCTGGCCATCATCTAAACTATAAAGTTGCCCCAAACTCCCGCCTCGCGCCCGGCCAGTTGGCCCCTCCTTTATCTGGCAGTCGCGCTCACCACGTCTGCCACGCTGCTGCTCGAACTTTCGCTCACACGAATTTTCTCCGTGGTGTTTTACTACCACTTTGCGTTTCTGGCGATTTCGATTGCGTTGTTCGGGCTGGGAGTTGGCGGCGTGTTGTCCTATGTGGTGGCGCCGGGCGGAGGGATCTACAAGAAGCTTGGGGTTGTCAGCCTGATCAACGCCGTGTTGGCGCTGGGCGCCGTGCTCTTTGTGCTCACGCGCGGCGCGGATATCGGCAGGATCGCCCTGGCCATGATCTACTTCACGACGGCGCTGCCATTTGCCGGAACCGGCATCATCGTTTCCCTGGCGATCTCGGAGACGATTGAACGCGTCGACAAAGTGTATTTCTTCGACCTGCTGGGCGCCGCCGCCGGCTGCCTCGCGCTGGTCGCGCTGCTGAATGCAGTCGGCGGTCCGAATACCGTGGTTGCCGTGTCGATCATCTTCGCCGCAGGCGCCGCCATCTGGTTCAGTCTGGCCGGCCACCGGTTGGGACGCATCGCGGGCGTCGGCGTCGGGTTGCTGTTCACGATGCTGCTGATTGTGAATTACGGCCATCCGTTTATCGAAGTGCACTACGCCAAAGGGAACAAGCTGCGGACGGAGCAGTACACCAAATGGAACAGCATTTCCCGCATCGGCCTGGCAAAGGACAAAGATGCCGGGGAGATGATTTTTATCGACGCCGACGCGTCCACGGCGATCGCGGATTTCGATTTTAATCGTCTGACGCCGACCCAGACGGAGTATCTGGACCATCAGGGGCCGAGCATTCCTTACAACCTGAGGCCGGGCGCGAAGACGCTGATTATCGGACCGGGCGGCGGGTGGGACGTGTCGCGGGCTCTCGCTTCCGGCAGCCACGACGTGACCGGCGTGGAGATCAATCCGATCATCGCCACGAAGATCATGCGGGAGAAGTTTCCGCAGCTGAGCAATTACCTCTATTTGCGGCCCGATGTTCACATCAATATCGAAGACGGCCGCAGTTTTGTGCGCCGCAGCCCGGATAAATTCCAGGTCATTCAGGCGACGCTCGTGGATACCTGGGCTTCCACCGCGGCCGGCGCCTTCGCGCTGTCGGAAAACAATCTCTACACGACGGACGCGTTTCGCGACTATCTGACCCATCTGACGCCGGACGGCCTGCTGACGTTTACGCGCTGGGGTTTCGAGCCGCCGCGCGAATCGCTGCGTCTGATTTCGCTGGCGATTTCGGCTCTGGGGGATCTTGGGCAGCATGAAGCATGGCGGCATGTACTGGTGGGCCGGTCCGGCGGCAATTTCGAGCTGCACGGCTTTGGCGCGCTCGATACCGTGATCGTTTCGCGAATGCCGCTGAGCGATGCCGACGTCGCGCACGCGCGTCAGGCGTTCGCGGAAGCCCACATGGAAGCGATTTACCTGCCGGGCGACGCGCCGCACAACGGGTTCGGCCAGCTGCTGCTGGCGAAGGATCCACTGGCATGGGAGCGGAATTACCAGTTCGATATTACGCCGGTGAGCGATAACCGGCCGTTTTTCTTTTACACCGTGCAGCCGCGCGACGTCGCGGCATTTATCCTGCAGACCGGCAAAAAATCGGCGGATTACAAAGTCAACGTCGCGGTGCCGAAGTTATTTGACGCGATGTTCGTAAGCCTGATCGCAGTGGCGATTATTCTGATTTTGCCGCCGCTGGTGCTGGGCACGAAATTGCCGCGCGAACGGTCCGTGCGGAGTTTTCTGATTTATTTTCTCGCCATCGGGATGGGTTACATCCTGATCGAAGTCGCGATGATCCAGAAATTCGTGCTGTTTCTGGGGCATCCGACGTACGCGCTGACGGTCGTGATTTTCTCCATGCTGGTATCGAGCGGGCTCGGCAGTTATGCGAGCCGGAAGCTGATTGCCGATGTGCCGGGCCGTCTGGTGAAAGCCCTCGGCGTGGTGGCCGTGCTTATCGCGGTGCTCGCGGCGATCGTGCAGCCCGTCCTCAGCGCGGGGGTGGGATTGCCGTTCGCGGTCAAGGTAGCGGCAACCGTTCTGATGCTGGCTCCGGCGGGCTTCGCGATGGGCTTGCCGTTTCCGACAGGACTGCGCATGCTGGAGCGCGCGCACCCGCCATCCGTGCGATGGGCGTGGTCGCTGAATGCGGCGGCGAGCGTGCTGGGCTCGGTAGGAGCGCTGGTGCTGGCGCTGTATCTTGGGATCGTGCAAACCCTGTTGATTGGCGGCGGCCTGTATCTGGTCGCGGCTTTGGTAGCTGCCATCAGTTCCGTGCCGCGAACTGCACGAACGGCTGCGTGAAGCGCTACTTGTCTATGATTTGATCACTCCAATCGGCAAGGAAAATTGCGGCGAGCCGCGGTTCACCCGGCACGTTCGCGCCCCGAAGCGGGCAGAGAGCAAGAAAGCGCTCGCACATCTCGTTTTGTCCGCCGACTTCAGCCCGAATGGACCTGATTTCCAGTGCCAGTGCCCTCAGTTTTTCGGCTGCCGGCCAATACAGCCATTGCGCCTCCACGAAATGGTCGTTCTGCCCCAAAAGTCCCCACCGACCTTCGGCGCACGTCCTGAGGCAGGAAAACAAAAGCGGCGCGAACTTACTTTCGATCGCATCCAGTCTCCTTCGCAGAATCTTCGATCGTTTTGTCATCTCACAGTTTCCGCGCAGCCAGTATATTCGATGCGTAGTTTGCAAGCGCGCTAAGCTGTAGACCATGAGCGGGAGAAAACAGGCGCCCTCGAAAACGCGGATCACGCTTCAGGTCGCCGGCATGAGCGCGATCATCGGCGCGTTGACGTTCACAATGACCAGGATTCTGCCGGTGAACGCGACCACCGCGGGATTTGCATACCTGGTCGCGATTCTCTTTGGCGCAACATTCTGGGGCCTGATCGAAGCAACGTTCGGATCGATCGTGGCCGTTCTCTGCTTCAACTATTTTTTCCTGCCGCCGGTCGGAACGTTCACGATCAGCGACCCTCAGAACTGGGTGGCGCTGTTCGCGCTGCTGATCACGTCGATCACGGCCAGCCGCCTTTCCACCCGCGTACGCACGCAGGCGATTGAGGCCCAGGAACGCCAGCAGGAAATGGAACAGCTATACGCGTTGAGCCGGTCGATCCTCCTGATCGATTCGACGCAGTCGGTTCCGCGCCAGGTTGTAAACCACGTCGCCCAGGCGTTTGCCGCGCCGGCCGTGGTGCTTTACGATCACGCGGCGGGAGAGACGTTCCGCGCGGGTCCCGAGGAATTTTCCGGCACGGAAGAACAGCTGCGTCTGGCCGCGTCGCAGGGAACGCAGCTTCATCAGCCCGGCGAGCGTCTGTGGATCACGGCAGTGCGCCTGGGTGCGCAGCCGGTAGGCGCTCTGGGTATCGACGGCGTGGATCTCTCCGACTCCGCCGTGCAGAGCCTGACAAATCTGGTGGCGATCGGGCTGGAGCGGGCGCGTGCGCAGGAAGCGTCGAGCCGGGCGGAAGCCGCCCGCCAGAGCGACGAACTGAAGTCCACACTGCTCGACGCGATCGCCCACGAGTTCAAGACTCCGCTGACCACGATCAAAGCGTCCACCACGGCGCTGCTTTCCGCGAAGCCGCCCAAGCCGGAACAGCAGCGGGAATACGTAGTGCTGATGGACGAAGAGGCCGACCGCCTGAGTGGACTCGTCTCCGAAGCGATTCAGATGGCGAGGATCGAAGCCGGCCAGGTTCGGCTGCAACTGGAAGAAACGCAGGTCGCCGAGCTGCTGGAGAGCATACTGGGGAAAATGAAATCAGTGGTGGCCGAGCGCCAGGTGGAGATTGAAACGCAGCCGGATCTGCCTCCGGTAGTTGTGGATCGCGAAATGATGGAGATGACGTTTCGGCAGCTGATAGACAACGCGGTGAAATATTCCCCGCCGGGAACGCCCATCACGATTTCCGCCACCGTGGAAGATGGCCATGTGGTTACCCGCGTTCGGGACCAGGGCCGTGGAATTCCGTCAGCGGAAGTGCCGCGCATCTTTGAAAAGTTCTATCGCTCGAAAGAGCTTCGTAATCAGGTGCCTGGCGCGGGGCTCGGCCTGGCGATCGCCCGCGCGGTGGTGACGGCGCACGGCGGCAGCATCTGGGCGGAGAGCATACCCGGCCAGGGCTCAACATTCTGCGTGGCGCTGGCACCCGCGCGGCCGTCGGCGGAGGTGAGCGCATGAGTTTAGGCCGGATACTGATCGTCGATGACGATCCGCAGATTCGCCGCGTCATGAAGATGACGCTGACGGGCGATGGATATGAAGTAGCCGAGGCGCGTTCGGGCGAAGAAGCGCAGCTCGAGTTGCGCAGGAGCCAGTACGACCTGATGCTGCTCGATATGAACATGCCGGGCGAGGGTGGCTTCGAAACCTGCAAGGCGGTGCGCGCGTTTTCCGAAATCTCGATCATCGTTCTGACGGTTCGAAACACAGAGCGGGACAAGGTGAGCGCGCTCGATGCAGGCGCGGACGATTTCATCACGAAGCCGTTCAGTTCGCCGGAGCTGCTGGCCCGCATTCGCGCCGTGCTGCGCCGTGCGCCCGCGCCACCCGAGGGCGGTCCGCGGCAACTGCTGCTCGATGGAGTGGAGATTGATTTTCAGGCGCGCCGGGTGCTGGTTCGCGGCGAGCAGTTGCATCTGACGCCCAAAGAATTCGATTTGCTGCGCTATCTTGTGATGAATCCCAACCGCGCGATTCCCCATCGTGAGTTGTTGCAGGCGGTCTGGGGTCCGGACTACGGCGATCAGGTGGAATATCTTCGCGTGTTCATCAAGCAGCTTCGCCGGAAGATTGAAGCCCGGCCGGACAGGCCGGTCTATCTTCTGACCGAGCCCTGGGTTGGCTATCGCTTTGCGCTGCCGGAGGCGTAGGGCCGTTCTGGATGGCACGCTTCACCGATGCGGCGCGGCGGCACCGAGTTAGAACACTTCGACGAGATGCCTACTCGGAGACCAACTCGCCGCGCTTCAAAAGCAGCATGAAAGCAAGCATGTGGGCGGTGAGCAGTATCGGGACAAAAAGGGCTGGAATATAGATTCCGGCCCCGAAGCGTCCGATATCGCCAACCTGAGTGGCGCCCTTATAGTAAGCGTTCAAAAGATCGGTCGCGCCCCACAGATTGGAGATCCATACGATCGGAATGGCAAACGCCCAACGCCGGGTGAGCCCCGCAATCGAAAGGAACGCCAGGACCGCGGCGATGAAATCACCCCATGCGATTTGGCTCACGACCGCAGCGTTGAGTGCGGGAGATACAAATCCAGCCATCATAAGGTTCATCCCCAAAAACCGAAACGCATGCAGCGACGCGAGGATTCGCAACGCGTCATATCGGGGCAACGAACGAAGAGCCGGCCATATGTAGAGCCTGGCCACGGTGAAACTGGCGATGAGCGCACCGATAACGCTCACAACGAAAGGCAAATTGAATTTATTTGGCATGAAAATACGCCCCGTATTGAGCCCCGCTTCCTTATTGCCGAGCCGGCCCATCGCCAAGCAGAGCGCTCAACGGCATGAGGGGACCAACGGGGATATACTCGTAGTCCATCAGGTTCTCCTTCGCCAACGGCAGAGTCTCCATTACGGCGCGGGCTTCGTCAACGGTCTTCGCGTCGATGAAAAAAATCACGCCCTTGCCGTCGCCCCTCGAGTACCACTGGCGAATCTTACCGTCGAGATAGAGCTTCACCGTTGCCCGGATCTCAGCCGGCATGGTGGCCATGATCTGCTCGCGAGTCACTCCCTGTTTGGCGGTCAGTATGACCATCACTTCCGTAGTCCCGGGCAATTGCGCACCGGAAGGTGGCTGGGGCAGGGGCGACTGCGATTGCGCCACAGCTGCCGCCGAAAACACCGCCGCTGAAAACGCAGACATCAGCAAAGGGAGCAGTAATTTCACGGATCTGCCTCGATTCAGTCTGGCGGTTAGCGGTTTTGCGTGTGTGAATTGCGTCATAGTTTCCTCTAAAGATTACAGTCGTAATCTTTGACTTCCCAAAAAAATTACCTCGCCCGTCCGGGGGCGAACGTCTCCACATAGAACGAGCGCGCGGCGGCCAGCACACGCTCCCGGCCTTGCGGGTCCGCAAGCGCGCGGGCGGCGACAAGCACGCCAGCCATTCCCGAGAACAAAATGAAGCCGCGGGCGCGCTTCTGCTCAACCGTGCGGCCCGGAAGGTAGCGAAGCATGCGCTCGCGGTAGCCCAGCATCGACCGATTAATTCGCTTACGGACATCCGGAGGCTGACGGGCAATCTCTGACGCCAGGGCTGCCAGCGGGCAGCCGATGCCGGGCGCATTCAGGTGTTCCGCACTAAGGTAGCGCTCGATCACGGCTCGCAGTTCGGCGCCCTTCGGGGCGGCTTCCGCGACGGCCACCATTCGGGCACTCAACTCCTCGAAGGCCCGCGCGACTGCTGTTGCGTAGAGATCGTCCTTGCTCTCGAAATGCCGGTAGAAACCACCCTTGGTCAGGCCCAGTTCCTTCATGACCTGACCGATGCCGTTCGTTTCCGACCCGTGCTCGCGGAACGACCGCGCAGCCGCAGCCAGGATCTTCTCGTGGGTCTCCGCTTTCTGTTCAGCCGGGTACCTCATGCCTATGAGATTACGATAGTAATCTCATAGATGCAAGAGTTTTTTGGAGGCTCGGGTACAAACATAGCCGCGATTGCCCTTTCGCCCTGAAGACACAGCATTTAAGATAAAGACGAATATGCACCACGTTCCCCGGACACCCTTCTTGTTTCCGGAAGGCGCCAGGCTCGGAGCAGATAACGTTCTGCTCCATGCACGGGCCCGGCGGCATCGGGTGCAGAACTACGCGGGGCCGCTCTCTGTCAAAACTGTTCTGGCCGGGCGTGTAGCGTGGACGATTGCAGGTCGGGACCTGGTGGTTGATCCGTCGAGCTTTCTGATTGTTGCGGCGGGTGAAAAGTATTCAATGAACATCGAGTTATCAACTCCGGTAGAGACTTGCTGCGCTTTCTTTGCCCCGGGGTTCGTTGAGCGGACGGTACTGGATGCTACGTCGCCGCTGGAGCATTCCCTCGACGAGCCCGAACGGATGGCTCCGGTTGCGCCCTACCTGTCCGCCGCGCATAGTGACGCGGAGCGCTCACTCATCGGTCGCGTACAAGGTCTCGCCGGGCGCTGCAGGGAGACCCTTAACCCCAGCGGTTGGGAGGAGGAGTTTCTGGTGCTTGCGGTTGACTTGTTCCGCTTTCATCGGAAGATTCGTGAGCAGGCTGCGCGCATTCCGGCAATTCGGAAGTCAACGAGAGAAGAGTTGTTTCGCCGCTTACTGATTGGACGTGAGTACATTCATTCTCATCTGTCCGGGCCGGTTTCCCTGACAACTGTGGCTCGCGCGGCGTGTTTGTCGCCGTTCCACTTCCATAGGGCGTTCGCGCGGGCCTTCGAGCGAACTCCTCACGCCTATCTGACAGGAATTCGCCTGGCACAGGCCCGCAGGATGATAGAGAGCGGCTCACGTGTTCTGGATGCCTGCATAGAGGCGGGATTCGCGAGCCCTGGCGCCTTCACCCGTTTGTTCCGGTGTCAGTACGGGGAGAAGCCATCGGAAGTGCGTCGAAAATTCGCAAGATCCGGCAAGAGTTCGGGCGAAGGTTCCGGCATAGTGAAGGCATGATGACAATTGCCTTGCTCGCATTTCTGGCCGTTGGCGCCGTTGTAGCCCAGGCTCAACCGCTCCCGCTAAAGGTTTCGATGATCAGTCTGGGTGTGACGGACCCGGCTCGTTCGATCAGGTTCTACGGCGAAACGCTCGGGCTGCAGTTGGTCGGGCAGCCAGGTGAGGTGACCGTTTTCCAGGCGGGCAACGTACAGATCTCGCTGAATCACCCGCTCGGTAACGCCGCCGGGCATGCGATGGCGGGTGCCGTTGAGGTGATCTTTTCCGTGGAGGGCGTCGTCGCCGCTCACGGAAAACTGGTGGAACGCGGCTGCACGTTCATCAGGGAACCTCGCGAAGTTTTCGCGGGGACGTGGGCAGCTACATTCACAGACCCCGATGGCCACCGACTGACGATCCTCGGACCGCGCTGAAATCCCCCGGGAACGTAGCGTTTACCCTCGCTACCGAAGTGTCGGCTATATGGAGAGCGGCCAGTTGGAAGCCCGAGCCGCGATTCAATCTCCGATTGGCGCGTGATCTGGTCCGAATTCGTAAACGCTGCGCGACAACGCGGGACTAACTCGCAACGGCGGGAGCAATCCGAGTTGCGTCGATTTGTCCGGCCCTTAATTATCTATTGGCTTCTCCTCGATCTGATCGAGAACAACCACCGGCGCAGGGATGCTTCATTCAATATGTCGCGCTTCGTTTGCCGTCAGTCACCTTGCCGCTGGATTTCGGCGCGAGCTTCACCTCCAGCTTGTGCTCACGCGGCGAATCTGATGGTGAGGGCACAAACCCGACGATGTAATCCGAACTGAATCGAGCCAACGCGTGCTTCTTAACTCGTTCAAGAACGTCGTCCGTTTCCCCGCCGGCCATTGAAAACTCCGGGGCGTCAGCCAATGCAAAGCCCTGTGTGTTCTCGCCGAGTGTGACGGGCTGAGAGCGTTTCGCGGCCTCGAAGCGGAGCCCTCCGGTGAGATCGCCGAGAAGCTCAAACGGGTAATTGATGTAAAGAGAGCGGAGGTTCCGCAGGCAGTCAGGGGATAGCGGCTGGCAGGCAGATAGGCCGCCCGGTCCCCAGAATGACCCGCGTGGACCCTCGAACTTGATGTCAGAGTACACGACGCCATCGGAGCTATAGCCATCGTACGGAAGAGGCCATGGGAGGAATTTCATGAGAGCCACCGGATAGACACGAACGTCGGCAGCTACTGCCTGGTCGGCCAGGTCCTGAGGTGTGAAGGTGGTTCCCTCCGCTCCCGTGGAAAAGATTACCAGGGCACGCGCTGCCGTCGTCTTGTCCGCACCCGACGACGGAGCGACGGCTGAGTCCCTCAGGGCCGAAAGTGCTCCTGTCAACGACCATGGCTCAGGAGGACCGCCGTTCGCCAGCCTCTTAAGCGCCGCCGCGCGAACTGCGAGACCTGCTGGCAACGGGATGTCCACGTCCTGACCGGGCCCCTGGCCGGCCATCAAGGGACCGGCCAGGCGATGTAGTGCGTCGAGAAGGACACTGGGATCGCTGGTAGATTGGCACAGCCGCTGCAGCTTAAATTGATCGAAGCGATAGATCGAAAACCGAACGGTCGCCCCCTGTTCGTCAAGAAGCCGCCGTGTGATCGCTTCGCTCCAGTAGTTGGCAAGCTCCCGGAGGGCTTTCACGTCCCAAAACCCGACTCTTCGCGTCTTCTGGTCTGGCGCGGGGTTCGTGACGTCGAACATCACCACAAGATCGAGCGTGAGATGGACTCGAGGAGCTTCAAATATCGTGAAACTGCGCGGGACTCCGTCTTCGAGTAGAACCACATCCGAGGGCTTCAAATCGGAAGCGGAGCGAGATCCACGGCTAAAGTGGAACTGTACTGTTACCAGGTCGGTTTGGGCACGAAACGACGGCTGACCGGGCTCTTTAGGGGGCTGTTGCGCAAGGGATAAAGCAACGAGCAGCACAGTTGCGGAGATTGTTCGGCCAGCTTGAGCAAGCACACCGGTGAGACGTCGCAGCCTGGCCGAAAGTAACATTTCGCTGCCAATGTTTAGCCTTCAGGCCGAGTTGAGCATCCTGGTTGTGCGCTGGGAACTAACTCCAGTGTGACGGCGTAGCGTTTACCGCTCTGCCACGCGCCCCGGAAGTCCGATTCGACAAGGATGCGCGGTTCTCCTGGCGGCGAGGAAACACGCGGTAATTGTTCGTCTCTTATTACTGCCCGCAACCGCTCGCGCCGCCATGAGACTTAATCTCCGCGGCCACCTCGCCAAAGCCATTTTCGAGAGCCGCCTGATAGGGGCTCTTGCGATTACCGCCGCACAAGCCTGGCTTCGCTCCCCGCTTCAGCAGCAGCTTAACCACCTCACCTTTCCCGAAAGAGGCCGCGGCATACAGGGCCGTCGTACCCGACCCACTATTTACGTAATTCACCTGAGCACCATGATCGAGCAGCACAGCTGCGATGGAGTCAAATCCCTTGAGCGCAGCGTCCTCCAGCGGTGTCGTTCCGCCCGGACTGCTTAAATTTGGATAGGCGCCGTTGTTCAGGAGGCTCGCAACAGTCCTGGCTGCCCCTGCGAACGCGGCCGCGTCGAGAGGCGTGTACCCGGATGGCAGCATACCGTTCGGCTGCACCCCGTGTCGCAGCAGAGCCTCCACCATCAGCGACTCATCTTTCCCGATGGCATCGTCCATCGTTTTCCCGAGGACCTGAGGCGTCTGCCGCTCTTTCGGTTCAGCCTCCAGCAATAACAGCGCAGCACCTTCTTTTCCCATTCTTACGGCGTTTTCCAAAGGGCTGTAGCCTCGCTGGTCGGGAATCCCAGTATCCGGTCGGAACTGAAGCAGATATCGAACCAACTGGGTGTCACCCCGGTAAGCCGCCTCGTTGATAGAGGTGGCGCGGGTTTGGGTATCCGCTTCATTCAGGCGAGCGCCATGCGCCAGCAGAATTGCCACCGCATCCAGGGACCCATTCCACACAGCATCGTCCAGCGGGCTCGCTCCTTCCGCATCGCGTGCATTCGGATCGGCGCCCTTTTCGATCAGCAGCCGAAGCATGTCCAGGTGACCCTCCGCAACCGCCGCGTGCAGCGAGGTGCGTCCCTTTGGCGCTTTCGTATTGAGTTGAGCGCCCCCGGCGATCAATATCGATGCCATCCGTAAGTTGCCTGTCCGCGCTGCATATTGAAGTGGCGTTTCCGAATCCTCGAATTGAACATTCATGAGTAAGTTCGGATCCGCGTGCCTCGCGAGCAGCAGCTTAACAGCCTCAGTCTGGCTACCCTGCACGGCGAAGGAGAGCGCTGTTTGCCCGTCGCGGAGGGGCTGGTTGGGATCGAACCCGGCCGAGAGGAGACTCTCCATCGTCTTCAGGTCCCCGGTCACGACCGCCCTAATCATCATCCCGCCGGAGGTTACGTCGGCGTGCAGAGCCTGAAGCGAAAAAACCAACAGAATAAACAGAGCCTTCATACGTGTGATCAGGGCCTTTTCCCATCCCACGGTTCCTGAATCTTCACCTGCGTTACAGGTTTAGCAACATCGACGCCCCACCGGCTTAATACCTGATAGGCTACGGCCCGAACCGGATAACTCAGTTGTCCCATAACATCGTGTTCGATCTGCGGATCCTCCAGGAGTGATTTCAATAACTGGACATTCTCCGGCGAGCGAAAGTACCCCAAAGCGAGGACAGCATTCTCCCGATCGTTCTCGGCGTGACGAGTCACCCCCACCGAAACACGCTCCGAATCGAGCATTTGATGAGCCAGGTTCTCCTGCCGTTCATCGACAGGGACGTTTACGGTGTAGCCATGGAACCGTGTACCTGACAGCAGAATCTCGCTCGGTTGCCAGGCGAAATATCCCTTCTCGTCAACCACGCCCGGGAACCGGCGAACTTCATCGCGTGCAGCTTGTAAGATAGCGTCGCCCGTGGGGAGCTCGCGAAGATCGCCACTGACGTCGAACGCCGAGTCGCCGTCGAGGTCGGTAACGCTGCTCGGGTGATCCTGCATTGGCCTGATCGTGACCAGGAGCCGGTGTGTGTGGGCCGCGCAAGTGCTGCACAGGACCCACTCGCGGTCGAGTTGTTGCCACAGATCGTGGCTGATCACCAGCGGCAACCGCGATACCGGTTCGCCTTTCAGCGTTTCATCCACTGCAAGAACAATCGGCTGCCGCCGGTCGTCGTTTTCGGCGCTGCCGGAAGCCTCGCCCATTTCTGCGATGCGTCCGATCACGACACGGTCGGCTTGCGCCACGCTCAGATCAATCGAAGACCATACAGGATTGAGTTGCGCCAGGGCAGTGGCAGATGTGAGCAGGATGGATGAAAGAGCAAGTGAAAAGCGCTTCATACACTACACCGATTGATACCACAGGACAAAAACTCTATAGCCCGAATGCGGACAGTATTGTGGGTACGGACTTCAGTCTGTACGGCCGAGCATCGCTCGGCCTCGTGGCGTTTCGCCGCGTCCTGCGCCGGATCACAGGTCTATCTATGATTGTGTCAAGTGAAAACTTGATACGGTTTTGAATTGAGTGCGTGCGAAGCGCGCAGGGTTGGGGGGCGGCAGAAGTTGCGGAGCTTCGGCAGAGGCGTTTCACCTTCTTCGTTG
>Ga0182024_10004884_pt1 | contig 30457 bp, 30 predicted proteins | sample P32metaG_FD_120480 | JGI IMG/M metagenome (GOLD analysis project Ga0182024, IMG submission 120480) | Permafrost microbial communities from Stordalen Mire, Sweden - P3-2 metaG (Illumina Assembly) | ecosystem: Environmental > Terrestrial > Soil > Wetlands > Permafrost | place: Sweden: Stordalen... | reverse complement strand
GGTCTCGGTGAGGGTGGGGGTGACGGCCAACGCCAGTTGCTTCAGAGGGCCGGCATAACACAGCCGCCCCCCGCTCTCCCCGGGCGCCATGACCAGCAACGGAGGGAAGCGCCGTAGAGCGCCAGTTAGTGACTGCCTGGGATGGCCTCGGTCACCGCGGCAACGTCAGGGTGGATTGGACAGGGAGCGAGTGCGACAGTCGGGGAGCTAGACCCGATCGCCTACGTCGGCATCGACTGGGCCAGCCAAGAGCACGCCGTGTGCGTGCTCGGCGCCGATGGGCGCAAAACGAAAGCCTTCCCGGTTGCCCACAGCCGAGACGGCCTGGATGGCCTGGTCAATAAGCTGTCCCAGCTCGGCGCAGCCGGCCGCGTGCCAGTCGCGGTTGAGCAGCCCGACGGGAGGCTGGTGGATGCCTTGCTCGAGGCGGGCCACCCGGTTGTACCCGTATCACCCAACGCGATCAAGGCGTGGCGAGAGTCAGAGGTGGTCTCGGGGGCCAAGGACGACCCTGGTGACGCAGAGGTAATCGCTGAGTACCTACGGCTCAGGTCGCACAAGCTGACGGTGCTGGCCCCCTTCAGCGCAGAAACCCGTGCCCTGCGGGCCGTGGTGAGGAGCCGCGACGACCTGGTCAGCCAGCGCGTCACCGCCCATAACCAACTGGAAGCCTGTTTGGACGCCTTCTGGCCGGGGGCCAAGGCGATTTTTGCAGATATCTGCAGTGATATCGCCCTTGCCTTCCTGGAGCGTTATCCGACACCAGGCTCATGCCGGGCGCTGGGTGAAAAACGGATGGCGGCCTTCTTGGCCAAACATTGCTACTCCGGCCGCAGGCCTGCCGGCGAACTTCTTGCTCGGCTACGGGGAGCACCCCAAGGCCTCGCCGACGGACCCGAGTCAGGAGCCCGCGGGGAGGCGGTTTTGGGTTACGTCCGGGTCATCCGAGCTCTGAACTGCTCGATCAAGGCTCTCGACCGGTCCGTGCCCGTTCACCTCGGTCGGCACCCGGACGGTGAGATCATCTCGAGCTTGCCCCGTTCGGGCTGCATCAATGCAGCCCAGATCCTCGCCGAGTGGGGCGACTGCCGCCAAGCCTATGACGGCCCCGAAGCAGTCGCGGCCTTGGCGGGCCAGAGCCCGGTCACAAAGAAATCAGGCAAGCGCGGGACTGTCCAGTTCCGTTGGGCGTGCAATAAAACGTTTTCGACGTGCCATGTGCACGTTCGCAGATAATTCCCGGCACGCCAGCCCCTGGGCCGCTCACCTCTATGCCCAGGCGGTCGCTCGAGGCTGCGACCACCCCCACGCCGTTCGGGTCTTGGCCAGGGCTTGGATCCGGGTTATCTGGCGCTGTTGGCAAGATGGCCTCCCCTACGAGTCCGAAAAGCACGGCGGAGCCACGCGACCCGAGAGTCACGATCCGGTTGTTGGGCAACCCGGACGCGCCGCCTAGTGCAGCGGATAAAGGTCGCAACGCCAAACCGTTCAGGAGAAATGAGGGAGAGGACCGCAACTCTTTTCTAAATAGGGGTTGACACGGAGGGTGTTATGGACCACCCTGCTGAGCCCCGCTTGCGGCACTCGGTGCAGCACCAATCGCACCGCTCGCCTATCGGACCGGTAAACGTTCTGCGAGAGGTGCCATTGGTCGGGACGATCTACTCTCACTCACGTTGCTGCAATAAGGTAACTAAACGGCTCGTGGGTTTGGACGACGCAGCAGCGCGATCGACAAAGCTTAGGTAGTCTTGGGGGGTGAGCCGCGACAACTCGACCCAGCCTTGGCAAGTACTCACTGAAGTTGTCGGAGCTGGAGTTGTCGCCTGGGGAGTGGCTGCTGCATCAACTGGATTGATTGCGTGGCCTCTTCTCGTTTTTGTACCTATGTTCTTTGTCTTCCTGTACCTCCTGATTGCCTCTCTACGCGGATGGTGGCCGTCCAAGCCGGGTCCGACCGCCGCACCGCCTGATCATGCCGTCCAGCTCCGTGGTATTGCCAGCACGCTACGAGATCGGATCGACGCCGACGATTATCCGGCATACGGCGATACCGAGGCGAACGGCCAGTTGTGGGAATCCGTGTTCGAGGCCCATTTCCCAGAGATCCAGGGCCTTGTCGCTACGTTCGCCGAACTGACTGGTAGCTGGCAAGCAGCAAAGACACAGTTCTCGACGGAAACAGGGCGAGCACTGATAATGCAGTTTCAGGAAAAGGATGGGTGGGACCCAATCGCAATCGCAGCCTGTTTCCGCGCCCACACAATGTCGATAGCAGAAGGTCGGATGAGGCATATCGACCAAGACAAGAACCCGGGAGCCATCACTTGGGAGGGTCACATCGTTTTCATAAGCAGGTTTGGGCCATCACCAGAGCGCATGAATGACCTCACGACAGCCGCATTACAGCTACTCGACTGGCTGAAGGCGGCGATGCAGTCAGATTCGGCCAAGAGCTTCGTAACCGACCGTACTGCTAGCCGTGGAGCACGTGCGGCGACCCTCTATGCACTAGAGCCCGTAATTCATCTTCAGGAACTCAGCAAATCAAAGGCTTGCATCCTGTGCAATCCAATGACTAATAACCGAGATCGCTCTCAGTCTCGCTCGCATTTGCTTCTTGTGATGCGGCGACGCTTGTCTGGGCGGCGCCACCATCGTCTTGGCACAGGCCCCAGGGGAGGCAACTCTAAAAGTTAGCCTTGCTAGGCCGTCGTTAGCCCGTCTGAACGTGCTCCCGGGTTCTAGGTCGCCCTGGTCACCCCAGGCACTCATCGCCCTCTCGAACAGATCGAGCTCCTTGCCACGTTGCTGACGCTCCGGCCGCCGTGGTAGTCGGGAGGATACCCTCCGCTTTGAGTTCGGCAGTGGACGACCGACGCGGTCGGACCGACTTTCTCTCTCCGGGCGTTCAGGACGGGACATCCTTTCCGGCCACCTGCCATTTGGTGGAGTTCGTGGAACGAGATCAATCTCAGAATGCGGCCCTCGCGAGATGAGCGGTTACACCTCCGCGTAACCTCGTGCGGTGACGCTCCAGATGTCGATTGGGGTTCCGAGCTCGGGGATCGTGCTCGCCAGCGCGGTCATGTACTTGTTCACACGCAAGCGACGGGGGACAGGCCGGCACCGCACTGTGGTGGCGCCGTTCGGATGGGGACGACAAGGCCAGCTCTCAGACGGACAGATCATTTGGGCTCAGTTTCTGATGTCCGTGTGACCGGGAACGTCGCCAAGATCGCTTCCGGCAGGTACCACCAGGTCCTGGGGGGACGGCTAGCCGTGGACCTGGGTCATCTGCACAAGGAGGTCGTCGAATTTCCGGGGTACCCTTATGCGCCACGGAACCGCCGCAGCCATGGCTCGTGCCGACTCGGCAGCCGCGTGAGCTCCGGTTAGGTTGGCCAATGTCATGGTGCGAACATATGTTCGTAGGGCAGCCCCTGTCGAGGGCGGAACGATCTGGACGCTGGTGGTGGGTCCACCGTCAAGGCGACACGAGCATCTGACGTCGCGGGTGTCCCGGGCGCGACGGTGGCTTGTTGGGGCAACGGCGGCAGCCACACGCAGGAAAGACGGGTGCCGCTTATCAGCAATGCCGTCCCGGGCTTCCCTCGAGCAATCGCGTCAACCGGGAGCCGCGGCTGGCGCCTGAGCGACCAGGTGGTGCTGGTCTGCCGATGTCGGCCGCGGGTGGCTGTGCCCGAGCTCACGCTCACGTCGACGTCGCCGGCGAGAGTAGATATCGCCTTCAGCGTGGGGAGGTCGGCGACGCCGGGCAGGACCACCTTGTGGGTAAAGGTCGTGAAAAAGCCCTCTGCGAGCGTCCCCCAGCGAGCCCGGGCCTGGGACAGATCCTGGAGGCAGCCGATCAAAACGAGGCCCTGACTTCCCCCTTCCGCTACCACCGAGGCGAGGTCGGGCAGTGGGGCTATCTGGGCTAATTCGTCTAACGCAAACAGCACCGGAGGCCCGGGGGTGTGCCTTGTAAATAGCACTACGGATCTGATCGAGGAGAGCAACGACGAGCGGGGCGTGCAAGGCCTGGGCCGTCGAAGGGGCGCACAAGTAAATAGTGTCTGCGGACGGGGCGAAGGCGGCAGGGTCGAAGTTGGGGGCGCTGGCGGCTCGCAGCGCCGCATTGGTCCGGTAGGCCGACAGCATGCTGCCGGCGGTCGAGAAGATGCCCGAACGCTCTCTCGCCTCAGTGCGGGCGATGCCTTCCAGTAACTCGGCCGCTCTTTCGGAACCGCTGTCCTTCAGAACGGTGATCGGTGCAAGTAACTGGTGCCGGTGTAGCCAGGACAGGACGGAGGAAACGTCGCCACCCTCCAGCGCGGCGGCGTGCAGCAGCGGGGCCAGGAGTGCCTGGGCGCGCTCGGTCCAGTGCGCGTCGTGGACCGATTGTCCCGGCCTCGCCGCGGAGGAGAGTGCATAAGCCCTCGCCACCGCCTCGTCGAAGTCGGAACACCCGACGACCGGCGACCACCGCAGCTCCTCCATACCTTCAGGAACGTCCATTGTGCCGCTCGGGGCCCAGAACCAAACGCGCCCTAGGCGCTCCCTGGCCCAGGAGGTGAGACCGATGATGTCGGGCTTGGTCGATGTCACCACAACCGCACCGGGGTGGGAGAGCACGCTGAAGGCGAGCAGCCTCGTCGTCTTGCCGCTACGGGGTGGGCCTATGACGAGCAAGTGCTCGTCCGGGCGGGCGATCACAGGGCCGTCGCTGCCCCAGCCGAGGTAAATGCCTCCGTGGGGCGGCGGGGGCGCCGGCTTGACGAAGACGTTGCGGCCCAACGCAGAAAGCTTCATCTTGCGAGGCCCCTTTCAACGTCGAGGGACTGCTCTTGGTCGACCAGGGTTAGCCGGGCGAGCTCCCAGTCCCGACGTTGCCTCGGGCCCTCCGGGATGGGGCCGAGGGCGCGCCGCTCGTCGGTCACGCTGTGCGCGACGCGGTACGAGGCGAGCTGCCCCGCCCTTTCGGCCCAACGCTGTCGGTCGGGGCCGATGAGCGGCGGCTCTTCGAGGGCTTCGGTCGCCCAGAGGGGAGGATCGGCCAAAAGAGCCTGGCCGTCACGGCCTTCGGCGACCTGGTCCAGGGCAAGCGACTGGGCGCGCGAGGTCCGCAGACTGCTCGCCAGATCCTCTACGCCTTCGGACACGTCGGCGGCTACTACGAAGAGATCATTAGATAGCCGCCCCCGCGACATCCCGACGTAGCCGGCCTCGCGGTAGAGCCGGTCCGAGCCCAACAAGTACGCCCGGTCCACTGTGGCCCCCTGCGCCTTGTGGACGGTGCTCGCGTATGCGTGGGTGAGGTGCCCGGCCTCCAGGTACGACGAGGGCACGTGGGTGCCGCCGGCCAGCACCACGACGCCCGGGTCGGCCGAGATTACGATCCCGACAGTGCCGTTGCGCACGCCTAGTCGGTAGTCGTTGCGCAGGCACATCACCTTGTCGCCCACGGCGAACTCACGACCAGCGAACTCACCACGCTCGCCCCCGAGCTCGCCCGCCGCCTTGAGCCGTGCGCGGGCCCGGGTGTTCAGGTCGTCCACGTCGGCTCGGCGCAGGGCGTACATCATGGCGTCCTCGCCCGCTTGGCGGGATCCCCACCACGCGTCGACCATGGCCTCGCGTGAAGCATCTGCGCTCGGTGCCAGCCTGAGCCGACCGGAACGCTCGTAAGCCCCGAGCGCCTCAGCCACCGATCCCGAGCGCAGTTCGGACAGGGCCAGGCGTTCCCACGCTTCGGCCTGGCGCCGGTTCTCTTTCAGCTCTGTCACCGGGAGAGCTCGGGCAAGGGCCGAGAACGCACCGCCCGCCGCCACTTCGGGCAGCTGCCTCGGGTCGCCGACAAGTACGACGGCCGCACTCCAGGCTTCGGCGTGGTCGAGCAGCCGGGCGAGCTTGCGCGTACCGAGCATCCCGGCTTCGTCAACCACGACCACGGTCCCCGGCGCAAGGCCCGACAGGGGACCGGGCCGTTCCAGGTCGGCGAGGAGCCGGTCCACCGTCGACGACGGTATGCCTGCACCGGCCTGGAGCTCGGCTGCCGCTCGTGCCGCCAGCGCGACCCCAATCACCGGATGGCCCGAGGCCTCCCACGCTGCCCGAGCGGCGTCGAGGGCAAAGGTCTTTCCTGCGCCGGCCCGCCCGACCACGACCTGAGCGCCGTCGCCCGAGCCGGTGAGGACCGAGACCATGCGCCGCTGCTCGGCCGACAGCGACGGCCGGGACTCGAGCACTCGGCCGAGGACTTCTCCGGGAGCTATGCCGACGCCGGCACCCCGCTGGTGCTCGGCTCGCTCGAGGATCCCCGTTTCTAGTGCCAACAGCTCGGCAGTCGAGTAGCGCGGTTCGGCATGAGCCGGCGTCCCAAGGGCGACAACCGATGGCGAGCGGACAATTACCTCAGCGCTAGCCCGCAGCGCCCCGACCGGGGCGCCTGCGGGGTGAGCTTCGGCCAGTGCCTGGAGCACAGCCCGGCGGTCGAAGCTCGAAGTGTTGGCCGTTAGGCCCTCGTCACCGAGCAGCCGGGCATGGAGGACCTTGGCGTCGGGTGCTGGCTCGAGCCCGTGCCAGGTAAGGCCAGCCACGACCGCAGGTCCCACGCCGAGCTCGGCCGCTCGCTCATGCCAGCTCTGTCGTAGCTGCGAGAGAGCTGGCACCGACGACTTGGGAGCCCGGGTCGCCAGAGCGGCCGCGGCAGCCGCCTCCGGCGACGAAAGTCCCCGCTCGGCCAGGACGGCCTCGATGGCGGCTCGGCGCGACGAGAACGCCTCGAGTACGGCCTTGGGCATGCCTTCGATTTCGGCCGCGCCCTTGCGCACCAGCCCGAAGGCGAACCCAAGCTCTGCCAGGCCGGCCCGCAGCTCGGCGTGGTAGAGGTAGCCGACGGTCTTGGTCCACGCGTAGATCCGGTGCCCGTAGGGCGCGCTCCAACGGCCCTCGGCGTCGGGGGTGATGTTGGCCGCCACCACGTGGGTGTGCAGCTGAGGGTCGCCGGCGCGAGAGCTTCGGTGGGGGAAGGCGGCGCCCACGATGCCGCCTGTTCCGACAACTTCGCGGCCCCCTGCCCCTCTCCTCGCTCGCACCGCTTCGGCTTCCATGGCCGAGACTGCCTGGCGGACGGCATTGTCGTGGGCGTCGACGATTGCGCCGGCGAGCTCCGGCGGTGCCAAGGCCCATGCCACCGAGACTGACTTTGGAGCGCTGAAGCACAGGTCGAAGCCGGCCACTCGTTTGGCCGAGGTCGTCGGCACCCCGAGCGGCTCGCCGCTCTCGGGATGGAGGGCGTCGAGCACGCGACGGAATGCTTCGGGGCTGACTTGGCCGGCGAGGCCCAAGCGCCCAGCAGCCTTACCTGTCCAGTGGCCGGGCTCGGCTTGGTCGGCCGTGTAGTACTCGTCCGCCCCTGCGTGCACCTGCTCCAGGTAGTACTCCGCCCGACTTGCAGTGAGCTTGGCGATCGAGAGCATCAACGACCGCCGGAGCTAACGAGTACCCGCTCGGCTCGGGAACGCAGGGCGCGCACCACCGCAGGGCTGTAGCCCAGTTGCCTAGCCGCCGCCGCGGTGCTGTAACCGGCAACGCGGGTGAGGAAGACCGGGCGGGCGGCAGCGGCCGAGAGGCGCCCCGCCCTGACTGCGGCTCCTATCTGTTTGGCAAGCTCGTCCGCCGCTGGCGCCGTGTCGTCTCCGGCGAGGGAGGCGATGTGACCCTCGAAGCCCACCTGGCGCCGGGCCGAGCGCAGCTCCCTAAGCCGGGGGGAACGCACGGCGGCCCGGGCGCGGTCGACGATGACAAGTGCGACCTTTGGCGGGACGGGTTGACCGACGGCTACACGAGAAGCCAAGGCCACAACCGCGGCCCAGCACTCGCTCACCAAGTCGGCCTCGAGCACCGCGAGGTCGGAGGCTGATGCGCCACCACGGCGCCAAGCGACGGCGACTGCACCGAGGCGTCGCGACAACGCCGCAACTACGGCGAGGGCGGCTAGAGGGTCTTCCACCGAGATCGCCACGAGCGCCCCCAAGAGGTTGTCCTGCACTTCGGGCGAGCCCTCACGGCAGGCTCTCACGAGTTCGGGCAGCGAGGCGAAGCGGGCTAGAGCGGGCTCGAAGGTTGACCATCGGGCGATGCTCTTGAGGCCGGTGAGCCTCCTACCGGTGTGGTCCACGTAGCTGGAGACGGCACTGATGAGTGACCCTGAAGTTGCCATGGCCCGTATCGTCGGCCCCGGGGTTCACGACAGAGCCCACAACGGCCTTCACGAAAAGGTGCACTCGGGAAAATTTCCGCTGTGAAGTCGGCCGTGAAGTTGGGCGAATATGGCCAGCTCAGTAGTGGTATGAACCTTGGCGTGAAGTTCACTTGACCTTGGCGGGGGCTTGTCAAAAGGGGTGCCGGCCGCTGTCGGCCTGGTGGCAACCTCACAGGTGGCAGCGCCGTCACTGGTGGACCCAGGGGTGGTCCCATGACTGGCGCGGCGCGGCCCCATAACTGGCGGAGGGGTTCCTATGTTGCTGGCGGAACTTCCTCGACAGGGGGCCCATTGCTGGCGGGCCACACCAGGGTCGACTTCACCATGATGCGCTATACCGGGCCCCAGCGCCCTGGTGCCCGCCCCCGCTCTTAAGCCGGCCGGCTGTGCTCGCCGGCCTCCGGCCGGCTCGGTCGGCGCCCGTGGCCTTGTCGCCCCTCAATGCTGGCGACTATCTCTCGCAGACGTCTTACTTCCTCCACCAGTTCCAGCACTACCCGGTCCATCAGCATGTGACGTTCCCGGGCTCCGCGCTCGATCCTCTCAAGACGCTCTTCGGTCAGGTTGGCCGATGCCACGCATCGAACATATGTTTGTAATCGGGTCCCGTCAAGGGCGAAACGACTTCAACCCCGCACCGGGCCCGAGTAGGCAGAGGTGCACCCCTGTCAGGCCGGGCCGGTTGGACCACCTGGCTCGAACTGGCGGCGCGCTGCGTCGGCCACTACTGCGGCGGCCGTCCATCGCTGGTCCCAATCAGTCGTGTCCCATCCGCTGTGGGCGGCGAGTGCGCCAACACCCACCCGGAGGGCGATCAGCACCGCAGAGGCCTGCACCGCGGCGTCGTGAGGCTGGAGGCTGATACGGCCGGTCTGTGGGCCGATTAGCCCCACAGGGGCTGGATCGGCCACCACACTGCGCATCATCCCGGCGATCCGGCCGTGACTGGTGCTCGACATCAGGTGGTACATGAGGCCCCCCACATCCTCAGCGAACAGCTTCGCTACCAGCTCAGCCATCCCAGGAGGGTCGGGCGCTAGGTATACCCCGTTTAGGCGATAGCCCAAAGTCGCAGCCGTCCCCCGCAGGTCGGCGATCGTGTCGGTCACCTGCCGCTCTCGAGCAGCAAGGGCTGGCACACGACGGACGGCCTTGAGCTCGTCGGCGAAGCTGCGCAGTCGCTCGTTGGTCATACGTCGCACCCGTTCGCGAGCCCCCACCCCGGGTTGACAGAGCCACGCCATCTGCCCGCACGCCTCGGCCGCCGCCCGGGCCGACGCAGCTGGAGCGTACGGCGCGTAGCGCTCGACGGCGTCTGCGAAACTGTGGGCATGGTCGGCAGCGGCGACGCTCAAGGCGACAGCCAGGTTGCGGGCCGCCATGACAGGGTCATCCCCCCACGGCGGGGGTCCCTTCAACTCGGCCTCAAACCGCAACTCGTCCATGGCCGGGCTCGACGCCCCAGGCCACGCGCCGGGGCTTTCACGCATGATGTTTAGCGAGCCCGGAAGCTCTCGGAAGGTCCGCGATACCTCGGCGCCCAAGTCTCGACTGTCCTCCCCGCCATCTGGTGTGAACACCCCTTCATCGTGACAGCCCAATAGCTACTCAAGGTTGGGCAGCAATCTCGTCAGCACGAGGCCTCGAGGTACCCGATACTGAACAGCAGCGCCGGTGGGTCGAACTGGTTATGAGGCCGGCCGGTAACCACTGTGCCTCTCCCCCCTAATTGGGCAGGAGCACGGAGTCGTTTTGTTGACTGAGCCCAGACGAGGCTACCAACGGACCAGCTCAAGTACGACCAGCTCAGGGTCCGTGTGAAGCTCCGGATGAAGCAACCCGTGAAGTAAACCATGAACCTTGTTCGCCTCGTAGGCGACGGGTCACAGCGTGTGCCCAGTTAGCTGAGCGAAGCCAGCGCTCCCCTTCGATCGCGCGCCTTATCGCCAAGGTGGCGAGGCCACTTCGCTACTGCCGTATACCCGCCCTGCCAAAGGGGTGCCGTACTTCGACGTCTGCGAGCTAGTCGAGCGCCTGAGCCAAGGCGGCGCTGCCCACGGAGGGGCGGCGCCGGCGCCGGGCCCGGCCGCAGGCCGGTGCTTCGCCATGGACGGCGCCGGGGGTTCGCAACCAGTGGGACTGGTGGGGAATATGAGGCCCTCGGGCGCAAGCCGTGAGACTTCACTCTGGAAGAGTGAAGATGTGTGTTGCATTAATCGTGCCCTTTTAGCCGCGACGTTTGGAGCCCACGGCGTGCTGGTTGCCAACCGACCGCTGCCTAATTCGAGACGGCTTGAGTTGTGTCTACGGTCCGCAGAAGCAGTCCAGCGAGGGCCGCGAGACGTGGGGGGTTGCCGGAGCCCGAGACGCGGTGGGCTCTGTTAGATGAGCCAGCCGAGGCCTAGCGAGAAAAGCCCGATGAAGACGTAGATGACCAAGCCGACTAGGCCCAGCACCAGAGGATGTCCCTCTTTTTGTTGAACTTCGGCAGTGGCCCCGCTGGTTTCAGGCTGCTCGTTGATCGTAGTTGTCGGGTGAGACGGGTATGCCGGCATGGCGCCGGAGAGCGGCCACCAGAGCGGGCATTTGCTTGTAACCCCGGATGCGCCGGAACGAGCGCTGGGCTTCGAGCATCCCGGCTGCCACCCAACGTTTTTTCATCTCCCCGTCCCGCCAGTGCTTCACGTTGCGCGTCGTGGTGCGGACCACCGAGATCATGGACTCGATGGCGTTCGTGCAGGTCAGCATCTCGGCAAGGGACTTATTGATGCCGAGCCGGCGGACAGCGAACATGTCCTCGAGGCCTTCGAGGAGGCTGGCAGCGGCGTCGGGGTGATCGGCCCGCAGCTCGCCGGCCAAGCGCTTGGCGGCGTCGAGGCCCTTATCGGGGTCGGGGTTGGCAAACACGAGGGCCAGCCGGCGGTCGACCTTGTCTGCCAGCTCTTTGGGCAGGTGCCCCCGGACATTGCGCCGTTTGTGCAAAACACACCGTTGCACAACGGCTTTTTCGCCAAAGACTTTGGCCACGCCGGCGGCCAGGGCTTTGGCCCCGTCGATCACGACCAGCAGGCCGGCCTCGGTGCTGAGGCCCCGGGCGACCAGCTCGGAAAGCAAAGCGGTGACGACGGTCTTGTTCTCGGTGTCGCCGAGCCAGCACCCGACCGGCACCTTGGCCCCGTCGGTGGTGATGACCAAACCTGCGACGCAGCACTGGCCGGCGACCTCGATCCCGTCGACCATGACGACGGCCACCTCCAGGCCCGAGAGGTCCCGCGCCATGAGCTCGGCCAGCGCCGCCTCGGTGGCACGTTTCCAGCGCCGGGACACCGAGGAACGCCCGGTGCCCTTGGCCTGCTCATCGATATCGGCGCCCAGCTGCTCGGAGACCTCGCCATGTCGGCGAGCGGCCACCCCGGCCAGCACCCTTTCGGCAGTGAGCTGGTCGAGCAGGTCCTTGGAGCTGAACACCGCCCAGCTGTCCAGGTGCACTTCCTTGCCGTCAGTGGTCCTGGCCCGGGGCCGCTCCACGCTCAACAAACGGCTCCCGAGCACTACGGAGCCGGTGGTGGTGCCGTGCCAGTTGCCTTCACGCTCGGCCAACCGGGCGTGCTTAGGGCCGATGCGGCGGGCCAGTTCGTCTTCCATGACCTGGCGCATGACCATGAGTCCCACGTCGGCACAGAAGCCGAGCAGGCCGTGCTTCACGGCCCCGGCCAAGTCGGCCAGGGCTACTGTCGCTTCGAGGGGCAGACCGGCCAGCTGAGCGGCCTCTTCGGGCTCAGCGACGGTCACAACGGGTACTTTCTTCTTCAACGGTGGTCCTCCTTGGGTTGTCTTGGTCGACACCCGAGACCTACCAAACGGCAGGGCTCAGATGGGGGACCACCGCCTTTAGTTCAACAATCCGGGGGACAATCTCCAGCACCAACCCCCCGACGGCTAAGCCCTTGTTGGCCGCGCCGCGTTTGGCCTTGGATATGCCGACGCTGCCAAACACGATTGCTAGCGCTACCTGTAGCAATGTGAGGAGCCCCCACCAGCAGAACACGATGCTGGTGATGCCGAGCACCAGCGCGGCAACAGCTACCCCGTTGCTCGGCCGAGCGGGTACGAATACCGGTGGGTGAGGGCTCCCGTAGGTCGCCCACTGACCGGGATGGTAATAACCGCCCTGTGGGGGCACGTTGTAGCCGGGCGGGTACAAGCCCGGAGGCCTGTGGCACTCCGCCTAGTTGCGACCAATCCGTCATAAGTGGGCCTGCCTTCGCTATCCCACGTTAGCGGTGGTTGCTTCGGGCAAGTCAAACGACTTCAATCCTTTGTTCGACCGTTCGCCGACAGCTTGGCTGGCTTACTGCCTAGGCACGCCTCCTCAGCGATTGGTAGTGGTCGACGAGGCGTTCAGGGACCTGCTCGTTCCGGGAGTCGTAGGGCCGCTTTACCGCCGCCCAGGCACGGGGCAAGGCGGAGCGGTCGGTCGAGATCGCCGCCGCGCTCAGGTAGAGCTCGTCCAGGTCTTCGTCTTCTTGCCAAACCGTGAGGCCCTTTTCCGTTGCCCAGGTCGCGAGGTTGCCGTCACCTGCCTCGATGGCGAGTCGGGCTAGCTCGACCGCTGCACCGTGGACAGAGTTCAACAGCTTGGTGGTTACGGCCCCGAGGTCGTGGCGGTCGGCCCAGCCATAGCTTTGCTCTGGGACGCCCGAGAGAGGCACTCCCCGGACCAGTGACAAGGCGTCGGCGTAGTGGCGGGCGGCGTTGTCGGGTTCCGCCTTGGCGAGGCGGACCAGTTCGTGGAAACGGGCGAAGTCGGTGCCGATCCCCACTATCCGGTAACCGCCTGCGCCAGACGCCTCAGGCACCCGCTCGGGGCCGAAGACCCGGCGCAGGTTGGCCAGGTAATTGCTAACAGTGCCGGCTGAGCGCTCGGTCTCGCGCCCAGCGCCCAACAGGGCGCGCAGTTCCTCCCGTGTCAGAGGTTGCCCCTCTCGGAGAGCCAGGGCGGCCAATGCCTCCAGTGCCGACTCACTCAGTTCAGTTGCTCCCGCTGGCACATCTCCGACCAGCCGGACGCGCCCGATCAGTTGCAGCTCGACAGCGCCCTCTCGCAATGCGAGCGGGCCATCTGGGACAGCCATCAGCACCGAGACGGACGAAGGTGTTGGTGTAGGCGGCCTGTTTGGAAGAGGCGGGACGTTGGCTGACTCGGATGGATATGTCTGAGGAATGTGCGCTGAGGGCCTGGGCTCCGCTCCTGGCCGCGGGGCCGATCTAGCCGTCCCGCCAACCGCGCTAGACCGGGGGGCGGGGATAAAAGCTTCGACCTCGGCCGCCCTGCGTTGCGCCGGGCTCTGGGCCAAGCCGGCTAACGCGGGGACGACGCGGCGGCGCGTGAGGAACGCCACAGCCGCTAGGGCCACCAAAGCGACGACGATTACCAGGAGGACGACGCCACCGCTCGACGACCGTCCGCGGCCGACCACCGCGCTGGCTGTGCTGTGGCCGCCACCGCGGGGGAGCCGACGCGGCCGGCAGTCACCGGCTGGGTGGCTCCAGGATTCGGAGCCCATGCGGGAGGGTTCGTGCCGGTGATAGGTGGGAGCGCGCTCGGAGGTGCGAAGCCGAGGTGGACTGCCGGGACTTGGCCAGCCACTGGCAATTCGAGAGGCGAACCGTTGCCCTGGGCCAGGAGCTGGGCCGGCAGGTTGACCGTGAGCGTGGCGGAAACCAAGCTTGCCGGGACCTGCCAGTAATAGTCGCCACCGAACAGGCCCCAACCGGCGTTATTGCCGGACTCGTCGTCCGGGCCGCCCTGCCCGCTGAGCATGGCCGGCATCGGCGTCTGCCCGGGGATGGTGAGGGTGAAGTCGCCGCCCGGAAGGGTCTTCAAGTAGTCGATCGGCGTGTCGCTAATGCCGCCGGGGTCGTCAGGGGCAAGGTTTGGCAACGCGCTTCCTGACAGCACCACCCAGGCCTTGGACGGGCTCGCTGGGGTTGCGCCCGTGCTCGGCAGGAAGTATGTGAGCGTGGCCGAGGTCAGGGTGAACTCGATCCGGTTGTACAAGAGGCCATCGACCGTGTCGGGCGTGTTCACATAACTGACCTGGCCGATATTGTCCACCTGCTCCCATTGGTCCTGCCCGCGATAAAGCACGGCTGGTTGCACGCCCTCGCGGTGGCCTTTGGTGAAGCTGAACGTCTGGGAGAAGCCGTTGGCCGAAACCTGCAGCGCGACATCCAGCGCGCCTTGAGGGATCGAGGCCAGGTAGTAGGCCGGCGTGGACACGCTTGGCGTCGACGCGGGGAGAGGCTCGCCCTGGCCGTCGATCTCGAGGCTGGCATTGGCGGTTGTGCCGGAGCCGGTTAGACCGAAAACGAGCAGCGCGTGACCGGTCGCAGCGTACTTTGTGGCGGAGCCGTAGCCGACCTCGTACGCAAAGCGGTAGCCGCTCACGTCGACGGCGAAACCGTTCCCGTCGAGCCTGCCGTCGGCCGGGATGTGAAGCGCGATACCAGGGTTGGCCACGGTGGTGATAGTGCCGGCGCCGACCGCGGTGGTGGCTGAGGCGGTTGAGGCAAGGGGCGCGACAGCGACGAGCGCCAAGGCGAAGGCCTGTACGGCGCGGAGACTACGACGGCGACCGGTCGGTGTGTGGTGGGGGCACTTCGCGCGCCCGGCCTGAAATTTCCCGAACAACTGTGTTGCGTTCTGGGTGCCTGGTGGACCGGGGAAAGGAGAAGACCCATTGCCTGGATGAAAGGACCCCCCGTGCACAATTACCTCCTGTCGAATATCAGCGCCGCTGGTACGCTCGGCCCCCTTTTCCTGGACGTTGTGGCTGCGATCGTAACGTTCTACGCAGCGGCTCGCGCCATGAGAACGCCCCGAGAGTGGTTTTCTTTTGGCTTTGTGTCAAAAGTCACATGGGTAATAGGTTCTTTGTGGTTCACGTGGCAGGTAGGCGATGTCGTCCTGCCGTTGGGGGCCGTGGTCGTACTTTGGTGCCTGCGTTCGGTCCATCGTCGGCACAGCGGCCCCGCGCCCGCCGACCTACCTTTTGCCCAGGGGGCGCGGCAGAACTCTAGGGACGAGCGATGACGGGTTGTGACAATTGTCACGTCGTGGCCGTCATCGGGCCGTGCTCAAATGACATACGTGACGCGCTCCAAAGACTCGGCGCGGTACCGCTCGAGTTGACAGTCGCAAATACCACCTTCTGGTCGTGGAACACGGCCACAGTTCGGGGGCCGAACCCTCAGAAACGAAGGGTCCCGCCAAACAAGGATGCATGGACGAGGAGAAACGACCAGGCGACCAGAAGACCTGCCCCCCCGAGAAGCCGGGCTGGGACGACGGACCGGAGGCTCGTGGACGAAATACCTGAGGAGCCTCACCATTGGACTGGGGGGTCACTCGATGGTTGACCGCGACGTTATCTCCGTCCCGCAGGCGGCAGAGCTTCTTGGGATCAGTAAAGACCTCGGCTACGACCTGGCCCGTCGAGGCGAGCTACCGGGCGCTATCCAGTTGGGACGTCGGTGGCGCGTGTCCCTTATCAGGCTCCGAGCCGCAGTCCATGGCGTCGCTGACCGCAATGGCGGCGAGGTTAATGCCGGCCACATATCCACGCTGTCCCGGTAGAGCAAACGTCGGCGAGGCCGTCGATAGGTTGGTGCCTTGAAGTTCGCACCTACTCGGCGAGGCAACCTCTCTCGGCGCTTGAACCCGACGGGTGTCGTCGTAGCCTCGGCGACGAACAACAGCCCCGAGCTGGGCGGACCGGTAGCGGTCCTATCCAGTCTCTACACTGATGGTCATGGACGAGCGACTGGAAGAGGGCTGTGCATCCGAAGAAGCACGAGCTGACCGCCTAGAGCAAGCCATCGAGAGTGTGCGCGGGCTCCAACCCGCTTTGGAGAAGCAGCTTGCGGACTATCGAGAGCGTCGTCGGGAGTACGAGCGGCTCCGTAGTGAGGTCCCCTCGACTCCTTCAGTGAGTTCGACCCCTGCGAACGGCCACCGCGTCTACTGATGACCGACCAGCCGGTCGCCATACCAGCGCCGCCTCAGACTCCTCTGTTCCACTCGTTGGAGCAGCTCCGCTACGTGCGTCAAAGTCATCTCCGAGAAATCCAGGAACGCACCGCTAGTCGTGTCATCGCCTACGTCGGGGGCCCGGCGTCCAGTATTGACCAGGTCGACATCCCTCCCGTCGGCGACTTGCTCTACGACGTGCATGAGGGTGACAACCTTGACCTGCTGCTTCAAACCCAAGGTGGCGATGTCGACCAGGCTGAGCGGCTCGTGATGATGTGCCGCAAGAAGATCGGCCCGAACGCCAGGTTCAGGGTGGTCGTCGCAGACAGTGCCAAGAGCGCAGGCACCCTCATCGCTCTTGCTAGCGATGCCATTGTCATGGGGTACTGTTCTGAGCTCGGACCAATCGACCCGCAAGTCACAATTGTGACAGCCAACGGTGAACGCATGAACCGGCCGGCGCAGTCCTTCCTCGACGGCCTGGACGAGATCATCAACAGTGTCGGGGGCGGTAACCTCTCGCCCGCGTACTTCCCTCTGCTGGACAAGCTCGACCCCGCGTTGATCGACTTCTGCAAAAAGGCGATCCAGCGGTCTGAGCGGTTTGCCTCGGAGTTCCTCAAACGCTACATGCTGAAAGACGACCCCGCTACAGCGGCGAAGGTCGCCAAAACCCTTAACGACAGCCGCACTCACCTATCCCACGGGGCAGTGATCGATGCCCAGAAAGCGTCTGAGCTTGGCTTGAACGTTACCTATCTTCCCCCAGATGACGATCTTTGGCAGGCATACTGGCGGTTGTATTGCGAAATGCGGATCGCGTTACAAAACCCGGCACAGAAACTCTACGAAGGCCAGCAAGCGAGTCTGTTGCTCGCCTAGAGATCTCGCTCCTTCAGCCTCGCCGGCATTCCAACACCATATCCACCTCACCCTCGTCACACTCGTGGGGTGTAAACGTCGCCGTCCATGGGTGAATCCTCGGATCGAGACCGGGTTTAGTAACCGCGCATCCGCCTTCCATAGGGCATCCTGCCAGAGAGAACGGTCGCTTGAGAGGCCCAGTACGGATTGCCGTTTGGGGAACACGCCTCCTCACAGCCAAAAGGGAGTCGCTGCACCATGATTGTGCGCCTACCAAATCAGAGATCGGAAATATGGACGTCCATCTCCTTCAGGAATCGAGAGGGCCGTTGGCCCAGCGATCCAGAGCGTGTTACCCGGGAGCGTGGGCGCGTCAATAGAAGGGCCCGACTTGCACGAGTGGCAGCAACGTAGGCGAGCCTTCGCTCACTCGCCAGGTCCTCATCCGAACTCGTATTCCGAAAGTCCGGAAAGCTGCCCTCGTTCAAGCCGACTACCGCAACAGCGCGGAACTCCAATCCCTTCGCCGCGTGAACCGTCGACACGCGGATTCCGTCGGGGTCCTCGCGTGGCTCATCCAGAATCGACATCACGACTCCCGGCCACGTCCAGTTCCGGCTCTCGGTCGAGTTCTTGTACCTCCGCCAGCGCGCCTCGAGAAGCTCGCGGTCGGCTCGTAGCAGTTCTCCCAGGTCCGACTCGCCAGCCTCGCTGGCCAGTGGTGTCGTTAGCGCAACCATGGACTCGCCAATATCTGAACAGTTGGACAATGCCAGGAGGAACTGACGAGCGCCGGTCGTGTCCCGATCTGCCACAGCCGTGAGAAGAACTGACAAATCGCCTGCCGACATGTAGATATCGCTCGAAGCATCACTGGACCCAGGACTGACGGCGCCCAGCAGCGTGCGACGCATGGCGAGGTCACGCGGGTTCGCGAGAACTCTGAGAGCGTCCAGGGTGATTCGATAGGTTGCGGAGTCAAACGGGCCTACATCACCCGCCCTAAACATGTAGGGGACATGTCGTTCGTCGAGAACATCAAGTACCTCTCTTAGCTGAAGTCGACTACGGCCGAGGATCGCAACGTTGTTAGGGGCGACGGCAGGATCCTCAACGTCCGCTAGCCACTCAGCGGGCATTCCCTCGTCCCCAATCCGAACGACCCAGTCCACCACAGCGGCGGCTTCGGTCCGTTCATCGGGATAGGACTCAGCCAGTACGACTCCTGTGGCTCGCCCAGCCGCCCCGACCTGCGTTACCCTCTTTCCATCCACAGCGAGGAGGTTGTTCGCGACCCGGACGATCTGGTCCGCACATCGAAAGTTCGTGCTGAGGAGGATAGTCGTTGCCCCGAACTCAGCCACGAAGCGATCGAGGTTCCTACTGTCTGCACCCAGCCATCGGTTGATCAGCTGATCCGGGTCAGCGACCATAAAGACGTTGCGGTGAGTATCCCCACAGATCACGCGCAAGATCTCGAACTGTACGGTGCTCGTGTCTTGGGCCTCGTCGACCATGATGTACCGAAACATCCGCCGGTAATGTTCGGCAACCTCAGGGTGTCCCGTAATTAGCTCGTACGTCCGCGTAAGCATGCCGTCGAAGTCGACAGCCCCATTCCTCTTGAGCGCGCCCTCGTAGGCGACGTAAGCGTCGCGTGTAGAGACGCCGAGCCCCGTCTGGGTTGTAGGAGCTGCCGGCGGCTCGATCAGCGACCGCTTCAATAGACTGATGGTGTTGAGCACAGCCTCGGCCTGTTGGCGATTAAACTCATCGGCGCTGGCGACGAAACCCTCGTCAGCCAAGCCTTGGCGTAGCGCGTGGATCCGGGAATCGACAGTGTCGTACACGGTTACCTCGGATGGAATGCCGATCAGATGGCCGTAATGACGCAATATGTCGAGGTAGAACGAGTGATATGTCTCGATCGTCGCGCGCCAGGTATCTTCTTGTAGACGCTCCCGAACGCGTCGCCGCATCGTCGCGGCGGCTCGGTTGTTGAACGTAAGGGCGAGCACCCGGAAGGATGACCGTTGGGATCCCGTCAGGAGGCGCACGATTCGCTGCGCGATGACCTCTGTCTTTCCCGTACCAGGAGGGGCCAAAATAAGATAGCTCCCGTCACGGAGATTGACCGCGTTCTCTTGCTCCGGCGTGAGCACGATCGTTGTCACGGGCCGCCTTTCACGATCGTGTCGATCCGTACGAGAAGCGAGCGGATCTCGGCAGGAATAGTCGGTTGTCCTGCCGGGTCGAGCTTTACGAGGAGCTGCCGCGCGATTGCGCGTCCTCCGGCAACTGACTTCATCCGAGACTTGCAGAAATCGATAGCCAATCGACCTTCCCATCCCGCCGTTTGGTAGTCCCGCAAGACTCCGCCCTTCCCTGGATGGCCGTGGAGAGTGTTCCTATAGTTGTCAACCTCAGCCTGTCCATGTTCGGTGGCTGCGGCTGCGAGCATCTCGGCCTCATGGCCTGGGGCAACGAGATGCGATTCGAAGTCGGTTCCAACGGGGAGGACGAACAACTCGTCAACGGTCAGCGCTCTGCCGAGCGCCGTCTCTGCACTCCGGATCCCATCTATCCCCTCGGGGTCGCCATCGGCGAGCATTACCCACGGGAGGTGCAGATACTCCAGAACTCGCACATAGTGCTGGAAGTTCTGTGCGCCTTCGACGCTGACGAGCGATACACCACGTCCGGACGGATCTGCTCCCCATAGATGTTCAGCGAACGTAGGGATCGCCCCGTGTTCTGTTTCGCCCTCATGAAGCGAGACGCATCGTGCGAACAGAGTCTCGCCGTTGTTCCGCTGAACGAGCCGTTGAATCCTAGCCAGGGCCTCAGGTTGGAACGTCGGAGCGCCATTGGGCTGCGTGCGTGGCACCGAGTTGACGGTGACCGTGGCTCCGACGCGCGTGATAATTCGCATATCGTGAAGGTCCGCCACCTCTGTAACGAAGGGAGAGTGGGTCGAGATTATCTTCTGCCCCGGGAGGTCGCAGATCAGTCGAAACATCGCCCGCTGTGGGTGAGGGTGAAGATGCGCCTCAGGCTCTTCGAACGCTGCAACGGGGAGCGGAGGTACGTCGAGGCCAGCGCCCAATCGCAGACGCGTGTAGGCCTGGAAGACCATGACGACGGCGAGGCTGCGTGCCCCGAGCCCTTGAAGACGCAACGGCAGGGAGGCGCTTCCAGGCGCCCTTAAGATTACGTCGACCGCCCGCGCAACCTCATCGATGCGTGCCGGAAGGGCCTCGAGGGCAACTTCCGAGATAGCTGCGCCGAGGGCCTTCTTGAGCGCATCGAGTTGATCCCTTATCCCAGCTAGTACGACGCTCTTGTCGACGACCTCCTTGCCCAGACCAGCAAGGCTTTCCTCAATTGCCGCTCGGTCTGCAGGGGGTATCCCGACGTCCGAGAGGAGTCGTCCCCAATAGCTACGTCGTTGACGGAGATCCTCGACCAGATCTCGGCGAGCATCGAGGACGAAGAACGACCAAAGGCTGAGTTGATCGGCGCGCGGACGCTCGAGCTCGGGGAGTCCAAGAGCTTCAACTCGATCACACGACCAGCCTTGAACCCATCTTCGCTCAATCGTAGGACCACTGCCGTCGGCGGACACCGATCCACGGGTCCGGAGCGTCGCAAACTCCGGAACCGTAAGCTGAACAGAGTCGCCTAGACGACCAGCCGCTTCATCTGTGAACTGTGCACCGGTGGAAGGACCGATTCTAACGTCAACCACGAACTCCGCTACACGAGTCCCTGCTTCATCCACACGAAAGTCATCGTCGTCGCCTCGCCCTGATCCCAGAGCGAGTTCGAGAGCACGAAGTATGGCAGTCTTGCCGACGTTGTTCTCGCCAACCAGGACGGTGGTCTCGGAAAGATCGATGCAGAGGTCTTTCAGAACTCGAAGGTCCTGGATCCGCACCTGTTCGATACGGAGAGGAGACTCCGCGGGCCGGGCGGCCTGCGCAGGCGGTGGCGCTGCGGGACCCACGTCGTCGGACATGACTCGACACTACGACGAGGATGTGACGAAGTCCACGTTGCGAGGTCGTGGTGGCCGAAGACACGTCCCCGTCTGGGTTAGTGGTTGACGTGAGGTAGCCGTAGGCATCGTAGGTATAGGTGGTCGGTGCCCCCGTCCGGACCTCACAGATCAGGTCGCTCTACTGGTCTGTGATGTGGAGGTCACCGTCGGAGTCGAGCGCGACCGAGGTTGGCGAGTTGAAACACGCGTTGGTAGCCAGGCCGTAGTCGCCGCAGGAGGAAAGGCCATTGTCCCCGGTAATCGTGTAGACTCGGTGACGCTCGTTGGCAGGCCCTCTTTGGGTTACCTGTGATGGTCACCTCCCTTATGGCGGCGTAGGCGATGTAGTGGTCCCCGGGAGGATCCATGGCCAGGCACTAAGGAAGTCGAGTAGTGCGAGGTCGGTGCCCCACCGTCGCCGGTCATAGAGGTGCCCCACTGGTGGGAGGCAAGGTCAAGTACGTAGCTTCCTGACCAGGCAAAGTCATAGCTGGTGTGGCGTTTCCACAGTTGAGGGCACTGACATAGGCGGCGTTGACGACGGTCGTGACCTTTACCTAAAGTTGCGCGACTGGCAGCGTCGCATGAGCAAAGCGCTCACGAAGACTGATAGTGGAAAGGTCGGCTCTCGAGGGTAGTGGGGATCGGTCACGCTTAGTGGCACGACCGTCTCCTTTGTGTGCTTGCGTTATGAAATGGACCCGAGGCTCAGGTTTAGGCATTCGCTACCCGCCACAATCGCTGCGGTATATCGTTTTTAAGGTTGCTCCCAAGGCCTGAAGTTGTCGCGCTGTTCCACTGGCGAGGAGCGTCGGAACTACCTCACCACGCGCGGGACAAGAGAAACAAGGCCCCACTTCCTAGAGCGGTCGCCCCGAGACCTGCGAGCACCGCATTTTGTGGCCATCTGGAAAGCCTCACATTGGGGGCCAGCCTCAAATGCTCTTGCTCGGCGGCGGCACGTAGAACTCGGTACGACCAGTCCACTCCAGTGATAGCAAAAAAGGTCACTAGCACAAGAAGCCCGAAAGTCAGGGCTTCCACGACCTGACCGGTCCCAAAATGGATGAACGCCGTCGCCGCGGAACGCTCCCGGTTGTCGAGCCGAACCTGAGCCTCGCCGTAGTCCGTCCCGACGCTAGCCCCAACGATGAGCGAGAGCATCGGTGTCACCCACAAGACGATAAGGCGGCCTGCCCAGACCGCTGCTCTCTGCAGTTGCGTTCGCGCGAATATAGGCACCTCCCCACGCGTGTTGGCAGCCTCCAGAAGATAGGCCAAGTTGTAGGTCGTCTGCGCCTGCCGCAGTGACGTCAATAACTCCCTAAAGGTCGCGCGCCCTTTCCAAATTCGGCGGATGGCTTGTAGGCCTACTTAAGGATCTCATTCGCTGAACTGACCTCTATAGCGGAGGGTCGCCCTCGAAGACGGGCAATTGGGATCCGGCAGCCAGTGCCTCCAAACAGGGTACCGATGGAGTGAATGCGTAAACAGATCCTTCCACCTTCACGAACTGGGTCACGGAGATCTGGGTTGTGCCGCTCGTCTGGGTGAACGGGCATGTGCCCTGGGGTCCTATAACGGGGTCCGGCCCAGCGCTGGCCGAGGGAAAGGCGGAGTTGTTGGCCCACTGAGATTGTAGGAACGAGAACTGGGCTGGGATGCTCGCCTGGTAGCAAGCGAAGACAAGTCCGCGTTCGGCGTCGGGGCCATGGTCCTTGCCCAGGGCAGGGTCGAACGGCTCGCCGAACGGGATCCCACGCCGGATGATTCGACGCTGGCCAACGATATCTTGTCCTGGGACGCTACCGTTCCTCGGGTTCACCTTCCGAATATGTGCAAATAGCTGCGTGTTCTGGCCGCTCAAGTCGTTCGAGTAATCAAAGCCGTTAGCTGAGCTTTCATCAGGTCCAGAGCGAGGGTCACCTGCTGGGTCAAGCGCCGTCGGAGTACCGTCACGCCATCGACCAACTAGGCCGGCTCCGGTCGTCTCGGGCGAAAGTCCGAGCTGCGTTGCAAGTTGCTCGGCCTGCGCCCACCACCCTGGGACGTCCTGGGCGATCCGCCTGACGACCAGGAAGCTTCCGTCGAACATCCAAAGCGGCACCACCAGCCCGGGGTTGTCATGACGTGGGTACCCCAGGATGAACTCGCCTGTCTCTACTAGTGGCTGGCCGTCCGGGTCGGCAGCCACGAAGCCTTGGACGGCTGGCTGGCTGATCCCATCCTTGAACCCGAAATGCTCGTGCCCAGCACGGGCGCCAGGCAAAGTTCGCCCGTCCTGCTGGAACACGAGTGACACCGAGTTCCTCGCTGCGATCTGGTAGACCTCCCCGAGAGCACCTAGCAGGTCTTCGGCCGAGTCCGATGCGATGATCACCACGAGGTGAACGGTCTGAGCCGGTTGCCCGAAGTACCAGTTCGCAGGGGCCTCGGGTCCCGATGGTGTTACGACCTCAGTGTCTGCGGCGGCGCCGGCGAGGAAGCTGGTAATAGCCGGGTCCCAGGTGATCTGAGGATGCGTCAATCCTTGCGAAGCGGTTGGTGATAGGAGCGCGAGGCCGCTGGCCGTGATGCTGATCCCAACCCAGGTGGCATTGAGGTTATCGGGGTCGCTTCCGGAGTACTGGAGCGCGCTCGAAAAGGCTGCGTTGAACTCCGCGACTTCATCATTCGCGGACACCAACGGGAGGAGGGCCGTCAAGAACGTCTGTCCCGTTGGCCCGTCCTGCAGCTGGAGGAACAAAAAGGCCGCAAAGTCCTTGCTGAAGCCGGCGAGCACGTTCCCCTGGATGCTGGGGTCTGTCGTTAGCACGGTCCCCGAGGGGAGCGGTCGGGCCGGCGCCGCCGTAGGAGGGGGAGGCGTTGGGGTTGGAGCGGGTGATGGGTACGACAATGTCATCTCCTGTCTCGAAGCCGATCGTTGATGGCCGGGACCAGGAGGCGGGTTCGCTCTCTCAACCGACCTGCTGGTAAGTTGAGAGCTGCAAAAGCGCGACCGGTGCATAACCTGGTCCCGGCAGAGCCCAGGTCTCGCGACCTGGGCTTTTGTCGTGAAGGGAGTGCTCCCGCCACTTGCCCAAAAAGCCTACACCGCTCTAGTGACCGCCTCGCGGATGCCAGTTTGCTCGGTTAGTTCAGCCCATCGCTCGCAGGACCCTGCGCCCAGGCGGTTCGCGCGCGAGGCGCGCGCGAACTGCTGGCTGGATGCTTGATACTACGAGCGCGTAATTACTACTATGTAGTTCATGGCAAACGAGCAGAAGATGAGCAACAGGAAGGCTCGGATGACGACGGCGATCCGGTTCCCCGAGGAGCTGCACGAGCGGCTCCGCCAGGCAGCCGACGCCTTCGGCCTACCGATTAACTTCATCGTCGTCAAGGCTATGGAGGACTTCCTCGACCGAATGATCGATCCAGGGGACTTCCGGCTTACGCGCGACCGCCCTGCTTAGACGCGGTACCGATAAGGACCTCGTGGTCGGCACGGGGCCTGAACCACTGGCATAGATAGTAGGACCCACCGGGTTCATGGGTAACTTTTTGGGTAACAACTGGGGCCTCCCGGTAGCCCGTTAGGCCTCTATCGGAAAACCCGAGATCAGGAACAGCCAGCTCAAGCCTCTCATTGCCACTCCGACAGATCAACAAAGACTGATTAGCAGCGAACCCGGTCGGGCCCCTCTTCCACCTCTCCTGGACTTCCCGGCATTCCGCTCCCGCCTAGCCCAGAAGGAAGATCGCCGGTTGGTGTCCTTGAGCCGACGGTGTCGCGGACGGATTCTGCGATCGACGTTGAAGGGTACGGTCTCGAATACGCCACGTCCGCTGTTAGCCAGCGATTCTGCATCTCAGGTGTTCGACTGGCCAATTGGCCAGTCGAACGCTTGAAAATCTTCCTAATAGGCCCGGCTGCGGCCCGAGTTCCGAAAAATGGGAACCCTACCGCTTACCTCTTGACAGGCGTCGGTTGCCAGGAGTAGAAGGTAGTCAACACCAACCGTAGGCAAGGCATCTCTGACGGTTGTTCGAATCGGCGAAAGCGGAGGCACGAGGTTATTAGCTGCATGAAACGCGCATTAGCCGAGCCTCGTTTGAGGTAATGGTTTGCGGCTTGAGAAGTGCTACCCAGGTAACGCCGACCGGGGGACCCGATATCAAAATTATGCAGGGAGGGACGGGATGACAGTCTTCCTTGCGTCTGGATAGGGTTTGTCTCCGGCTGTTATTAGCAGGACTGTGTTTTATATAGCGGTATTCGTTGGCTCTCGGATTTGTGCCGAGCGGAGGAGGCCACGTGAGAATGCTAGGTGGGGCGCAAAGGCGGATCGGCTTGGCGAGGCGCTCTCGCAGGCGTACTTACCACCACCTTGTCGCAACCTTGGCAGCGCTCAGCATCGGTGCGTTTGGGATCCCGAGTGTCGCCTTGCCAGCCAGCGGGGGCACACCATCCCGTTCAAGTGACGCTTCCATATCGCAACCGTTGCCTGGAGCTGTGGTCCCTGATCTGTTGAGCTCGCCGGTGACGCCGCCGTCTACAGCCCCACAGTCCACCGCCGTATCCACAACATATTCCCCGTGGTTGACAGGTTCGGCCCCGACGCCCCCCACAACAACAACTACTCCGACGTCAGTTACGAGCGCTCCTGCGACCACGCTCCCGTCTGCCACAACTCTCCCGAGTGATACGACGATATCTCCGGCGAACATGTCCTCGACCGGGATTGCTGGTCGTCAGAGTTCGGGCGCAGACTCCCTGAGCTCGGTGCCGGCGAAGCTCCGGACTTCCGGCGTGGGCGGCTCCCACCTGGAACCGTTCGATTCCCCGCCTACGGGAGTCAATTGGGATTGCGTGCCTGCTTACGTGTCCCCGGCCTGGGATGCGACCTTCGACACCACGACGCCCAGTTTCCAAACCAGCTATAGCGCCCTCGACGCGACGTGGTCGGTCGTCGATATAGAGGTCACCGACAACCCGACGGCGCCAACCTGGAGCTACGACGCCGCGGGCCCGACCGTGACCATGCCCAACGGGGTCCTCCAAGACGGTGGCACCTACTACTGGGCGGTTTATTACCAGGGTTTTCATTCGGTGAACGGGGTCTCTTGCGCTGCCAGTGGTTGGGGCCCGTTTTGGGAGTTCCACGTCAACCTTCACGTCCAAGACGCCAACGACCCGACCGACTCGGTCGCGTCGGCGACGGTTGACCTCGCAAGCGGTGGCCTCTCCTACACCGAGCAGGCACCGTCGTTCACCACCCCCGGCGGGCCGGTCGGCTTCAGCTTCACCTACAACTCCCGAGCGGAGACCAACTACGGCCTGACCACTGGCGTGTACCAGAACCCCGGCGACGCGGAACCGTATTACTTCCCGCAAGAGGTGAGCCAGGCGCCAGAGGAGCTGTGGAGCGGTACCGAGCCCGGCCTTGCCTACCCTGAGTTCCTCAGTACGGGGCTCAACGAGGGCTGGTCTGTCGTTTCCTATACAGGCCTTTTAGCCCTACCGGAGGGCAACTGGGTACTCCAGCTTTCTGCCAACGAAGGAAGTGTGTCGTTTGAGAACAACTCCAACCAGAACGTCACGACGTACCCCGAGACGACCCTTTGGCTCGGCACGCCGACCTCGTCGTCACCAACTGTACAAGTGCTCGGCAACGCCAGCTCCATCAACACTACGAACTACAGCTATACCTCGACCGGCGAACCCGTGACATTCGCGCTCCAAGCCGTCGTCGTACCCGGCTGGAGCGCCGGCATGAGCGCGCCCATGCTTGAAGCCGAGCAGTCAGGTGGCAGCTTGGCGACGCTGCCATCATCGTGGTTCAGCTCGGCTTCCGCAGTACTGCCCGACGGGTGGTCCGAGTCCTCCGACGGGCTCATCGACACCGACTACAACTACCTGAGCCCTAGTGCCAACACCGTGGACATCTATGACTCATCTGGTGAGGCGTATATTTGGAACTGGACCGGCTCGGGCTACTCCGCGCCAGACGGTGACCAAGGGTCCCTCATCCATAACTCCGACGGCACCTGGACACTGGTTGCCGACGACAGCGACACGTACACATTTAGCGCTAACGGCCAGCTCACCTCGGTCACCCAGCCCGCGGACGATCAACATGTCGGTTCGCCAGCGTTTAATTTCTCCCAGCCCGTCGCCGGCCTGCCGACTCGGCTCACCTCGGTGGTCGATGCGGCCGGCCGGGGGCTCACCTTGGTTTACGGTGGCAACGACCAGTGCCCGAGCGCATCGGGCTTCGATGCTGACGCTCCCGCGGACATGCTTTGCGAGGTCAACTATGACCCTTCCTCCTTGCCATCCGGGGCTACTTCCGGCTTCGAGGCCGGTACGACGGACATTTACTACTCGAGTGGCCATATTGCCGCGATCACCGAGCCGGGAGAGGCCGGCGTCAATAGCGTTGGCTCGCCGACGACGACCTTCAGCTGCAGCAATTACACCTTGGACTCGGGCACCTATTGCTTGGTCACCGAGATCGGCTCACAGCTGTACAACGACGTCTACGAGGCCTACGAGAATGGCACGATGCCCTCGCCCACCTCTTATTCTGGCGAACCGGTCAACGCCAACTACACCGTCATCTCGTACGAGACCCCCGCTGACGGTTCTTACGCCGTCGGCCAGGTTTCCTCCGTCGTCGCCCCAACTGCCGCCTACACCTCAGCGGCGTGGGACAACCGAGCCGAGCATTCCTATACTTACAGCCCCCCCGGTCCCGACCCTTCGACGACCGACGTGACGGTTGCGGGCGAGACGACGGACAATACCGATAATTACGCCGAGATGCTGAGCTTCGATTCGGGTGGCTTCGTCACCCAAGAAGTCGGTGCCGACGGTGTGGCCGTCGACTACACATGGGACGACGCGACCCAGCAGGTCCTGACAAAGACCGACCACCATTTAGCTGCCAGCGCGGGGCTGGAGACGACATACGCCTATGACGGAGAAGGCCGCCAAACCGACCAGTGGGGCCCGGCACCGCCTAGTTGTTACAGCGGGGTGGCCGGGAACAATAACGACACCTACTACGAACCCAACGGGACTTGCACGCCCGTGCCGTCGCACGCCAACACCGCTTACGACGCCGACCTCAACGGGCTTGCGGCCGCCTGGTACAACAACAGCGCGATAGCGGAGGGCCGGCCGGCCCTGCACACCTTTGTACCCGCCAGCTGGTACCCATCTTCGTATAGCCCGGGTCCCGGCATCTCAGCGTCAGAGACGTATACCGGCATGCTCACTGGGTGGATAACGGTCCCGAGCAACGCCGTCGGCTTGATCGTCGAGACCAATGGCGGTGTGGGCAGCCTGTCCATTGACGGTACGGCTGCCACCGGCATCTCTACGGGTCCTTATACCTGCCCCGTGGACACCGGGGAAGAATTCGGCTCGCCGGGTGAGCCGGTTGCCCCCGGGACCTACCAAATTGAAATGACGTGGTCATGGGGTGGCGACAGCGGCAATTTGCCCTACCTCGATCTCCTCTGGCTGACCGGGATGACAGCCCAGGAAGGAAGCAACTGCAGCATCCCCGACGTCAGCAATATCACGACCCTCGATCCCGGTTATAACTACGCGACTAGCACTCAGACCGACAACGCCGGCACCGGTACTTCAAATGCCCTGACCGATTAGGTCTACGGCGATCCCGCCCACGGGCTCGCGACGCAAAAGGTAGTCGACCCGAACGGTCAGGACTTGGTGACGAATTATTCCTACGAGGGATCCTCGGGCTTCTACGCGCTGTCGAGCACGACCTTGCCCGCGGGCAACGCCACGACCGACACCTATTACAACGGCACGGATGCCCCCATTACCGCCAGTGACCCGTGCGTGACGGGTTCCAGCGGCGTCGACCAAGGGGACAACCCCTACCAACAGGTTACCCCTGGGCGTACTGAGACCTTCGTCTACAACACGGCGGGGCAAGTGGTTGCCACTAGGCTCGCCGCCTCGGACGGCTGGACCTGTACTAGCTACGACGCCCGAGGAAGGGTTACCTCTGTTCAGTACCCTGCGTTCGACGGTACGCCCTCGTACACCGACACTTATAACTACATCGTCGGGGGCGACCCGCTCGTCACTTCGGTGACGAAGTCGGTCACTGGCGGTGCAACGACCACCCTGACCACGACGGTGGACCTGCTTGGCCGCGTCGTTTCCTACACCGACGCCAACGGCAACACCACGACAACGACCTACGACCAGCCGGGTCGCGTCACTTCATCTTGCTTTACGCCCTCGGGTGGGAGCTCGTGCGCCAGCACGCTGTCGACGAGCTACGACAGCTATAACCGAGTGGCTAACGACAGCTACAACGGGACTGTGTTCGACACGCCGGGTTACGACTCCAACAGCGACTTGTCCGGGGCCAGTTACGCCAACGGTACCAGCCTCAGTTACACCTACGACGCCGAGGGCCGAACTACCGCCGAGTCGTTCAAACAGTCGGGCGGCAGCGAGCTCTTCTCTGACACCGACGTGTTGTCACAGGCCGGCGACGTGGATAGCGACACTGAAGACGGCCCAGGGGGAAGCCAGGTCGGAGCGGTCAGTTATGCCTACGACTCTGCCGGCCGGTTGACAACAGCCAACGGCGATGGCCAAGACCTCTCTTACTCCTATGCGCCAAGCGGCGGCTGTGGCACCCTCACCGACGCCGGGCTCAATTCCGACCGCACCTCGATGAGCGACACGAACCTGACCACTGAAGCAGAGACGAACACGGGCTACTGTTACGGTAACAACGACCAGCTCACCTCTTACACTGCGACCCCCTCGGGCGGTGGGCCGGTCACAACGACGCCCGGCTATGACACGACCGACGGCAACACCGCCACCCTGGGCAACGAGAGCTTCACTTACGACGCCCAAGACCAGGTTGCGTCGATAACCACCTCGACCCAGACCATCACCTATGTCCGGGACGCCCAAGAACGCGTGGTGAAGTACGAGGTAACCAGCAACGGCACCCTCACCGAGGACGACCTCTATGGCTACGCGGGTAGCGGGCCCTCGGCGGCGTCGGTGACCAACGCGCTGGCCTCGGGGGGCACGTGCCAGTCGACGACGACGACCACGACGCCCCCCTCGAGCATCTCGGTAGCAGAGGTCGCCACCGGGGCGGGAAGCTCGGGCAGCGACAGCGCATCGGCGTCGCTCCCGGCACTGACTAGCGGTGACTACCTTGTCGTAGTGGCGACCAACGACAACGGGGCGTCTTCGGTT
>Ga0182024_10004883_pt1 | contig 30458 bp, 27 predicted proteins | sample P32metaG_FD_120480 | JGI IMG/M metagenome (GOLD analysis project Ga0182024, IMG submission 120480) | Permafrost microbial communities from Stordalen Mire, Sweden - P3-2 metaG (Illumina Assembly) | ecosystem: Environmental > Terrestrial > Soil > Wetlands > Permafrost | place: Sweden: Stordalen... | reverse complement strand
GCGGCGCAGGATGCGGGATCGACGGTGCTGTACGCGGGGATGGCGGGCGCACTGGATGGCGGAGGCAGCGGCTATGGCGGGCACATTTTTGCGAATTACGCGGCGGGAACAGCGGGCGCGAACACGGTGTGGACGGACGTTGCGACGTCGACGGTGACCAACGATGCGGCGGACGCGGGCAAATTCAATCCGGGCGGCTTCGACATCTCGTCGATTGCGACCGACCCCCATGACGCGACCGGCGAGACGGTGTATGCGACCGCGATGGGCTTTGCTGGCAACGGGACCAACGCGCCGCACGTGTATCGCTCGACCAACGGCGGCGCGAGCTGGACGAACATCTCGAGCAACCTGCCGGTTGCGCCGGCCAACGTGGTGCTGGTCGATCCCAACGACGCGAATACGGTGTACGTGGCGACCGACTCCGGCGTGTACGTGACGTCGCAGGTGACGACGTGCGCGTCGGCGAGCTGCTGGGGCATCTACGGCACGGGGTTGCCCAATGCGCCGGTGGTGGCGATTGAGGCGGGCGCGGCGTTGGCAACGGGCGACGGGCGGCTGGGCGAGCTGCGCGCAGCGACCTACGGGCGCGGCATCTGGGAAATCCCGCTGCTGACTGCACACGGTCCGGCGGCGCCGGCGATGACGTTGCTGCCCACCAGCCTGAGCTTCGCGACGCAGCAGATTGCGACGGTGAGCGCGGCGCAGACAATTACGGTTACAAATTCGGGCAACGCGGCGCTGACGGTGACGCAGATTGTAACTTCGGGGGACTTCACCGAGACGGACACCTGTGTGGGAGCGGTGGGAGGGATTACGCCTGGCGCGAGCTGTACTGTTAACGTTACATTCTTGCCTACGGCGACGGGCGCGCGCTCGGGCGTGCTAACGGTCTACGGCAACGTGGCGGGCGGGCAGGCGACGGCGACGTTGAGCGGGACGGGCGCGCCGGCGGCGGCGATTTTATTGAATCCTATTTCGGTTACGTATTCGGGAACGAACGTCGGCTCAACCAGCGCGGCGCAGAATATTACGATCTCGAACACCGGCGGGGTGACGGCGACGCTGCAGACGCCAACGGTGACGGAGGACTTTACCATTACCGCGAACACCTGCGGCACGACCCTGGCGCCGAACACGGGCTGCACGGTGTCGGTGGCATTTGCGCCGACTGCTTCGGGAACGCGCACGGGCAGCTTCACCATTACGGACAGCGTGGGGACGCAGACGGCCTCGCTGACGGGGGTGGGCGTACTGCCGGCGACCGACGCGCTGGCGCCGCTGGGCCTGACGTTCGCGGCGCAGCAGTTGAGCACGGCGAGCGCGCAGCAGCAGGTGACGCTGACCAATTCGGGCGATGCGGCGCTGCTGCTGATTGCGGCGCAGACCAGCGGGGATTTCACGGTGGTGAACGGCTGCGGGGCGTCGCTGAGCGGCCACTCTACGTGCGCGTTACTGGTGGCGTTTGTGCCGACGGCGCTGGGCGCGCGGACGGGCGTGCTGACGGTGACGGATGCGATGCACAGCCAGACGGTGACGCTGAATGGGACGGGGATCGCGCCGCCGGGGGCGTCGCTGGCGCCGGCGGGGCCGCTGGCGTTTGCTGCGACCGGTGTGGGGTTGGCGGCGGCGGCGCAGACGGTGACGCTGACCAACAACGGCGGCGCGGCGCTGGCGATTGCGAGCGTGAGCGCGACGGGCGACTTTGCGATTGTGGCGGGCAGCAATACCTGCGGGGCCGTGTTAAGCGCGGGATCCGCGTGCACGATGCAGGTGGTGTTTCAACCGACGGCGGCAGGCGCGCGGACGGGGACGCTGACGGCGGTGGACAATGCAGTCTCTTCGCCACAGACGCTGCAACTGACTGGGACCGGCGTGGACTTCGCGCTGACCGCGAACGGCGCGACCACGGCGACCATCGCGGCGGGGTCGCAGGCGGTGTATCCGCTGCTGCTGACGTCGGCTGCGGGCGTGCCGGGGTCGGTGACGTTTACCTGCGGGCCACTGCCGCCGCACGCGACCTGCACGGTGAATCCGGCGACACCGGCACTGGGCGGGACGACGCCGATCACGGTGACGGTGGCGACGAGTGTGGCGGGCGCGAAGCTGGAGTTTCCCGGTTTTCCGGATGCACAGCAGATGGCGTGGTTTGCGACGCTGCTGCCGATGGGCCTGATCGGGCTGGGCCGGGCGCGAAGGTTGCGGCGCTTGCGAACATTCGGTGTGGCGGCGGCGTTGTGCGGTGCGATCTTCGTATGCGGGGCGCTGGGCGGGTGCAGCGCGGCCAGAATCATTCCGCTGACGACGACTGGCGGTACGGGGAGTCCGACGCCGAGCGGGACATACAACCTGACAGTGGCGGCGTCGAGCGCGGGGCTGACGCGCAGCGTGGGGCTGACGCTGGTGGTGCAGTAGGAAGAAGGGAAGTTCCCTCAGGGACTAAAGTCCCCTTCGTTCCTGAGCGCTAACGGCGCGGCTGAAGCCACGCCCCTTCAAAGCAGACACGGAAGGAACGCGAACATTCCTCTGCCGCGCATCCATACAATGGTGAAGCTGAACGGTGAGGCCTGTGCCTGCTGCTCCCGCGTCTCAGAATCGAGACGTGGGCACCCATTGCGACGGAGGATGAAGGATGAAGATTGAGACAAAGGATTACCTGGTGCGCGAGGGCAAGAAGGTGAAGCTCGCGGAGCAGCCGACGAGCGTAACGATCTGCGGGACCAAGGACGAATACAAGGAGACGCTGGAGCAGCATGTGAAGCAGCTGGACGAGTTGCACCAGCTTCTCTACGGCGCGAACAAGTACGCGCTGCTGCTGGTCTTCCAGGGGATGGATGCGGCGGGCAAGGATGGCGCGATCCGGCACGTGATGTCGGGGGTGAACCCGCAGGGCTGCGAGGTGACCAGCTTCAAGCAGCCCAGCGCGGAGGAGCTGGAGCATGACTTTCTGTGGCGCGCCGAGGCGAAGCTGCCCGGGCGGGGAAGGATCGGCATCTTCAACCGCAGCCACTACGAAGAGGTGCTGGTGCTGCGGGTGCATCCGGAGCTGCTGGCCAATGAGGGGCTGAACGACAGCAAGGGCCTGTGGAAGGAGCGCTATCGCTCGATCGTGGCGATGGAGAAGCACCTGCACCGCAACAACACGCGGATCGTGAAGATCTTTCTTCACCTGTCGAAGGAGGAGCAGAAGAAGCGCTTTCTGGCGCGGATTGACGACCCGGCGAAGAACTGGAAGTTCAGCGTGGCGGACATCCACGAGCGCAAGTACTGGAAGGACTACCAGCGCGCGTTCGAGGAGTGCCTGGAGGCGACCAGCACGGCGCACGCGCCGTGGTATGCGGTGCCGGCGGACGACAAGGACAGCGCGCGGCTGATCGTGTCGCAGATTGTGGTGGATGCTCTCAGCGGGCTGAAGATGAGCTATCCGAAGACGACGGCGGCGCGGAAGAAGGAGCTGGCGTCGATCCGCAAAGAGCTGGAGAAGTAGCCGGCTACTTCTTGTGGGCGGCGCCGTTCTTGTGCGCGTGACCGTTGCCGTCGTGGGCCTTGGCGCCGGCGGTCTTGCGGATGCGCTTGAGCATCTGGGCCAGGGTGGTCTCGTTCATGGCGCCGAGGCCCTCTTCGCGGACGCGCTTCATCAGGCGGGAGATGGCGGGATCCTCGACGTCGAGCCAGTCGCCCTCGGTGGCGACGTAGACGTCGCCGAGTCCAATCTGCTTGGGCGCGAGCTTCAGGCGGGCGCCGCCGTGGGGGCCCTTGCGCTGCTCGATGAGGCCTTGCTTGTGCAGCAGGAGAAAGCAGCGGCGCACCATGACCGCGCTTTCTTTCAGGTCTCCGGCGATCTCCGCCGAGGTGTGCATGGTGCCTGGTTCTGAGGCCAATACCGTAAGGATTCTGAGACTTAACGCAAAACGACCGCTTTGTGCCATGCAGAGCAAACTACCACATTGAGGGTTAGGCCGACTACCACCAAAGTGAGGAGGATTCCAAGAGGGCAAATCGGGATATTATGAGCACTTTTCCACAGGCGCGCGGGCGGCCAGTGGCCGAACCACAGGCCTGGGCAGATCACAGCTGCATGTCCGCCGCACGTCCGCCGCAGGAGGGAAATGCTATAGCCTTGCGGAGTGAAGATTCTTTTTGTCGGGGATGTGTTTGGAGCGGCGGGGCGGCGGATCGTGCGCGAGCATCTGCCGCACGTGATGGAGACCAACGCGGTCGACCTGCTGGTGATCAACGGGGAGAACGCTGCGGGCGGGTTTGGGCTGACGCCGGCGATTGCCGAGGAGCTGTTCGACCTGGGCGCGCAGGTGATCACGACCGGCAACCACGTGTGGGACAAGAAGGAGATCTTCGAGTACATGGCGGTGGCGGAGGAGAGCCACGGGCGCGGCCGGCGGGTGCTGCGGCCGGCGAACTACGCGGCGGGGACGCCGGGCTTCGGGGTGTACGAGGGCGAGCTGCCGACCGGGCAGGTGTATGCGGTGATCAACCTGCAGGGGCGGGTGTTCATGTCCAGCTGCGATGATCCCTTCCGCAAGGCGGATGCGCTGCTGGCGAAGATTGCGGCGAAGGTGGTGCTGGTGGACATCCACGGCGAGGCGACCAGCGAGAAGATGGCGCTGGGGTGGTATCTGGATGGGCGGGTAACGGCGGTGCTGGGCACGCACACCCACGTGCCGACGGCGGACGAGCGGCTGCTGCATAACGGCACGGCGTATCAGACGGATGTGGGGATGAGCGGGCCGTTCGACTCGGTGATTGGGGTGGAGACGGAGATGGTGGTGCAGCGCTTCCTGACCGGGATGCCAGGAAAGTTCGAACCGGCCAAGGGCGATCCGCGGATGTGCGCGACGCTGATTGAATGCGACGGCGGAACGGGGCGGGCGAGCGGGATACGGCGCATGATGCTGGCGGAGTAGGGCGCGGCTGGTTGGTGCAGAACGATCCGGCGGGCTGAGTTGTCAGTGGTGAGTCGTCAGTGGTCAGATAAGAAGCAGATTCCTCCGGCTCTTCGAATCGCGAAGTACCAGGCTGGGGAACGACAGGGCTGTGGGAGTGACAGGCTGGGGAACGACAATGGGAAGGCGGATCAGCGTGGCGAGTGCGGTGCGGATTGGGATTGACCTGGGCGGGACGAAGATCGAGGGGCTGGCGCTGGATGGCTCCGAAGAGATTGCGCGGGTGCGCGTGGCGACGCCGCAGCACGACTACGCGGCGACGGTGCGGGCGATCGCGGATGTGGTGGGCGATTTGGAGCGGCGCATTGGCGGGACTCGCAGCGAGCTGGAACAGCCGACGGTGGGCGTTGGCATTCCCGGGACGATTGTGCGCGCGACCGGCCTGGTGAAGAATGCGAACTCGACGTGGCTGAACGGAATGCCGCTGGAGCGCGACCTGAGCTCGGCACTCGGCAGACCAGTGCGGTGCGCGAATGATGCCAACTGCCTGGCGGTTTCGGAGGCGACGGACGGCGCGGCGGCGGGTGCGGGGCTGGTGTTTGCGGTGATCCTGGGCACCGGATGCGGCGGCGGCGTGGCGTTGAACGGCCGCGTGGGCGGATCAGTACATGCCGGGCCGAACGGCGTGGCCGGCGAGTGGGGACACAATCCGCTGCCGTGGGCGAAGGACGACGAGCTGCCCGGGGCCAAGTGCTACTGCGGGCAACACGGCTGCATCGAGACGTGGATCTCGGGCACGGGGCTGGCGCGCGACCATCAGCAGGTGACCGGCGTGCGCCTGACGGGCGAGGAGATTGTGCGCGCGGCGGAGACGGGCGATCCGGCGGCGGAGGCGAGCTTGCAGCGCCTTGAAGAGAGGATCGCGCGCGCATTGGCAGGCGTGATCAACCTGCTGGACCCGGACGTGATCGTCATTGGCGGCGGGCTGTCGAAGCTCGACCGCATTTATCGCAATGTGCCCCCGCAGATCATGCAGCATGTCTTCGGCGGCGGCGAACTGGCGACTCCGGTGTTGCGCGCGAAGCATGGCGACGCCAGCGGCGTGCGCGGCGCGGCGTGGCTGTGGCCGATGTTGAATCTCTAGGGCTTGCGGGCGAGGGCGACGCGTGGGATGGATTGCAAGTCGTCGACGAAGCGGAGGGAGTTCCAGCCGGAGAGCAGCGCGGCGATGGCATCGCGCTGGCCGTGGCCGATCTCAAGCGCGAGCAGGCCGCCGGGGGCGAGCGCGGCGCGGGCCTGCGGGATGAGGCGGCGGTAGATCGCGAGGCCGTCCGCACCTGCGAAGAGCGCGGCGGCGGGTTCGAAGTCGCGCACCTGAGGATGGAGGGTAGCGCGGTCGGACGCGGGGACGTAGGGCGGGTTGGAGACGATGGCGTCGAAGATGGTGGCGTCATTCGGCGAAGCAACCGCAGATCCTTCGACTGCGCCTCTCGCTGGATCGCGAGAGGCTTCGCTCAGGATGACAGGCTTTATTTCTTCGAGCAGGTCGGATTCGATGAAATCGATACGAAGACCGTGGCGCGCGGCGTTCTCCCTTGCGATGGCGAGCGCGGCGGGAGAGATGTCACTGGCGGTGACGTGCGCGTGGGGCAGATGATGCGCGAGTGCGATGGCGATGGCTCCGGAGCCGGTGCCGACGTCGAGGATACGTGGGTTGGGCAACGACTTCAGTTCGGCGAGCACGGCTTCGACGAGGTGCTCGGTTTCGGGGCGCGGGATGAGGACGGCGGGCGTGACGCGCAGAGCGAGCGAAAAGAACTCCTGCTCGCCGGTGATGTATTGGATGGGTTCATGCGCGAGGCGGCGGCGAATGAGGCCGTCATACGCAGCCTGCTGCTCAGGCGTGAGCACGCGATTGGGATCGGCGTAGAACTGCGCGCGCGTGATGCCCGCAGCGTGCAGCAATAGGGTGAGCGCATCGCGGGCCGCGGATTCGCGCAGATCGGCAGATGCTTCCAGTTGCGCAATGGCGCGGGCGAGGATGGAAGAAGTTGTCAGTTGTCAGTTCTCAGGGATGCTGCGCTGCAGCAGGGATAAGAGTAGAGTATTTCGTCATATGGTCGGGCCGATTCGCTCTCACGGCTGTGCCAGTAAAAGCCTACTGCTTGCTGCACTCGTTCTGGCGGCTCCAGTTGGACATGCCTTCGGGCAGATGACCCAATCTGCGTCTCCGGGTACCGTCCCGGATTCAAACGCCAAAACGTGGAAATTCGAGGTTGCTTCGATTCGGCAAAGTAAATCCGATGATGTTCAGGCCTACGGGCTCGCTGAAGCTGGGCCCACGCCGGACGGTTGGCGAATGAGGAACGGGACGCTGGCGCTCGCGATCCTGACTGCCTATACGCCGCAGAACGGCGCTGCGATCTATACGGGGAAGCAGATCCAAGGACAACCGGAGTGGACCTTGTCGGATCGGTACGACATCGATGCGAGAATCTCCGACGCCGACCGGGCGGACTGGCAGAAGCCAGCCGAGCAGAAGGTGATGTTGCGATCCATGCTGCAGGAGATGCTGGTAGAGCGATGCAAGGTGTCGGTGCACCGCGAGGTCAAGGAGCTTCCGGTCTATTCGCTCGTGGTCACTAAGAACGGCCCGAAGTTTAAGGAGACTGCGCCCGATGAAGCTCATCCGGGTACACCGGTTCCAGGAGGCGGGACGGTCGTCACCGAAGACGGAGGCGGGACGATGCATTTCTACGCGGTCTCGATGGGGTCGTTGACGCCGTTGCTGACGAACTGGGTGGGAAAACCTGTTCAGGACAAGACCAGCCTGAAGAGTAGGTACGACTTCCGCTTACAGAGGCCTGCTTTGGGTGGGCCGTCTGCGCAGCCGGTTGATGGCGACCCGAGGCCTTCCATCCCTTCCGCACTGGAGGACCTTGGGCTGAAGCTGGAGCCGGCGAGGGGATCTGTGGAGACGCTGGTGATCGACCGTGTTGAGCGGCCCTCCGACAATTGATCGTGCGCTTCCCCCAACAGGGGTCAGCCAACGCTACTTTATCTGCTGAATGCGGATAATGTTGCCGTCGGGGTCAGTGACGGAGATCATGTCGACGGTGCGCGTCCTGCCGTTGGCGGTGGCGGTGGAGGCGGCGCGGGTGAAGGTGACGTCCTGGCGCTTGAGCTGAGCGGCGGCCTTGTCGAGGTCGGCGGTGGTGAGCACGATGCTGGAGCGTGGGCCGAGCTCGCTGACGGGCACGATCTGAATCGCTTCGTCGGTTGTGCCGGGAAGGTCGAGCAGCGCGGGATTGTCCTTCGATGGCGTGAAGCGGACCTTGTCCAGGTAGAACCTGCGCGCGGCGGCGGGGTCCTGCATGGCGAGCACGACGACGGTCATCTTGTCGCCGACGCGGTCGGGGCTGAGGTGCTGTCCGAAGTCCTTGGAGTGCAGCGAGCCGGGCATGTACTGGGTGTACTCGATGTTCTGCGGGTCGGCAGACTGCTGCGGGCCTTTCATGGTGAAGAGCAGGTTGCCGGCGCCGGCGGTGCGCACGGCGATGGGCGTGAGGCCTTCGGAGAGGTAGGAGCCACGCAGCGCGTTGAGGTCCGCGGCCTCGAAGCAGAGGTGGAGGAAGCCGGGCGTGCTCTGGTCGGGGGTCGCGGCGTTGACCGGGTAGAGCTCAATGAATTGGCGGTCGTTGAGCTTGATGAAGGACTGGGTGGTGACGTCGCCGCTGGTCACGGCGAAGGCCTGGTCAAAGCCGAGCTTGTGGTAGAAGGCGACGGAGGCTGCGATGTCCTTGACGCGGATGGCGATGTGCGCGATGCCATTCATCGCGGGAGATGCGGCGGCCGCGGCGGTTTCGGGCGGCATGGATTCGGACCCACCCTGAGCGGCCGCGAATGGCGCGAGCGAGACCGCGACCGAGACGACCAGGAGCGCGCGGCGCGCGGCGCGTGCGGGCGCAATCCTGTGGGTCAACTGATTCGGCATGGGGATTCCTCCCGGCGTGGCCGTTGCCGGAATCTCCCGGCTAGAGGATTCTCGCCGACCGGGGCGAGATTGCCAAGCTTGCACGGAAGAGCACAGCGCGGGGGGTGGGTGTGCGCGGGAGAAGGGCGGAGCGGAGGGCCCGGCGAGATTGCTCTCGCCGCGCGCCTCCAACTCCAGGTTTGCGGGTTTATGGGGGCAAAGCAACTGCAGAGTGGACCAGACTTGGGAGAGGGGTAGTGTCCTGATCCGCATTCAGTATGGACAGCCGCTGTGTCGGGTGGACATTCCCCGTTGGCGCGGATGCATCCCACGTTTGCGGCAGGAAGGGGTGTGGCTGCGCGAGGCGTTTCTGTGGCGGCCGTAGGTCTGCGCGGCCCAGCTACTTGCCCGGCAGAATAAGCTCGCGGGTGTGGATGCTGGCCTCGGTCTCGGGGACGCTGCCGTCGTTGACCTGGACCTGCTGCGGGGTGCCGGCGAAGACGATGCGGGTGGAGGCGCTGGAGCGGCCGGGGATGCGCAGCCTCTCGGTCTGGGTGGAGTTGGCGGAACGGACGATGACGGGCACCTCGGCCGCGGCGTAGCCGTCGTTGCGCACGTCGACGGCGACCAGCCAGCTATCGGAGACGCCGGCGTGGGAGATGAGCGGGCTCGGCGTGACGTTGACGATGTGCAGGTCGGGCAGGCCGCGGTCCTGGTAGACCCAGTCGCGGAAGAACCAGGTGAGGTCTTTGTGCGAGACGGATTCGAGGCTGTGCTCGAAGCCAGCGGGGTCGCGGTCGAGGCGGGGGTCCTTACGATAGTCCTGCAGGGCAGCCTGCAGGGTGTCGTCGCCGACGATGCCGCGCAGCATCCACCACACCGTGGCGGCTTTGGTGCGGTAGAAGATTTCACCGGAGGCGTCGGCGAGGCTTGCGCCAGCAACGCTGACGGCGGGGACGGCGGCGTTGAAGTCGGGCTCGGCGATGGCGAGCGAACGGGCGGCGTCCTGCAACTGGGCCAGCGCGGCGGCGCGGCCGGCGGTGCGTTCGGTCCAGAGCAGCGACATGAACTCGGCGAGGCCTTCGTCGATCCAGGGGCGGCTGGAGCGGATCCAGGCGTGGGTGAGCGAGTGGACGAGGGAGGGCGCGAGGGTTGCGGGGTCGGGCGCTGCGCGCAGGGGAGTGACCAGCAGGGCATCGTCCTCGAACGGGTCGCCGGGATGGTCGAGCAGGGTGAGCGGTCGCTGCGGCCTGGCGCCCAGCCAGTCGGTGAGCAGCGGCTCGACCTCGGCGGCGGCGGCGGCGTATGCGGGCAGCGCGGCGTCGCGGCGGGTGAGGGCGGCGATCAGGTCCGGGTTGGCAGGGGTGCCGGTGAGGGTGGCGGCTGCGGCGGTGATGAAGAGATTTGGGGTGCGGAAGCCCAGCGGCTGGGGGTCGAAGGCGGCGGTGGCGATGCCGCGGGATTCGGCGACGGGAAGGTCGGCGTTGTCGCTGAGGGCGAGGAGCTGCTCGCGATGGCCGCAGAAGTAGGCTGCGTCGGGCGGCTCGCCCAAGTACTCGACGGCCAGGCGGAGGCGAATGGTGGCGGCGGACTCGCGCAGCTTGGTGCGGCCGACGAGGTCGAAGAGCTTGGCGCCGTCGCCGAGGAAGACAGGCGGCGCGGAGACGGGATACCAGAGCACGTTGCCGAAGCCGCGTAGCGCGGTGCCGCCGGATTCGCGGTCGGGATCGCCGGGGGCGATGGTGTCCCAGTCCTGGGCTGCGGACTGTAAGGCAGGCACGCCGATGCGCGTCAGGCGGCCCGCGGACTGCGGGATCGTGCCCGAGTAGAGCGCGATGAGCGAGAGCGACGCGCCGGGAGCGAGCGGCTGGGGGAGGGTGACGACGGCCTCGGACATGGCGCCGGTGTGGTCGGCGTCGGTGTCGACCAGGCGGGAGACGAAGGCGGCGGGGATGGGCGCGGCGGTTGCGGCGGGACCACGATTTGGGCGGAGAGAGAGCGCGTCCCAGTGCAGCGAGGAGGAGAGCTGCAGGATGAGGCGGGTGAGCGGGGCGTCGCTGTCGTTGCGCACGGTGAGGGCGGCGCGGGCGGAGATCGCGGCGGTCGCGGGGGCGAGGTGGAGATCGAGATCGTAGGCAGTGAAGGTGAGGGCGGTGCGCTCGGCGGGGGTGACGTGCAGCGGGTCGGCGTCGCCGGGGCCGATCTCGGCGGCAACGGGCGCGGGCGGAGTGAATTGCGGCGAGGTGGCTGGAGGGCCGACAAGCTGGGGTGTGGCGGGTCGTAAATCCGAAGCGGGCTGTGAGTCGGGCGAGGCATCTGGCGTGGTGTCCGAGCCGCGAGAGAAGAGAACTTTGCCGGCGGAGTGTGGGGACTGGGGCGAATCGGGCGCGGGGGATTGAGTCTCGCCGGGCTGGGCGGTCTGTGATGCTGCGGGATGGGTGGAAGGCGATTGAGCCGGCTGCGGCGGCGCAGATTGCGCGCGCGCGGCGGGGAGAGTTAGGCACGCACAGAGGGTCAGGAGCAGAGATAAGCGGCGGAACTGCGGGAGGTGCGAAGGGGTCACGAGCCGAGGCCCTTGCGCGGCTTTGCGGGAGCGGGCGGCGTCGGCGGCGGCTGCGCGGGCCGGCTGCGCTGGCGCATGGCTTCATACATGACGACCGCGCCGGCGACGGAGACGTTGAGCGAGGCGACCTGCCCGGCCATGGGGATGCGCAGCAGGTGGTCGCAGGTCTTCTTGACGAGATCGTGCAGTCCGGCGCCCTCGCGGCCGAGGACGAGCACGCAGTCGGTGCGGAAGTCAAACTCCGTATAGTCGAGAGTCCCGCGCTCGTCGAGGCCGATGACCCAGAGGTTGCCGCCCTTCATCTGGGTTTTCATCTGTTGGAGCGCGCGGACGAGATTCGTCACGCGTGCGATGCGCACGTGCTCCGACGCGCCGGAGGAGGTCTTGGCCACGGTGGCGGAGATGGGCGCGGAACGGCGCTCGGGCAGGATGATGCCATCCACGCCCGCGCCGTCGGCGGTGCGCAGCAGGGCGCCGAGATTGTGCGGGTCCTCTATGCCGTCGAGGGCGAGGAAGAAGCGGTGGTGCGGGACGTTGTGCTGCGGGTTGAGCGGATTGGGCTGCGGGGTCAACTGAGAGTTAGACGGATTCAGGAGAGACGGGGCAGCCGCGCGGACGCTGCCGGGCGCGGCGAGCAGGTCTTCGATGGTAAGGAAGCTGCGCTCGCGGACCATGGCGACCACGCCCTGGTGGGCGTCAGTGCGGGCCAGGCGGGTAAGCTGCTCGCGGGATTCGAATGAGACGCGCACGCCAGCCTCGCGGCAGGCCGCGGCCAGGCGGTCATTTTTCTTGTCACGGGCCAGCAACACCGAGTCCAGCCGCCGGGAGCCGGAGCGGACGGCCTCCTCGACCGGGTGCAGGCCGTAAAGAACTTCCATCTGGACAGTTTACGTTGCGGAAAAGTTCTCGCCAAAATGGGCGAAATGCCCCTAGAATGGACTGAGGAACCATTTCCCCGGGCAAATTGGTCGCGAAATCCCCTTTTTGGAGGGAACTACGGATGTCGTTCTGGCGGCACGTTGAGAGAAATATGCCCGGCGCCGACCGAGACTTTTCTTCGAACCCTGGCGTCTCTACCGGTATGCGTAGCGCCGCAATCGCCATCTCGACGGAACAGGCGGAGCAGAACCAGCGGGAAAATGCGGCCATCGCCCGCGGCCTGAAGAACCAGGATACAGAGCTTCTCGATCGTCTGATCGAGCTTTACCAGCACCGGCTGATGCGCTACCTGCTGTTCCTTACCGGCAAGCGCGAGGTCGCCGAAGACCTCTTTCAGGAGACCTGGATGCGGGTGCTTCTACGTGGCGGCCAGTACAACGGCAAGGCGCGCTTCGACACCTGGCTGTTCACCATCGCGCGCAACCTGGTCATCGACCTCTCGCGCAAGCGGACTATGGCGTCGCTGGACGAGATGAGCGAGTCGGCCGACGACGGCCGTGCCTTCGAGATTGCCACTGACGGGCCGTCGCCACTGGAGCAGTTCCAGCTGCGCGAGGACCGCGCCGAGGTGGCCGCGGTGCTGCTGAAGCTGGATACCAGCTACCGCGAAGTTCTGGTGCTGCGCTTCCATGAAGAGATGTCGCTGGAGGAGATTGCAGGCGTCACGCGCGCGCCGCTCTCCACCGTCAAATCGCGGCTCTATCGCGGCCTGGCCGCGCTGAAGCCGGAGATTGAGCAACTGCGCGCCTGCCGCGCGGCGGAGGCTGCCGCCCGATGAGCGCCTCTTTCCACTCCGAATTCGAGACCCAGGCGGACGACCCGGTGGTTCATGTGCGCACCACGTTGCGCGGCGTTGACATGGCTGCGTCGGCCGGGATGGTCAACCGCACCCATCGCGTGGTGCGGCATCGCGCCACGGTGATGCGGGCGCGGCGCAGCTACGTGCGCAGCCTGTTGCTGCCGCTGGCCCTGTGCTCCGTGCTGCTTGCGCTGGCCGGCGTTGCGGTGTGGACGGGGCTCTATCAGTACCAGGCCGTGGAGGCTGCCGAAGCGGTGCAGGCCGACGTGGCCACGCTGGACGCCAACAACCACGTGCTGGTGGCGGTACTGTGGTTTGTGCCGGTGTCGCTGGCGCTGCTGGTTGCGGTCTGGGGGCGCCTTGCCAAGAACGGCGGCCGTGAGACGACCCGATGAGCGGATTGTGGAACCACCAAACCGCGGACGCATCGGAGTCGCACGAGCACGGCGACGGCCTGAAGATGATCCCGCTGTGGTCGGTGCTGCTGGCGATCGCGGTCTCGGTTGGAGTGTTGATCTACTTCAACCATGTGCCGCCGCCGCGCCGTCGGCCGGGCTCGCTGCCCATGCACTGGATCTTCATGTACACCATCGTGACGACCCTGGCCAGCTACATTCTGCTGCTGGGCTACGTCAGCCGCGACCTGAAGCGGCGCAATATGCCGGCCGCGCTGTGGATGCTGATTGTAGCGGTGATGCCCTACGGCATCGGCGCGGTCGTCTACTTCCTGCTGCGTCAGCCCATCATGATCCGCTGCCCCAACTGCACCACCGAGCTGACCGCGGGGGTGCACTTCTGCCCGCAGTGCCGCTTCCAGCTGGCTCCGGTGTGCGGCCAGTGCTTCCGCAGCGTGCAGATTACCGACGCGTACTGCCCGCAGTGCGGACATGACACCGCCGAGGACAGCGCGCCAGCTCGGCTGCGCGTCTACAGTGACCAGGCGTAGAGCGAGCCGGTCAGCAAGTCAGCCGAAGCAACGAGAAAAAACTGAAGACGACCGCGGATCGCGCGGATGAGCACGGATTGAAGGCAAGCTTAAGGTCTTGATCGGTTCTGATCCGTGAGATCCGTGGCCGCTTTTCCCCAGGGCACCGGCGAGATGCGGTAGCATCGCACCGTGGCCCTTACCGCTGTCATCATCGACGACGAGCCGCTTGCCCGCCAGGAGCTGCTCTACCAGCTGCAGTCCGCCGAGGGTGTGGAGGTGGTGGCGCAGGGCTCGAACGGCATTGAGGCGGTGGAGCTGATCCGCATGCACAAGCCGGATGTCGTCTTCCTCGACGTGCAGATGCCCGGGCTGGACGGCTTTGCGGTGCTGAAGAAGCTGCTGGACAAGAAGGCCGACCGGCCGCAGGTGGTCTTTGCCACGGCGTTTGACCAGTATGCGGTGCGCGCGTTCGAGGTGAACGCGGTCGACTACCTGCTGAAGCCCTTTGACCGCAAACGCGTGCTCAAGACGATAGAAAAGGTGCGCGCGCGGCTGGCCGGCAATGGCGCGGGCGGCGTAGACACGGCGGGCGGGGCCAAACTGGACGCGCTGCTGAAGCTGGTGGAGGAGCGCACGCAGCCGGCGAAGGCGAACTCCGGCAAGGTGGTGGTGCGCGCTGTAGGCCGGCTGCTGCTGGTGGACCAGAAGGAGATCTGTTTCGCCTCGATCGAGGGCGGCGCGATTACGGTGGTCACCCGCGGCGTGGAGGGCGAGTCGAACTGCAGGACGCTGGAGGAGTTGATGGACCAGCTCGACCCGGAGGCGTTCTGGCGGGCGCACCGGTCGTTCGTGGTGAATATCCAGCACATCCGCGAGGTGGTGCCGTGGTTCAAGTCCAGCTACCAGCTGCGCATGGACGACCCCAAGAAGACGGAGATTCCGGTGAGCCGGGCGCAGACCAAGCGGCTGCGCGAGCTGTTCAATCTGTAACAAGTGATCGTGCAGAGCAAGGCACAGAGCCTCTCGACTATGGAATATTGCGCGGACCGAAGGTGAAGCGGTAGACGATGCCGACGGTGCCGACCTTGGCCCATATGTTGCCGGAGGGCGTGGGCGTGTTGCCCCAGCGCTGATACTGCGCGTCGACCTTGACCGAGAGGTGGTCGCTCAAGTCGTAGTCGAAGCCGCCGCCGGGCGAGTAGACGTTGGTGGCGGTCTGGATGTAGATGGCGTTGCCGAAGAGATAGCCGTTGGTGCCGTAGTTCATCTGGCCGCGGCCGAAGAGGAAGTCGCCGTAGGGGCGCAGGCGATGGTTGAGCAGGAAGTCGGCGCGCAGGCCGGCGAGTATGTCCTTCTGCGAGTCGACCAGGCCGTGGTCAACCGGATAGAGGCCGCGCACCTCAAGGGTGGGCCGCACCATGTGCCAGGGCGGCAGGCCCAGGTCCACGCCGGCGACGATGCCGAAGTTCTTGCCGCCGCCGAGGCCGGTGTAAACGCCGGAGACCGCTCCGAAGGCGGAGATCTGCAGGGTGCGGGTGGCAGTGGGCAGGGCCACCTGGGCGCGCGCGACGGTGGTGGAGCAGAACGCCACCAGCAGGACTGCGAAGATACGGTGCTTCATCTCGATTTCTGGCCCCCGGTCCTGGCAGTTGCGCGACCACGGATCGGATCGCACCCTATCTTCTCATTTTGAGATGCCAGCCGGAGCGCAAAAAAGCCTATAGCACAGCTTGCGTCCGCCAAAACGGTCCAGGGGAGACAGCCGGCAATCGCGCTCTGACGGACGGGGCTTGAGTCAGTTACACCGGCTTGGGGTTGCGCTCGGCGAACTGGCGATTGTGCCAGGAGGGATAGGCGAGCGGCACCTCGCTGGCGGCGTCGAGTCTCGCGATCTGCTCCGGCGTCAGCGCCCAGCCCACGGCGCCCAGGTTCTGGCGCAGCTGCTGCTCGTCGCGCGCGCCGATGATGACGCTGGAGATGGTGGGCCGGCGCAGCACCCAGTTGAGCGCGACCTGCGGGACGGTCTTGCCGGTCTCTTTGGCAACTTCGTCGAGGGCGTCGACAACTTTGTAGAGATGCTCTTCGGGCACCTGCGGGCCGGCGTCAGTGGCGAGCTTGGAGTTGAGGCGGCTGACCCTGGGGATTCCGGTCTCGCGGCGGATCTTGCCGGTGAGCCGGCCCCAGCCCAGCGGCGACCAGACCAGCGCGCCGATTCCCTGGTCGAGGGCGAGCGGCATCAGCTCCCACTCGTAGTCGCGGCCGACCAGCGAATAGTAGACCTGGTGGCCGACGAAGCGGCTCCAGCCGTAGCGCTCGCTGACCGAGAGCGACTTCATCAGCAGCCAGCCGGTGTAGTTGGAGCAGGCGATGTAGCGCACCGAGCCCGAGCGGACGAAGCCGTCGAGCGTGGCCATGGTCTCCTCGATGGGCGTCATCGAGTCGACCTCATGCATGTGGTAGACGTCGATGTAGTCCGTGCCCAGGCGCTGGAGCGAGCCCTCGAGCGCGCGCAGCAGGTGGTAGCGCGAGGAGCCGACGTCGTTGGGCCCGTCGCCGAAGCGGAAGGTGGCCTTGGTGGAGATCAGGACGTCTTCGCGCTTCAGGTGCGCGATTGCTTTGCCCAGCACGCTCTCGCTGCGGCCCATGGAGTAGATGTCGGCGGTGTCGAAGAAGTTGAGGCCCGCCTCCACGCAGATGTCGACGGTGCGGCGCGCTGCGGCAATGTCTTCGGTGGCGCCCCACGCGTCGAAGAACTCGTCCTTGCCGCCGAAGGTGCCGCAGCCGAAGCAGAGCTCCGGCACCTTTAAGCCTGACCTACCGAGGTATCTGTATTCCATGGGTTTCTATGATGCTCCCTCGTTTGCAATCGATTCAACAGCGGGTAGTGGCTTGTGGTCCGCCCTCCAGCGGCTTGTCGACCTGGGACTGGTAGATCTCCTCGACGCGGGTGAGGGTGTCGATCTCGGCGATGGGCTTGTCCGGCCGCAGGCGCAGGATGCGCGGGAAGCGCAGCGCGAAGCCGCTGGAGTGACGGCCGCTGCGCATGATGTTATTGAAGGCGACTTCGAGGACAATTAGCGGCTCGACGGTGCGGAAGTGGCCGAGGTCGGTGAGGGTGTGCTGCTTGAGGAAGATGGTGAGTTCGGCGATCTCGGCGTCGGTGACGCCTGAGTAGGCTTTGCCGACGTTGAGGAGTTCTCCAGTGTGCGCGAACTCGGGGCCGCGCACGGCGAAGGTGTAATCGCTGAGCAGGCCAGCGCGCTTGCCGTGGCCGTACTCGGCGCCGGTGATGACCACGTCGAGCGTGGCCAGCTCGCGCTTGAGCTTCAGCCATACGAGGCCGCGGCGGCCGGGCTGGTAGGCGGAGTCGGCGGCCTTGATCATGACGCCCTCGTTGGAGCGGGCGCGGGCGGCGAGGTAAGCGCGGTCGATGTCCGCGGCGCTCTCGACCACGCGCGAGGGTGAGAGCAGCAGGCGGGGCAGCGGCTTTCTCTCCCGGGCCTCAGAATCGAGACCTGCGGCACCCGCACCGGGGAAGAGCGATGCCTGCGCGGCGTTGGCCTGCGGGTCGATCTCGAGCGGGGCGATAGTCAGCGGGGCGAGGCGCTGGACGATAGCTTCGAGGCGGTTGCGGCGCTCGCGCAGCGGCAGGTTGAGGATGAGCTCACCGCGCTCGCACAGCAGATCGAAGGCCATGAAGACGACGGGCACGCGGGCGCGCCACTCATTGGCCACGCGCTTACGCCCGATACGCTGGCCGAGGACGGCGAAGGGAAGGGCGTGCGGTGTGGTGTTCGGGGCGGTTCCGTAGTCCCAGCCGAGGATCTCGCCGTCGAGAATCAGGGGGCCGATGGCTGTGAGGTCGACCCGCGCGAAGGCCTCGGCCAGTTCAGGGAAGCTTTCGGTCACGTCTTCGCGATTGCGCGAGTAGAGGGCGACGCGGCGAGGCTGCTCGGGGTCACCGCAGTGCAGCTGCGCGCGCATGCCGTCGTACTTGTCTTCGAGGAAGGCGTGAATGTGCGGGGCCGGTTCTTCGGGCGGCTGACAGTCGGCACTCCCTTCGGTCTCGGGCTCGCTGCTGGCTGTTGATTTGCCGCTGAATCGCTCGACTGCCTCCTCGGGCGAATCGACTGGCGAGGCGAGCATGAAGCCCAGCGGATGGAAGAGCCGCATGCGGGCCTCGGCCAGCGTGCCGGCGAATGCCCGGCGGACGGCGGCGGCCAGGTCGGCCTCGAGCATGACGGCGTGGCGGACTTCCGCTGGCGTGATGGTTCCCGCGGAGGTCGAAGCGGCGACGGCGATCGCTTCTTCGACCAGCGACTGCTTCACGCCGATGCGCATGTCGCCCAGCATCAGCTTGAGCAGGTACTTGGCTTCGAGCGGAGTGGCCCGGCGCAGCGGGCCTTCCACCAGCGCGGCGCGGACGGCGGTGGTGCGCGCGGCGGCCATGGCGGCGAAGGCGTCAGCGACGTCGGCGAGAGTGAGCGGGGACTGTGTTCCTCCCGGGGCGGAGGTGTGGTCGCGTGCGGCCTTTTCTTCCAGCAGGGCTTTCTCTGTGAGCAGATCGAACGCGGCGGCGCCGAGGTCGCCATGGCGACGGTAGGCGGCGGTGAGAGCAGCATCGGTCGCGCCGGAGACGGCCAGCACGGCCTTGGACAGCAGGGCGCCGCCGGCGTTCAGCTTGCGTGGGTCAGACTCGGCGAAGGGCGTTCCGGCGAGGTAGAGAGCGAAGAGGCCGGCGTCAGCCGCATGCGGCGCAGCGGCGTGGACCGCGCGCAATGCCTCCGCGAGGGCGGTCCGCTTCTTCAGCCGGCTGGCCGTCGAAGCCATCTGCTCGGCAAGGGCAGCGAGTTGGGCAAACGGGGCCAAAGGTGACATTCTCCTTCCAGCATCAGAGACTTGGCGCGGATAAATCGCAACTTTTTCCGGCTGGCTGCGTCCTCCTCTGTATCTGAAGTTTCTTCTATGCAGCGCCCTGAGTGAGAGGTTAAGATGCTGTGCATGAAAGGCAACCGGTTCGCCGCCTCGCTCGCTGTCCTTGCCGTGCTGCTCTGCGCTCCTGCCATCGCCGGGGCCAAGAGGAACCTGGCCGACTACACCCTTCGCCTGCATATCTTTGAGACGAGCTGGAACCATAACGGGTTCGGCTATCACGGCTATGGGCGGGCCAACCTCTTCGACGAGAAGGGCGTGCCGCACGGAGTGGAGTTTACCTACGACTGCGACGACCACCTGATGTATTCGAGTGGCAATGAGGCCTATCCGGCGAAGTGGAAGAAGCCCGACCAGTCGATGGAGGTGATCTTCGGCGAGATCGGCCAGAAGCCGGACCAGTTCCACGCATGCGACTTCAAGGTCGCGGAGAAGTCGTTTGTCTTCTACCGCCACAACGGCAGGCTGGACACGGAGAGCGCGCAGGATTTTATGGCAATGCACAAGAACGACGCGCCCAACACGGATGTGCCGAGGTCGGCGACGCCGCACGTCGGGTTTTCCTACTAATTTCCGGGCTTGGTTTCCTTTGCGCCGTCCCGCCGCGCCCTTTTGGGGCGCGGTATCATCTTAAGGGCGTGAGATCCTAGAGCATGGGCAGTTACTTGACAGCATCGGGCTTTCCCCGCCGCGTGGCGCCCTTCCGCCGCGACTTTGCCTAGCTGCGCCTGCGAGCCAAGGCTGCTGTGCGTGCTGCGCGCCTCCCAAGTGCTCGCCGGAAAATTCCACAAAATGAATTGCGAACTTCGGCGGGCCGGTTGTCTAGAGACCGATTTCCGCCATCAGGAGAAGTCCCATGTTTGAACGTCTTGGCCAACTCGAAGAGCGCTATGAGGAGCTGGGCCGCCAGCTGGGTGACCCCGCGCTACTGAGCGACCAGAAGAAGTTTCAGGCGACAGCCAGGCAGCATCGCGAGATTGAGGCTACGGTGGATAAGTTTCGCGAGTACCGCAGGATCACGGACGGCATCGCCGAGGCAAAGGCCATGCTGGCCGACAACGACCACGGCATCCGCGAGATGGCGCAGGCGGAGCTGGCGGAGTTGGAGCCGCGGCTGGCGCCGGTCGAAGAGCAGCTCAAAGTCCTGCTGCTGCCCAAGGACCCCAACGACGAGAAGAACGTGATCCTGGAGCTGCGCGCCGGCACGGGCGGCGACGAGGCAGCGCTGTTTGTTGCCGAGGTCTTCCGCATGTATATGCGCTTTGCCGAGAGCAAGCGCTGGAAGGTGGAGGTGTTGTCGGAGACGCCATCGGGCATCGGCAATGGGCTGAAGGACGTGACCGCGATCATCGAGGGCGACCACGTCTACTCGCAGTTGAAGTACGAGTCGGGCGTGCACCGCGTGCAGCGCGTGCCGGCCACGGAGACCCAGGGCCGCGTGCACACTTCGGCGATTACGGTGGCGGTGCTGCCGGAAGCCGAGGAGGTCGACATCAAGATCGAGGCCAAGGACCTGCGCATCGATACGTTTTGCTCGTCGGGACCGGGCGGGCAGAGCGTGAATACGACCTACTCCGCGGTGCGCATTACGCATCTGCCGACCAACACGGTGGTGAGCTGCCAGGACGAGAAGTCGCAGATCAAGAACCGCGAGAAGGGAATGCGCGTGCTGCGCGCGCGGCTGTACGAGGTGGAGGCAGAGCGCATCCACCAGATTCAGGCCAAGGACCGCAAGCAGCAGATTGGGTCGGGCGACCGCAGCGAAAAGATCCGGACGTACAACTTCCCGCAGAACCGCATGACCGACCACCGCATCGGGCTGACCAGTCATCAACTCACCACGATCATGGAGGGCGAGCTGCAGCCCACCATCGACGCGCTGATCGCGCACTACACGGCGGAGAAGCTGCAGGCGGAGACTGAGGCGGTCTGACGGGCGCTTCGGCGGACGAGCGAATATCGCGATGTCTGAAACTATGCAGCTCATTGGACATCGTCTACGAGTACGATTTGCCCCCGGCAAGTGGGCTTTCGATCTTTGACGCGGTGGACCACCGTGCGTATGATCGACCTACCCTGCGGTCTGATTCTGGCCGAAGGATTTGGCCCCTTCCTCTTTTTATTTGGGCCCTTTCTCGAAGATCAGCGCATTTTCCTGCGCTTTGACTCCGCGAGACGATTTGATCCAACTCAAGCGGCATGCCGAGGTTCAAACCAAAACAGATGGCATGTCGAGGAAACCCTAAGACGTTTAGGGACTTCCGCGAAACTTGAGAGGTGTCTTATCGTTAAGTGCTGCGTTAATCCGGTCTGTCGTGCTGAGTTCAGGCTTCTTAACGACGGTGATCTTTATGCGTTCGAACGGCTGTCCGCGGACACAGAGTTTTTCTGGCTATGTTCCGCGTGTGCGTCTCAGTTTGATCTGTATCTCGATCCGGCGGCCTTCGTCTCGCTGAGACCCCGAGGCGATAAAGGGCAAGCGCCCCATCCTGACGGCACTCTTCGCCTCGTCGCTCGCGCCGAGCGCAGCATGCCATCGCGCCAGGATATCTCCACAGACGAAAATGCGACTGCTACCGAGGATTCAGGTGAGTGGGGCGGCCTGGCGCATTGCCTGCGGCCTTAAGCGCCGCCGCCGCGGCATTGGGAGAGCGTCGATTTCCTAGTCGGGGACCTGCCAGCCGGTGATTGTGCTCGCGAGGGTCGCTTTGTCTGAGGCGGTCCCGCTGGCGGCGTGAGCCATTGCAGGGAACGCGGCCCGCATCGCATCGGTCTTGGCCCAGACCGGCACGTCCTCCATGGTGTAGTGGTAGACCACCTGGCTCTCGGGGAATCCGTTGGCCGGGGCCGGTGGCGTGAAGCTGTCGATGCTGGTGACGACGCGGTGGCCATAGCAGAAACGCGGCGCGGCACGTGCTCCGGCGTCCGTAACCGTGTAGCGGCTGACGTGAATCTCGCGTTCCTCCGCGACGGTGAGCAGTTGCGAGGCGGCCAGGGCGTTCATCTGCCGGGTTTTTCCCGGGTCGGTTGTCTCGTAGGGAAAGGTGGGCGGGTCGGCGAAGAGGCAGTCAGGATGATCGAAGAAATGGTTGTTGAGCCCGGCGATGAAGTTCTGCGGAGTTGCGGCCGTCTTGGAATTGCATCCGGCAAGAGGAAGCAGAAGCAGCGCGCCGGCCAGCGATGCGGCGAATCCCGAGGCTATGCGGGCCGAACTGTGTCGAGCAGCGAGCAATGAAATGACCTCAGGGGACGACCTCGAGTGCCTGTCTGACTGCAGGCCTGTCTCTCTGAAAGTTAGATGCGATTCTCCGGGTGCGCGGGTTGAAGCGCGGCGTGGGCCACTGGTGGCGTGGCTCAGTAGAAGTCGGCGCAGCTGAGGAAGTAACCGCAGGTGTGGCAGACGAGCTTGCAGCGGTGGTCACTGAGCCGCGAGGAGCAGGTGGGGCAGAAGACGCAGTGGTGCTCGGCTGGACTCTGGCCGCGGGCGTTATCCTGGCCGCGGGCGCTTGCGGCGGGGCAGGCTTCGATGACCGGGTGCGGGGCCGGTTGCGGTGGCCATGAGGGAAAGCCTAGCGCAAAGGCAGCGATTTTCATCCGGCTTTCGCAGCCCGCGGTGCAGCGGGGGCATCGAATGGGTTACCGTTGTAGAGGACGATTCATCCGTTCGAGATTTCTGAGGCTGCTTGATAGCGGCCGCAAATTCACTGACAGGAAAACGAGGAGAAGCTATATGGAACGCACCGCAAGCGCAGTCTGGAACGGCAGTTTGAAGGAAGGCAAAGGCACCATCTCCACCCAGAGCGGCACGCTCAAGGACCAGCAGTACAGCTTCGCGGCGCGCTTTGCCGAGGGCGTGGGGACGAACCCGGAGGAGTTGATCGCCGCGGCGCACGCCGGCTGCTTCTCGATGGCGCTGAGCGCAGAGCTGGGCAAAGCTGGCTTTACGCCCGAGTCGATTGAGACCACGGCGCGGCTGACGCTGGACATGCACGACAAGCCGACCATCACGAAGATCCACCTGACGACCAAGGCGAAGATCCCGGGCATCGACAAGGCGAAGTTCGACGAGATTGCGGCTGGCGCGAAGGCAGGCTGCCCGGTCTCGCGGCTGCTGGCCCCGGCGGCGGAGATCACGCTGGACGCAACGCTGGAGTAGATGGTGGCCGTAGATTTGCTGTACGCGAAAGGCCCCGGATATTCCGGGGCCTTCACTTTATAGCTGCCTCAGTGTTCGCTACTTGATTGAGGCGCAGGAGAATCGGGAATGCCTAGTCGGAAATATGCCGCATACAAGGGCGCTGATCCTTACTTCAACTTGGTTCGACGGGCGCTGGGGGACCTTGTCGATGGCGAGCACTTCTTTGACATCGTTACCGGCGATACTGTCTACGAGGTGCTCTACGATCTTGGCTGGCCTCGCATCATTCGGGGGCGAACTGCTCTGATGCATGCGTTCAAGGGCTACGTCGGCATCATCCGTCTGCAGTCCGCGGATCATCTGGTTGTCCATACGGCGGACGACGGCCGTGTCGTAGTCATTGAATATGAGGTCCATGGGACCGTCCTTGCGACAGGCGCGAAGTATGACAATCGATTTTGTTCCGTCATTCAGCTTGAGGACAGGAATATCTCGCATTGGAGAGACTATATGGACTCTCACGCGGCGTGGACCGCGTTGTCACCGCACGATTGAGGGGCGTACTTGTATTGCCATTGGGCTAGTGCGAGTGGCCGTGATGCGCGTGGGCGGCGGCCTCTTCGAGCGCGGGCGGGGCGGAGCAGCCGTGGGTGGTCTCGCAGCCGCGGATCTCAAACTGGATGGTGGTGTGAGTGATGTGGAAGCGATCGCGCAGCGCGCAGTTGACGGCGTCGAGGATCGAGGAGCACTCCGATAGCGGCATCTCCGGGATCAGCACATGGCTGGCGAGCGCGTGCGAGGCTGAGCCCAGCGACCAGACGTGCAGGTCGTGCACGTCCTGCACGCCGGGGACGGCGGCAATGGCGGCGCGAATGTCGGCCAGGCGCAGCGCGCGGGGCGTGCCTTCGAGCAGGATGTTGAGCGTCTCGCGCACGATGGTCAGCGAGCTCCAGACGATCATGGCGGCGATCAGCAGCGAGAGGACGGGATCGAGCCAGGTTGCGCCGGTGAAGAGGATGCCCGCGCCGCCCGCGATGACCGCGGCGGTAGAGAGCGTATCGCCCAGCATATGCAGGAAGACGGAGCGGATGTTGACGTCTCCGGAGGACTTCCAGAGCAGCGCGGCGATGACGCCGTTCATCAGCACGCCGGCGGCGGCGACGTAGATCATCAGGCGCGGCTGCACGGCGACCGGCGCGTAGAGGCGATGCACGGCGGAGAAGCCGATCCACGCGGCGAGCACGATGAGGGTGAGCGCGTTGACGAACGCGGCTAACACTCCCGCGCGCTGATAGCCGAAGGTCTTCTCCGCGGTGGCGGGACGGCGCTGGAAGTAGACGGCGACGAAGGAGAGCGCGATGGCCAGCATGTCCGAGGCGTTGTGGCCGGCCTCGGAGACCAGGGCGAGGGAGTGCGCGCGCAGGCCGAAGTAGAGCGTCGCGACGACGTAGCAGAAGGTAGCGGCGAGCGAGAAGATCAACACGCGCTGCATGCGGCCCGAGGATGTGGCCACCATGTGCATGGGTTCAGTATACGAGGTACGAGGTTCGGGGTTCGAGCGGGTTGCGAGGGGCGAGGTCATCGCTTAGGGGTTTGCAGGAACGAGTACAGCCCATTCAGCATTCTGCCGATCTCATTGGAAAGGTCAGCCGCGCCGGACAAAAGCGTTGCATCACCAAAGCCGAGCCGCTGAGCGATTGCCAGCTGGGTTTGTAACTCGTCGTTTGAGCCTCGCGCAACCAGCACGAATTTGCTGTACTCTCTTCGGCTCCGCCGCCCCCAGCCCTCGGCGATGTTGCTGGCGATGGAAACCGATGCCCTCCGCATCTGGTTCGAGAGGCCATACACCTCGCTGGCCGGGAACTTCGCGGTCAGCTGATAGATCCTTTCTGCAAGGTCGATCGATTTCTGCCAGACTTTCAGTTCGCGATATGTATTTGCCATACGGGTTACTCAGCATGTAACGGCGACGATCACTATACCAGTCCCAAATGCATGCTTCCCGGCCTCGCACCCTCGGACCCGCCTCGAACCTTGAACCTAATACCTTGAACCTGGCGGGCGATATACTGGAGGTTGCTCATGAAATCGACCTGTAACGACTCTCCCCGCCTCCCGACCCAACGACAAGCGAACGAAGCTGCCGCGCGCGGGGAGGATTTTGCGCGGGATTCATGGCATGGGCTGGGGCACCCCCTTGATCTGGGCGAAGGCCGCAGGATCCGCTCGACTACTGTGCTGAGCGTGCGGCGCGGCGACAGCGTGGTGATGGCGGCGGACGGGCAGGTGACGCTGGGCGCGAACGTGATGAAGCACTCGGCGAAGAAGATTCGCCGGCTGTATCAGGACAAGGTGCTAGCCGGGTTTGCCGGGTCGACGGCGGATGCGTTTTCGCTGTTCAGCCGGTTTGAGACCAAGCTGGAGCAGTACGCGGGAAACCTGGGGCGCAGCGCCGTGGAGCTGGCCAAAGATTGGCGGACGGACCGGATGCTGCGCCACCTGGAGGCGCTACTGATCGTCAGCGACCTGACGGGAACGTTTGTACTGAGCGGCAACGGCGACGTGATCGAGCCGGATGAGGGAATTGTGGCCATCGGTTCGGGTGGCAGCTTCGCGCTGGCCGCGGCGCGCGCGCTGGTGGAGAACACGGAGATGAGTGCGCGCGAGATCGCGGAGAAGAGCCTGAAGATCGCGGGACAGATCTGCATCTACACCAACGACGAACTGACGATTGAAGAATTGAGGAAGAGCTAGGTACAGTTATGCCCATTTTTTTCAATTCGCTACTGGCGCAATTCCGAGTCACACCCGACACCGTGATTCTGCTTCGGCATCAAGACGGGTCTGCAGAACGCGGGCGCACGCCATATGAATTATGGCGAGACGATCGTCCCGCATTCGAGGTTTACCAGCGGCTTCAGGCGATCAAGAACAGAACAAAATTCTCCCGAGCAACTCTCTGGGCTTCATTCGTTGGCACACTCGATGCCTCCACGATGTTCGTCGGCATGTACGCTGCCAAATACAAAGGCCTGCTAGCGGAGGACACTCCGAATCCACATAATGACGGGATCAATTTGGCCGGAAGCTGTGACTGTTATGACCTACAACTCGATCCTCGGCTTGAAGAATTTTACGGCAAGCTCTTTATTGAGTGGGGAGACGGAATGCGGGGCTGGGTTCAACGGGCTGAAAGGCATAACAAGCCAGTCACAGAGCTAAGTTATCAGCCTAAGGAAGATTTGTTCCCCGGGTTTCTAGATTTCATGCAACCTCTGTCTAAAATTAAGTCATTGCCAAAATCGTGGACTGAACGCCTCAAGGAGGCAACCGGCGTATACCTACTTACTTGTCCGAAGACGAAGGAACAATATGTTGGCAAAGCTTCCGGGGGAGAAGGCTTTTGGCACAGGTGGATGGAATACGTCAAGACGGGTCATGGTGGCAATATCAAACTAAAGAGTCGCGAATACAGCGACTATCAAGTTTCCATTCTAGAGGTGGCTGGAAGTGGTTCAACAGAAAAAGACATTCTTGCGATGGAATCGCTATGGATGAAGAAGCTTCAGAGTCGAGAGATGGGACTGAATTGATCAAAGTCGCAGTGGTCTTCAACTAATCCTTTGTTCCCAGTGTATGTAAGAAAGGTGAAGAGCAATATGGCTGATACAAGGAAGTCTGATGAAGCTCTAAGAAAAATCCAAGACATTAAACAGACAATGAAAAGCCACGAGTCGAGAGTAACGCAGCTTGAGCGCGAAAAGAGCGATAGGGTTAGATATTTCGATCAGCAGATCAAGTCTGAACAGGATCTAATTAAGCAGTACACCAGACAGATCGATGATCTTAAGCGTCAGATTTGATCCAAGGTCGTGCCGAGGAAGAAGGAATTACTAATGGCGATTTTTTTACCGGGAACGGCGGACGACCAGGCGCTGGCGCTGGATGAGATGACTCCGCGCGAGATTGTGGCGGAGCTGGATAAATACGTCGTGGGTCAGCACGCGGCCAAACGGGCCGTTGCCATCGCTTTGCGCAACCGCATGCGGCGGCAGAAGCTGATGCCGGAGCTGGCCGAAGAGATCATGCCCAAGAACATCATCATGATCGGGCCGACCGGCGTGGGCAAGACGGAGATTGCGCGGCGCCTGGCCAAGCTGACCAACTCGCCGTTCCTGAAGGTCGAGGCCTCGAAGTTCACCGAGGTGGGCTACGTGGGGCGTGACGTGGAATCGATCGTGCGCGACCTGGTGGAGATCTCCATCGACATGGTGCGCGAAGAGAAGATGGAGGAGGTGGAGGACAAGGCGGAGATGAACGCCGAGGACCGCCTTCTGGATCTGCTGCTTCCGCCGGCGCCGTCGCAGACGGCCGCGCAGGCAAGGCCGGCAGGCCCGGCCGCCGTGGTGATGACTCCCGGGGGCATGCGCGCGATGCAGGTGATGCATCTGCCCGCATCCGAACCGACCATCGATGTGAATGCCGACGGCGCGCAGGCGAGCAAAGCCGAGGACGCCGCGGCCAGGAGCAGCCATGAGAGCAGCCGCGAGAAGCTGCGCCAGCAGTTCCGCGAGGGCAAGCTGGACGAGCGCATGGTGGAGATCGACGTGCGCGACCGCAACCAGCCCAGCTTCGAGTTCCTCTCCACCCAGGCCCCGGAGGAGATGGAGAACAACCTCAAGGACATGCTCCCCGGGCTGTTCGGCAACCGGATGAAGAAGCGCCGGATGAAGGTCGTCGAGGCGTTCGACTATCTGGTCCAGGAAGAAGAGAACCGGCTGATCGACATGGACCAGGTGACGCGGCTGGCGGTGGAGCGCGTGGAAGACTCGGGCATGGTGTTTCTCGACGAGATCGACAAGATCGCCGGGCGCGAGGGTGGGCACGGGCCGGACGTCTCGCGCGAGGGCGTGCAGCGCGACATCCTGCCCATCGTTGAAGGCACGACGGTGAACACCAAGTACGGCATGGTCTCGACGGATCACATACTTTTTATCGCGGCGGGCGCGTTCCATGTGTCGAAGCCGAGTGACCTGATCCCGGAGCTGCAGGGGCGGTTTCCCATCCGCGTCGAGCTGAAGAGCCTGACGGTCGAGGACTTTATCCGTATCCTCACCGAGCCGAAGTCGTCGCTGGTGAAGCAATCGACGGCGCTGCTGGAGACCGAGGGGCTGAAGCTGGAATTTACGCCGGAGGCGCTGGCGGAGATGGCGCAGTTCGCGTTCCGCGTAAACGAGACGACGGAGAACATCGGCGCGCGGCGTCTGCACACCATCATGGAGCGCGTGCTGGACGAGATCAGCTTCCAGGCGCCGGACCTGTTCAAGAGCCCGCGTTCGGAGGCGACCGAAGAAGGCGTGGTCGCGAAGGTGGTTGCGTCGGGGACAGAGACGCCTGCGCCGCCGTTGCCGGTGATCGAGCGCAAGCGCGAGGATGGGACAGTGGAGAAGGTAATCGTGGTCGATCCGGAGTACGTCAAGCAGCAGGTGGCGTCGATCGTGAAGGACCACGACCTCAGCCGCTACATTCTCTAGGCGGCCCTTGCGATGCAAAGAGCGGCGACCCGGCCTGGGATCGCTGCCCTCAATTTCGTCCTCTGCCGGGCTTAGTGTGCGCCGACGGTCTGCTTCTCGCTGATTTCGCTGAGCCGCTTGGCCAGCAACTGCTCGAGCTCTTCCAGCGCCTTGGAGAAGGCCTCGATGCCTTCGGAGAGTTTGTCGTGAGCCATGCGGTCGGCGGTGTGCATCTTGTCGAAGGTGGCCTTGTCCATGGGAATCTTCTCGATGTTCATCGCAGCTGCCTTCGCGGGGTCGAGCTTGCGCGGCAGCGGCTCCTGCCTGGAGTCGAGCTCGGCCAGCAGCTTGGGCGCGATGGTAAGCAGATCGCAGCCGGCCAGCTCGGTGATCTCGCCGATGTTGCGGAAGCTGGCGCCCATGATCTGCGTCTTGTAACCGAACTTCTTGTAATAGGTGTAGATGGTAGTGACGGACTGCACACCGGGATCGTCGGCGCCCACGTAGTCCTTGCCGGTGTCTTTTTTGTACCAGTCTAAAATCCTGCCAACGAAGGGCGATATGAGGGTAACTTTGGCCTCGGCGCAGGCGATGGCCTGGTGCAGGCCGAAGAGCAGAGTCAGGTTGCAGTGGATGCCTTCCTTTTCGAGCTGCTCGGCGGCCTTGATACCCTCCCAGGTGGAGGCGATCTTGATGAGCACGCGCTCGCGGCCGATGCCGGCGGCGTCGTACTGCTTGATTACGTCGCGTGCCTGCGCCATGGTCTTCTCCGTATCGTAGGAGAGGCGTGCGTCGACCTCGGTGGAGACGCGGCCGGGCACGATCTCCAGGATCTTGCGGCCGAAGGCGACGGCGAGCGATTTGAAGGCCAGCGTGGCGACGTCCTTGTCAGAGGCGCTGGGGCCGGCGTGCTCGCGCGCCTGCATCAGCACGTCGTCTACGATGGGCGCGTAGGCGGGCATCTGCGCCGCGGCCGCAATGAGCGAGGGATTGGTGGTGGAATCCGTCGGCTTGAACTTGATGATGGAATTAATGTCGCCGGAGTCGGCGACCACGATGGTCATGCTGCGAAGCTGTTCGAGAAGACTGGCCATGGAAGGCTCCTTTGGCGTGTGTGCGTCACCACCAGTTTACCAAGTTGGTGCGCGATACGGTAATCGCGGGGCGGCGCCATTTATGACGGGACGAACACAGCGTCTGGCGGCGGCCTGCACTGGTTGTAGGGCGGCGACCGCAGGGCCGCGTCGGCGAACATCGTTGCCAAGCGCAGCAGGCGTGATTGGTTGCCAGCGAAACTGTTTGCCTGCTGGCGATTGCTTGTTTCTCTTACCGCCTGTTCTTTATAGTTTGGTTCGAGCGCTGGCTGGCGATGGCGCAATCTCGAAAACTGAAGGAATGCCATGAGCCGGATGTCGCCCGCGGAGTGTGCAGCAGGAATTGGATCGGGCCTGCTCTCGTTTCCCGTCACCCACTTCAACGCGGATGCAAGCGCGTTCGACGAGCCTAAATATCGCGAGCACATCGAATGGCTGCTGGCATACAAGCCGGCGGGGCTGTTCGCCGCGGGCGGCACGGGCGAATTCTTTTCGCTGACGCTGGATGAGTTTTCGCTTGTCGTTACAGCCGCGGTGGCGCAGACCAAGGGCCGCGCGCCTGTAGTCGCCGGTTGCGGATACGGCACGGCGATGGCAAAGCAGTTTGCCCAGGCAGCGGAGGCCGCAGGCGCGGATGGCATCCTGCTGTTTCCACCCTATCTGCTCAACGCCGACCCG
>Ga0182024_10004882_pt1 | contig 30466 bp, 27 predicted proteins | sample P32metaG_FD_120480 | JGI IMG/M metagenome (GOLD analysis project Ga0182024, IMG submission 120480) | Permafrost microbial communities from Stordalen Mire, Sweden - P3-2 metaG (Illumina Assembly) | ecosystem: Environmental > Terrestrial > Soil > Wetlands > Permafrost | place: Sweden: Stordalen... | reverse complement strand
TCGATGCGGCGTTGGGCTGGCCAGGACATCAGTTGCCTGAACCTGACCCAGCCGACGACGCCGACGATTCTCGCGGCGCCCGATTCGCTGATCGCCGCGCCGGATTCGACCCATGCGCACCGCTTTACGTTCGCTTCCGCCGAAGGCTCGCAACAGAATCCGTGGGAGCTGCTGAATCAGCCCGGCGACGAAATCCCCGTCATCACCGACGACAACACGGCTCAATACATCCTGCACCTCTCGCTCGGCGGCACCCTGAGCGTTCCCGATTCGGCCGGCGTGCAGCGCAAACTGCGACTCGTAGCCACGCTGAGCAACAGCATCTTCCAAAGCGAACTGCTGATGGGCGAAGCGAACTTCCGCAAGCTCTTTCCAACGCAGGATGGATTCGGCGCCGTGCTGGTGCAATGCTCGGCTGACCAAGCGGCCACAGTTCGGCGAGCACTCAACACGCAGCTTGGCGAGCTTGCGGTGAACGCGGAGCCAACCAGCGATCGGCTCGCGCAATTCCTGGAAATTCAGAACACGTACCTTTCGACATTTCAGGCGCTGGGCGCCCTGGGCTTGATGCTTGGAGCGATCGGATTGTCGGTGGTCGTGGTTCGCACGATTATCGAGCGAAAAGCCGAACTCGCGCTGCTCGCTTCAATCGGATTTGATCGCGCCGCCCGCGCTCGATTGATCCTGTCGGAGAACATCTTTCTGCTGGCGGCGGGGGTCCTGGTCGGCACGGGTTGCGCGGTGGTCGGGATCATTCCGACGGTGCTCGATGGCTCGGAGCACATCAATGCCGGATCACTGATTGCGACGTTGGCGATCGTCTTTGCGATCGGCGCCGGCTCATCGGCGCTCGCGGCTTCGCTGGCCGGCCGGCATGTGAAGCCGGCCGATCTGCGGCACGAGTAGATCAAGCCTCTTCTTCGCTCAGCGCGTCATTCACATACGCATTCTCGCGGCGTTCATCGGCCAGTGTGCTGATGCCGCCGTGACCGGGCAGGAGCTGCGTGTCGCCGGGAAGCTTCATCACTTTGCGAATCGACGCGTTCAGCGCTGCGTGATCTGAATCCGGAAGATCGGTGCGGCCGACGGCGCCCATGATGATCAAGTCGCCGCCGATGAGAATCTTCTCGTGAGGGAAATAATACATCACATGCCCCGGCGAATGTCCGGGTGTGTGAATCACCTCAACGTCCAAAGATCCAAGCTTTAGTTTCGTGCCATCGTCAACATAATCATCCGGCGCGCGCGGGGGAATCGTAAACGGCGTGAAGATCGCCATCGTATTTGGCCGGCGCAGCTTCGGATCATCCAGCCGATGAATCAGCACCTTCGCATTCGGAAACGCCGCCGTGACTTCCGCATGGTCGGCGATGTGATCGAAGTGCCCGTGCGTGAGCCACAGGCCGATGACGTCAAACCCGCGATTGCGGGCTTCATCCAGCAGCGGCTTCACGGTGCCGTCGGGCGCGTCGAAAATCACGGCCTGCCTGGTCGTCTCGTCGGCGACGAGATATGCATTGGTCGACGCGATGCCGCCGGTGTTCGAAACGACAATCATTGGATGATCACTCCTGCCTGGCGACGAAGTTCATCGAGCACGGCCATGTTGCCGATTGAATCGGCCGGAGTGATTCGCGCGGCGCGCTCGCCGGCGACGGCTGCAGCGAAGTCATCCGCTTCGATCGCGTATAGATCGTCGCTGCCTTGAATGTGAATGGTTTCGCGCGGCGGCGCTGCAACCAGCTTACCAGCCGAGTCCATTCGCGGCGGCGTGGATCGCGCGACCGTGAAGCGTGCCTCGCCAATCGGCGGCTTCCAGGGAACGGGAATTTCAATGTATCCCTCATCGCCGCAGACATAGGCGGTGTTGTCAGCGTGAAGGGTCATGCCGCAGGTGAAGCTGGCGATGATGCCGTTGGCGAAGGTGAGGGTGCCGGCGGCGCGTTCATCAACGCCGGATGAATGCAACACTCCGGTGGCAGTCATGGAAGTCGGTTCCGCGCCGGCAACAGCCCGAGACAAGTTCACGCAATAGCAGCCGATATCCATCAGCGCGCCGCCAGCCAGTTCGCTGCTGAATCGGATGTTGTTGTCAGATCGGCTGGTACGGAAGCAGAAGCTGGTACGAACAAGCTTCACGCGACCCACCACACCGCTGGAGACAGCATCCAGTACCGCCAGCGTTTGTGGGTGCGAGCGATACATAAACGCTTCGATGAGCAGCCTTCCAGTTTGGGCAGCGACGTCAAACATTTCTTTCGCCTGCGCGACATTCGATGCCAATGGCTTCTCGCATAGGACATGTTTGCCCGCCTTCAGCGCGGCGATTGTCCATGCGTGGTGCATCGAGTTGGGAAGGGCGTTGTAGACCGCATCGACAGTCGGATCAGAAATTACCGCACCGTAGCTACTGTAAGCTTTGGAGATTTTGAACGATTGCGCAAACGTTTGAGCCGATGCGCTGGCGCGGGATCCGACGGCGGCAAGTGCTCCCCGGCGGGATGCGGCCACGCCGGTCGCGAACTGCCGAGCGATGTTGCCGGTGCTGAGAATTCCCCAACGCAGTCGATCGGCCACGCGAATCTCCGACCTATCTGGCAGTTGGAGCCAGCGGAACCGTTTCTTCAATTTGAAACGCACGCGGTACCATCATCAGCACATGCTCGATTGGCTCGATCGCTCCGTCGCTGACGAGAAACGTCGAGCCCAGGCTCGTGGAAAGTATCGAGGCGTCGCGCGACGGCGCAACGATGAGGAAGCCATTAAGCGGGATTGATGCTTCCATGCGCAAGTCATACAAGTGCTGTGGATACTTTCGGTCGACTTTGATCTCGTCGTTGTTAAGAACACTGACGCTCAGCGATTGGCGCGTGCCGCGAACCAAGGGGCAGACTTTCACGATCGTCCGCTCGGGATTGTGCGTGGCCGCGATGTAGGAGATCGTAAGGACGTCGTCGCAGTCTTCAAAGCGACGGCCCCAGTCAACCCCGTGATCGTCGATGCCAAAGATGCTCTGTTCGGGGACATCGGTCCGCATCGGCAGTTCCAGAAAACCTTCCTTGCCCGGCTCCGATCGCAGCCGCGTTTGTCGGATGCTGGGATATTTGGCAAGAAGTCCTTTGAAGTAGGTCCAGTCTTCATCGTGGGCGATGCCGGTGCGTAGACCGTTCTTGAGAAGCAAATCATGAACGGCCACGTCAAGCGTGTCTTCGTCAACGTGCTTCCAAAATTCCTCGTTGTTGCTGATCGCGCCGATAGGGGCGGTGAAATGGTAGATGTCCAGGACGACGACCAGATGCGGGATTTTGCGCGGCGCGCCGGGATCATGCTTCGGTGGCTGCTGCGCGATCGCACCGCCGGCTGTAACTGAGATCGACGACTGCCCGCCGCGACGGTGAAGGGCATTGTCCGGCGCGGTCCCACAGCCGGCGAGCGCCAAGCCGAGCATTGCAATTCCAAGAGAACGTTGCATGGGAAACTCAAGGGGCGTCCATGTTGGTCCGGCCGGCGCATCCATGCGCAAGCCAAGATCGCCGGTTACAGCTCGGCGATCACCTGCGTGAGCAAATCGATCCCGTGATCCCACGTCTTGGCGTCAATGTTAATCGGCGGCGCGACGCGGATCACTTTTTTGGCCGTCAGGTTGACAATGATACCGCGACCGAGGGATTTATCGGCGAATTTATCGGGAGCATCCTTCAACTCGATGCCAATGAACAAGCCGCGGCCGCGAACATCGGCAATTTTCGTTTTGATCGATGAATCATTACGCATTCGCGACATGGCGCGTTCGCCGAGCTCGCTGGCGTGGGCAGTCAGTTTTTCGCGTTCGATGACGTCGAATATGGTCTTCGAGACCGACATGCAGATCGGATTCGCGCCGAGCGTGCACCCGTGCTTGCCGGGTACGAGCAGCTTTGCGATATCGGGTTTGGCGAACATGACGCCGACCGGCAATCCGCCACCGACAGCTTTGCCGAGCGTCATGATGTCGGGCTCGATTACTCTGCCGGAAGCGTCTCGGAAATATTGATGGCCAAACCAATGACCGGTACGCCCGCAGCCGGTCCAGACCTCATCGAAGATCAGTGTCAATTTGTATTCATCGCAGAGCTTTCGCGCCTCGGCGGCGTATCCCTCGGGATAGAGGTTGATTCCGCCTTCGCCCTGGATCGGCTCCATGATAATGCCGGCGGTTTGATCGTCGATGGCGCGGCGCAGAGCGGCGATGTCACCGGCCGGCACCTGGCAAAAGCCGGGGACGGCCGGTTCGAAGCCGGCTTTGACCGCCGGGTTTCCCGTCGCGCCAATCATCGCCAGCGAGCGGCCATGAAAACTGTTTTGCAGCGAGATGATCTTCCAACGCGGCGGCGTACGATCGTGGCCGCGCAGCCGCGCCAGCTTGCACGCCGCTTCATTGGCTTCAAGCCCGCTGTGGCAGAAAAACGCCTGACCGTCGAATGCGAACTTGTTCAGACGCTCGCCCAGCTCGATCTGCGGCTCGGTGTAGAACGTGTTGCCCACATGCCAAAGCTTGTGCGCCTGCTCGGTGGCGGCGCTGATCAGCGCCGGATGGCAGTGGCCCAGCACGCAACCGCCGAAGCCGGCGAAGAGATCGAGATATTTCTTGCCGCCGGCGTCCCAGACCCACGAACCTTCGCCGCGCTCCATGACAATGGGCTGGCGGGCGTAGTTGCCGATCAGCACGCGCTGACCGCGCTGCAATATCTGGGAAGTTGGGTCCACTTAAGTCCTTTCCGTTGCAGGCCAGAGATTACCACGAAAAGATCGCGCGTGAATTGCGTGCGTAAAAAAAGTGCCGCAGCCGGGTGGTGGGGTACCCGGACTGCGGCTGGATGAAAAAGCCTGGGAAACGACGCAATTACCGAAGCAAATCAAGCAGATCCCCGGCAGCGTGGCGGAGGTCGTCGTTGTTGTCCTGAATCGACTGATTCGAGAAGAGGTTGTAGTAGAGCCGGCTGTCGTCGGTGGTGGTAATAACGGCCAATCCCTGCGGGTGCGACCCCGCCGGCACGAGCGAGCTGGGGATGAGGAGGGGCGATCCGCCCGGCTCGGAAAGCGTGCCGTCAGGGTTGATCAACAGGCTGTGAATCTGATTGCCGGCGGTGAATGAACCATCGGCGGCAGTCTGGTGATTCAGCAGATATAAGTGCGTTCCGCTTGGATCGAGAGCGAGCTGGAAATTGACGGTTTCATTCGCGCCGCCGGCCGTTGGCGACTTGGGCCCGCCGAGACTGAACTCCTGGATGAGGACAGGATTCTTCGGGTCATCCAGCGAGAAGACGCCGACGCTGTCAGTGCCGGAATCGCTCGTGTAAAGGCGCGTGCCATCGGAGTTGATGGCCACCCAGCACGTGCCGCCGCCCTGCGTATCGATGGCGCGGATAAACTTGAGCGCGCCCTTGTCATTGAACGTGAAGACCGCGAGTTGGCCGGTCCCGGGCAATCCCGCGTAAATGAAGTTTGCGTTGGGGTTCTGTGCCAACCCCAAAATCAGCGGCGGCGAAACAGCCGCGCCCACGCCGCCGCCTTTTGCGGGGGTCAGCGTGCCGGACGAACCGATTTGAAACGGCTCGATCGTATTCGAACCCGCGACGCTCAGCAGCGGAGGCGGGGTGAAGTTGTCGCCGAAGAGGAACTGGCCGTCGTCGGAAACCAGCGCTTGAGCGGGTGATAAGCCGACTGGCAGCGTGACGGTCGATCCGGGAATTGCCGAGAGCGATCCATCGTGATTGACGGTGAACGCCGTGTAGTTTGGCGCGATAGTGCCGGCGACACCCATCTCGGCGTCGCCGCGATTGGTCACGTAAAGAACATTTCCGTTAAGCGCAAGGCTGTCCGGTTGCGTTCCGCCGGATGGGAATGCGTGACCATCGACCAGATCCAAGCTGCCGTCGTCAAGAATCCTGAACACGGCGACGCTGTTGCTGCCCTGATTTACCGCGAAGAGGAATTTTCCATCAGGGCTGGCGATGACTTCTTTGTCGCTGTCATCGGGGCCGAGCAGTTCCTGGCTGTTGTAGAAGCCGGCGCCGTTGGTGAGGAACGGGCCGCCGGGCAATGGGCTAAGCGCGCCCGTGACGCTGTCGCGATGGAATCCGAGCACGGCATTCGCGCCGGCCGCGGGGTTGTTGGACTCGATATAAACGGTATCGGCTGCGCGATGGGCCGCAAAAGTCGAACTGATCAAACTATCGGCAGAGAAAAGTCGGCGGTCTTCGAGAAGTTCTGGTGCGAACATCATTGGTCTCCCTCTTTGTTTTACGAACGTGGCTTGTGCGCCGGCGAACTACGCCGGTGCTTTATTCACGAGAGCTGGCCAGGCTGCTTCGAATGAATCGCCGGTTGGTCGTTGCGGATTTCGGTTCCTGACAGTGCGATTAACTTTTTTCTTTCGCGAATAAAAAGCAACGGCCGAGAGTTGAAGCAGGTGATGGACCAGACCGGTGCATCGGTGGGATCGCAGGATTCATTGCGCTGGCTCGAAGAGCACGGCGACGCGCTCTACGCGTATGCGCTGCCGCGGGTGCGCCATCCGGAAGTCGCTGAAGATCTGGTTCAGGACACGCTCCTCGCCGCGCTCACCAGCACCAGCAGCTTCGAGGGCCGCTCGGCCTATCGCACCTGGCTGCTCGGAATTCTCAAACATAAATTGATCGATCATCTGCGGAAAACGATTCGCCAGCGGCCGGTGACGGATCTGACGGACGATTTTCGCGATACGTTTTTCACCAAGGACGGCCATTGGAAAGAAGCCGCGCCGTCGTGGGATTCTGAGCCGGATGCGCTGCTGGAGCGGCAGGAATTCCGCGAAGCCTTGAGCGCCTGCATGGCGAAAATGCCGAGCCGGATGGCGCAATTGTTTTGGCTCCGTGAAGCCGAAGATGTGCAAACCGAAACGCTCTGCAAGGAGCTGGAGATCACGCCGACCAATGCATGGACGCTGCTCCATCGGGCGCGGCTGAGTCTGCGGCGATGTCTGAATGAGAACTGGTTCAAGGCGGGTGATCGTTGAGCAAACGGCCGGCATCTTCGGAGCGATCATCGTCGCTGCGACTGCTCAACGCCGTCTGCGAGGACGCGGCTCGATTGCTCTCCGATCGCGAGGAAAGGCCGCTAACGTTCATTGAGAAGCTGGGCCTGCATCTTCACCTGGCGATATGCAGCGGGTGTCGACGGTACAAACGAAGCCTCGCGATCCTTCGCCGTTTTCTTCGACGGGCGGGCGCAACCGATGCTTTGGCAGCCGACGCGAAATTGCCCGAGGAGGCTCGCGCCCGCATTGCCAATCGACTTACTGGCGACGGCGGAAGGCAGTAACTCGCTCGCTATTCCGTTCATATCAGCGGGGTTAGAATTACTGGTCGAGCTAATCGTTATCGATGCCAAAGCAATCGCCGAGAAAAAAGTCAGTTCGGTTGCCCGTGAAGCGCCAGCGCACGTCTGGGCGTCCCACTCCTGCGTCGGATAATGGGTTTTCCGCAACGGATTTTCAGCTGCATCACCAGCTGGTTGAAAGCATGCAAGGGTTTGCCGTCTACGCGACGGACCTGCAGGGCCGAATCACATATTGGCCGGCATCGGCGGCGAGAATCTATGGATATAGCGCGCGAGAAATGCTTGGCAGGGTAACGACGCGATTTCTTCCCGCTGAAGAAGCCAAGACGCTGGATGTCGCCGGGCGAACTACTCGGCTTCGCCGAAACGGTACGACCGTGCCGGTGCAGGTTGCATTGTCACCCATCGGCGACAAATTCGGACGCGTTGTCGGCGCTTCAAAGGTTCTTCACGACATCACCGAGCGTCATCGCACGGAAGCGCGCTTGCGCGACAGCGAAAGCCGGTTTCGCGTAACGTACGAGCACGCGCCGATCGGCATCGAGCAGGTGGCAATCGTCGGGGGCGAACTGCTCGACGTGAACCGCAAGCTTTGCCAGATGCTTGGATATCAGCGCGAACAGCTAACCGGCCGTCGCTTCAGCGATATTACTCACCCGGCGGATCGTGCTGCCGAGCGCCGCCTGCTGCGATCGCTGCTGGCTGACGAAATTCCAAGTTACACGATCGAGAAGCGCTATCTGCACAAGGATGGCACGCCGGTCTGGGTGCGGGTTACCAGCGCCAAGGCCGGCGGGCATGCGGCGCGGGCTTATCGGATCTCAATCATTGAAGACATCACCGAGCAAAAGCGCATTCAATTCTCCCTGGAGCAGAGCGAACAGCGTATGCGTGCGGTCGTCACGACCGCGGTTGATGCGGTGATAACGATGGGCGCCAACGGCATCGTGCAGTCGGCGAATCCTTCCACGACGCGGATGTTCGGCTACGAGGATTCGGAACTGCTGGGCCGAAATGTCCGAATGCTGATGCCCGAGCCAATCGCCGGCGGCCACGATCAATACCTGGCCGACTACATCCGCACGGGACGCGGGAGAATCATTGGCATCGGTCGAGATACCCAAGCAATGCGCAAAGACGGCACGACCTTCCCGATTCATTTGTCGGTCAGTGACGTCAGGCTGGGCTCTGAGCGGCTGTTCGTCGGCATCGTGCACGACTTGAGCGAGCGCCGCCGGCTGGAAAATCAGATCCTGGAAGCGGGCACGCATGAGCAGATGCGCATCGGGCAGGATCTGCACGACGGGCTGTGCCAGGAACTCGTCGGCATCGGCTACACGTCAGAGATGCTCGCTCGGAAACTCGAACAGCGGTCGGCCGAGGAAGCGGCTCTCGCACGGACGCTAGGTGATGCGATTCGGCGTGTCGTCGCCGACGCCCGGCAGCTCGCCCATGGATTGAACCCGGTTGACGTTCATGCCGGCGGATTGCAGGCGGGACTGGTATCGCTGACGCGGCGCATCAGCGACACTTTTAAAGTGCAGTGCGCGTTTTCGTGCGACGGTCCATCGGCGGTGAAGGACGACGCGACCGCAACACACCTTTATCGGATCGCCCAGGAGGCGATTGGCAATGCAATCAAGCATGGCAAAGCAAAGCATATTGGAGTGTCATTGATACAACTCGGCGGCGATACGACACTCTCAATTCGCGACGATGGCCGTGGGCTGTCTCGAGCTGTCGTCGCTCGGTTGAATCGCTTGGATCTGGGCGCCACGGAGCCGGATGAAAACGCCGGGATGGGCTTGCAGACCATGATGTATCGCGCGCGAATCATTGGCGGCGGGCTCACGATCGAAAGTCGTCAGCCGCGGGGCACGGCGGTGGTCTGCTCGGTGCGAAAAATCGGCCCGACGCCAAATAGCCGGGCCGAATAAGAAATTACCAGTCAGTTAATACGCCTTGATCACTTGGCGCTCGTTGCCAGTTCCGGTTTGAAGACGCGGAACTCTTCCGGCGCCGGCGCATCGTCATATTTCGAGACGATTGATTCATCCATCCGCGCCAGGTCTTCACCGCGCATGAAATCGCGGAGGCTCGTTCCGGTGCAGGCCGAATCGCAATTGGGCGCGCCCCCCTTGTCGAGCACGGCGTCGATATGCACGGTGCGGAAGTCGATGCTGTAGCGCGCCTTGCCTGAGACGTTGGCAACCGTTGAATGAAGGTGAGCGGCAGAGAAGAGAACCACGCCGCCGGCGGGCATTACGAAGCGAAGTTCCGGCTGAAGCTCGAGCGGCTCCTCGGGCTTGGGTTGGTTGCGCGTGTCGCTCTTGATGTGCTTGGCCGCGTCTTTGCGGCCGGTGCTATTCCATGCGTAGTAATTGAATTCGGCGCTGCCATTCTTAATGGTCTTGTTCCAGTAGTGCGGATGGAACGCCATTGTCTGGCTGGATTCGATGTCGTAGATCGGCAGCCACCAGTTGATCTGGCTCATCGGCGCCGAATACCACGTATCGCGGTGCGGGTGATGGGCGTAACCCACGCCGCTGGTCAGGTAGCCGTCGCTGGTGACCATGCGCAGGCGCGGCACGTCCAGAAAAGTCTTCTGCAGGTCGCACTGAAATTCGCGAAGGATGTCCTGGATGATCTTCTTCGTGTCGGGGTGATGGATGAAGCCGGGTTTCAGCGGCGTGCAGATTTCGACGTACTTCTCGACTGGCATGTGATATTGCGCTTCGCGCGGATCGATGCCGCCGAAGGCTTTTTCGATCATTGCGCGCGCATGCTCGACGAGCTTCAGCGTGCTGGGGCGCGGTCCATAAACGTAGAGCTGGCCATCGTAGAGGCCCTGCAGGCGCACCTCATCCGTGACGTTCGCATCGAAATAGACCGTATTCATTTACGCTTCCCTAAATGGCGAGCGTCTGCCGTAGAAGTGCTGAATGTGAGAACCGGAACGCTTGGAAAAAAGCAGCGCGACTCCACTGCACCAAAAAAAGCAGAGCAAAAACCGAGTCGCCACGCCGACCTCAACCACCCCACGTGGATGCGCTGAATATAATGCGTTGAATATAAGCGGTAAAACGCGTGCGGTCAAACGCAAAAGGACGGATCAGGGCAAAAACTTGCTGGCGATGCGTTAAATGGGGCGATCGAGGAAGGTTTTTACCAATTTCCGATGCGGTGCCGGAACCGCGTACCGCCGTCTACCTGATGAGCGGTCGCCGGTGTCGGGTCACGGGCGAGTGAACCATTCGGCGTTCCGCCGGTCGGGTAATTACTCAGTTACCGATGGGGTTCTTTGCCTTGCAAAGCCGGCTTCGTGGTTTATAGTCGCGGCGTTCACGTTGAAATGATCGGCATGGATGTCGATCAAGCGCCAATCCAGGGATGGGCCATGGCTACTTCACATCTGTATATAGCGGCTGTTGCGGGACTCATGACGTTGGCCGGATGTCACGGGGATGCTCCGTCGGCGGCTTCCACGGCGATGGGGCGGCTGCCCGTGCCAACGACCGCTCCCGCCGTTCAATCTCTGGCGACAACCTCTGATGTTCCGCAGACGAACGACGTTGCCACGTCCATCAACGGAGCGACCGCGCTTGCCCAGCGCGCCGCCAGCTACGCGAAGGAAGTTTCGCCGAACCTGTCGGCGCGACCGAATCAGCCGGCGATTCGCATGGTGAATCCACCGGCTCCGCTGCATACGCCGGTCTTTGAGAACCCGCCAAAAGGTGATCGGGTCGCCGAGACCAAGGATTTCCCTGATCCGGATTCGATCGGATTGACGCCAAAACGATCGGCGCTGGCCGATGCGTCGATGGTCGAGCGCCATGAGTTGATTCAATCGCCAACCTCCCAACTGCAGGATCGCCAAGTTCCAGCGGCAGTTGGTGTATTGAATTCATCGGCAAGCGACCTTGCGACAACGCTGGATCGCCGTGCGCGCGACTACCCGCAGGATCTGTCGGCTCAAACCGACGATCAGCTCCTCCACTTGGTCAAGGATGATCAGGTTCCCGACCCGCAATCGATGTCGCAGCTTGCCCCTGAAGATCGCGAGGTGCTCGGCGCGCTCATCGACGGTCTCACCAACTTCCGCAACGGCCTGCGACAGAACAACAACATGCTGCTCTCACAGAAAGTCGCGCCGCTGATCGATATGTCCGAGCGGCTTCGGGCCCAGTCGGAGCTGACAATCCCCACGGTCGTTTTTGTCACCGCTGTGTCCGGGTTCGGTCACTACACGCCGTTGAAACCCGCGCGATTCATCGCGGGCAATCGCCAGACGACGTATGTTTATTTTGAAGTGGAGAATTTCAGTTCGCAGCTCAACGCCAATCAGCTTTACGAAAGCCATCTTCGCGTCACACGCGTGCTCTATACGGAAGGCAATGGCATGCCGGTGATCACGGAGCCGTCGTTTGATCTGGTCGACACATCCTATCGCCGCCGGCACGATTACTTCGGCCAGGGTCGGCTTGTTCTGCCGGCGAATCTGACAATCGGGCGTTATTTGCTGAAGATCACCGTTGAAGACTTGCAGGCGCGACGGATCGCCGAGAACACGATCCCCGTGGAAATCATCGCCGGCTGAATTTACGACGCCATCCGAATGCGCCGCGCGCAAGCCGCGAGATGAGTGTGAACCGTGGGGCCAGGCACGGCGCAGGGAGCACCGCCGTTCCTGTCGGCAAAATGCTGGTGTTCAGCCTCGGCGGGATAGAACGTCGAAGCGGTGACTATCCGCGTCATTATCGGAGCTTCGTATACGCCGTCGTCGGTCAATTCGTCGAACGACTGTCGGGCGATCTGGGTCTGCATAGGATTGCTCACGAAGATCATCGACCGCCCCGGCCCCTCTCCCGGCGATATGCTCAAATCAATTGTCGGATTGTGACACGTCCAGAAGAAGTCCAGCAACTCAGCATAGCTGATCTTGGCTGGGTCATAGGTCACGCGCACGGCTTCAACATGCCCGCTATGACCTGCCGCGACGGACGCGTGTGTCGGGTGAGTATCGGTGCCGCCAGTGTAGCCGACTTCGGTTGTTACGACGCCCGGCACGCGATCAAACGTTGCCTGCACACCCCAAAAGCAGCCGGCGGAAAATATCGCGGTCCTGAGTTCCTGCTTTGCTGGACGATGTGTCACCTGCCAGGTCATGCCCGACAGCATTAGCGCGATCATTGCCAGCACAGTCAGTTTCATCGCAACCCATTTTAGCCTCCTCACTGTCGCAAAAGTGCAAAATAGCTGGCGTGAGGGATATGCGCCTGAGTATGCTTCGCGAAATCGAGGAACCACGTCCATGTCTCCAGAAGAGCACCTGAAGAAAAACATCGAAGCCGGGTTAAAGCGTCTGACCGATGGCCGGCTGGTCGTGACGATTATCGAAGCTGATAATTGGGGCATGAGCATGCTGAACGCATGCGAAACCATGTGCAAGAAGTGGAAGCCGAAGCCCGAAGAGCTTCTAAAGCGAGTGCAAAAGAAAACGGGTTTGGAGGATGCTCCCAGCGACTACGACTGCGCCGGCATGGAAGCCATACTCTGGCACCTCCAGGAAATGGCCCGCGACGGCTTCAAGGCCGAGATGATTAAGCGCGGCATAGAAGAACCAGAGGCGGACAAGCATCTCTCGCGGCTGAAGCTGGAGAAGGCAACCAGCTGACTCCAGATCGCTTCGTGTGGCTTTGTCAGTGACTTGGCGCTACGCTCACACCGTGGAAGTTCCTGTCTATTTCGATTGTGCCGCGACGACGCCGATCGATCCGCGCGTGCGGGATCGCGTGATTCAGTTTTTGGATTCCGAGTTCGGCAATCCTGGCAGTCGTACCCACGATTTCGGCCTGCGGGCGAGGAAAGAAGTCGAGGCGGCGCGCGATCGCATCGCCGCGGCGGCGTCGGCGGGGCGGGGGGAAGTCATTTTCACCAGTGGTGCGACCGAGAGCAACAACCTGGCGATTCTCGGTCTGGCCGAGCATGGAAGAACTTCTGGCAAGCGGCATCTGGTCAGCACGGCGATTGAGCACCATGCCGTACTGGAGCCGCTGCGATATCTGACCGAGCGGGGATTCGAACTGACGCTCGTTCCGCCAAACCCTGGCGGCTATCTCGAAGCCAGCGCGATCCGAGACGCGGTGCGATCCGACACGCTCCTGGTATCCGTGATGCACGCCAACAACGAGACCGGCGTGGTCAATCCCATCGATCAAATTGCGTCGCTTTTGACTAATTCTGACGCGTTTTTTCATGTCGACGCCGCACAGACATTTGGCCGCGACATTCCCGGCGTGCGCAATCCGCGCGTCGATCTGATCAGCATCAGCGGCCACAAGATTCACGCCCCCAAGGGAATCGGCGCACTGATCGCCCGGCGTCGCAACGGACATCGTCCACCGATTTCGCCGATTATGCATGGCGGCGGTCAAGAACTCGGTTTGCGTCCGGGCACGTTGCCGTCCCACTTGATCGCTGGCTTCGGATTGGCGGTTGAACTCGCGATCGCTGAAGCAGGCGAGCGTGCCGCGGCATGCCTGCGAATGCGATCGAAGCTTCTCGAAACGCTCCGGGAATTCAAGCCGATCTATCACGGCTATCCTGATCGCTCGATGCCGCACGTGCTCAACTTCTCATTGCCTGGCTTCGATGCCGACGAAGTGATCGAACCACTTCAGCCCTTTGTCGCGATCTCAACCGGATCGGCTTGCACGACACAATCGATCACATGCAGCCATGTTCTTGGCGCAATGGGTTACGATGCCGACGATGTGGCCGGCGCGACTCGGTGGTCGTGGTGTCACCTGACGCCGGAGCCGAATTGGGACGAAATTGCGACGGCCCTCCGAAAGCTGAGTGCAAGCGCGAGTCCGACTCCCGTGGTAATGCATGGCGGAAAGGCATCCCAGCGTGGCGCAACCGGATAACGTTGTTCTCTACAAGCGATCGCGCTTTACCACCCGGCTCCCCGCCGACCGGCTTTACGCTCCGTCGCACTTCTGGATCGCCCAGGTTGACGGCGACGTCTATCGCGTCGGATTTACCAAATTCGCGACCCGCATGCTCGGCGACATTGTAGAACATGGCTTCGAAACCAAGCCGGGAGACTCGATCATTGTGGGCCAAACCATCGGCTGGATCGAGGGTTTCAAAGCCGTCACTGATTTATACGCGGTTGCGGAGGGTGAATTTCTGGGCCAGAACCCCGCATTGCGAGAGGACATCACGCTTATCGACTCCGATCCATACGGGGCAGGCTGGCTCTACAGCATCCGCGGGACCCCCGAGCCAAACAGCGTCGACGTTCAAGGGTATACAGAGATACTGGACGTTACCATCGCCAGGATGCAGGACACAACCGGTGGGTCCGACGAGGAGCAGGAGAAGGAACCCGAGTGCCCGACATAAGTTCTAAAGCCCGCTATATCATGATCGGCGGATTCCTCGGCGCCGGCAAAACGACCGCCGTGCTGGCGATCGCCGAACAGTTGCGCGCCCGCGGCTTCCGCGTCGGTCTGATTACCAACGACCAAAGCCACGGCCTGGTCGATACCACGATGCTTGCCGCTCACGGCTTCGACGTTGAAGAAATCACCGGCGGATGCTTCTGCTGCAAGTTCAATTCACTCGTCGACGCTTCCAAAAGGCTGTCCGCCCAGACCCGACCCGATGTCTTCCTTGCCGAGCCCGTCGGAAGCTGCACGGATTTGAAAGCCACCGTCGATTATCCCCTTCGAAGAATCTACGGAAACGATTTCGCCGTGGCTCCGCTGTCGGTCATGGTCGACCCCACGCGGGCAGCCCGAATCCTCGGCTTGTCCGAAGGCAGCTCCTTCAGCAAGAAAGTCATCTATATCTACCGCAAGCAGCTTGAAGAAGCCGAGATCATCGTCGTCAACAAGATCGATCTGCTGCCGCAGGACAAAGTCGATGAGCTGCTCTTTGCCCTTCGCCGCGAATACCCGCAGGCAAGCGTGCTGGCCGTATCCGCAAAAAAGGGGTCGGGAGTCTTTTCCTGGCTTGAAGCCATCGAATCTGGCGTCGCCCGCACCGACGGCGCGATGTCGGTCGACTACGAAACCTACGCCGAGGGCGAAGCCCTGCTTGGCTGGACGAACGCCGCCGCGGCAGTTGATGCCGACGACGAATTCGACGGCAACGCGCTGCTTCTCGATATCGGCCAGCGCCTGCACCAACTCATTGCCGCCGATGGCTGCGAAATAGCTCACCTGAAGCTCGCCCTATCGCCTGGCGAAGGAAACGATCTGGCGGTCGCGAACCTCGTCGGCACCGGCGGCACGGTCGAATTCTCCCACAAGCTTGAATCGCCGCTTACCGACGGCGAGTTGTTAATCAACCTTCGCGCCGAAGCCGATCCCGACCAACTTCGCCAGCGCGTGTTCGAAGTGATTTCCATCCCCACAATCGCCGGCGTTCGGCTTAAGATGCTGCACTTGGAATCGTTCCGCCCCGGCAAACCGACGCCGACGCATCGATTGGCGGGGGTATGAATTTCGATATGCCCGACGACGCGAAGATCATCTACTGCCACTGTGCCTATGCTCAGGTGGTTCCCAAGGCGGTGAAGGAGCAGGTTCTACAGCAACTGGCCGAGAGCGGCCGCGCGTTCGACGCGGTGGCTGACTTGTGCGAGATGTCGGCCAAGAATGATCCGATGCTGAAGTCGCTATGCGAGGGTGGCAATCTGAAAATCGCCGCGTGCTATCCGCGAGCTGTCCGCTGGCTGCTTGCATCGGCGGGGGTCAATCTTCCCGAAGCCGGGGCGGAAGTGATCAACATGCGCGTCGAACCGGTTGAAAAGGTCGTCTTCGCACTCCTTGGCGAGGGTTTCAAAGCCCGGGAGGCATCATGATTGCCGAGAGCAAGCCCGTCGTTCGCGTCGTCATCTATGAAGGCGAAGGAAGCACGCCGCTTGAGCCGGCGGTGCGTGCGGAACTTTCAAAGCTTCTGCTTGAGCAGGGTTATTCAGTCTCGCGCGTGAAAACCGGGAGCGCCGCCAGCGCAGTCACCACGGGGTCGATGGTTGTCATTGGCCAGTTCCGTGACCAAAAGCCCGGCTTCGCCACCGGCGCGGATGGCGCGGTAAAGGTTCATTTTCGCGAAGTCGCCGGGCTCGTCGCACCAGACATCGTCAAGACCATCGATGCCTGTCGCGGTGAGGCGTCGCTGCCCAAACCCGGCGGCTGGAAGCCATGGTTTCCCGTCATCGATTACGGGCGATGCACGAATTGCATGCAGTGCCTGAGCTTCTGTTTGTTCGATGTCTACGGCGTTTCGACCATCGGCAAGATCCAGGTTCGCAATGAAAACCACTGCAAAACCGATTGTCCCGCCTGCTCGCGCGTCTGCCCGGAAGTGGCAATTCTATTCCCCAAGTATCGTTCCAGCCCCATCAACGGCGACGAAGTTAACGCCGACGATCTTCGCCGCGAGGCGATGAAGGTCGATATTTCCGCGCTGCTGGGCGGTGATATCTACCAGGCTCTTCGCGATCGCAGTGCCAAGGCGCAATCGCGGTTTTCCAAGGAACGCGATGAAGAGCGCGCTCTCAAGGAGCGGCAGCGCTGCTTGACGAAGTTGAGCGAGAAGCTCGATATTCCAGCCGAGGTGCTGTCGTCGCTGCCGTCGATCGACCAGATTCAAGCCAAGGCGCTGCAGGCCAAGGCTCGTGCCGCCGAGGCAATCAAGCTATCCTCAACCCAGCCGGCTACCTGACGCCTCTCGAGATTTGCCCATGATGCTGAAGTTTGCCAACCGCATGCTCACCGAGACCGACAAACGGCTCCTCTGGAAGCTTGCCTACAACTTCGGCTTTAAAGGCATGCGCTCGGTGCAGAAATACAAGAAGCGGCTCAAGCAGGGGATTCACTTCCCGCCGTTCTTGTTCATCTCGATCATCAATAGCTGTCAACTTCGTTGCCAGGGATGCTGGGTCGATGTGGAGAGCCCGCGCGAAATGATCGAGCTGGACGAGATGAACCGCCTGATCAACGACGCCAAGGCGCACGGCAACAGCTACTTCGGCATCCTGGGCGGCGAGCCGTTCCTGCATCCGAACCTGATTCAGATTCTCGAAGCGCATCCCGACTGCTACTTCCAGATTTTCACCAACGGCCAGGCGATCACCGACAAGATGGCTGCCGAGCTGCGCCGGGTCGGCAACGCCACGCCGCTGATCAGCATCGAAGGGTCTGAGATCGTCAGCGACGAGCGCCGCGGCCGGTTGAATGTGCTGAACAAGACGCTTGCCGGTTTGGCAGCGTGCCGGAGGCACAAGCTCATCACCGGCGTCGCGACCAGCGTCTGCAAGACCAACTACGATCTGGTCAGCGAAGCGTGGCTCCGCCGATTGATCGACATGGGGGTGCACTACGCGTGGTTTCACACCTATCGCGTGGTCGGCCCCAAGCCCGCCGCGCATCTGGCGCTGACGGCGGATCAGGTTGTCGAGCTTCGCCGGTTCGTCGTGCAGATGCGTTCGAAGCTGCCGATCGCGATCGTCGACGCCTATTGGGATGACAAGGGCGAAGCGCTTTGCCCGATGGCGACGGGTGTGAGCCATCACATCGGTCCATCGGGCGATATCGAGCCGTGCCCGATCATTCAGTTCGCAAAAGAAAACGTGCATGACAAGCGCGGCATCTATGATGTAATGACGCAGTCCGCGTTCCTGGATGATTTTCGTCGCACCGCCGCCCAAACCACGCGCGGCTGCATTGTGCTGGAGCGGCCGGACATCGTTCGCGATCTGGTTGCCAAGCACGGCGCGAAAGACACCACGCAGCGACAAACGGCTGTTGCTGAGATGGCAGCGCTCGAGCCGCGAAGCAGCCAACACTTGCCCGGACGTGAAATTCCCGAAGAGCAGTGGATTTATCGAATGGCCAAAAAGCACTGGTTTTTCGGCTTTGGCGCGTACTCGTGATGGAGAGTTGAGCTCATGCAGATTCCCGTTTTAGAGCTTCCCAAGGCTGTCCCGCCCGAGCGGCTGCGCGCTCCGCAATCGAACATTCCGCAGAGCCGCGCCGAGCGTGAGCGCTTCAAGCAGCTTGCGTCCAATTACGTGACGCAGTTCGCGCCCGTGCCGCCGCTGTCGATGGCCGAGCTGCGCGTGCATGCCGGCAAGCTCATTGAACTCAACAATCTCGATCCGTCTCACCTCGATTTTGCGGCGGTTATCCTCAACAGCGAAGTCTGGCGGGATTCCCTCGCGACGGTTCCTTTCGAACGCCGACTGCTGCTGCTTCCCAAATGTCTGCGCGTTGAAGATCGCTGCCCGGCTCCGTTCGACGACTTTGGCCTGCTCTGCAAACAGTGCGGCCTATGCACGATTCAGGAACTTCAGGCCGAGGCTGAGCGTCTGGGCTATGCGGTGCTGGTTGCCGAGGGGTCGGCGCTGGTGATGGCGATCATCGCCACCGGGAAAATCGACGCGATCGTCGGCGTGAGCTGTCTGTCGGTGCTCGAAAAAGCTTTCCCGTACATGGAATCCGCCGCCATTCCCGGCATCGCGATTCCGCTGCTGCAGGACGACTGCAAAGACACCACGATCGATCTGGATTGGGTGTGGGATGTCATTCACCTGAGCAGCGACGACCGCACGCATCGGCTGAATCTCGACGAAGTCCGCCGTGAGGTTGATTCGTGGTTTGATCCTGCCGCCCTGGATGAAATCCTTGGCGGGGGTTCGACGCAAACTGACCGCATCGCCCGCCAATGGCTGGCCAAATCCGGCAAGCGCTGGCGGCCGTTTCTGGCGGCATGCGCATATAAGGCATTGCAGGAAGATCCAACCGCGCCGCTGCCGGCGGGGCTGAGGGAAATCGCCGTCGCCGTCGAGTGCTTCCACAAGGCGTCGCTCGTTCACGATGACGTCGAAGATGGTGATTTGATCCGTTACGGCGAGCCAACACTGCATGCAGAGCATGGGGTGCCGGTGGCGCTGAACGTCGGCGATCTGCTGCTTGGTGACGGCTATCGACTCATCGCCGAGTGCGATGCCTCGCCGCTGACCAAGGCCGAGATGTTCCGCGTCGCCGCCGAAGGTCATCGCACGTTGTGTCTTGGCCAGGGCGCTGAGTTGTGCTGGACCCGCAAACCGCTGCCGTTGTCGTCGCTGCAAGTGCTGGACATTTTCCGCCAGAAGACGGCCCCGGCGTTTGAAGTGGCGCTGCGACTTGGCGCCGCGTATGGCGGGGCGGACGCGGAAGTTTCTTCGGTTCTCACCAAGTACAGCGAAGCGCTCGGCATCGCGTATCAGGTTCGCGACGACATCGAAGACCTCGTCGAAGCCCACGCCGAGGATGACATCGCCAAGCAGCGGCCGACGCTCCCGCTAGCGCTGGCGTACGAACGGACCAAAGCTGCCAATCGCGAAGTCATCGAACGCGTCTGGACGCGAACAGCGTCGCCGGCGGATTTAGAACGCGCTCGTGAACTGATTCGAGAAGTCGGCGCGGAAGATCGCTGTCGCGGATTGCTCGATTCGTATAAGGATCAAGCCGTTCGCTCGCTGGCAGAAATGGAGAACGCGAGCCTGAAGGGTTTGCTGCGTCGGGTCATCTCGCGAATCTTCACGATTGAAGTTAAAAGCTGGTGCAATGAGTTTGAGGCTCGAAATGCTGCAAGTCGCGCGGCTGGCGCCGCGCGTGTTGGGTGAGGCCGGCGATCTCGTTGCCGACTTCCTCCGCGGCCAACTCAACACCGATGGCGGCTTCAAGAATCGCGCCGGCATCAGCGATATCTATTACACCGTCTTTGGTCTTGAAGGTCTGCTGGCGCTTCGCGCCGATGTGCCGCACGAACGAATAGCCGGTTATTTGAAATCGATCGGCCCAATCGAGCCGCTTGATCTCGTCCATGTCTGCTGCCTGGCCCGATGCTGGGCGAATCTCCCTACGGCTTTCCGCGACCTGGCCCCAAACAATCAGATGCTCGCCCGCATCGAATGCTTCCGCAGCGACGACGGCGGTTACAACACCGTGGCCAGGCAGACAACCGGCACGGTCTACGGGTGCTTTCTCGCCGCCGCCGGTTGCACGGATGCCTGCGGCGAGATGCCGAATCCGCTTGCGATGCTCAATTGTCTTGCGAACCTCAAATGCCCGGATGGCGGCTACGCGAATATGGCCGACGTTCCGATCGGCTTAACGCCCTCGACGGCCGCCGTCGCAACGCTCCTGCGGCATCTTCAGCAACCAACGCAGCCGAAACTTTCGGATTGGCTGCTCAGCCGTTGCAGCCCGGCGGGTGGGTTTCTCGCCGTGCCGGACGCGCCGATTCCTGATCTGCTCAGCACCGCAACGGCGTTGCACGCGCTGGCGGGAATGCAGACGGATTTCGACGCGATCAAGGAGCCGTGCATCGATTTCGTCGACAGCCTCTGGACCAACCGCGGCAGCTTCTACGGCAACTGGACCGACGACATGCTCGACACCGAATACACATACTACGGCCTGCTCGCCCTGGGACACCTGAGCCTGTGACGCTGCTGCAAGACAAGATCGAAACCGCCCACGAGCGAGCAAAGCGGAAACTGCTCGCCGCCCGCAACGCGGCCGGGCAATGGGCAGGAGAACTTTCCAGCAGCGCCCTATCGACTGCAACTGCTATATTCGCGTTGCAAAAACATCTTGAGACAAGGCCGAATCCAGCGATCAGCCAACTCATTCAAGCCGGCCGACAGTGGCTCAAGGCGAATCAGAATTCCGACGGCGGCTGGGGCGACACGGTTCTCTCGCACAGCAATATCAGCACAACGGCGCTCTGCTGGTCCGCGCTTCCAGCAAACGGGGCTGCCGAGAGCTGGCTCACCAGGTACGCCGGCTCACTCGAACCTAAAGCGATTGCACGCGCAATCATCGCCCGATATGGCCGCGACAAGACCTTCAGCGTACCGATCCTGACGATGTGCGCCCTGGCCGACCGGCTTGGCTCCGGTCGCGATGCGTGGCGGTTTATTCCGCAGCTTCCATTTGAGCTGGCGATCTTCCCGCACAAGTGGTTTCAACTGATCCGCCTGCCGGTCGTGAGCTACGCGCTGCCGGCACTGATCTCGATGGGTCTGGCGCGCCATGTGAACCGTCCATCGATCAATCCCGTCTCCCGCGCATATCGCGCGATGGCTCGTCCCGGCGCACTTCGTCTGCTTCAGAAAATCCAGCCGAAAGGCGGTGGATTTCTTGAAGCCACACCGCTGACGAGCTTCGTTGTCATGAGCCTGATCGGCGCGGGCCTGCACGATCATCCTGTAGTCGAAGCCGGCGTCGATTTTCTGATTCGCTCGGCGCGGCCGGATGGAAGCTGGCCGATCGACACGAACCTGGCCACGTGGCTGACGACGCTGGCGGTGAATGCTATCGACGGCGAGCTTGACGCGAATTTCAAATTTCAGATTTCAAATTTCATATTGAACCAACAATATCGGGTGGAGCATCCCTACACCCACGCCGCCGCCGGCGCCTGGGCATGGACCAATCTTCCTGGTGGCGTTCCCGATGCCGACGACACTGCCGGTGCACTGATCGCACTGAGGAATCTTGATTCACCAATGAATGACGCCATCAACCGCGGTCTCGGCTGGCTGCTTGACCTGCAAAACCGCGACGGCGGTGTTCCGACGTTCTGCCGAGGGTGGGGGCATCTTCCCTTCGATCGCAGTGGGGCGGATCTCACCGGCCATGCACTGCACGCGTGGGCTGCCTGGCGTTCTGCGGCCGACCCAACGCTTCAAGAGCGAATCGATCAAGCATCAACCCGGGCAATCGCCTATTTGCAGAAGATGCAGCGAAATGATGGAAGCTGGGAGCCACTCTGGTTTGGAAATCAGTTTGTCGCCGATGATGCCAATTACACGTACGGCACTGCGCGCGTCGTCAGCGCGCTCGCTCGGCTCGGAGCGCCGTCAGTGGACGCGATTCTCACTGGCGGGGTCGACTGGCTTCTGGCCGCACAAAATCCCGACGGAAGCTGGGGGGGCGGTCAGCAGACGCCGCCATCGATTGAAGAAACGGCCCTGGCTTCGCATGCACTGGCAGTTGCTTCTTCGCGCATGAAAGATCCCGATCAAGCAAAAATCGCCGCGTTTCACGGCATCGATTGGCTGATTGAGAAAACTGACGGCGGCCAGAACTTTCCGGTCGCTCCGATTGGTTTTTACTTCGCGAAGCTCTGGTACTTCGAGCGCGATTATCCTCTGATCTTTACAACCGCCGCCTTGGTGGCGGCGCGAAGGCTGCTATCTGAATCATGATCGCGGTAGAATTGCGAGCTCACCATGTCGAACAAAACCAAGAAAACGGCTGAGACGCTGCGAAGCTATCGCTGGATGGGGCCGGATGACCTGCGCGCCTTCGGGCATCGCGCTCGAATGAAACAGCTCGGGTTATCGCCGAAAGATTGGGAGGGCAAGCCGGTCATCGGCATCCTGAACACGTGGAGTGATCTGAACACCTGTCACATGCACTTTCGGGAACGCGCCGAGAGTGTGAAGCAGGGCATCTGGCAGGCGGGTGGAGTTCCCGTCGAAGTGCCGGTCATGTCGCTGTCGGAAACGTTCATGAAGCCGTCGGCGATGCTCTATCGCAACCTGCTGGCGATGGAGACGGAAGAAGTTCTGCGCTGCCATCCGATCGACGGCGCGGTGCTGATGGGCGGCTGCGACAAGACGACGCCGGGATTGCTCATGGGCGCAATCTCGATGAACGTCCCGGCGATCTATCTGCCCGGCGGGCCGATGCTCAACGGCAACTACAACGGCCAGCCGATCGGCAGCGGTGTCTCCGGCTGGAAATACTGGGCTGAGCGATGCGCGGGGAACTTCAGCGAGTGCCAGTGGCGTCAGCTTGAAGACGGATACGCGCCGTCGGCGGGCCACTGCATGTCGATGGGGACGGCTTCGACGATGACCAGCGTCGCCGAGGCGCTGGGGATGACCCTCAGCGGCGCCGCATCGATTCCCGCGCCGCACTCGGCTCACTCGCGAATGGCTTCCGAGTGCGGCCGGCGCATCGTCGAGATGGTCTGGGACGATCTGAAGCCGACCGACATCCTCACGCCCGCCGCGTTTGATAATGCGATCACCGTGGACATGGCCATCGGCGGGTCGACGAACGCGATTGTGCATCTGGTCGCACTGGCGGGGCGGGTGGGATTCAAACTTCCGCTGGAACGGTTTGACGAGCTTTCGCGACTGACGCCGGTGATCGCGAATATCGCGCCGTCGGGCAAATACCTGATGGAGGATTTCTACAACGCCGGGGGGCTGCGCGGGCTGCTGGCGCGCATTGGGCACCTGCTCAACCGCGACTGCATCACCGTCACCGGAAAAACGATTGGCGAGAATATCGAAGGCGCGCAGATCTGGAATGACGACGTGATTCTGCCGCTGGACAAGCCGATGTCGAAAGCCGGCGGCACGTATGTGCTGCGCGGCAACCTCGCGCCGGATGGATGCGTGATCAAACCCGGCGCCGCCGAGAAGCGGCTGCTTAAGCACACGGGGCCGGCGATTGTTTTCAAGAACTACCCGGACCTGAAATCACGCATCAATTCGGCCGATCTCGACGTCACCGCTGACTCGGTGCTCGTGCTTCAATCAGCCGGCCCGATCGGCGGCCCGGGCATGCCCGAGTGGGGCATGCTGCCGCTGCCCAACAAGCTGCTGAAGCAAGGCGTTCGCGACATGGTCCGCATCTCCGACGCCCGCATGAGCGGCACCAGCTATGGAACCTGTGTGCTTCACGTCGCGCCGGAATCAGCAGTCGGTGGGCCCATTGCCCTGGTGCAGACGGGCGATCTCATTGAGCTCGATGTCGAAGCCCGCAAGATTCATCTGCATGTCAGCGAAGCGGAGCTCGCCAGGCGTCGAGCGAATTGGAAAGCACCCGAGCCGCAGTTTGATCGCGGATACGGCCAGCTTTTCAGCCAACAGATCACCCAGGCCAACGAGGGTTGCGATTTCAAATTCCTGCACGGCGGCCGCACCACCCCTGAGCCAGCTATTTACTAGCCTCGCTGATGACGCGAAACCGGCTCCCACATCTGAAAAATCGAAACATGGTGCATTTTGGGATACGAACTCATCCATAGCCGTTGTGCTTTTATGTCGCTTGACCCCCGCAGCCGGTATTTTTGACGCCTTCGGCCGATGCACCATACCCCCAATTTTCGCCCGAATGGTGCATTTGGCGTAAGCTCATAATAGAAAATCATTTAAAGCAGAAACGCGCGCCCGCGAAATCTCGATCTTTTCAAGATGGTGCATCGCCCGGAGTTCCCACCCGCCGGGCCCAAGCGCGATCATGGGAAAAGCGCATCCCTCTATCTATATATAGGCGCTTTTGCATTTTTTGCGATAAGCCATTGTCGAGATTGTTTTTATAGACGAGCAACAAGGTGGTAAAAATCTCGACAATATATTGATAATCTTGTTTTTCAGGTCGCCAGTGAGGTTCCGCTCCGAGAATATCATCTAATTGCGAATACCCCAAATTAACGCGCCGCCTTCGCGCCGCCATCATGGAAGCGCGATGTTCCCCGCGATCCGGCCGCCTTGATCGGGCAGGACAACCGACGGCAGCTCAGATATAGGGTCGTGTCCCCTTCAGTTCGCCCTATCTATATATGGGCGCTTTTGCATTTTTTGCGATAAGCCATTGTCGAGATTGTTTTTATAGACGAGCAACAAGGTGGTAAAAATCTCGACAATATATTGATAATCTTGCTTTTCAGGTCGCCAGTGAGGTTCCGCTCCGAGAATATCATCTAATTGCGAATACCCCAAATTAACGCGCCGCCTTCGCACCGCCATCATGGCAGCGCGATGTTCCCCGCGATCCAGCCGCCTTGATCGGGCAGGAAGAACAGACCGCAGCTCGTTAAAGGGTCGTGTCCCCTTCAGTTCGCCCCCAGGTGTAGTTGGCCGTGGCGCCGGTGGCGATGCTCTATTTATCGCCCTGTTGTTTTGGGCGCCAAACACGGACGCCTTCCGCACCTGGGTGCAGCTCAAGATACTTCATGTTGGTGTCTTCTAATGAATCATTGTGAATCGTTTTGACGCCGGCGGCAATCAATTTCCGTAATATGTCACGATAAGGGTCCTCACCGATTGAAAAACGCATATGGCCTTTTGGTTTCCCGAGCTTCATGATCCTGCAGTGAAATGGATAGTTCCGGTCCAGCCATCCTAAATCAATTGGATCAATGTTCATCGAATCGGGAACCACAATCACAAGTTGCTCGCGATCGGTGGTAAGTAAACGAGCGACAGGGTCATTTCGGTATGTGGACGAAGTCGGTGAAGAATGTTCATTGTAGTCACTCATAACTGGGCTCCAATACTGTGCTTGGTAACTTGGCGAACCATATCAGTCGATACTGTAGGGAACACTGGAACCGTTTGGAAAGACGACCTTCGACGAAATTTGGCCTCGCGCAATCAAATCCAGATAATCAGCATCGCTTGCGCCTGACCAGCCTGGATGCACATGTGACACGATATCCCAGCCCGGGTCTTGTATCGTATCAGTCTCCCAGCCGTTCGAAGTCGGTTCGCCTTTGGTTAACCAAATCTGTCCGCTTTCGTCGCTCTGCTGTACAAGTTCAACGCCGCTATCCAATCCTTGCCTGAATCCGAGTCGTGCCGAAAGTTCAGCGAGTTCAGCATCTGTAAGTGGATCTGAACCTATTGGGGTCGCTGTTTGAGGATAAAAATACCCAAGGTCCGTATTAAGTAAGAGTCTGTCTCATAAGTTCAATTACGCGGCGGCTGGACGGTAGGTGAACTCCTGACAAATCAAAAGGGTCGGGAGTCGTTTTCCGGAATCGACTCCCGACCCCTTTGATTTGCCCGACCCCTTTGATTTGCCGTAGCTGCGTCCCCGTTTCATTTCCCTGCACTTAACGCAATCTCATAAACTTGCTAAGAAGTCGTTTATGGGCTTTTCGATTGCAGATGCGCGGATTCGCAGGTAACCTGAAGTGTCTTCAGACGGAGAAAATGATGCGCATAAATCGAGCGATCGCTGTATTCTCTATTGTGATGGCGTTTTTGTCACATTCGCAGGCTGCGGTGATCAATTGGTCAACGCCGTCCATGATCACCGGCGACAGTGATATCAGTACCGAAGGTTCGCTCGTCTATGCCTACAGTTTCGGTAACAGTGGCACCGTTACCGTGAATGGGGTTCCGTTTCAGGGAGCCATTCCCACGTACAACACAACGCTAAATCAATTCCAATACTTGGGTGGCAATGTCGATCTTTACAACGGCAACACGTCAACGTCATACGGTTCGCCACCGACGATAAGTCCTACGTCTTCGTACGCACTCCTTACTGGTGCCGCTGCACGCGGCTCAGCGCAAACGCCGTTCATGCAGCTCAATATATTCGTTACGCCGGGTCAGAGCTATCTGCTTCAATTTTGAGCTAATAGCTCGCTCTATGAGATCCCACCTTTGACGGATGACATAACCGACGGTCACAGTGCGCCACTGACTATGATATTCAATGAAATGTATCCCGGCGGCGCTCCTGGTGGAACTTTCGCGACCGGCACATTCACTGCGGACGGCCCGGAGATCGTGTTCTATTTCACGACCCCGCAGAATGTTACACAGTTCAATGCGTTGCAGCTACGAGACGTTACTGCCACACCCGAACCCGGTTCACTCACTATGGCCGTCCTGATCCCGCTGCTTGGTTTGTGGCGCAAGCGTTCCGATGTGCCGAATTCACGTTAAGGCCAGCTCGATTCGGTTGAGCACAGCGTTCACTTCGGCCAGCCGCCCGCCGGCTTCTTCTTCTGGAACGACTTCTTGATCGCGGCCTTGAACGGCATGTTCTCAATCTTGAAAAGCTCGGCAGCGGGGCCGGGCTTGCTGGGCTTGGGTTTGGCGGAACATTCAAACGGGACGGGAACATTCAAACGGGACGGGTCCAATATCGGATGAGATCGACACTCGCCCGGTGCGATCGGAGGGGTTCCGTTTCTCGTGTCGGGCGGTCTTCCCAGCGCCGTCTGCCAAATCATTTTGAAACTCCGGCTTGGTCTGCTCCGGCGTAATCGGTCGCCGCGGCGGTTCCGAGGCCTCGTCGAGGTTCCCGTGCTGGACCGCCGACAGGCCGAGAAAGTGCAACGCCTCGCCTCACCGCGGACTTGCTTCAAGAACCGCTTCGACTTTTTCTGCCCAGAGCTCGCCGTGGCGCTTTAGGCCTTTGGCATTCATGTGAACGCCGTGGCGATACTCAGCGCGAAGCTGGTCGGTGTCGGGGCCTTGTTGGGCGATGCCTTCGGTCCAAAGTCGCTTTTGCGCGGCGCGGAATTCCTCATCGGCGGGATCTGATTCGCTGTGATATGTAGCTTGTGCTACGAACCACGGTATCTGGCGACCCATATCTTTCTGTGTTTTCTCGATGATCATTTTCAGATAGTCGTGATACTCGTCGCCGGTAATCTGCCGATCGGCCGGATATCCGGCTCGTGCCTGGCCGGCATCGGATTCACCCTGGTGCCAGAGAATCGCGCGACAGCCATTCGGGCCAAGTTGCTTCAATCGTTCGATCAATCCCGAGTAGAGTTTGCCGTCGGATTCCCATTCGTGCTCTCCGACGGAGATGACATGGTTGCCGGTAGTCGGTTGCTTGGCCATGCGTGATCCCCGCGGCAGCCATTCGCGGACGCTGGTAGCGCCGCAGCCGACGCTGGCGATGCCGATCGGCATGTGAAGTTTTTCGGCCAGGGCGTCGCCGAACGCGGGGATGAAGCTGCCGCCGGTGCTGTGGTCCTGCACGCCGGGTTGTGGGTCGTCGGCGATTCGCCAACTCGTTCCGTCAAAAGTCGAAACCATGCCCGATTTCGGCTTCTGCTTTTCCGACCCGTAATTGGTGGAGTTGGATTGCCCGGCGATGACGAACACTTCGCCGACGCCAACGTGATCAACTTTTACCACTTCGGATTCACCCGTGACGCGAACCTCGAAGACATGCCAGTCACTTGCCGGCAATGGCACGAGATCGAGAAACGACCCATTCTTAAGGGTTCGCGACTTTTTCCAGTCAGACCCGTCGATTCGAAACTCAACGCTCTCCGTCGGCGGCATGCACCGGCCGCGAATTGCTACGTGTCCCTGGTTGTTTGCGTCTCTCTGGACAACTTCGAATTGCCTAGGGCTTTGAAGCTCGATGGTTGATCCCGCCGCCATGCAGGCCCAGAGCGAGGTTAGCAACAGGGAAATGATGTACTTGGGCATCAAAGCATTGTAACGGACTAACCCGACCCTCTGCGGCATTTCGACGCATGAATTGACAATGGATGGGAGGAAGCAAATCGTTAGCTAGGATCGCCGTTACTCCATCTCAAGAAAGGCAGCACGCCATGACCGCGATGCTTACGCCGGCCGCTTCAGTACCGCCGTTGGTTCCCGCACCGCAGCGGCTTCGTTCGGTGCAGGACCTGTTCATCCGCCGGTGGGGCGAGATGGGGCAGACGTGGGGAATCAACCGCACGATGGCGGAGATTCACGCGCTGCTTTACATCTGCGCCACGCCGCTCTGCACGGATGACGTGATGGATCGGCTGAACATCAGCCGGGGCAATGCGTCGATGAGCCTGCGGTCACTGTGCGACTGGGGGATTATTCGCCGGCTGCATAAGCGCGGCGAAAGGCGCGAGTATTTTGAGAGCCTGTCGGACGTCTGGGAGATTTTTTCGATCATCGCCGCCGAGCGAAAACGGCGGGAGTTGGACCCGGTGCTCGAAACGATTCGTCAGTGCCGACAATTGTTGCAGGAAGAGAATGGCGCAAAGAATTCACGCGACGCCGAGGCGGTGGATCTGACGCTCTCGCGCCTGGCGGGAATGGAACAATTTATGGAAGTGACGAATCGGATCTTCCAACAGTTTGTTGGCAACGCGCGCAGTGGGTTGAACCGCGTCGCGAAGGTGTTGCTGACGGCATTGCACAAGAAGTGATCGAAGCGCAAGCCGAAAGAAAATCGCTTGCACGGCATGACGCGCGTGCAAGCGATAATATTTTCAGCGGTCGTCAGATCTATCAATCCGGCTGCGTCGTCGGCAGCGAGGTTTCGCCGCGCTTCATTCCTTCGATGTGCTCCTGGAATGTTCCCGGGCTGACGGCGTTGGGCGTCAGTTGCGTGCCGCGCATCTCATCTTTGCTCATGCTCGGCAGCGCATTGGGCGCTTGGGCCACATGCGGCGTGAGGAACAGAAGCAACTCAGTTTTGGTCTTGTCATATTGAGTGCGGCTGAAGGCCGCGCCAATGATGGGGATGTCGCCGATGATCGGGATCTTGTTCACGGTGACAGTCTTCTGATCCTGCATCAAGCCGCCGATGACGATGGTTTGTCCGTCGGCGATGGCAACCTGACTCGTTGCCTGCCGGCTCGCGATGATCGGAACACTGACGCCGGGGCCGACGGTTACCGTCTGTGCGGTGAGCTGCGAAATCTGCGGCGCTACCTGCAGCGTCACAATGCCATCTGGATTGATGTGCGGAATGACGTCGAGAATGATGCCGACGGCCTGATAGGTGTAGTTGCTGACCGTCTGACCCAGTGCCGTGGTGTAATTGCTGTTCACAATGGGCACTTGCTCGCCGACCTGGACGTAGGCTTCCTGATTATCGCTGGCCAAAATATAAGGGCGCGACAACACGTCGAGCTTGTTCTGCTGCGCCAATGCGTGAAGCTGCGCGTTGAGGTTATTTTCCAGGAAATTGACGACCAATCCCGTACCTGGATTGCCAAAGGTCTGGCCAAAGCTTTGGCCGTTGCCGTTGGGCCGCGCGTTGAGGATTGAGAAGTCCGTTCCGATGTCGAAGTTGTTGTCGTGGGTGACTTCCGCCACCAGCACTTTGATCAGCACCTGCGGGACCGGGCGATCCAGCTGGACGATGACCTTCATGACGTCGTCTTTGTATTTGGTTGCCGTCGTGATGAGCAGTGAGTTGGTGTCCTGATCGGCGACGACGAAGACCTGCCCGAGCATGCTGGCGATTGCGCTTTGTTGCCCGCCAGTGGTTCCACCGCGATTGGCGCCGCCGCCGCCGAATCCACCGCCTCC
>Ga0182024_10004881_pt1 | contig 30468 bp, 26 predicted proteins | sample P32metaG_FD_120480 | JGI IMG/M metagenome (GOLD analysis project Ga0182024, IMG submission 120480) | Permafrost microbial communities from Stordalen Mire, Sweden - P3-2 metaG (Illumina Assembly) | ecosystem: Environmental > Terrestrial > Soil > Wetlands > Permafrost | place: Sweden: Stordalen... | reverse complement strand
TCGCACCGGGCTGCTGAAGGATGAACTGGGCATCGGCTACTGCAATATCACCAAGTGCTGCACGGAAGTTTGCCCGGAAGAGATTCACATCACGGATAACGCGATCATTCCGTTGAAAGAACGAGTGGTGGATGAGTTTTATGACCCGTTGACGATGCTGTTCCGGAAACTGCGCGGCTCGGGCGGGAGCCAAAAAGAGAAAAGCAATTAGGAGGCGGGCACGGGCACGTTTTTGCTGAGGCGGGAGGTTCCATGGATGCCGAACTGAAAACCATTTCACGGGCGGGAATCGCGGAAGCCATTGCGAAGGCAGAACTGTACCGCTATCTGAATGAACCGGAAGAGGCGGAGTCGATCTGCCGCGACATTTTATCGGTGGACCAGGTGCATCAAATGGCGCGGCGCTTGTTGGGACTCTCCATCACCGATCAATTCACCGGTTATGCGGGCGACCGTTACGCGGAAGTGGCGGAAATATTCCAAGGGCTGCGGGACGATTACGAGCGCTTTTACTACATGGGTTTGCTGCACGAGCGGCGCGCCAAGGCGCAGCTTCACGCGGGGTACTCGGCGCACATTTTGTTGCCGCTGATTGAAGATGCGATGAGGTGCTTTGCTAAAGCGGAGGAGATTCGCCCGCCGGGCAACGACGACAGCATTTTGCGGTGGAACCGCTGCGTGCGGCTACTGCAAAGCCAGCCTGACTTTCGCGTGGAACGTGATGCGCACCCGCACGGAGCGGAAGACAGTCCGCCGGAGAATGTGCGATTGAAACGCGCCGGCGAACACTGAGTGGCGACGTTGTATCCTGCCCCCAGTTGATCCCAAGAAGTTGATCTTAAGTACGGCGCCATGACGGCTTTGCAGGGTGCGATAGGCTGGAACAGTGCTCGCCCAGCGGCGCATAATCGCCAAAAAATCCGCCACATTACCTACCGCGGCATGTCCATAAAACCGCAGATCGATCATCAAATGGGCTAACTGGCATACACCGGGCGCCAAACGGCAGCCACCGCCACCGGCATCACGGGTAACGAAGCGGCAAGGCGTATCCAGAGGAGTTTCCATGGAGATCGGCATTGACAGTTTTGCTGCGGCGATTTCGGATCCGGCAAACGGGTTAGCGGTCACGCCGGTTGAGCGCATGAGGGAACTGCTGGCGGAGATCGAGAAAGCTGACCAAGTTGGGCTTGATGTGTTTGGCATCGGCGAACATCACCGCGAGGAGTTTCTGGATTCCGCGCCAACCATCATTCTGGCGGCAGCGGCCGCGCGTACACAAAATATCCGGCTGACCAGCGCGGTCACGGTGTTGAGCGCGGCTGACCCGGTGCGCGTGTTTCAGGAGTTTGCCACGCTGGATCTGATTTCGAACGGGCGAGCGGAAATTGTGGCGGGGCGCGGCTCGTTCATCGAGTCGTTTCCGCTGTTCGGTTTTGAGCTGGAGGATTACGATTCGCTATTTTCGGAAAAACTGGAACTGCTGCTCGAAATTCGCGACAACATCAAGGTGAATTGGTCTGGGAAGCATCGTCCGGCGCTAACCGGGCAGGCGATTTACCCGCGGCCGCTACAAAACCCGCTGCCGATCTGGGTGGGAGTGGGCGGCACGCCAGCTTCGTTTGTGCGCGCCGGAATGTTGGGCCTGCCGCTGATGGTGGCCATCATCGGCGGCGAACCGCACCGGTTCCGACCGCTCATCGATCTTTACCGGCAATCGGGGATTCGCAGCGGACATAAACCCGAGCAACTGAAAGTGGGCTTGCACATGATCGGCTTCCTGGGGGAGACGACTGAAAAGGCGGCGAACGATTTTTTCCCCGGCTATGCGCGCACGTTCACAGAAATTGGCAAGGAACGAGGGTGGCCGCCGACGACTCGGGCGCAATTCGATGCATTGCGCTTACCTACCGGGGCGCTGCTTATCGGCGATGCGGAAACCGTGACGGAAAAGATTTTGTATGTGAATGAAGCGCTAGGCGGCATCTCGCGGCTTACATTTCAAATGGGGGTTTCGACGCTGCCGCATAAGAAAATGCTGAACGCTATTGAAATACTTGGCAACGCGGTGGCTCCCGCGGTGCGGAAAGAGCTTACGAGGGCCTGAAAGGCCTGTGCGGGGCCTGAAATCCTGAGAGAACCCCGCCGGATGCAAGACCACGCTTCAGGAAAAGAAATCCGGCGCTACAAAAAAGACGGGGAGGCGCGTCGCGCTAGTTCGCACGGCGCCTCGCTCCGCTAATGGTTAGGAGTTATCGCGTACGAGGACGACGCGGCGATTTTTGGCGCGGCCTGACTCGCTCGCGTTGCTGCCAACGGGATGAGAATCGCCGTAGCCCTTAGAAGTCAGTCGAGACTTGTCTACACCATGATCGCCGAGCCAATTCATTACCGCATCGGCGCGATCGCTGGAGAGCTTGAGGTTGACGTCTTTGGAGCCACGATTGTCGGTGTAGCCCTCGACGCGAATCTTCCAGTCAGGATGAGCTTTCAGGGCATCGGCGGCCTGGGTCAAAGCGCCTTCCGAGTCGGAGGTGAGGTCGGCTTTCCCGGTTTCGAAATGAACGTTCGAAAGGGTTACGCGACCGCGTGCGGTTAAGGAGGCGCCAACGTCTTCGTGGCCGGCATTTCGGTAGCGGTTTAACTCGGCAACGAGAGGTCGTGCGCCTGCAGGTGTTTTGTAATCACCCTGGAGAATTTGCTGGTTGGTGACTTTTTCGCCGTAGAGCTTTTCGTCTTCGCCGTTATCAGGGCGCAGCGTGGAGCCTTCCAGGGAGAGGCCCGCAAACAAACCGCGCGAGCGCGACCAGGAGAGTATCTCGGCGTGGAGAAGCACGTCGGTGTTGGCGCTGGCGTCGCGGCCAACCGGCCCCGCAGCAGCTTCCGCTTCGCCGCCGATGGTGAACTTGTCTTCCAGCAGCTTGTGCATGCCGCCTTCGTTCATGACGAGAAGGAAAACGTCAGTGGAAGAGCCACCGATTTGAAGGCCGTAGCTTCCGCCTTCAATGCGGATGGCCGCAGGGGTGCCAAAACGGCCGTTGCCGCCGCGGCGGCAAGATACGAAGCCACGGCCATATTTACCGCCGACGATGAAGGCGGCTTTTTTGACGCCGGGAATGATCGCAATGCAGCGCGATTTGTCGAACAAGTCGCGAGGGATGCCTTTGTCGGGCTCGTGCATCACTTCGCGGAAGGATTCGGTGGCGCTTCGCAGGCGCTTGTCGGGAGTATTTTCAGCGTCCTGACCGTCCTGGGCGCGAAGCTGAGCGGCGCCAAAAAAAGCAGAAGCGGTCAGGAGTGCAACGGCGATGCGTGCTGCGCGAACGGTCGAGACACAAGAAGTTGCCGGTGTTTTGCGGGGACTGATAGATACCATCCATATTCTCCTAAAAATCTTAATGGGAACCGCTCTGATAATAGTGGCGGCACGGGGTTCGTGACATCGGGCTTATCGTGTAGGTTGGACGGAAGTGCTTTGTGCGGGGGCTGAAGCCCCCGCCTCCTAAAGAAAAATCAGCACCTGAGCCACAGCTGCATGCTTCCTAAGAAGCTTTTGAGGCGCGAAAGCGACGGTTTACGATCTCGGAGGCCGCTATAGCGAGTGCTGCTCCGACTAGAGGTAAGAGCAGCACTCCGTGCAACAGACGATCGCCAAATACGAAGATCATGCCGAAGATAAGGCTGAGGAGAATGCCGTGCCTCAGAATTTCACGAGCACCTTTGCGGTATTTGAATTCAAGGTGGAGCCGGTGGTGGATGTGATGGAGGCGGTGGCGGTGGAGCTCAAAGCCATCGAATGTCGCAAGAAACACGCGTCCTAGGCAGCGCCGATGGCTTGATGCGCGGAAGGAGATTTGGCGCGGGCGTGCATTTTTTCTATCTTCGGCAAGGAACGTTGTCTCAGCGTGATTTTACGTCCTCCGGTGTTTTCGGCCCGGACGCTGGAAACGTTTGCTCTTACCGCGCGAGTAGTTGCACGCGCTTGGGGTCGTAGTTGAAATTCACGAGACCGTCGCGGTAGTCCAATTCCACTTCAAGCTGCCTAAGCACTGTAAATCCCAGAAGGCCGGAAACCTCCGTCCTGGTCAGGCGGCTCAACCTGGCAAGGTCTAACGTCACCATGCCCAAGTTGGACTGCTGAAAGTGGCCGAAACGCAGTGTGGCCTTGTCGGCGCTGTAAACCTTGTCTACTGCGCCGTTCACACCGCGAACTTGCATACGGTCGTCGGAACTGACCTTGGTAACCAGTCGGCCAGCGCGCACCGAGAGAATACTGCTGGAGGAGCCGGTATCCAGTGCGAAAAGCATGTTTTTCGAGTCGTTCACGCTAGTGGGCACCAAAATGGTGTGCCCAAAGCGGAAGACTTTTGTCCAGTCGGCCATTTCGGGGGCAATGTATCGATCTTTGGGCAGGCGGAGCGGGGGTTTCGATGTGGGTAGAGGTAATCGCTGATCCTTTGTAGTTTGCTGGCCTGCGGTGTTTTCTTTTTGCTCAACGTTAGCTTGCTCGTCGCCCTCACTGTTCAGCGACTTGGGAGCCACGGCGTCTTCGGGACGCTTTGGCAGGGGAGATAGTTTGAGTCGCATTCCGGGAAGGTCAATGTCGATGAGATAAGCTCCCAACACATCGGCGCCGATCAAGCCGTCTTCGTCGGATACGGAGAGTTTGTCGCTGACTTCGACCACACAATCCTGGAATTCCAGTTCGCCGATACGGATGTGATCTGCTACGGCGGTATGGCCGCTCTGCAAGCCTTTGTCGCCTATGCCACCGTAGTGCATCGCAGAGACGAAGGTCAGTCCGGCCTTCTCCGCGACCTTGTGATTTACCATAATCCCGCCGGCTCCCGTGTCAAGCAGCAGGTGGGTGTTCCGATCATTGAGCTTAACCGACAAACCAATGCCCTGCATGCGATGTCCGCCGGATCCGTACATGGTTTCTAACTTGGTCTCGGTCTGCTCCACCTTGCTGACCAGCCTGCAGACATGGGGCGGTTTATCGGCCGTCGCTTTTAGAAACTCCAAATGCTCGGTCATCCACTTAGTTTCTTCATCATCATCAGGGTGCGGCCCGGCGAGGTAAGACTCCATGGCTGCAAGTCTCTCTTTTCGCGGGAGAGTGTTCAGCCACGCTCTCTGAACCTCGATGTCGTCTGGAGCGATTTCGTGGGCACTTAGTAGCTGGTCGAAGGCCGTGCGGTACAAGGAATAGGACCGGTACAATTGGGCCAGTCCGAGATAGGCATGCGCTTCCTTTGGGTCGGCTTTCCTGGCCCGGAGGTATGACAGTTCGGCATCATGCATTTCACCGAGCCGAAACTGGACGTCGCCTTTAGCCGCAAGTAACGCCGCCACATTGGGCTGGACGACTAACGCAGCGTTCACGGTGTCTAACGCTTCATCGAGCTTCTGCTGCCGCAATACTGCTCGTACAAGTCCGACTTGCGCCGGCACCAGATTCAAATCGGTCTTGAGTATGGCTCGATAGCTGGCCTCGGCGTCCGCGAACTTTCCGGCTCGAAAAAGCTGGTCAGCCGCGGCAAGGTCCGGCTTGGTAGCTGACGGCTTGGCCTCATCGCTCAGTGCTGTCAGATGCGGGGAGAGCAGCAGAAGAGCAGAGACGAGGGTCGAGCTAAAGAGGGAGAACGTCAGATGAAGTACCCCGCGCAGGCGAAGCAGAATAGCACGGTTGCACGGGTGAAGCCGTATAACATCCGCCATAATTGACCTGGGATGTACGTGCAATTTTTTTGAGTACTCAACGCTACTGCGGCGGAACAGTGGCGCGAGTCGGGCGGGAGCACAAGACGGTGATTGGATATTGTTGTCAGTACTTGAACTGGCCGACCAGTTCGTGGAGCTGGGAAGACATGCGGGCCAGATCGTCCACGGTTTTTTGAGAGTCGGTGACGCTGTGGCTCGTGCCGTCCGCGGCGGTGGCGACGCCGGAGATGTTTTTGGTGATGGTTCCGGACCCGCGGGCGGCCTCGTCGATATTCCTGGAGATTTCCTCGGTGGTGGCGCTCTGTTGGTCGACGGCCGAAGCGATGGTGCCGGCGATGGAACTAATCTGATCGATGATTTTGCTGATCGCGCCGATGGCCGAAACGGCTTCCTTGGTTCCTGCCTGGATGGCATCGATACGCCCGCTGATATCCTCGGTGGCTTTAGAGGTTTTGCTGGCGAGGTCTTTGACTTCGTTGGCGACAACCGCAAAACCCGCTCCGGCTTCTCCTGCGCGAGCCGCTTCGATGGTAGCGTTCAGAGCGAGCAGATCGGTCTGCCGGGCGATCAAGTTGATCACCTTGATAACCTCTCCAATTTCCAAGCTGGCATCTCCGAGCCTGGTGACGACCGCGTTAGTGGACGTAGCCATGCCCACGGCTTCGTGAGCGACCTTGGCGGCTTGCGTGGCGTTCTTGGCGATTTCGCGAATGCTGGAAGTCATCTCTCCGGTGCCGGTGGCCACGGTCTGGAGCGTGCGGGTGACAAGCTCGGCGGCGCCCGAGACCTGATTCGCCTGGCTGGAGGTTTCCTCCGCGTTGGCGCTGAGGGTTTGGCTGATAGAGCTTAGATGTTCGGAGGAAGTAGCGACGCCATTGGTGTTGAGGCCGACATTGGTAATCACGCGCTGCAATTTGTCGATGAACAGGTTAAACCATTTGGCGACTTCGCCGATTTCGTCTTCTGAGTTAGCCTCCAGCCTGAGAGTAAGGTCTCCTTCGCCTTCCGCGATATCCTTGAGGCGAACGGCAAGCAGGCGCAGGGGTTTGACGACCTGGCGATCGATCACGATGGAGGCGATCGAGCCGCCCAGGAGCACCGCAACGGCGATCACAATCAGGCCAAAGGTTCTTTGGCGCTGCGACCACAGGAGAACGGCATCGAGCTCGGGTCCGAACGCCGCCGACACGGCAGCACGCAGGGAAGCCAAGGAGTCCTCCAGGTCTTTGTTTTCTCGGGCGAGCGCTCCGATGGCGGCCTGATTCTGTTCGGACATGTTGTCCGGGCTGTCGATCATGGCGGTGTAAAGAGGCTTGGAGCGCGATTGAATGTCGGAAAACATGTCAACGGCAGCGGAAATCTGTTTTTGCAGGTCGAGGGTGAGACCCGGCTTTTCCTTTGCGGAATGCATCGCAGATAAAAACGCCTGAATATCCGGCTCGTTGCCGTCCGGGCGCTTCTTGTCTTGCAAGAGGACGGCGTCGTTATAGCGTTTTTTGAGTTTCTGAAAACTTGCTGCTGCTTCCTGAACGTTGCGACCAGCGGGAAACAGCGACGCAGACAGAACCAGCATATGCGATGTGGTCTGGGAGGAAGCCCACAGTTGCAGAATCAGAAGGGCAGCATAGCCGACGCCAAAGATTGCGATGCAGAGCCAGATCTTGGCTTTGATGCCCAGACTACGCATGCACCCTCACTTGACCGCCAGCTTTCTTACCGTGTCTCCGGGATCCTTTCCGACATAACCGATGGCACCGGGTGTAGCGGCTACGTATTCGATAAGTGCGGACTCCGAATCGAACGTCTTCGGCATCGAAGCACTGCCAGCGAAGACCAGACTCCGCCATCCAGCGCGGAACGCGGCATCCCCTTTTCCGACGTATTTTTTGAGGAACGCTTCGTGGACGGGCCCGCCCTTTAGGGTTGCGGGCACTACATGGCTTCCATCGCTCAAGCTGGTCTTGTCCCCGGAGTAGACATCCTTGAGATCGCTGGCGCTGACACCGGAGGATTTTACCGATTTGTTGGCGATGACGATCACTTCCTGGGATTTGGCAACGCTGCAACCCAGGAAAAGGCAGAAAAACAGGGCAACCATTATTGATTTTTTCATCGCTCTTATCTCCCACGATCACTGAGCTGATCTCCAGGCGCTGTCAAAACACAAATCCCACTTTGGCAACCAGCAAGTTGGTGCGAGGTTTGAGGCCGTTTGGATTATCGAAGTCGTAGAAGCCAGACACATTGCCGTTGATGAAATGTCCTTCGAGTTTTCCATATAAGTAGGAGTTGAAGTCATATCGGCTAGATATGGTCCAATCGTGACCGAAATTCGCGGGATCTGAGTTATCGTGCGGCGCGGCATCGAGTTCGCTGGAGTAATAAGCCCCAACTTCCAGTTTGTCAGTCAGGTGATATCCGGCCATGACAAACCAGGTGCGAGCGTCTGACACGCTGAGCGCCGGTGGCTGCCCGGTTATTTCAACGTCTTGATGAGCGATGGTTCTCGCGTATTGATAAGCCAGGAAGAATTTGTGCGCGTCGTATTGTGCATAACCGGTCGTGGAATAGTACGGTGCTATGCGAAATGTGCCATTCGTAAGTGTGCCCCTGGCGTCGACCCTTTGCGTCGAAGCGCCGACAAGCAGTCCCTTGAGTGGAGTCTTCCAGCGCAAATCGACGCCCGGCGTCTTACCCCCAGGTGTGTTCGCGAAATTGATTCCAGCTTCCTTAAAGCCTTCCGTAAGTCCGTCGCTGGAAGAATAATAGTAATCGCCAAAATACAAGCTATAGACTATCGATCCCCAGCGTTTCGATAAGGGCAGATCGCCGTAGAGTTCCCCTCCTAGTTGAGAAAGCGTGGTGGCGCGATCGTCGATGGAATAGATGGACTCGGGCAACAGCGCCCACATATATCCAGGATCGGCATCTTGTGTGTCGTTGTAGAGCCCCCAGCGGATCTTCACTTTGCCGGCCCGGATTCCCAGCCAGCGTTTCACGCGATAGTCGCCCATCGCCCAATCGATGCTAGGTTCGTCGCCACCGAAGATGCCCAAACGAATATAGTGGAGCTGTATTCCGATGCGCAGATTATCGGATGGCTGGTCGACGATGTTGATGGCCGCCTCCGTCCAACCGGTGCTTCCCTGACTGGTGTACATGCCCAGATAGTTATTGCTGCCGCTGTAGAGCAACGCCTGAGTAGCAAATCCGTGGATTTGGATGTTCGACATATCCTGACCGAACAGCGGACTCGCAAGGCCAAAAACAAAAAGCAGAAGCAGAATTCGTCGGCGCATAATGCCTCCTCAGGTGTTCCGGTGTTACCCATCGGCAGAAGGTCACGGAGGTTGATCCTGGCAATTCGCACGACTCCGAGGACATGTGCCCTCAGAGCTCGATTGAGGTACGGAACTGGTACCAGACCCGAAAAGGTTTCGCTTCCACTGATTGTTTAAAGGCAACCCGATGGGTGGTATTAGTAATTCCCAATTTTAACGATCGGCAGTTTCCGCCATGCTAAAGGATGGTGATGCACGCGTCCCGCCACAGATGCGGCAAATGGACGAAGTCAGGGAGAAATCCGCGGTCTTCTTGCCCGCTACCAGAACTGCAATGGAGTCATGTGCTTTCGGCCTTCGACATGCGTGCCGTGAGCTCGGATCTGGGCAAAACGGTGGCCTAAAGCGTTCCCGTTAAGGGATTTCTCGAAGGAACTCAGTCGATGTGGGACTCGAAAGCCTCGCGCGGACCTCTTCAAAATCTCAATTTTCTAATATTGCGTTTTCTGGTTGCCCGCTCTCACATCGTCTACGAATACCGAAGTCTCGTGAGCCGACTGTTGGCCAGTGAATGTTCTGATCGATTGGATGAAGAATCGTGGTGAGTTATCAATGTCCATCGCCGAAGCGAACTCACATCTGGAATTGTGATTCGGGCAGAGCTTCGCTTTATTTCGAAATGTCGAGATAACTCAGGTCGTTTGACGTCTGAGGAAGTAGTGGGTCCAAATGGTGATAAATTTCTAGTCAGAAATTATGCTGGATGACAATCGATGGCACGAGTCTTCAGACTGTCGGTCGAGAGACATGACGGCAAGGCAAACTTAATCCCGCTGCGCGTAATTGTGGTTAGCGTGGCGTCTTTCGCTTTCAGGTTCGAGAGCGTTGAAAGTTTGCGGGAGTGTATCAAGTATTATGAGAGAAACGCGTCCTAGCAGTCGCATCGCCGCGAGGAGTTTGGCCGGAGAACTCGGGGAAGATTGGAGAGAACGGCGGGGATGGGAAGTAGAGCGCTGGTTTGAACGTCTCCCCATGTACCTACTAGAAGAACCCAAGCGGCAGAAAGTGCTCAAAGGGCTCAAAGCCCTGTCCCGAGCTTTTTAACACTCGCTGAACGCGGAAAGCTCTAGTTTGCAACTAGAGAGCTCTAACTTCTGATTAAACGCTAGGAGTTCAGAAGCTTGCCCCAGCCGTTGTGTATTTTATTAGGTGGTGACGGTGCAGTGGAGGCGGCGGGAAAGTTTTTCGTGTTGATCGCGGAGCTCGCGGGGGGAGGCGGGAGCCGAACTTGTCGAAGAGCTGGCGCCCGTCTTCGAGTTCGAGTTGCCAGTCATCGGGATTGACACGGAGTAACTCGTCGAGGGCGCTGGGGGCAAGCTGTAGCCCGTCCAGGGTCAGGCCATGGGCACGTAGCCGATGGTCGAACTGCATCCGCGAATACTCTACCGAATCCCGTTCCTAGCGCGGCTGGATTGGTGGACATCTAGGATTGTGTTCGGCAATTCCTTCACCACGGGGGCTAGTTTCAATATTCACTTTTCCGGTAAGCGCGCTTATCAGCCCTGAAATAAGAAAGTTAAACTGTCACGCATTATGCGGCCGAGCCAATTTTGTCATTATCACGCGACAAAAAAGGTCAAGCCCCGTTCAATCCTAAAAAAGGTACCTCACTGCCTCCGATTCGGATACCCGGGTTGTCAGAAAACACACACTTTAACCCCGCTCTTGAATCGAGCCCGCTTACGAGTCTGGTACGGCAGGGCGCTTGCACTATAGGCTCTGAGGATTGCGATTTCGGGAGACATGGAATTGAGAAAGTCAAAAGGTTTCTCGTTAATCGAACTACTCATCGTTGTCGCGATTATCTTGATTATCGCGGCAATTGCGATTCCCAATCTGCTGCGCTCAAAAATGGCCGCAAACGAGTCTTCAGCAGTCGGGTCCATGCGCTCGATCAACACGGCGGAAATTACCTACAGCACGAACTACCCGAATCGCGGTTTCAGCAATGCGCTGAGCGAACTTGGTGGCGTGGCACCTTGCCTGGTCGCCTCTGGCGGGTCGGCTTGCTTGATCGATAACACCCTGGCGCTTGCCAGTGTGGCGGCAACCGGCAAGAGCGGTTACTACTTCACATATACCGCTGGAGCCGCAGCCGGGGGAACAGTAAACAACTACACGAACTTGGCATTGCCGGTTACGGCAGGAACAACGGGCCAGCGAAGCTTCTTTAGCGACGAAACCGGGGTGATCCGTTACGCGATTTCCGGTGCTGCATCGGTTGCCAGCTCTCCGATTCAATAAGACTTCAATCAGGCTGGGCGAAAGATACCGCGCTAGATGTTTGGCGCGTTGTAATTAAGCAATGGCCGTTTTCTCAATTCCCGATTAGTCGCATGATCGGAAACTGCCAAGCTGTCGAGTGGGTGCGGGGTGTTGGAGGCGAGGTTTAGGCGGTGACGGTGCGTTGGAGGCGGCGGGAGAGTTTTTCGTGTTGATCGCGGAGTTCGCGCGGGAGGCGAGAGCCGAACTTGTCGAAGAATTGGCGCGAATCTTCGAGTTCGAGTTGCCAGTCATCGGGATTGACGCGGAGAAGCTCTTCGAGGGCGCCGGGGACAAGTTGTAGCCCATCCAAGGCGAGGCCATTGGGGCCGGGGACGTAGCCGATGGGGGTTTCTTTCGCGGAGCCATGTCCTTCGACGCGCTCCAATATCCACTTTAAGACACGGACGTTGTCGCCGAAGCCGGGCCAAAGGAATTTTCCGTCGGCGCCGCGGCGGAACCAGTTCACATGGAAGATTTTTGGCGGATGAGGGATCTTGCGGCCCATTTCCAGCCAGTGGCCAAAATAGTCGGCCATGTTATATCCACAGAAGGGCAGCATGGCCATGGGGTCGCGGCGGGTAACGCCTACTTCTCCGGTAGCAGCGGCGGTGGTTTCGGAGGCCATGGTAGCGCCGACAAATGTTCCGTGGACCCAATCGAAGGACTGGTACACCAAGGGAGCCAGGCGCGCGCGGCGTCCGCCAAAAATGAATGCGGAGATCGGCACGCCATCGGGCGATTCCCATTGAGAAGAGATGCTGGGAGACTGCTGCGCGGGAACGGTGTAACGGGAATTGGGATGGGCCGCCGGTCCCTTGGACGAATCCCAGAGGTCGCCTTTCCAGTTGATCAAGCCGGGTGGCGGAGCGCCACCGATACCTTCCCACCACGGTTCGCCATCCGCGGTGAGGCCGGTGTTGGTGAAGATAGTGTTGCGGTGGATCGCTTCTATCACATTGGGATTGGTTTTTTGGCCGGTGCCGGGAGCCACGCCGAAAAAGCCGGCCTCGGGATTGATGGCGTGCAGATAGCCGTCCGAGCCGATTTTCATCCAGGCGATGTCGTCGCCGACGGTCCAGACGCGGTAGCCCTGACTTTCGAGCGCGGAAACCATCATGGCCAAGTTGGTTTTGCCGCAGGCGCTGGGGAAGGCGGCGGCCATGTAGGTGACTTTGCCGCCGGGAGCTTCCAGGCCGAGGATCAGCATATGCTCGGCCATCCAGCCTTGGTCGCGAGCCATGACGCTGGCGATGCGCAGCGCAAAACACTTTTTGCCGAGCAGGGCGTTGCCACCGTAGCCGGAGCCGACGCTCCAGATCAGTTTCTCGGCGGGGAAGTGGACGATGTAGCGACGCATGGGGTCGAGATCGCCGAGGGAATGCAGGCCGGCGACGAAGTCGTCGGAGGCGCCGAGGCGGTCCTGAGCAACTTTTCCCATGCGGGACATGATGCGCATGTTGGCGACTACGTAGGGGCTGTCGGTGACTTCCACGCCAATTTTGCTGAGCGGTGAATCCACGGGGCCCATGATGTAGGGGATGACGTACATGGTGCGGCCACGCATGGCGCCATTGAGCAGCACGCCAACCTTGTGCTTGGCGCCGTCGGGGTCCATCCAGTTGTTGGTGGGGCCGACGTCGTCCTTATGGGGAGCGGCGATGAAGGTAAGGTGCTCGGTGCGGGCCACGTCGTTGGGACTGCTGCGATGCAGGTAACAATTGGGATAGGTGGATTCGTTGAGCTTGAAAGAGGCGCCATCGCGCAACATTTCCGCGAGGATTTGCTGGTTTTCAGCTTCGGAACCGTCGCAATAGACGATGCGATCAGGCCAGGTCAGCTTGGCCGCTTCCTCTACCCAATTTTCCAGTGGAGTGCCCAAATCGTTGCCCCTGAAAATCACGTGCCTGACGGTCCCGCCTGGAAAGGACATTGAACGGCGAGGTCGATCACATGGTGTTGATGATCGGCTGCGCCAACCTGGAAAAGAGGCGGAGATTCGGGAAACAGGGCGGCGCAGGAATCAATTTAGTTTATGTTAGCCCTTCATTTTGGCGCAAGCGGTGAGAAGGTGCATGAGGCCAAGGGCAGATTAATTTAGCTTAATTTCTAGTTTGGTTGGATGCCAGGAGAGAGGTGGGGGGATAGGCGCCTGTGTTCGGGGCCAAACGCCTATCCGTTGAGAGGTTTTGAGAAGCAAAATAATAAATTGAAGATAGCGGCAGAGCGGTGAGCCTTCAATAAGGTCTTTCATGTAATGCAAAGTAAGAAAGACGTTAATTCGTGTCAAAGCAGGCGTTTTATGGGCAAGCCGGTATTTACGAACGAGTACTAGGCCGGGGCAGTGTAGTGCTTACGGATGGTTTCCAGGATACGGGAGCGGCTTTCGGCAGGAGGCAATTGGGTGTCATGTTCGATTTGGGCGATTTCATCGGCAACCGCGTCGTCTTTTACGGAGTCGCGGAGCCACACGGAGTAGTCGTTCTGTTTTAAATGATGGCTCCAAGTTTCGTCATCCACGCCTTCGGCGATTTGCGCAAAGATATTGAGATTCTGAGCGCGTAGATTGAGTTTTCCCTGGGGGCCGCGGAAATAGAAACTCTTGTCTTCGCCCAATTCCCCTGCCGCGTATTTGCGCTTGTGGCGGCGCAGCTCGGCTTTGGCTTTTTCCAGCATGACCTTCACCGGAGGATTGGACTCGGGAGACCGCCAAACGAGGATCTGGCCGGATCGAAGCTCAGGAGCGGATTGGCCGGGAGTAGGCTGCTGCGGAGGAGCCCAGCCTTTGCCCGAACCGACGTTTACTTCCTCGATGATCGCTTGGGGATTGGGGCCGATGGCGATGACACAGTTCACTGCTTCGAGTAAGGCGCGAGAAACGCTTTTGGGATGCACGGTGATCATGGCGAAGCTGCCCAAGCTGGAAGGTATGGTGAGGGTAGCGGAGTCCAGTTCAGCGGGCAGAAGGTGATGGGCTTCGTCGATGACGATCCAGTGAGGGCGTCCGGTCCTGGCGCGCAATTCCTGGAGGCGGGGAAGAAGCGCGACAAAATAATTGGGGCGGTCGGCCAGAGGAACGCCGAGCATGTTGATGCTGATGGAAGTGCCGGCATTTTTGAGCACTTCGAGGATTTCGGAGATACCGGGGATGCGATCGGTGGCGCCAAGGGTCACAAACTGGCCGAAGTCGTCGTAGTCGCCTTCCGGATCGATGACGCAGACTTGATATTGCTTTTGGATGAGGCGCTCGACAAGCGCGGTGACTACGGTGGACTTGCCGCCACCGGATGGTCCGGTGACCACGACGCGCGTGCCGTAAGGGGGCAGACAGAAATCGTGGTCGTCTTCGGTGCGTCCCAGAAGAATGTCGTGGCGCTTCAAAAGCGGCTGCAGGCTGCGCAAATCGTCGGCGAGCAATTGCTCGATGATTTCTTCGACACCTTCGCCACGCGCTTTTGCGGTGACCACATCGGCGCGCTCTTTCAAAGCCGGCAGGGCATTGGCTACGGCGACACTGCATTCGCAGATGGCGAGGAACGCATGATCATTTTCGGCATCACCGGCGCCCAGCGCGTTGTGGGGAGAAAGTCCAAGTTCTTCGAGAGCCGCGCGCACGCCGGTACCTTTATTTATTCCCGAGGGAAGAATCATTACCGCTTCTTTATTGAAGATGACCTGGAGCTCCAGGCCCTGGGAGCGAATGACGTCGAGGACGGTGGTTTCGTGAGGATGCCAGGTGGCCACAATGCATTCGCCGACGGAAAGAGGCGCAACGCCGCGGCGCTTGAGTTCTTCGACGAACGATGGCGGCGGAGGTTCCGCGAGTAAGCGTTTTTCGCCGGTGGCGGGGTTGTACAGGAGGGCACCATTTTCCACGACCACCAGATCGAACAGCGATGTTTCCGGAAAAACGCGCAACAATTCGGGCAATTCGCGGCCAGTGGCGAGCACAAGTTTGCGTCCGGATGCCTTGACGCGTTTGAGGGCCTCGACGGTGCTCGATTTTACGGCGCTGTCGTGCGCGAGGGTGCCATCGTAATCGGAGATCAGACAAAAATAGCGCAAGTTTGACGCATCCTTTCCGGATATGTCAGGGACTACAAGGAACTCAGTTAGATTCCCAGGATGCGGGAAACACTCGGACTACGTTATTTTGCGTTAAAACAGTCACCTATTCGTGGAAATTCGGTGTAGTTGCCGAGCATTAAATTAAATTAACACGGTGATAACTAAAACTGTCTCCTTTTGAACAGAAGGAAAGGCACAATGCTCCGAAAATGGTATGGTGTAAAGGTATCTAAAAGACCTTACGCCTCAATATTACGCTTGGCATTTGACCAAGCTTATCCGGAGAGTACATGAATCAAGTAGCTGCAGCACAAGCCCGGCCCTGGGACCGTCCGTTCTGGAAACCCGTCCGGCGCAAAGAAGCAGTTTTCTTTTTTCTGGTTTTGATTCACGTGCTGGCGATTATTGGAATTATTTTGTTTCCGCTGCCAAGCCTGAAGGTGCTGGGGCTGGCCGCGCTTTTTGTTGCTTTTGGCGGCCTGGGAACGACGGTTTGTTACCACCGCATGCTGGCGCACAAAACGCTGAAGACCAACCGGTTTATCGAGCAAATGTTAATTTTCTGGGCGGTATTTAACGCCTCGGGTCATCCGGCGAGCTGGGTGGCGTATCACCGGCAGCACCACTCCACGACGGACACGCCAAACGATATTTCGAGCCCCAAGCAAGGCGGATTCTGGTGGGCGCATCTTCGCTGGCTGTATCAAACGCCGCCAGCCGACCGGCAACGCTGGGCTCCGGAAGTAAATCGCGGGATCTACAAGATCTGGGGCTACGCAGAAACGCCGGTGATTATTTTGTCGATCTTTATCGGGCTGATTCTGGGACTGGGCTGGATGGGATTTTTCTGGCTGGGGGCGATACGACTGGTGTACACGCTGCACATGCAGTGTTTCGTGAACAGCCTGACGCACCTCGATCACGTGGCGGAAGGGGATTCGAGCAAGAATGTATGGTGGCTGGGACCGTTCCAATTGACGGCGTGGGGCGAGAACTGGCACAAGAATCATCACACGCACGCAGGTTCGGCGCGGCTGGGTCTGAGGTGGTGGCAGCCGGACATCGGCTGGTATTTCATCTGGACGCTGGAAGCGATGGGGCTGGCGCATTCAGTGAAGCGCCCGCGGGCTTCGTAGGCGTTTAATCGGAGTTTTTTAGCGGAGCGAGGTTTAATTGCCTCGCTCTTTTTTTTGGGATGAGGTCTTAGATGTACGCGCAAAAATTCAATGTGAACATAGTGATTGGCGGCGAAACGAAGGCGTGTCCGTTGGAGTGGCTGGATCAATTCTGCATGCGCAATTTTACCAATGCGGCGGAGTTTGACGACACGCTGCCGATTGCCAACGGGAAGATCGAATCAAGTTTCCGGCTGACACCGGAGCGATTCGCGGAGGGTCTGGGCGCGTGGCTGACGCAACGCGGCAAAGGCGAAGGCCAGCCAGTAGAGGTGGAAGTAACGCTAGAGGCAAAACCGGCGGCAGAGGCAAAACCAGTGGCAGAGGCAAGACCGGCAGCGAAGAGCTGACACTTACGCGGTACGCATCGCTTTCTGCGGTGCGTTCTTAACTTTAAAAATTATTTGTGAGCGGTGACGTCCGGCTCCGCCGCGCCGGTGCCTTCGGTATTCGCGCCGAGCAATTCGCGTATTTTGGGCAGAGCTGCCAGAGCCGCTTCTTCGCCGGACTTCACGAGCTCCGGGGTGCGCGTGAAATCGTCCCACACAAAGGTCTTCATGTCTGGCTCGATGATGACATCCGCTTGCTGGCGCCAAGCCAGGTCGGAATGGCGCTGAATAATGTTGAAGGAACGACTCAAAACATCCGTGAAGGTACGCGGGGGATCGCTGTTGGAGGGCTCGAGAAATACGGCGACGACGATGTCGACGCCGAGGAGCGCAGCGCCTTCGACGGGCACTGGCGAGGTGAGAAAGCCGTCGACCAGGGTGCGACCTTCGAATTGAATGGGAACAAAAAGTCCGGGATAAGCGCAGGAACCGCGCAGGGGAGGGCACAGCGGTCCACGGGTGTAATAGATGGTGATGCCCGCGTTGATGTCGGTGGCTGCGATGGCCAGAGGCGTGATCAGATCTTCGAAATTTTTAGCGGGAGTCAGACGAGCCAGATATTTTTCGAGACGCTGATTGGTGGCCAGGCCAAGCCAAGAAGGGGTCCAGCGTCCAAAATCGGTGAAACTGGTGGCAGCGCCGATGCGCTCCATTTCTTCCAGCGGTGTTCCGGCGCAATAGGCCGCGCCGATCAAGGCGCCGACGCTAGTCCCGGCCACCGCATCGATGTGAATGCCGGCATCGCGAAGGACTTTCAACACGCCGATATGGGAAATGCCGCGGGCGAAGCCGCCGGCAAGGGCCAAGCCGAGCTTGGGGCGTGCGGGAAAATTGCCAGATTTTTCGGTCGCGGACGGATGCTTCTGATTTTCGTCGAGCCACCTGCGAATCACGCTGGATATGACCGGTTCAGGCATGCTGAAACCAGTCTAGGCGCTAAAGAGGTTTGTGTCAGTTCGATTGACCCGTGTATGTTGGTTTTGTAACCTGTCCGTCCGTACGAATCAGCGAAAAGGCAAATCATGAAAGGTCGCATCGATAAGGTCGTGGTGCTGGGCGCAGGGACGATGGGCGCACGCATCGCGGCGCATTTTGCAAATGCCGGTGTGCCGGTGGCTTTGCTAGATATCGTTCCGCCGGGCGCGACACCCGATGCTCCGGTGGAACGCAACAAGATCGTGCGTGCGGGGCTGGAGGCGGCGAAGAAATCGAAGCCTGCGGCATTTTTTACGCCGGGCCTGGCCGCCAAGATTGCGATTGGAAATTTTGAGGATGATCTGGCGCGCTGCAAGGATGCGGACTGGATCATCGAAGTGGTGGCGGAGAACCTGGAGATCAAGAAAAGCCTGCTGGCGCGGGTGGCGCAATTTCGCAAGCCGGGTGCGATTGTGACTACTAATACGTCGGGGTTGCCGGTGCACCTGATTGCCGAAGGCATGAGTGAGGAATTCCAGCAACACTGGGCGGGCACACATTTTTTTAATCCACCGCGTTATCTGAAGCTGGTGGAGTTGATTCCCGGTCCTAAAACGTCGAGCGAAGTGCTGGAGACGCTTGCAGAATTTTGCGATCGCCGGCTGGGCAAAGGAGTGGTGGTCGCGAAGGATACGCCGAATTTTATCGCCAACCGCATCGGGACATTTTCGATGCTGAATGCGTTGCGGCTGATGAGCAAGCTGGGGATGACGGTGGAAGAGGTGGATGCGTGTACGGGGCCCGCGGTGGGATGGCCCAAGTCGGCAACGTTTCGCACCGCGGACATTGTGGGGCTGGACGTGCTGATGCACGTGGTGAAGAACATTTACGAAACGGCCACGGACGATGAGTCGCGCGAAATGTATAAAGTGCCGGAGCTGGTCGAAGAAATGGCGCGGCGTAAATGGCTGGGAGATAAAACCGGGCAAGGTTTTTACAAAAGGGTGCGCGGTGAGGGCGAAAAAGAAATTCTGACGCTGGACGTTAATACCATGGAATACCGCCCGCGGCAGAAAGCGAGATTCGGCTCGTTGGAGATGGGCAAGACTATTGAGGATACGCGCGAGCGATTGCGCGCGCTGATGGGTCCAGTGCTGGAAGGTCAAGCGGGAGACAAAGCGCAGCAATTTTTGTGGGGCTCGCTTTCAGAAATGTGCCTGTACGCGGCGCGGCGAGTGCCGGAGATTTCCGATCGCGTGGAAGATGTGGATCGCGCGATGCGCTGGGGATTTGGCTGGGAGCTGGGACCGTTTGAAGTGATGGACGCATTGGGAGTGCCGGCATTTGCGGCGCAGATCAAGAAAGAAGGGCGCGCGGTGCCGGCGTCGATTGAAAAATTGCTGGCGAGTGGGCGGGAGCAGTTTTACAAGGCGGACAAAGGCGTTACTTCTGTTTTCGATCTGGCTGGGGACGGCGCGAGAAAAGTCGAAGAGGCCCGCGGAATAATTTTTCTGAAGGCGCTGAAAGATGCTGGGAAAGAAGTTGAGCGCAATTCCGGCGCCAGCCTGATCGACTTGGGCGACGGCGTGGTGTGCTGCGAGTTCCACTCCAAGATGAATGCAATCGGCGCGGATTTGATCGCCATGATTCATAAAGGACTGAAGCGGCTGGAGACGGACTTTGACGCGATGGTGATCGCCAACCAGGCCGTGAATTTTTCGGTGGGCGCAAACCTGATGCTGGTGCTGATGGGCGCGCAGGAGCGGGAGTGGGACGAACTGCACGTGGCGGTGAAGCAATTTCAGAATGTGAATCTGGCGATTAAGTATGCGGCGAAGCCGGTGGTGACGGCGCCGCAAGGCATGGCGCTGGGCGGGGGCTGTGAGGTGAGTCTGCACGGGGCGAGAATTCAAGCGGCCGCGGAAGCGTACATGGGACTGGTGGAGACGGGAGTCGGCTTGATTCCAGGTGGCGGCGGCACGAAAGAAATGATGATTCGCGCCAACGAGCATGCCGCCGGTGGCGAAGACCTGGATTTATTTCACACCATGAAGCCGGTGTTTGAGACTATCGCCATGGCCAAGGTAGGAACCAGCGCGGAAGAGTGCCGCGAGTTGGGATTTTTGCGTCGCGAAGACGGGGTATCCATGAATCGCGACCGGGTGGTGGCGGACGCGAAGGAAGCGGCGCTGGGGTTGGTGCGCGGTGGCTACCGGCCTGCAGCGGCAAGCTGGCAAGAGGGAGCGCAAACGACGCAGATCAAGGTGTTAGGCGAGCAGTTTTTGTCCGGGGCCAAATTGGCGATTCATATGCTGCAGCGCGGCGGTTACGTGACGGACTACGATGCGCATGTGGGACGCAAGTTGGGAAATATTCTGGCGGGAGGCGCGCTGACGTCGCCGCAATTCGTAAGTGAACAGTACGTGCTGGACCTGGAGCGCGAAGCATTCGTTTCGTTGTGCGGTGAAAAGAAGACCCAGGAGCGCATCGCGCATACGCTGAAAACCGGTAAGCCGCTGCGGAATTGAGGTCAGCGCTGTTTCGCACGATCCGAACGCAAAGCGATTTCTGGATGTGTATGGAAGAGGTTTTGGCAAAAGTCCGATTTTCTGAATGGCGAAGGCTCTGGACGGAGAAAAATGAGGATCTCACGAAGATTGTTCGCGGTGGTTCTGGCATTGCTTTTTCTGTCCGGGGTCGCATCCGCACAGGATGTGAAGATCGCGGCGGCAGCGGATTTGAAATTCGCGATGGCGGACCTGCAAGCTCAGTTTGAGAAACAGGGCGGAGCAAAACTCGAGGTGAGCTATGGATCGAGCGGGAATTTCCTGACGCAGATCCAGAATGGCGCGCCGTTTGATTTGTTTTTTTCGGCGGACTCGGAGTATCCAAAAAAGCTGGAGAGCGCCGGACTGACCGAGCCTGGCACGCTTTATGAATACGCGGTCGGGCGAATCGTGATGTGGACACCGGCGGACAGCGGTATCGATGTCGCGAAAGAGGGCTGGAAGGCGCTGCTGGACGAACGAGTGAAGAAAATCGCGGTGGCCAATCCGGAACATGCGCCGTATGGAAAAGCGGCGGTCGCGGCACTGAAAAATGCGGGAATTTACGAACAGGTGAAGGCCAAGCTGGTTTATGGAGAAAACATTTCGCAGGCCGCGCAATTCGTGCAATCGGGAAACGCGCAAGTTGGGTTTGTGGCGCTGTCGCTGGCTGTTTCTCCGGCAATGAAAAGTGGAAATAAATGGGAAGTTCCGGCGGACACGTACCCACCGATCCAGCAGGCGGTGGTGGTGTTGAAATCATCGAACAATAAAGAAGCGGCGCGTAAGTTTGTGGAATTTGTAAAGAGTTCTGGCGGTCGCGAAATACTGGTGCGCTACGGATTCACGGTTCCTAAATCGTAGGTGACGCAAGGTATTCCGGCTGGCGATAAACGAATTCTTCCAGATCTGGAAAGCTATGGATCCTTTACTCCTGTCCTTGCGGCTGGCCGCGTGCGTGTCTGCGATTTTAATGCTGATCGGGATGCCGCTGGCGTACTGGCTGGCGTATTGGAAGTGGCGCGGCAAATTTCTGTTTGAGGCGGTGGTGGCGATGCCGCTGGTGTTGCCGCCAACGGTGCTGGGATTTTACGTGTTGGTGGCGCTCGGTCCGCATGGCCCCGTCGGCAAAATTTCCAATGTGCTGTTTCATCGCGGATGGGCGTTCACATTTGGCGGATTGGTGTTCGCATCAGTTTTGTACAGCTTTCCTTTTACGGTGCAACCGCTGATCGCGGCTTTTGAAGGGATTGATCGCAGACTGCTGGATGCGTCCGCGGTGCTGGGAGCGAGCCGGTGGCGTACTTTTGCACGAGTGATCGTGCCGCTTTCCTTGCCGGGAATCGTGACGGCGGCGGTTTTAAGCTTCACGCACACACTGGGAGAGTTCGGCGTGGTGTTGATGGTGGGCGGGAATTTAGCGGGAATCACGCGAACGGTTTCCATCGACATTTACGATCACGTGCAGTCCATGGAATATGCCGAAGCGAATCGCATGGCGTTGCTGCTGCTGATCATTTCGTTCGTGGTGTTGTCGGTGGTGTACGGCGTGAATCGAAGCGCGGGCCGACGCATGTGGGCATCGTGGGCAGCGCGCTAGGCGAAGTGCTGTCGATAGGCGTTCGCAAAATGCGGTCGGAGCGGGAGCGTTCGCCATTTGTCCTGGATGTGAAGTTAGAAGCTCCTTCCGGTATTACCATCGTGTTCGGGCCTTCGGGCGCGGGAAAATCCACATTGCTGGATTGCATCGCGGGGTTGATCCGGCCTGAGACTGGACGAATTGCGTTGAGCAGCCAGGTGCTGTTCGATGCGGAAAAGAAAATCGATGAGCCGCCAGCGAAAAGGCAGGTGGCGTACGTATTTCAGAACCTGGCGTTGTTTCCGCACATGAGCGTAGAGCGCAACGTGGCATACGGGCTGGCGAACCTGGATGCGCGCGAACGCACCGAGCGAGTGGCGTCGATGCTAGCGGCGTTTCGCGTAGAGAGATTTGCTACGCGAAAGCCAGATGAACTTTCTGGCGGAGAGCGTCAACGAGTGGCGTTGGCGCGTTCGCTGGCAACTTCACCGCGCGTGCTGCTGCTGGATGAACCGTTGACGGCGCTGGATGCCGGATTAAAAAAATCGATCATGGATGATTTGCGCGCGTGGAATGCGGCGCAAAACATTCCAATTTTGTACGTGACGCACAGCCGGATCGAAGTGGATACGTTAGGCGAGCGGGTGATCGCGCTCGATCAAGGCAAATTGGCCGGAGCCGGCACACCGCATGAAGTGCTGGAGGCGCCAAGGCGTCCCTCGATGGCGCACGCGGCGGGATTTGAGAATCTGCTGAGCGGAACGGTAACGCAACTGCGCGCAGAGGATGGAGTGATGCGCGTTCGTCTGGAGCAAAGTGCCTGCGAAATTGAGACGCCGCTGGGGTACGCGGAAGTGGGCAGTGCGGTGCGGGTGGCCATTCGGGCTGGAGATATTCTGCTGGCCACGGAACAGCCCCGAGGATTGAGCGCACGCAATGTGATGCCCGGAAAAATTATTTCCCTGGGACAGGTGGGCACAATGTTCGTGGCGCGCGTGGCGGAAGCGGGGGGACAGGCTGTTTTCACCGTGCACATAACACCCGGAGCGAAACGAGCGCTGGCTTTGGAAGTGAATAGTGCGGTGTGGTTGGTGATCAAGACGCATTCGTGCCACGTACTGGACGGCTAGGAATGCTGCGAGCTGAAGAGGATAGATAGAGGAGGCGTTGCGGTTAACGGCGAGGCCGGCTCTGTTGGGGCGCCGAATTACTGCTGAGTTTTGGGAGCAGCGGTGTGTGACGGCCCCGCGGCAGAAAATCGGACTTCATCGGCTTCCAAGTCGTCGCCTTTGGGAGTGGCGTGAATGACCACGCTGTCACCCACGGCCAGATCGGAAAGGGCGGCAGGCTTATCGACGGAGCCGAAACGCGAGATGTAGACAGTCGCGGAGACGAGTTTTACTTCCACGGATTTGTTGTCCCTGGTTTTCACCGTGAGAGAGCCGGCATTAATCTTTTCGAGCATGCCGATGACGTGTTTTTTGTCGCCGTGGGCGGAAGCAGCGGTGGCGGCGAAAAGTAAAATTACCAAGAGCGTGAAGAATTGGCGTTTCATGAGCGTCCCCTAAAGTGTGACCCTTCCACACTATTATGGATGCGTGTGAGGTGATTCGGGTTTTTTCGCGGGCGTTGCGCCGTTGAGAAATTCGTCTTCCTCTTTGTCTTCGGCCCGGTCGGCAGGGCTCTTGGGGTTGTTTTGAGACATCTCGATACGCTCCGCAGTGGTGAGTTGCGGGAGGTGGCGGATGAATAGAACGAGTTTCCAGGAATCGGCGGCTGGCCCATGGCCGGAAAAGGAAGGCATGCCGGTGAAGCGCACGCCATTCTCGATAATCCAGAACAGCTCACCATCGGAGCGATTTTGCGTGGCGGGCTGGCGCAGATCAGGCGGCTTGGGATAAAGGCCGCGGCCAAATAAACCGTCACCGCTGCCATCATTGGCATGACACACGGCGCAATGATCGGCGAAATGGAGGCGCGCGTCTTTCAGGTATTCCGGCGTCGGCGCCAAGGGATTTTTTGCGGAGCGAGCACTGGCAGGAAGGGACAAGCGCCATAGATAACGCGCCACGGACTCCTCCAGTTTGCCGGGAGTGGCGCGAGCGCTCATGCCATCGTGCAGGATAGAAACAGCTACGGAGGCAAGAAGCCCTGCCAGTACCAAGATGATCAGAAGCACTGCGGGGCCACGTTTCATGTGTTCACTTCGGATAGTAAATGAGGGCGGGAGGCAATACCAGCGTTGCGAATGGAAAATGGAAGAAGGCCAGAATGCAGGGGGCGGAGCGCGAGCGATACCTGTGAGCGGTGCAAGTTGACCCAATTCGGGCGAAACTGAACAGCGTCCTGAAAGGGCGCCGAAAAGAGCCTAACAGCGGTGGGGTAGCGAAAATGTTCTTGCGCTGGTCAGATTTCTGCGGCTAACCGAGTAAACTAACTTTCCGGCGTCCGATGGCTCACCCTTTCGTCCAAATTGTCAGAACGGCTCTGGCCGCGCTGGTGCTGTGCACGCTGCCGGCGGGTTTGACTGCTCAAAAGGCTCCGGATAAGAAGAAACACATCCCGCGAACGGTGTGGAATTTCGATGGCGGCATTTTCATGGAAACGGACGGCAGCCTGAATGAGCACACGTGCTTCCGGCTAGCGGGCCGGGTGTTCACCAAGGATTTCTTCGATAATTTAAAACGCATCGACGACGACCAGGGAACGACGTTCGTGCGGGGAAAAGAGACGCTTACAGAATTTCCGCCGCAGCTTTCAGTGATCTTCGTCATTCATGACATGCCGTGCCCGTCGCAACTACATGATATGAGCGGCCGCGAATACCTCACGCGCGAAATGGTGAGCAAACTGAAGCTCTCGCTGTTCTGGAAGAACGGCGTCAATCTGCGGCCGATTGACGACTTTAAAATAGGTTTTTTTGACGTACGGCGCATCCTGCCTTACGCCAAGGAGCTGTCAAACGAATTGCCGGAGCGACTGGAATGGGACTATGAATTGCAAGTGCCCAGTGCGGGTGTGCCGCTCACGGATAGTCTGGTATTGATGGTGCGGCGCGAGGACGGCCGCATTGCCGCGCGGGTGGCTGCGCGGTTGTAGAGGGAGGGATGATTAAAGTTCGAGGCTGTGCAAAGGAGCGCCGGTGAGCGCCTGAATTTCCGGCAGGCTCCAACCGGGGGCAGCTTCGCGTAAGAAAAGGCCGGTGCGTTTCACATCAATCACAGCTAAGTCGGTGACGATGGTATCGACGCAGGCCAGTCCGGTGAGCGGGTAGGTACACTCCTTCACGATTTTAGGCGCACCTTCGCGGGTGGTGTGCTCCATGCACACAATCAGGACTTTCGCGCCGGCGGCGATGTCCATGGCTCCGCCGATGCCGCCGGAGCCGCGCGCGCCGGGAACTTTCCAATTGGCGAGATCGCCTTTCTCAGAAACCTGAAATCCGCCGAGGACGGCGACGTCGAGGTGCCCGCCGCGGGTCATCAAGTGGGCATCCGCTTGGTGGAAAAACGAAGCACCCGGCGTGAGCGTGACGGGAGCTTTCATGGCGTCCACCAAATCGTAATCTTCTTCGCCCGGCTTAGCGCGGCGGCCCATTCCGAGGATGCCATTTTCGCTATGAAAATAGACGGTTACGCCGGAGGGCAAATAGTCGGCGATTAAATTGGGGATGCCCCAACCCAGATTTACATAGGCGCCGTCGGGCAATTCTTTTGCGGCACGCGCGGCAATCTGTTCGCGGGTCAGTCTGCTCTTATGCGGCATAGCGCAGACCTTTCGCTTTGACGATGCGGTGAACAAATATGGCGGGAGTTATGACGTGCTCCGGATCGATGGCGCCCGCAGGAAGAATGTCTTCGACCTCGACAATGGTGGTGGTCGCAGCCATAGCCATGATGGGATTAAAATTTCGCGCCGCCAAGCGATAGGTGAGATTGCCCAGTTCGTCGGCTTGGTCGGCTTTGATGAAGGCGTAATCGGCATGAATGGGAGATTCGAGAATGCAGCGGCGGCCATCGATCACGCGCTCCTCCTTGCCGGCGGCTACTTCGGTGCCAACGCCAACGGTGGTGTAAAAGCCGAGAAGTCCGGCGGCGGCGGCGCGCATGCGCTCACACAAAATTCCCTGCGGCACGAGTTCGAGAGTGACTTCCCCGGCGGCCAGGCGCTCCTGAAAATAATTGGAATGGGGGCCGGGGAAGGAGGCGATCACATGGCTTATCTGGCCGTTCTTAAACATCAGGCCCAACTCGCCTTCATTGGTGCCGCAATTATTGCTGATGGCGGTGATATTTTTGGTGCCCTTGCGGGACAGGGCCTGAATTAGATTGTTGGGAAAGCCGGCTCCGCCAAATCCGCCAAACATGATGCGCGCGCCGTCGAAGACATCGGCGAGTATCGCGTCCAGGTCCGGATAGATTTTATTTTTCATGAAGTATGGTTTTATGTTGCGAAGCGCGAATGGGCGTATTCATTTTTAATTCTGACTTAGCATTTGGTCTTAAATTGATCGCTTCACCAAATTGTGAATTCAAAACCTAATAGGGGGAATTCAGGATGCCGACTAATATTTTAAAAACCAATCAACAAATTCTCCCCAGTATTCTTTGCTGGGATATTTGAATATTGGTTCTATCGCCGATTCATCCGGGAAATACTTAGGGGTCATCAAAATGAATTCCGCATCCTGCTCACCGCGGTGATATGGAAAGGGTCGTACAACCCTTCCTCCACTTCCATCCTCGTGCCACCACTCTCCTTGGATATGAATGCGGTCGGCCGCAAGAATCACTTGAAAGACAACCCGACCCCGGCCATCCTTTACCTCGAGGGCATTCCGGGTGTAGTTTTTGTCCCATACAACGTTCTGAGCCGATGAGACCGTCCATTTATTATCAACGATACTTAAAATTACGGCTCCTGTTGCTCGTTGTCTAACGTCAACAGACAACAGCAATTTTCCCCCTTCACGACGGGCCGTCATTTTTGACCCGACGACGTCAAAAATCGGTTTAGTAGAACCTCCATTCCAAGTCAGTGTTCCGCCATCGTTTGTTGCTCCGATCTGCATTAGAACCGAAGACCCATCCGGCCTATCTTCATCTACCGGAGCGTCCAGTTCCCCGCTAAAGGCTTGCGCTTTTTCTTCCCTCCACAACCTGAAAATCGGATTGTACAAACCTGCGACTAGAAACCCACTTGCGCCAACCGCCAAAGATACACGGACCACTACAGGCAGTATCAAAACACCGGGAACGAAAGAGTGGGCAAAATGCAGAATTATTCCCCAGGAAACAATCCACAACACACATTTTCAGACCACAATCTCCGAAACCGTCAGAGGAACGATAGCCAACAACAAGGCGAAGAGAATCTGAATAATCGGAGAGTCCCACCGGAGATCCGTTCGCAATTGTCCCTCCTCTCCCGCCTCTCGGGAAGCAGTTCGCTCATCCTACTTCCACCAGGCATCGGTACACTTGCCAGTTCAAGAAATTAAATCAAGGGTGAGTCATTTCTTCGGCGCGGACGAGTGCGTCGAACTCTTCGCCGGTGATGAAGCCGAGCTTGATGGCGGCGGTGCGGAGGTTGGTGTGCTCGTGGTGAGCGGTGTGAGCGACTTTGGCGGCGTTGTCGTAACCAATTTTGGGGGCGAGGGCGGTGACGAGCATCAAGGAATGCTTGACGTAATGGTCGATCTTTTCGCGATTGACTTCGATGCCGTGGGCGCAATGTTCCACAAAGCTGTTGCAGGCATCGGCGAGAAGCTCTACGGAGTGCAGGTAATTGAAAATCATCACGGGTTTGAAGATGTTGAGCTCGAAGTTGCCTTGAGAGCCGGCGATGCCAATAGCGGTGTCGTTGCCCATCACCTGGGTGGCGACCATGGTGAGGGCTTCGCACTGCGTGGGATTCACTTTGCCGGGCATGATGGAAGAGCCGGGCTCATTTTCGGGAAGAGTCAATTCGCCCAAGCCACAGCGCGGCCCGGAGGCGAGCCAACGAATGTCGTTGGCGATTTTCATCAGGGAAGCGGCCAATGTTTTGAGGGCGCCGCTGGCAAAAACAATTTCATCGTGAGCGGAAAGCGCGGCGAATTTATTGGGGTGCGAGCGAAAAGGCAGACCGGTGAGTTCGGAGATCTTGCGCGCGGCGCGCTCGGCGAATTCGGGGTGGGCGTTGAGTCCGGTGCCCACGGCGGTGCCGCCGATGGCCAAATCGTACAGGCCATTGAGGGCCATTTTGATGCGCTCCTCGTCGCGATCGAGGAGACTGACCCAGCCAGAGAATTCCTGGCCCACGGTGAGCGGAGTGGCGTCCTGAAGATGGGTGCGGCCGATTTTTACGATGCCAGCGAACTCTTTGGCCTTGGCGTCGAGGGCGTGGCGCAAATGCCTGACGGCGGGGATGAGTTTGCGCGCGGTTTCCGTGGCGGCGGCGATGTGCATGGCGGTGGGAAAAGTGTCGTTGGAAGACTGCGACATGTTGACGTCATCATTGGGATGAATGGGCTTCTTGCTGCCCATCACGCCGCCGGAGATCTCGATGGCGCGGTTGGAGATGACCTCGTTGAGGTTCATGTTGGTTTGCGTGCCGCTGCCGGTTTGCCAGATGCGCAGCGGGAAGTGGTCGTGGAGTTTGCCGGCAATGACTTCGTCAGCGGCCTGGACGATGAGCCTGGATTTTTCGGCGGAGAGCTTGCCGAGGTCCTGGTTCACCAGGGCGGCGGCTTTTTTCAGGATGCCGAAGGCACTGATTAATTCGGGAGGCATGGTGTCTTTGCCGATGGCGAAGTGAATCAGGGAGCGGGCGGTTTGTGCACCGTAGTAACGGTCGGCGGGGACTTCGATTTTGCCCATGCTGTCGGATTCTGTGCGAGTGGTGCCGGTGGTATTGGGCGTAGCGGTGTGGACGGCATCGGCCATGAGATGGCTCCTGTGGCTGGCGGAAAGCGCTATTTTGAGTTTAGCAGAAGGATTGCGGGGCGAGTGAGGATGGTGGGACACCCAGACACGTTGTGGTAGAGGTCGAGGTGGATCGACCGTTTGGTCGTGAGAATAAAGATGCGGCACTCGGCACGTCGCGCGGGTCTGCGCTGATTTTATTTGGGGATGGGTAGGGATTTGCTGAGGAGCCAGGGGAAGAGTTTGGGTTCGTCGTAGGCTTTGTCCCAGGAGACGTGCTTGACGCCGGGGTATTCGGTGTAGTGGATTTCGGTGCCGATTTGCGTCATGGCGGCGCGCATGTGCTGGGATTCGGTGACGGGGACGATGTTGTCGTCGGTGCCGTGAAAAATCCAGACAGGTACTTTGCCGATTTTTGTGGCGGCGTCGGAATAGGCAGTGAGCCCGCCGGGGGGGTCCCATTTTGCGAGCTCAGGGTGCGCTTTGAGCGTGGCCGCGGGGGGATGAATGCCGCCGCAAATGACGACCATGGCGGCGAAGTGGCCAGGATATTTTTCGGCGAGGTGCCAGGAGCCGTAGCCTCCCATGGAGATGCCGGTGAGGTAAGTGCGCGCAGGGTCGCCGTGAAATTCTTTGGTGGCCGCCTGGAGCGTGGCGATGGCAAGGTCGTCCATGGGAGGCTCGACCCAGTACATATTTTTGCGGCACTGCGGCATCACGACGATGGCGGGTACGCGGCTGCGATCGGAGCGGATGGCGGTGCCGATGCCCACGTCGGTCTCCTGCAAGCCGTCGTCGGCGCGCTCACCGGCGCCGTGAAGGAAAAGAATGATGGGCCATCTTTGATGAGGGGTCCAATTGTCGGGAACGAAGACCTGATATTTGTAAGTGGTGCCTTGCAGGGTGATAGTGCGATCGAGGAAGCCGGTGTCGTGGCTTCGAGCGGTAACGGGAACCGCAAAGGCGAGGGAGAGGAAGAGAAAGAAGAGAAGAGTGGACAGGTTGCGGGACCGGGAAGGCACGAATTCCTCCAAACCCTAAAACTCTAACATGAGTGAGAGTGAGATTTGGAGGCGGCATGATGGCTGATCGAGGCGGGTGGTGAAGTAAGGGAAGAAAATTGCGCTATTTGAGCAGGAAGAAGTACTGAGCGGGCGGGTAGCGGTGGGTGCCAACCGTTAAAATTGTTAAATAGGTATCGGCGGCAAAAAACATCTCGGGATAAAAAGAAACGAAGGGCGGGCGGGGAGTATCTAACGGTTAAGAATGGGACGCCGACCAGAACTCGACGCAGCGCGCGGATTGATGCTGGTTTGGATTACGCTGACGCATTTGCCGACCGGGGCCAGTACGTACGTCAATCAGCCATTTGGATTTGTATCGGCGGCAGAAGGATTCATATTTTTGTCGGCGCTATTCACCGGCCGGATTTACTGGCGCGTCGCGGAGCACGACGGCTACCGGGCGATGACGAAAAAATTGTGGCTGCGCACGGTGCGGTTGTATGGCTACCACGCGCTGCTGCTGGCTTTCGTGTTTCTGGTGGCGGTGCCCATTGCAGCGC
>Ga0182024_10004880_pt1 | contig 30468 bp, 34 predicted proteins | sample P32metaG_FD_120480 | JGI IMG/M metagenome (GOLD analysis project Ga0182024, IMG submission 120480) | Permafrost microbial communities from Stordalen Mire, Sweden - P3-2 metaG (Illumina Assembly) | ecosystem: Environmental > Terrestrial > Soil > Wetlands > Permafrost | place: Sweden: Stordalen... | reverse complement strand
TTTGTTGCCCAAATTGAAGGAGGAGCGGCGGGATACCCGCAACTTGCGCTTCTGGTCGGCTGCGTCCTCCACCGGGCAGGAAGCTTACAGCCTGGCCATGCTGCTGCTGGAGAACGGATTCCAGGACTGGAACATTCAAATGCTCGGCACCGATTTCTCCGAGAAGGTAGTGGAACGTGCCCGGTCTGGAGTTTATCAACAGATCGAGGTGAATCGTGGACTACCGGCGGCGTTATTAGTGAAGTATTTTCGCCGGTCTGGCCTGGACTGGCACTTAAGTGACGCCGCGCTCCGAATGGTTCGTTTTGAGACGATTGATTTGCGCAAAAGCATGCGCATCCTCGGGCCTTTCGATTTGGTGTTCTGCCGTAACGTGATGATCTATTTCGACAACGAAACGAAGCGAAACATCATTAAGGAAATCCACAGCACGTTATTTCGAGGCGGGTGGCTGCTGTTAGGGGGCGCCGAAACGGCCATCAGCCTTGAGGAGCGGTTTGACCGACTGACAGTGGGTAACGTGACTGTCTATGTCGCCCGATGAAAGGAGTGCAGTGCTAACTCAAGTGAATGCAGAGATGGTGGCGCAAGTTGTGGAGTCAGTATTCATCACTATGCTGAACCTTGAGGTGTTCCCCAGCGAGATAACGTGGTCTCCCTCCCATGATCAGTTGACATCCGCTGTTCACTTGTCAGGCGATTGGAACGGAGCGGTGTTGTTCGAGTGCAACCGATGGCAGGCCTGCCGATTCGCCGGCCGGTTTCTTTCCATGGATCCGCCCGACGCGGTGAACGACGACGTTCGCGACGTACTGGGCGAATTGGCCAACATGATCGGCGGAAATATGAAGTGTGCCGTGGCGGCGGGTCTGAGCCTGTCGATGCCCTCGGTGACGGATGGCAGCGACTACGGGGTGCGGGTCTGCGGGTCCGAAATCCAGGATAGGCTTGGGTTTGAGTGTGCCGAGGGGCCGTTCTGGGTCACGCTCCTGGCGGTGGCGCCGGGAAAATCCATGGGGAGCAAACTGCGTATTTGAACGCTGCGTTCGCGGATACACTTTTCGGTCTGGTATTCACCGGCCTCACCGAATTTAAGCCTTTCCCCTGACAGATTCTCTGCAATGTGCCGATAGAAACCTAGACAACACTTTATTCCAGATGGATAAGGCGGCGGCATGGATATTCTTCTAGTGGACGACAGCAAGACGATGCGCGGGATCGTCCAGCGCGCAATACGGCAGGCTGGGTTTCGCGGGCTTACGGTGGAAGAAGCGGAAAATGGCGTCCAGGCTCTGGAAAAGCTCCGCACAGACCAACCAAAGCTTATCCTTTCCGACTGGAACATGCCGGAGATGTCCGGAATCGACTTCCTGGTACAGGTAAGGGCATCGGCGAACAAAGTACCTTTTGGTTTCATCACTTCAGAGGCATCTGCGGCGATCAAGGAACTTGCCATGAATTCTGGAGCAAGCTTCCTGATCTCCAAGCCGTTTAGCCCGGAGACGATGCAAGAAGCCTTGTCTCCCATTCTGGGCAAGAGCTAACTATGTCAGAGCCGACGCCCTACGCGCTATCACAACTCTTTACCAACTTGATTGGTCGCAAAGTGACCTTCGCCCAGACAACCGTCGCGGCGGAAACGAAGGTTAAGCAGGTGTACGGCATTTACACGCTTTTTCCGTATGAGACCGCGATCGTCGTCAAATCCGACCTACCGCTGCTTGGCTCGCTCGCGGGTGTACTCGTAGGCTTGCCGGATGCCGCGGTAAAGGAGCATCTTAAGGTAAACCCAATTGAAGAACTCCTACGCGATGCGATTCATGAGGTTCTGAACATTGCCTCGGCGGTAATTACCACCGAAGGCCGGGCGGTCTTCACCAAGCTGGTGGCAGATCCAGTGTTCATCGATGGCGCTGCCGGAAAGGTCTTCAAGAAGCCAGACCACAGAAGCTATTTCAATGTCTTAGTGGATGGTTACCAAGGTGGTAAGTTGACTATATTTTCCCAGTTGGCGCCAGTTTAGATCGCGTTTGAGGGCTATCTTCTCTTGTTTTCATGCGAGCGACTGGTTAGATTTTCATGGCTGTGCCCACAACAAATACACGCAGGTTCATCGGCAGACAGGCTATCTTCGACGAGAAGATGCGCCTCTATGGATACGAATTGCTGTTTCGCTCTGGAACAGACAACGCCTTCAGCGGGAATATTGAAGACGCCACAAATCAGACCATCGACAGCTGCCTATCGATGATTGCGTGCTCGTCCTCCAAGAACCTTTTCATCAACTGTACGCGTAATTCGCTGGTCAGCATGAGTGTAAATTTGCTGCCAAGCCGGACGGTAGTCCTCGAGATTCTGGAAACCGTCGCCCCTGATGTGGAGCTTGTACAAGCATGCAAAAAGCTCAAACAATCTGGCTTTCGCGTGGCCCTGGATGACTTCTCTCCATACGAAAATAGAGGAGAGCTGATCGAGATCGCAGATTACGTTAAAGTGGACTTTCGTGCTTCTGATCCCGCCGAGAGGCAGGAGATATACAAGGTTTTTCGCAATAAGAAGACTATCTTTTTGGCAGAGAAAGTCGAAACATTGGTTGAGGTGCTAGCCGCACAAGCGGAAGGTAACACGCTCTTTCAAGGGTATTTCCATGCTCGACCGGAGATCATTGCCGAAGCGCAAATATCTGCCGTTAAGGCCGTCTATCTCCAACTATTCGCCGCCCTGGCTGAAGCCTCCATGGATACGAGGAAGATAGAACGGCTTTTACTGATGGAGCCGTCCCTCTGCTACCGACTGCTCCGGGTTGCGAATTCCGCCGCTTACGGACTTCGACATCGGATATCAACAATTCAGGCGGCTTTGAACACAGTTGGTGAAGACGCCTTTCGGAAGCTCGTCACTGTAGCTCTCGCTGGTAACCTATATCACTCGGCTGTGGACAGGGACGCGGAACAGGCCGTCGAGCGAGCCTGTTTTTGCGAGTCTCTGGCATCGATATTAGGTGAGAACGCGGCAGAACTATATATGCTCGGCATGCTCTCCATGATGGATCGGATGCTGAACATCCCCATGAGTCAGCTGGTCGGCCTTATCTCTATCGACTCTCGAATCCAGGAAGCGTTGCTCGGGTCAACGAAAGGGATGGGCAGGGCACTAGAGCTCTGCAGGTATGAAGAGCATGGAGGAGACTCCCAGGGGCTGCCTCAGCCTAATGAATCGGTAGCTGACAGCTCCTCATACTATTTTCGGGCCTTGATCGCCGCAGGAAATACTCTGCAAGGGCTCCGGGTCTAACGCGGATCCATCGGGGCTTTGACAGCGGCGGGACTGGCAGTAGAGACAACCACAATATCTACCCGGCGATTCGCTCTGCGGCCTTCTGGAGTTTTGTTGCTGGCCGATGGATGATACTGTGCGTAGCCTGCAATCGACATCCGCTGGGGATCGACGCCGGACTCGTTGAGCAGCATCATAGCGACGGCCGTGGCACGTGCAGTCGACAGTTCCCAATTGGAAGCGAAAGCCGCATTGTGGATGGGCACATCGTCTGTATGCCCTTCGACCCGCATGTCGAGGCCGTATTGCATCAGCACTTCTGCGATCCGCTTGATCTTATCTTCTGCGCCAGGCATGAGATGGGCTTCCCCGCTGTCGAAGAATCCAAGTTCATGAAGGCTGATCACGAAGCCCTCGGGGGTCATGCGCAAGACAACCTCCTGACGCTCGATCTCTTTGCCCAGTGCTTTGTGGAGTTTCCTCTGCAGCTCGACCATGTCAATGCCCGCATTCGCGGGTACTGTGCTGCGCCTCGCCTCGCCGGTGCTGGTTGGACCCATGACGCGCGAATTATCAGCCGCGCTATCGCTGCTGGAAAAGGCTCCCATTTCCTCAAATCCATTCCGGACAGCCTTAGATACACTCTGAATCGCCTTCTTGTCGTGATGAGACGAGGCAAACAGGACCACAAAAAGAGCGAACAGGAGGGTCATGAAATCTGCATAGGACACGAGCCAGCGCTCGTGGTTTGCATGGTCCTCGCGTCTTCTTCGGCTTCTCATTTGGCCACCAGTTGCGCGACTCTCTCTGCCGCAGCAGGCTCGCCCAGGTAGGTGGCAAACTTGGCTTCGAACACTCTTGGGTGGACTTTCTCCACAATGGCAGTCACGCCATCGAGCATCAGCTCGCGCAGCACTTGCTTCCTGCGCATCATGATCTTGATCCTGCCCGCGCAAGGAAGGAAGAGGATGTTCGCCGATCCCACTCCATAGATAGTCGCCACAAAGGCAACGGCGATTCCCTTACCAACCTCATTGATATTTTCTAACCGCTGCATCACCTGGATGAGGCCGATGACGGCGCCAATAATGCCGATGGTTGGGGCAAAGCCTCCGGCAGCTTCGAAGACTTTTGGCAGCAAATCCTCCCGGTCAGCCTCAGCGTCCATCTCGAACTCCATTCTCTGCCGCAACTCAGCGGAATGAGTGCCGTCTACGGCAAGTGTCATGGCCTTTCTCAAGAACGGATCCTGGATCAACTCGAGTTCCGGATCAAGGGACATCACACCATTCCGGCGAGCTCTCACGGAGTAGCGGGTCAAGTCTTCGACCAGCTGCGCTGCAGGATCTTTTCGACCAATAAAGACCTCCTTCAACTGGCCAACCGCTTGCTTAACAACCGAGAATGGAAATTGCACTAGCACTGCGCCAAGCGTGCCGCCAAAAACAATCAGGGCTGCAGTGGGCTGCAACAACTGTCCAACTTTACCGCCGTCCAGGAATAAACCTACGCTGATTCCCGCAACCGCAAGACCAATCCCGCCCAGTGTGCCCTTATCCACGTCGAGTCCCCTTCACGAATTGCCCGGTTATGCAGGTGCGATTGCTGCCGGAGGCAAAAACCCTTACGAGCATCGAAGACTGAGTACAAGCCGTAACGGGATTGACGTCATTTAGGGGAAACGGGCAAACCTTGCGGGCGATCATTGATACTCTCCTCTTGCGCTAGCAGGGAGCCCCTTGATTCAATTTCGAGCTCGGAGCCAACATCGACAACATTCTTATAGCCTTACTATCGGGCAAGAGAGGGTCTTCTATCACCTAAAGAGATGACCCACACGGGTCATTGATAAATTGCGATGGTAGTAGCTACGAAGATAAGTTGAGGCACTTTCAACTTGAGGTGAGCTGATTAGATCGAGAGGATAGCGCTGGGACATTGATGCACTACAGCTGGGCGGTACTATAGGTCGTAGCCGCATCTCACAACCGCCAGGCAAGCCCAACCTGTGCCAGCTTCTCGTCGATTTGCAGGGAGGTAAAAGGTTTCATCAAGTAGTCATCGGCTCCAGCGATGAGCGCTCCGTGCAGCTCCCGCATGCATGGCTCAGCCGCCACCAGCATAAGAACCCTGGTGTTTTGAGCAGACTCATGCCGCAAACGAGTGACGAACTCCAAGCCGTCTATCTGGTGTGGAATCCAATCTATCAGCACAAGATCTGCTGTGCCCATGCGGCGTAGAACGTCCATGGCCTGTCGACAATTATCTGCTTCGGCTACTTCAAAGCCTCGCATGGAAAGTATTCGACCCAGGACGGACCGCATGGTGTTCGAACTGTCTACCACCAGTGCCTTCATCACTTCCTCGCTTGGACGCCTGAGCACGACGGAGCCGATTTCGAACGGCACCTCAAGGGACATTTGCAGTGTATGTATTTCGATGAGGCGCGACAATCCGAAGACCATGCGGATGGGAGTAGCGCGGAACATGCCGGCTTCCTACGTTTCACTTGACCCGGTGATTCCCAAATCAGCCGGATTGCGAAAATGGAATTCTTTCGAGCACGGTGTCAGATCTGGGTGCGGACGGTGCAGTTGTTTGCTCGGTAGGGGTTGCGGTCAACGTTGCTGGTTCCCCCTGCGGCCCGATGTCAAGCTTTTGCCAGGCGCTTCTCACATGCAGGATCATATCGATCTGGGTCTCAAGCAGACTCGCTGACTTGCTTACCGCCGCTTCCATCATTTTTGCTCGCAGATATGCATAAAACCTGGCTAACATTTGCGCTGACTCTCCACCCTGGCTCATATCGATCCAGCTTTCCAGCTGGCCCAGTACGAGGGCGGCGTGATTCAACTCTCTACATCGCTTCTCGATGTCATCCTTGCGAATGGCGGCGGCTGCCCGGCGGAGATTGCCCGCCAATGTGTCAAACAGCACGATGATCAGGCCTATGGAGCTCGCACCCTCAATGGCCGACTTGCGATAAGAAAGCCCTGTTTGACTTAGCACCATGGTCAACCGTTCGTCGTACTCGGAGTAACACCCAGCTCCGCCTGGATTTGTGCCATTTCAGTCGGTAGCTGCTGCAGCGCGATCTCAGCCGAGCTGTACATGGCGGTAAGGTTGGTTTGCTGGCTGGCGATGTAATTTGTCTCAAAGTCGCTGATTTGGGTCGTGAGGTCGGCATTCGTAGCACTGATGCCGCTGAGATCTACCGTGAAGGCGCCGTCCGCGGGTTCAGTAAAACTAGTTAATGCGTTGTTTACCGAATTCGCAAAACCGTTTAACGCTGAGCCCTCGAAGAAATTCTGAACATCGTTGGGGTTATTGGCGAGCGCGCTGTTCAGAGTGGCCGTATCGACGCTGAGGGTACCGTCCGTCCCCATGGTGATGCCCAGATCATTCAGGGTGGAAACGGTGGTGGTGGTTCCGGTGGCCGGTGTGGCCGTATAGTTGAGCGCTCCCTCAAGCGTACTCTGCAAGTTGACGATGGTGGGGTCTGAGGCGAGCACGCCTTCACTGGTTGAACCGCTGGCGATGGTGAACTGCGCGTTCACAAGCCCGATGGCGGTATTGTAGTCAGAGACAAACTGGTTAATGGCGGTTGAAACCTGCGCAGCGTTAGAGGTTACCGCCAAACTGACCGGAACTCCCGGATCCGCAGCCGCGAGTGACAGATTAACTCCACTGATCGCTCCGGTGACCGTGTTGCTTGCACTGCTGACGGGAACTCCATCTACGGTCAGGGAGGCGTTGGCTCCAGTGGCGGACTGGGTGAAGCCAAAGCTCGGCTCACTTATAGTGAACGGCGTGGTGCCGTCGGTGCTGGCGACGGACAGGCTCGTACCGTTGGCATCGCTGCCGGCGGTCGCGGTGACGCCAAGGTTCATCGCGTTAATATCGGAAGCCAGTGTGGCGTAGGTTTCACCGGTCGTGGTCGAGATGGTGGTAGTGGTGCCGCCGCTGGTCAGGGTAAAGCTGTTGGCACCAAGCGTGTCGCCGGTAGGGATGTCTGCAGAGGTCCACGAGGTTCCGGTGTAGTTAGCCGAGGTTATCGAGAAATTGCCTGCGGAGCCGGAGGTGTTAGAGATAATTGCGAGCCGGGAGCCGGAGGCGTCACTGACCACGGAGGCGGTAACCCCAAGACTATCTCCGTTGATGGTGGTGGCGAGATCGTTGAGATTGTCGGCCGCCTGGCCGCTACCGGTGGGAATGGTCACCGAGGTACCCGTGGTCGTGGTGAGGGTGAAGGACGACGCCGGCAGAGTCGCAGTCGGACTGGCTGCAGCGTCGGAATACCACGCTCCCGTACTGGCCAGACTATTGACGACAATCGTATGGGTACCGGCGACTGTTCCAGAAGCTGCGGTGGCGGAGACAATGTTTGCGTTGGAGGAAGTGACCGACCTATCCGCCAAAGGACCACTAAGGGAATTCAGCGTTTGCATATCGTTCTGAACCGCCTGGGTTGCGGTCTGGATGGCGGTCAGAGCGGTAGTTTGGCTGCTGAGGGTGGCTTGGTCGGCCTGCCAACCTCGCTCTGGTGCGCGGTCCGCGTAAATAGCAGCCGCGACTGCGGAGGTGACATCAATGCCGGGCGTGTTCGCACCCACGGTTGCAGCCAGGATAGAGCTGATATTGATTGCTGAAGTGTTCTCAGTCACCGCCGACGGGCTTATCGCGGACGTGCTCATAGATTCTACCTACCTTCTAGAATGGTGCCATCCACGACGACGCCGGCTCCTGGATTCAGGCGATCACAGGGAGGTTCTAGCCTGGTTGAAAAAGATCGACTTATTGCGATGAAGCAGAGGTGGAACCTCGCGGGCGCCACCTCTCATGTTGCGTTGACGTTCGAGCTACGTTACTGGACGAGTTTCAATACTGCCTGTTGGGCCTGGTTTGCCTGCTGGAGAGCAGCCATACCGGTGGACTGCAGGACGTTGTACTGGGTCATATTGGCGACGGTCTTTCCGATGTCTGCGTTCTGAATGCTGTTGGTCGCACTTTGCAGGTTCGTGACCTGATCGGCCATAACGTCGCTTGCCGCGTTGAGGCGGTTGACAGAAGCGCCGATGACTCCGCGTTGAGCGGAGATCGCTGTGATCGCTGCATTGACCGCCGTCAACGCAGTCTGCGAGGCACTTGCGCTGGTCAAGACATTCGAATTGAGCCCTAGTTGGGTTGCAGAAAGAGTGTTGATGGTAGTGGAGATCTGGGTGAGGGCAGCAGTGTTGGCGGTGCTGCTGTCGCTGATGAACACAGTGTTGGTGCTGGAGGCGCCTGCAGTCGCATTAAAAGCTCCGAGACTGGCGTCATTCGAGGTGACGTTAATCCCGGTCGCGGCCGTGTTGGTGATCGAGGCTTCGCCGGCACCATTGATGGTGAGAGCAGTGCCCGCGGAAAGTGTCCCCGCCGAGACAGCATTGGTTATGGCGGTTTGCAGGGTGGCAATCGTATTGCCGGCTGCAGCCGTGAAAACAAACGTACCACCGGTGGCTGAATCATCAATGGTGGTTTTTGATCCGGCGTTCAGCGTGGTGGTGGCGCTCAGAGGACTACCTGTACTGCCTTGAGTGGAGGTGAACACCGCTGGTGCATTGGAGGCAAAGACGTTCTGCCCGTTGAAGTTGGTGGTCGAGCCAATCTGGTTGACTTCGGACAGGATCGACTGAAATTCAGTATTGAGAGCGGTAGACTGGCTAGCGGTGATGCCGCTGTTACCGCCTTCTGTGGCAAGTGTGACAGCGCGGTTAAGTAGCGTGGTTACCTGCGACAGCGCACCGTCAGCGGTCTGCAGCAAACCAACACCGTTGCTGGCATTCTGCTGCGACTGGGTGAGGGCCGCGATATTCGCATTCATTCCACTGGCAATCGACATACCGGCAGAGTCGTCCGAACCGGAATTGATCTTCAGGCCGGTCGACAGCTGTGTCAGAGTCTTTTGCAGGTTCATCTGCGTGTTGGACAGTGCATTCTCCGCCGTCAGGTCGGAAACGTTATTCAGAATGGACAGTGTCATCGGTTGATACTCCTTTTGGTTTGCCAATTAGCGCCTGTACTCGGCATGGATGCTGGGCCTGGTTAAGGCGCAGGTCGTCGAGGGGGAGGTCGTTTTGGACAAAGACTCTATCGGCCATGCTGCAAAATCATTTCAATGCCAACGGGCATATTCACGTAATTATTTTAGGAGAACTCAATGCAGTGAATCGCAAGGGTGGCTATTCTACGACTGGGGAGTAAGGGTGGATGGAATTGATACACCCGCGGTGACATAACACGTCAGGACAAGTTGAATGGTTGCCCTGAGCACCCATACAGTGGTTCAGCGCCACTCGCGACTATCCGGGTACGAGGTAATTTAGCAGGGTTTGCGGCAGAACTTTGGCAGCCGCGGCCAGGACCGCGGCGTTATCGAGCTCCGCCTGGGAGAGACTGGTGGCTGCAGTCGCCAGGTTGACTCCGACCAACGCAGTCTGATGTGTCGTCAGGGTCAGAGTTTCCTGGTTCAGGAAGCTGTCCTGATCGCTCAGTTGGCTGATGGTGTTATCCAGAGGAACGCGTTGCTGGGAGACATAATTTAATGCGGCGGAGACAGCAGCGCCCCCGGCAGCTACGACGGAGCTGTTGCCACTCTGAAGAGCGGTGATGAGGCCCTTGAGGGAGCCAATCACGTTTGCACCCAGAGTGAAGAGCTGATCCCCAGGCACATTGGTCGCGACGGTTGTGGAATCGCCTACCTGCACGCTATTGACGGTACTGTTCCCGACGTAGGCGTAAGTATTTGGAACTTCGGTACCGAAACCGGCTCTCATAGAGCCAAGAACAGGGTCGTTTGAGCTGGCTACGATGCCTGACTTGGACGAGATCGCGAGTTCGCCCTTGGTGTTTATGGTTGCAGTCGTTCCAGTGGATAGCGTGCCCGCCGCGGTGGCGGCGGAAATCGCATTCTCGAGATCGGTGATGGTATCGCCCGCGGCCGCAGTGAAGTTGAATGCCTGGCCGGTCGACGCGTCGTTGATGGTGGTAACGGAGCCGGCTGTGAGCGGCGACGTAGTGCTCAACGGAGCGGCAGCCGATCCGTTTTGCGAATTGTAGGTGGTGGAGGCGGCGACGAAGGGTGGGGTGCTGCTCGCCGAGCCAGCGAAAAGGTAGACGCCCTGATAAGAGGTGTTGGCCTGCGAAATCACGTTGCTCAGAATGCCCTGCGCCTGGGCGGCGAGAGCCTGATCATTGGCGAGGGAGGCGGTGCTGGTGGAGCCCGCGCCGGCCAGAGTTATCGCCGTGTTGAGAGAGGTCACGACCGCATTGATGGCAGAGTCAGCCGTTTGCATCTGGGATTGGATGGCGCTGACATTGCTCGTGTATTGGTCGACATTTGCCGAGCTGGCAAGCGAGATCACCATACTGGCCGAGGCTCCAGGGTCATCGGAGGGCTTGTTGACCCGTAGGCCGGTGGAAACCTGCTGCAGCGCAGCCGAAAGAGCCTGCTGACTCTGCTGCACTGCGTACTCCATATCGGGAACCATGTTCGCAACGCGCATTTTTGATCCTTCCTGCGTGGCATTTGCCGCGCCCTCACGTTTAGGTAGGGTTTCCCGTTTCGTGAGTCCGGTTAGGTTTCATCGGTTCTAATCCGCCGCAGCCGTGCCCATCGCCATCGTCACCTCAAACATCGCTTGGACGGTCGAAACTACGCGAGCAGCAGCCTGATAGGCAGTCTGAAAAGTGATCAGATTGGTGGCTTCCTGGTCGATAGACACGCCCGAAACCGAGCTGAGCTGGTCGTTGAGCTGCAGCAAACTAGCTGTGGTTGCGGTCGATTCCGCGTTGGCGTTGGAAGTAAGACTGCCGACCTGGTAGACCAGGTTGGCATACCCCTCGGCAGGAGTATTTCCGGAAGGGAGCAGATTGGTCTGCACTGCGCTGAGATTGGCCACGTTGCCGTTGCTGCCGGCAGTACCGTCCGAACTGGCGGCAATCTTAGTGGGGTCAGTGATGGCCATGCTGATGGCGCCAGCGGACCCGGCCACGGTGGCGGGAACGGTAAAGAAGTTACCTCCCGCAGCACCGTTTTGATCGAAACCTTTTGCCTGGGCTGCATTGAATGCGTTGCCAAACTGACTGGCCAAGGTGTCCAGTTGGCTAAGAAGGCCTGGGATCGTGTGATCGCGCATCTGAATCGTACCGCCCAGATCACCGCTAGAGAGCGCTCCGGTTATGTCGGTGCCGTTCTGATCGAGAACGTGCTGCATGCCGTCACTGCCGGTCGCAGTTTGCAACGCATAGCTTTGCGAACCCACCACTAACGGAGTTCCATTGCCGGTGGTGAGCGTCTCACCATTCGCGGTCTGGATGGTGGAGACGTTGGTCAAGGCAGATAGCTGTAGCGCCAGCTGGTTCTGTTGGTCCTGAAGCGATCCGCCGTTTTGTCCGCTCGCGGTCAGCTCGGCAATCTGCGGATTCAGAGCGGCAATCTGCTGTGTGAGCTGGTTGATCTGGCTCACATCCTGGTCGACCGGGCTATTGAGCGCAGCTTGCTGCGTGGTTAGAACGCTGGAAGCGCTGTTGAAGGCGGCGACCAGATCGCTTCCGGCGGTAAGCACTCCCTGGCGTTCAGCGGAGCTGGTTGGATTGGTTGAGAGACTGGAAAGACTCGTGAACAGAGCCGACATCTCGGTTCCGATGTCCTCTGTCGAAGTGGTGAAGGTCGGCTGTATCTGCTGCAAGGTGTTTAGTTGGGCGTTTGCACTACTCTGGGACTGGGTTTCCTGCTGGATCTGATTGGACACCAGCTCATCGCGCACACTCTGATAGCCCTCGAGTACAACGCCGTTGCCCACGCTAAAGCTGCCGTCATTCGCGGGCGCCGCCTCCTGGAAAATAGGCACTTGCCGAGAGTAGCCTGGCGTGTTGGCATTGGCGATATTGTCGTTTGTTACCTGCAGAGCGCCCGTGTCAGCGAGCAGGGATTGTACGGCGGTCGAGAGTACACTGCTTATCGATGACATAGATTTACATCTCGCAAGACCAAGTCTGACGCTTCGACCTGGACCCGCCAGCCTCCTGAGCTTGTCCGGTATGACTCCTGCACAGCGAGACGAGAAGAGCAATCGATCGGCCGGAGTGCTTGAGGAGCGCGGCATACTGCAAATTGAGGTCGCGGATCGCTGTACTGGTGAGGCGAATTTTCCGTTCGACTGAACTGTCGCTTAAAGCCAGCAACGGCTGCCCGGACGACCTGACTCTTTCGCTGATGGTATTCGCAATGTTTGCCAGTACGGCACAGAGCATTTCCTGTTTGGCAACACTTTCCTGAAAACTGGTTATCGCATTCCTGGCAATAGCATCCATAGCCACGGAGATCTCGAAGGCCAATGCATGCAACTGTTGCAGGTAGCCGGCGGCGAGCTGATCGGTGTTCTGGACTGCTTTGTCATTCATTCGCAAGCCCTTCCGAGGAAGAATGTGTCTCCTGCTATTCACTCTCCACTGCTGTTGCTGATGGCGGTAGCAATCTTCGCCGGGTCCAGCTGGTACTGTCCGCTGTTGACCGATTGGCGGAGGGCGTCCACCGTGCCCTGGCGGATCTCAGGAGAATTTAAAGCCTGGCTGGTCAACGCCTGAACGGAGTTGCTGTCGGAATGGAACGAAGTCCAGTCTTGCGCCGCACCCTGAGTACTGGTCTGCTCACTGCTTGCAACCCGTGCTGCAACGCTGTCAACCGGCAATTGTGCTTCTACCGGACTGATGCCATCAATCTTCATCGCAACTTCTCCTGTCTCAACAGGTACACCTATCGGCGTCTCCAGATAAAGTTTTCAATCCGGTCGCCGAAGCTTTGAAAACAGTTAAGTTGCGATGCTTTAGCTTGCTATTCCCTGTGGGCTGGTAGCGTCTGGGCAGGGACTGCTGCTCCCTGCAGATCTGCCGCTTTATGAAGTTGCTTTGCTATCATCTTGGCGATGCCGATGCCACCTGCCGCGGTCATCGAATTTCCCAGCGATTGCATAGCAATGCCCTGAAACTGGTCCTTACCGGGGTCTGCGTCTTCATCATCATCTCCACCGGGCAGGCTGCCAAAGCTTTGCTCAGCCTGCTGCAGCCAGCTACCCAGGAGGATGGATTCGAAATCTTTCGCCGACTTCTCGATTTTGCTATTCTCCGTCGCCGCCGGACCCGGGTGGCGGAGGAGCTTGTCAGTCTGCGTGGTGAGGGGCGAGATGATGGGCACGCTGCCGAACGTCGAAATATCGGACACTAAATCACCTCCAGTTCGGCCTGCAGCCCACCGGCCGCCTTGATGGCCTGGAGGATGGCTATGATGTCATGGGAGGTGGCGCCGATGGCATGCAGCCCTTTGATCAATTCATCCACGTTCGCCCCCTCTTGCAGCTGGATCGATTGGGCCGGCGCATCGTTCACCGAAAGTCTTGTCTCTGTCACCGTCTTTGTCTCACCACCAGAGAGCGGCGGTGGCTGGGAAACGATGGTCGCGGTCTGCACGTCGATGGTTAAGCTGCCGTGGATCACGGAAACCGGCGAGAGCCTCACGTCGCCTCCCATTACGATGGTGCCGGTGCGTTCGTTGACGACGACCTTGGCCGGGGAGTGGAAATTGATAGAGAGGTTTTGCACCCGTGAAATGAGGATGGGCACGGACGCAGCGCCACTATCGGCAACATTGACGTCGACACGGTTGCTGTCGAGTGCGGTGGCGATCGGCTTGCCGAACTCGTTGTTAATCACGTCTGCGACGTCGCGTGCCGCGGTGAAGTCGGAGTTGAGCAACAGCAGCGAAACTATCCGAAAGCGACTCAGGTCGACGGCCGCTTCCCGTTCGACAATGCCCCCTTCGGCAATTCTGCCAACCGTGGGATGATTAACGGACCTTATATTGCCGGCTTGCCCCTCAGTGTAGCCTCCTATGACTAATGGTCCCTGAGCCTCAGCGTAAACCTGTCCGTTGGCCGCACGGAGGGCGGTGAGCAGGAGGACCCCGCCAACGATGCTTTTGGCATCGCCCACGGAGGACACAGTGACGTCGAGCTTCATTCCCGGCCGTGCGAACGGCGGCAGGTTCGCAGTGACAAAGACGGCGGCCACATTTTTTACTACCACGACGCCAGGCGCGATCTGCACTCCCATGCGGATCAGAGCATTTGCCAGAGTCTGCACAGTGAAGAACGTCTGCTGCGTATCGCCCGTGCGAGCCAGACCAGCAACCAGGCCGTATCCGACCAGTTGATTGTCGCGCACGCCCTCTATCTGGGTTACATCGCGTAGTAGTACCTTGTGCACGGTTTCGGAGCCGAAGAGCGCAAGCGGAGAGAGCATCCACAGGCCGGCGAGCCAAGAGAGCCAGTACCGATATCCCCGCTTAGGCCGCGTACCCATCAGAAATTCAAAAGCCATAGGACCGCCCTCGTGATGGGGTTCGGCGGACGCACGCCGTCTGCGATGATTCCCTTACCCTTCATTTCGATCTCGAGATTACTAAGAGACGACGAGGGCACGGTGTTTTGTGGGCCAAGATCGCCCGGCCGGACCATGCCACGCACGATTATGTTTTCGTGTTGATTATTCATAAAAATCTGCCGCTCTGCCTGGACTACCAAGTTGCCATTTGGAAAAACGGCGATTACCTGACCAGTAAGGCTGGTGGCGAAGGTGGTGTTGGAGGCGGTTGATCCCTGTCCCTTCAGCACCGATGACGATTGCCCCGACAGCAGAGGGTTGACCGCCGAAGGAGTCCTGCCCAAGAGGCCGGTGATGCTGGAGCTGGAGGTCAAGCTCCGCTCACTGTCGACCGTGCCAGACTGCGCCGCAGTGGTTTGGACCGAAGCAAGAATTGTGACGGTGTCGTTCAGGTTACGCGCCTTATAGTCAGAGGAGAAGTCACCCAGCGGGTTTTGAGAAGACCATAGGCTCCCGACAGTGCCCTGGTCAGCCGCGGGACCATACTGCTGCTGCAGGCGCGCGATGTACTCCTCACGCAGCTGCTCTGGAGTTTTCGGATGCGGCTTGACTTTGCTCCAAGGAGAGGCGAAGAGCGAAGGAACTGCAAGTAGCACGAGGACGGCGGTTCGCCTGAGGAGTCTCGATACCGGCTGCATATTAGAAGCTCCCTCTCAGCAGACGCGCGTTGACCACTTCCCCGACATAGGTCTGCTTATGGTCGGGACTGGCAACGTGGATGCGGTGGCCCACCATGCCGTTCTCAAGACTTATAACGGCGATCTGGATTTGGGATCGTTGATCATCCATCATCAGAGTGGCATGGGTGCCAGCCCTCATGGTGATCTCACTGTTCGCGTTCCCCCCCGTATTTTTGAAGATGGGGGGAGCGTTGGACACAATGTTCGCGGGCCCGGCTGTCGAGAGGGGCGAACCGACAATGGCGTAGAACGGTAAGCATTTGCCTGGAAGACGACAGGCCAGCTTGACGCGCAAGCGAACCCCGGAGTTCCCTGCCAAGGGGCCTTTGCCGAGCGTCTCGACGGACAAAACATCGAGTACAGGCGCCGGCTCGGTCGCGACCACCCGAGTGAGTAGAGAGACATGCTCGGGGGCAGTTTGCATGCCGCTCAAGGAGATAGCGAGAGCGACCTGGGCCGCTGTCAGGGCAAAGCGATCTTGCGACTGAGATTGCGAGCGCTCGGGCACACTCATCGCCGCCATCAACAGGAACGGTATCCATCTTGCCGTCATATGTCCTCTGTACCCGCAGTTTCTTCTCAAGTCCGCGTGTTTCTACGTAGACAGTTGGTTCAGCTGCTGCAACATCTCGTCCGCAGCTTTTACTACTCGCGAGTTCGATTCGTAGGACCGCTGAGCCAGGATCATAGCCACGAACTGATTGACGACGCTCACGTTCGACTGCTCCAGCATGCCCTGCTGTAGAGTTCCCAATCCCTCTGAACCGCCGGGTGTTCCGATAACCGGTTGACCGGATGCAGTCGTGGGCAAATATATGTTGTTTCCTGCGCTGTTCAGTCCGCCCGGATTGATAAATAGCGCGGTCTGGATGGCGCCCACATCGGTGGCAGCAGTCTGGCCTGGCTGAGTGACGCTGACCGTGCCGTCGCTGCCGACGGTCACGCTCACTGCGTCGGCCGGGATGGTTATTGCGGGTTGCAGGGGATTGCCATCGGCCGTGACCAGCGCTCCCTGTGCATCGGGATGAAACGAACCGTCACGGGTGTAACCAATTTGTCCATTGGGCAAAAGGATTTGAAAAAATCCCAGGCCCTCGATGGCCAAATCGAGAGGGTTGCCAGTGGTGGCGAAATCGCCCTGGGTCTGGATGATTTCTGTTTCCGCGGTACGGGTACCGAGACCTATCTGCAGACCAGCGGCAACCGTGGTCTGTTGCGTTGAGGCGGCGCCGGGCATGATTTCGTTCTGATACAGAAGGTCGGTGAAATTGACCTGACGCTGCTGGAACCCTGTGGTACTGGAGTTGGCGAGATTATTGGCGATGTTGTCCAGGTTTAACTGTTGAGCCGTCATACCACTGGCCGCCGTGTAGAGGGCACGAAACATATCGGTTTTCCTTTCACAATTGGTTCAGTGCAAATTACGAAACTGGGTCAGCTAAGACGTGGCAATTCCTCGGCTGCGGTCTTATCGAGCTCGGAGTTGATCATAGTGAGCACGTGGCGCATAGTTTCCACCTCACGCTGCGCAGTGACTAATTCGACCACCGCGGTGATCGGGTTAACGTTTGAGCTCTCAAGCATTCCCTGGCGTACCTGTGATTTGGTGGCCGCAACCGCGGTGCCGGGCGGCGCCTTATAGTAGGTGCCTCCCGCACTCTGTATCTGCACCGTGGGTGCGAACTCAACCAACTTCATCCGTCCTGAGATGGCACCATTGTTAGAAATTGTTCCGTCCGGGCTGATCGAAATGGGCGCTCCGATCAAGGTGATCGGGCGGTTATTGTCGCCCAGGACAGGATCGCCTGCAGCGGTAATCAGTTGTAATTGTGGCGACACGCGGAAGTTTCCTCCTCGAGTGTAGACAGGGCCGGCGGCTGTCTGAACTACGAAGTAGCCAGGTCCTTCCATGGCGAGGTCGAGATCGTTCCCCGTCCGCTCTAGTGCGCCTTGAGAAGTATCCAGCTGGGTGCTGCTCAAGACGCCATAGTCGTTGGCGTCCTGGTTAAGAACGGAGAGGGGCGAATCACCGGTTGTCGCTAGAAGAGAGCTGAAGACGTTGTGGTTTGCGCGAAATCCCACAGTACTGATGTTGGCGAGGTTGTTAGCTATGGTCTCGAGCGCTTCAGTTCGTGCCATCAGGCCGGTGCAGGCTGCGTAGTATCCACTATTCATTGCATACCCTCGGGCGGGTAGATGCACGCCGAAGGCCAATGCCACTTATGCCCTGTTTATCTGTAGGTTACGTTTCATTGCAATACGCACGAGGAGAGTTATGGGGGCCAGTCCGCTGCACAGATGAGGAGCCGATGAGAAAGGTGTGAGAAGAAAGAAAGAGACTCACGGTTTCAGACCTTTCGCGAGAGGCGCGAAAGACCTGGATAGGTAGCCGCGGATTTGTCACATCAAGAGCAGGTGGTGACAGCTACGGAGGTGACGTCGCTGAGGGGCGATGCATCGAAAACGCCCCTGGAGTCTGCGAGTTCGTGTGCCGCGGTGAGGATAAACCTCCAGGTTGAGGAAGAAGAGGAGGCATTCATACTGCGGATGGCGGCCAGAACAAAGAGTGGCAGCGAGCCCTCCATCGCAGACAAGGCAGCTGATTCCCTGCCGCCCAGGCCCCCGTTTGGCCGGCCCAGCACACAGGGAATCGTTCTAATCTCGTGCAGCAGCCCAACTAAGTACGCCTCTTCGGGGGAAATATTATCAAGCGATTCGGCAACCAGTTGCGCATACTGGGCTACCAAACGGCAATGATTCCAAAGTGAAGTAATTGCCGAATGCTCCCGATCGCAGGGAAATGTTCGTGCCGAGATTGCCTCGAACCAGGTACTCGAGTCCAGGCTGGCGATGCAGTCGCCCATCCGGTTTGGGTGTTCAGCGGCGAATTCATATTCTCTCCCAACCAGGCGCAGAATTTGGATGGTTGCTCCGACATCGCTCAGAATCAGTTCGGAAGCCATTCCCAAATCGATACAAGGCTCGTGGAGGAGTATTTCTAAACCGAGAACGGTTGCCGACATGACCGGTACGTCGTCCAGGAGATCGACTTTCTTGCGCGCAAACTTCTTCTGCTCCGAGAAAACGAGACGACGCCAGGCAGACGATGGAATCCAGCTGTGATCGCTTAGCGTGTCGATTGCCTGATTGAGCATTCTCTCCTCACCCGTTGCATCCCTATCGGCAGGGGAAGAAAATCTTTCTAGACAAAAGTTGTATTTTTTTTTGACCTACGCCAACTATTCGCCGACAGGAAGTCATTCCGGGGTCCGGCAAAAAAGACAGGGGGAAGAGACTATCGGGTCTTGAACAGGAGGTCAACTGTCTTGGAATCGGCCTTCAGACGCGCCCACAAGTATTCCTTGCATTTTCCAAGGAAGGCTTCATCCGCCTCGATCTCCAGGCTAGAGCTGCAAAGTATCCGCGCTATCTCCGCTGGAGTCTGGATTCTTTCGAACGTGCTCTCTTTGAGACTGGAACCGAGCAGCTGTTCCCGTTGTTGCATCTGAGTGTGGAAGTCACTGGGGGTGACGAAACACGGTCTTGTCTTGCAGCCGGTCATCTGCTCGATGGCATAAAGCAGCTCATATTCGACATTACGAACGAAGCCTACTAATAACAATTTCGTCGCAGCTACGTAATGGACCGGGATCATTGAGTAGGGCCGGATAAGAGCCGGCGGAATATTGATCCCAATCGGGACCGGATGCTTGGGCAGGGCAAATACAGGGCAGCCCCATTGCGCTGCGCGGGCGGCGGTTACCTGTTTTTCGGTAACCAGGCCCTGGCGCACGAGCAGTTCGCCGATCTCCCCTCCAGTTTCCTTCTGGTCGTTGGTCACTCCTTTTAGTTGCTCGATGGTTAACAAGCCGCGACTGATCAAGATCAAACCCAGGGGCATGCGCAAGATATGGTTGTCTTGCTCAACTCCCGGCGCCAGCAGGCCCGAAATCTCCTGCTCTGCCGCCGATGTGAAACAAGGCGAGCTGCAATACCACAGGTCGCGCATCCTGATTCCGGCCTTGCGAGCTGAAAGATGGCGCAGGACCAGAGACCTGTTGCAGCTTTGGCACCTGGATGTGATGACCTTAAGCCCGGCAATCCAGGCTGGCGAGGTGATGGAAGAGATCAGCTTCAACGTAGCACCGACGGAGAAATCGGCTGTGGAACCTCAGTCACGCGAAGCCCATAGTTGCCATCGATTACTACCGCTTCACCCCTGGCGATCACCTTGCCTTCGAGGAGGAGCTCGACTGGTTCTTCTACCTGGCGATCGAGTTCTATGACAGATCCACTGGTCAGTTCGAGCACTTCGCGCAGTGCGAGCTGGCGCTGCCCGAAACGCAGGGTCACGTTTAGTTCGACATCCAAAACCAGTTGCAGGTTTACCTGCTCTGGAACCGTTGCCACTTTGTTCGCGCCGGTACCCGGTTTCCCCTTGGCTTCAGCCGGGCTCGCGGTCTCGGCGTGAAGAGATAACGCCTCGCTCAGCGCCGAGTTCAGGTACATGCGAATGGATACGCGATTGCCGCCGTCGTCGGCAGCAGTACCCTCGGCAACGATCGTATGGTCGAAAGCAGCCTCGGAGGCCAAAGCGGCCTCGATCGTAAATGGGCCATACCTCTGCTCAAATGCGGAACGGAACTCGCTCAATCCGGCGTCGATAACCTTCAGGAGGGCCTGGGACTGTTCACTCCCGAATTCCGCGGCAGATTCTTGCAGGCACTTCGACGCCAGCATGGCGGCTTCGACCCGACGGATCTGCAGCAGGAGTTGCCCTCGTAAGCTGCCATCGAGCGTTAGGGTTATCCTGACTGGCTCGGCATCGTCCGCAGGCGGCTCGGCGTCAGGGACAGCCGCGACCAGCCACGGCGAGCCGCTGGCCTCGGTGATAGCGGCTACCAAAGCGGCAAATAAGGCATCCGAGAAAGGCCGATGAGTCTGATCGGCCAATTGGTTGGTCATACTACTCCTTCGTCGCGACCGGTTCCTGTGACCGGCATGAGAGTTGCGCCGCTTTCAGTGTGCCGTTGCGAACCGGCAATGCCTCAAAGATGTCGACCCCTTCTACGGTGAGCCGGCCTGGATTCTTCACCGGTGCTTTCATCTTCAAGATCATTCCCGGTTTGAGATCGATCAAGTCCTTCACCAGAACGCGCATCTGCGTTATATCGGCAGCCACGTTAAAGTCACAATCGAGAATCCGTTCGCGAAGACTGGGGTTGGGAAGATGGCGAAGAATCGATATCTTTTTTGACTGCGCCGCCTTCAAATGCCGCAGGAGGAAGCCCACAAACGATGTGGGGAGGACGACTTTGAAGGGTCCAGTTGTGCCCCCAACGGTCATTTCGAACATCAACAACACAAGCTTTTCGTTGACTGGAAAGACCTGCGAAATCACGGCTGGCTTGATGCAATGGCCTGGTGTCAATGACAGATTCAGGGCGCGCCATGAACGATCTATCTCCTTTACGATCAGGGCGGTGATACTCTGCATGATCTCTTCATCAATCTCGGTAAGCTCGCGTGCTTCATCCGATGCAGTGGTACCCGTTCCACCGAGTAGAAGGTCGATGATGGGGAAGATCAGCCTAATGTCCATCTCCATCAGGAAATTGTTCTCCATCACGTTCAGCGCGCAGGGCAGCAGGTAGGTGTTCGCTGCCAGCCCGCTGGTGTAACCCTGCAAAGCCAGCTGCTCGAGAGACAACATCTTCAAACGGATGGAAGTACCCAGGTACGCTTCGAGCGAGTTGGTTACGTTAACAGCAAACTTCTCATGCAGTGCAGTCAATGCACGGGCGTTTTCATTCGAGAGCCGCCCTGCATAACGAAAATTGCAGGAATGAACGATGCGTGGTTTCGGCGGCACTTGCGTCTGTGTCGCCGTCCCTTTGTCATTTGATTGGGGCGAGGTAGTCATGGCTGGCTTCTAGGCTGCGGGCGATTCGTGCTCTGAGAACCAGTCTTCGCGCGGTCAGCGGGCACCGCCGCCTGGCGAAGACTCGCCAATGACACGCGCAGTTTCAACATCGCGGCGGCGTGGATTTGCGAGACTCGCGATACCGCGATGCCGACTACCTCCGAAACTTCTTTCATGGTTAACTCTTCGTAGTAGTACAAGGAAAGAATCAGCTGTTCTCTCTCTGACATGCGGGATACGGCAGCTGCAAGCTGGGCTTTCATTTCACCCTCCAGGCAAAGGTCAAAAGGGTTGTCCCGGCCTGCGCCCGGAGCCGATTCGATCAAATCGAATGAATCTGCATCGTCGCCGGAGACATTGGCCAGCTGCCCAACCAGGAACAGGCCATCCAGCTGTGTTACCGCATCTTGAAGTTGGTCTACACGCATCTGCAAATCGGCTGCAATTTCTTCTTCCAGCGGTTGCCTTCCCAGCTGCGATTCAAGCTTGGCCACCGATGCGGCGATCTCGCGCCCCTTACGGCGCAAGGTACGGGATCCCCAGTCCAGCTGGCGAAGGCTGTCCAGAATTGCGCCGCGGATACGATACTTCGCAAAGGTATGGAACTGCGCGTCCTTCTCGCTATCGTAATTTCGGCAGGCATCAAGCAGGCCGATGACACCGGCTTGCACCAGATCCTGGATATCCACTTGCTTGGGCAATCGCTCGTGGATTCTGGCTGCAACGTAATAGACCTGCGGCAGTTCCCGCAACACGAGTTCATTTCGTTCTTCGATACCTTCGCTGCTCGCACGGTAAGCTACTTCGGGCTTTGTCATTCGGTCACTCTCTGTGAGGCGCTTCCTCACTTCGGCTATGGCATTCGGAAACTCAGGTCCTGCTCTACACTTCCATGTATTTATCCCTCAGCTCTCCAGCTCTCTTAATGCAGAACACCGACAGACTGTACCGGTGTCATGGGTGGAATCTCTCCGGGAGAGATGACAACTATCTTGGGAATGAACGGTTCCAGCAGACGGCGAAGGTAGTACCGACCGGGAGAAGAACAGAGCAGGACAGGAGGCGCGGCACTAATCTCCTTGCCGAAGTTGGTACGCAGCCCATCGAGTATCTTGCGCACCAGCGTGAGCTGTTGCGGGTTCGAGTTCGCCTGGTTCGGTTGCAGGTTTGACCCGCGTGTGCATTCTTCCTCAATCAGGGAGTCGAGAGTAACTACTTTCAGTTCACCCTTGTCATTCAGAAGAGGCCGGATCAGCGTCCGTGCAAGAGTGTGGCGAACCGCCTCGACCAGCGCGATCAAATTCTTGTTGAACGATGCCGCATCAACGAGAGTTTCGAGAATTGTTCCCAGGTCGCGAATGGACACCTGCTCACGGAGTAGTTGCTGTAGAACCTTCTGTACCTCACCCAGGCTCATGATTTTTGGAATCAGCTCATCGGCCAGTTTGGGGTGGGAATCGCTGAGCCGGTCGATCAATCTTCTGGTTTCTTGCCGTGACAGGAGTTCATGAGCATTGTGCTTGATCACTTCCGCCAGATGAGCCGCGAGCACGGAAGTCGGATCAACGACCGCGTATCCTGCCGCGATCGCCTGTCCCTGGGTTTGGGGAGAGATCCACTTCGCGGGCACATCGAACGCCGGTTCGCGAGTATCCTGTCCGGGCAGATCCGCTGCATCAGCATTGGAACTGATGGCGAGTAGAGAGTCCCGGCGCAGCTCCCAGCGCGCGATTTCGGCTCCGCGCAGGTAGATCACATACTCCCGGTCCTTTAACGACAGGTTGTCGGTGATGTGGATCGAGGGAACCAGAAAGCCGAGCTGCTGGGCCAGATTCTTCCGCATTGACTTTACCCGGGATAGTAGTTGTCCACCCTGCTTTACATCGACGAGTGGTACCAGGCCCATACCCACTTCGAGCATGAGCTCGTCGAGCTTAAGCACTGCATCCATGGGGTCCGCCGCGGGAACAGCCGCACCACCAGGCAAAGGAGCCTTGGCAATCAGATCCAACTCCTCTACATCATCTTTAATGACTTGCGGCTTCATCTTCCAAGCCGCGTACATCATCACTGCGGCCAAGCTGAAGAAGGAAACTTTGGGCAAGCCGGGGATCAGCCCCAGAGCCGTCAGTGCGCCGCCCGCGATCCACAGCAGGCGCGGGCTATTGAAGAGCTGCTTGCCGACGTTCACGCCCAGAGACTCCTTCGATGCGGCCCGGGTGACGACTATGCCGCCGGCGACGGAGACCAGCAGTGAAGGCAGGATGGTCACCAGTCCGTCGCCGACGGTAAGGATGGTGTAAGTCTTGAGCGCCTCCTGAAAGGGAACCCCTAGTTGAAACACTCCGATCAGGAAGCCGGCGACAATATTGATAGCCATGATCAGAATGGTGGCTAACGAATCGCGTTGACTGAAGCGGGCGGCGCCATCCATCGCCCCGCAGAACTCCGCCTCCCGTGCCACTCGCTCGCGTCGTGCCCGGGCCTGCTGCTCATTGATGACGCCGGCGTTCAGATCGGCATCAATTGCCATCTGCTTACCCGGCATGGCATCGAGAGTAAAGCGGGCCGTGACTTCAGCCGTGCGCACAGCGCCATGGGTGATGACCAGAAACTGAATAGCGATCAACGCAAGGAATAGGACGAAGCCAACGATATAATTGCCGCCCACGACGAACTGACCAAATGCTTCGATGACCTTGCCGGCAGCCGCTGTACCTTCATTGCCGTGGAGCAGAATGCGCCGCGTGCTGGCTAGATCGAGCGACAGGCGAAGCAGGGTAAGTAATAGCAGTAGACTGGGGAAAACCGAGAACTGTACAGGACGCAGAATTTGGATCGCGGTGAGAAGCACCAGAATCGAGGCCGTGATACTGATGGTCAACAGCAGATCGAGTATGAAGCTGGGCAACGGCACCAGCATCACAAAAACCATTACAACGGCAGAGATGGGTGCGATCCAATCAGTAGACTTACGGAAGAGGGCTGCTATGCGAGCCATCATTGCGTCGCCTCCGTCTTATGGCCAGAAGCGTTTCTTGAACTTCGCGCCGCTTCGGCCTTACGGACTTCAGCCTCTGCCCTGAATACCATAGCCAGGATCTCTGCTACTGCCTGGTATAACTTCGCCGGAATCGAATCGCCGACTTCCACGCTCTTATAAAGGGCCTGGGCCAGAGACCTGTTTTCCACCAGCATGATCCCACTGTCGCGAGCCAACTGCTTGATCTTCTCTGCCAGAAGGTTTTGGCCTTTAGCGACTACGACAGGCGCAGGCATATCCGTTTCATAGCGGAGGGCTACCGCATAGTGAGTTGGATTGGTGACAACCACGGTAGCCGTAGCAGCAGCCTTCAAAGACTGCCTGCGGCGCATTGCCCTTCGTAGGCGGTGGATGCGCGATTTGATTACGGGATTGCCGTCTGTCTCCTTATGTTCCTCGCGGACCTCCTGCTTGGTCATCTTCATATCGCTGCTCATCTTCATCACGGTCAGCGTGTAATCGACCGCAGACCAAGCCAGCAGCACCAGCCCGGCCTTCCAGGTGAATTCATAGATCATCGATCCCACAAAGCCGGCGAACACCCTTAACCCCAGGTCAGACGCGTGCACCATGGTCTCCCAATTGGTACGTACTGCGCCGATAGCGATCCATAACATAACGCCAAACGGCAGCAGCGACTTCAAGAGGTTGCTTAAGCCTACGGGGGAGAAGATCTGCCCCAGCTTGCTGGCTGGATTGAACCGCTCGAACTTCAGAGCCAATGCCTCGGGGGCAAAGTTAATCCCGCCCTGAGCCACGCCGGAAAGCGCGGAGAGCATCATCGCCGCGAGCAGAATGGGAACAAGCCACCGCATCACTTCAACCCAGCTCCAGAAGAACAGGGGGCCGTTGCTCTCAAAATTGCCGGAGAGCGCGACAGAGAATGCATTGCGGTAGAACGTCGTCCAGTGAGTGATGGAGGTAGGGGCGATCAGCAACGTCATCCCGGCTACGCCAGCAAGCGCAAAAACACCGGGCAGTTCGCGGGAACGGGCTACCTGGCCCTGTTCCCGGGCCTTGTTCTGCCGTTTTGGTGTCGCCTGTTCTGTTTTGCTGCTGTCGGCCATAAGGTCCTATCGTGCTAATTGCTATCGAGCCAGGTGGAGAAGATGGTCGGCGGTGCCCATTGAATTGACAAACAAAGTTTCAAATATGTCAGGCCAGTACTTGAGAGCGGAAATCAGAATCAATAGTCCGAGAATGCTCTTTATCGCCGGGCCCAGTAGCATCAGGGGTAGTTGTGAAGATGCCTTGCCTAACAGACCAAGCGCGATGTCGGTAAACAGGGTCGCGGAGAGCACCGGTGCGGCAATCTGGACGCCGATGGTAAACACGCTGGCACCTGCCTGCAGGGCAGCAGTTGTGAACGCTGCGCCAAAGTGGCCGGAGGCCGGAGGAAGATAATCGAAGCTGCGTGCCAGTGCGCGCAAGATCCAGAAATGAACGTTGAGGCGAAGAAAGATCAGCATGGCGATCGTCTGATGAAACGAGGCGACCACGGTCGATTCCGCCAGTGTTTGTGGGTCGAGGATACTCACCAGCGAATAGCCCATCTGTACGCTCAGAACCTGACCTGCCATCTGCACGCCGTCGAAGACAATGTTGGTCGCGATCCCTAGAGCGACCCCGATCAACAACTCACTGAAGACCATGAGCGGCCACTGGGAAATACTCAGCTGCGGTAGCCTGGTCGAAATCATCGGATACAGGAGGGCGGTCAAAGCCATCACCAGCAACGCTTTCAGACGGGCCGGAATCGCGACACTGCCGTAGAAAGGCGCGAAGAGCATGACGCCGGTAAGCCGGACGCTAATGGTTAACAATGCTCCGAAGACCCGAACCAAGGATATGTTCATTACTGCAGGACCTGGTGAAAGTCGCTTAACAGGTTGATGGTGTAGTGCGCGAGGTGCCGCCACATCCAGGGCATCATCATGAAAATCGTTGAGCCCGTAACCAGCAGCCGCGGCACCTGTGAGAGGGTCTGGTCCTGCAGTGACGTAAGTACCTGCAAGATGTTGACGACAAGACTGACGAGGATAGCAGCGGCCAAAATCGGCGCTACCAGGATCACCACTTCCTGCAGCATCAAACGGGCCAAGAGAACTACCTCATCCACACCCATCAGCTGAAACTCCTCATCAAAGCGCCGATAAGAAGATGCCAGCCATCGACCATGAGAAAAAGCAGCAGCTTCAGCGGAGTGGAAATGACCACGGGCGGCAATTGCATCATGCCGACGGAGGTGGTGATGGACGCGACAACCATGTCTACGATGAGGAAGGGCAAAAAGAGGACGGCGCCAATCTGAAACCCTGCCTTCATCTCAGACAAAATGTATGCGGGCAGCAGGACGCGAAAAGAGACGTCGGTGATGGATTCGGGTCGAGGCTCCTTTGCCATCTCGAGAAAGAGTGCGACATCTTTTTCACGCACGAAATGCGACATGAACTGGCGCATGGGTGTGGCCCCGCGAGCAAACGCCTCGATGGCATTGATTTTGCCCTCTTGCAGGGGCACGACGGAGTCACGGTAGATAACCTCGCCAATAGGCTGCATAAGGAAGAAGGTCATGATCACCGATAGGCCAACCAGGGTTTGGTTTGATGGCGTAGTCTGCAAACCAAGCGCCTGCCTGAGGAAATGAAAGACGATCAGTAGCCGGGCGAAGGGCGTCATGCAGATGAGCATGGAAGGGATGAGAGTCAGGAAAGTAAACAAGACAACAATGGTCCATTGCGTTGAACCTCCGCCTAACCCTGTGATCCGCAGTTCGTTCGGATCCGACGATGTGTTGCCCAGCCGGATGGGAGCGGCGGCTTGAAGCATCGGCAATGTACGCCCACCTCCGGAGCCTGCACTCTCTGCCCGAGACAAGGCCTGTGCTGATGTCGCCGCAAGGCAAAGCATGATGCAAAGAATCGCTCGCACGATTGCGGCATTGCTCACGCGTACTCCCCTATCCGCTCTATGGCGGGCGCGTAATTCGGCTTCCCGGTCTGTTTTGCCGGCGGCTTAGGAGGAGCGGTCATCGTCTGATTGAGCAGATCGCCGAACGCTTCCTTTCCGTTCACGTGCGCCATCATAGGCGCGTTTGTGAGCTCTTCCGGGCGAGGGTTTTGTTTCCTCGTCCGTTTCGGCGGCTGTTTGCCGGCAGTAGTCGTCTTCTTGACTGATTGTTCGGAGATTTGGGCTCCGTTCAAATTCGTTCGAAGTGCGATATTTGATGGCTCACCAGCCGGCGCGGTCCGTCTCCGTTTCGCCGACTGCTTCCTGGAGGTCAGGGTCTTCTTCAACACGTCTCCGAAGTCATCCTTTGCGTCCAATTGAGCCAGCAGCGCGATGTTTGTGGCTCCCCCGGCCAGGAGGAAATGACGTCCGTCTACCTGGACCACGGCGACGAAGCGTTTTTCACCGAGCGAAACTGTCTCCGCCACGCGCAATCGCCGTGTACTGGATCGTGCCGTTCGTCGCGCTCGAATCCATCCCCACAGGCGGGAGAGTAACCCTACACGGGGTTGAAGGGTGCTCAATGAAGCCTCTTCGGCCAGGACAGGAACCGACAGCGTGTGACCGGTTACGGGCATAGTTGTCTTGGAACGAGACGTGTTCATGACAGGTCCGTAAGCCGCACGGCAAGGCGTTCGCCCACGACCTCGAATTCTGTCCACCCAACTAACTGTCCGTTTACCCGAAGGGGCAGGTCGCTGCTCTGGTGGTATGCGGTCTCTACGATGGAGCCATTGGTGAGACTCAGTAGATCGCCAACCGTAAACTTGACTACCGGAAGATCCAACGCGAGCGTGCAGGGAAGCCAGGGCAGAAACTCGCCCGGATCCCGCTCTTGCGGTCTTTCCGACGATGGTGGCCCCTTTGCCGATTTTGCTTCTATCATCGGTATCGCGGTCTTTGTTGACGTGTTCATTGGTCTCTCTTCCCCGTCGGTCCGTTTTCCATGCATCACCCTCCGCGTGAGAGTCTCGTCGTTGCGGGTGTGCACGTGGACCGCTGTCCGGAGGCCGCGCGCATCCGCCTTTCGGTAGGGTTTTAGCAATCGAGGGACCGTTGCGGCAAGAGGGGCGGGCGGATGTAGCCTTACGGGACAGAAAGGAGAGTTAGGTAGCCCGGGACGAAGGAAATGGCTTCCACGGCGCTGCCGGTATTTTGCCGACGGCAAGGGAAAACCCGGAACCGCCATTGCTTCGTGAGGCAACGATGAGAAGCGCTCGCGAAGCCAGGCCTTTGCCGCTCCGCGGAGACGCAGAGCGGCCGGTCCTTAATGCAATGCTAAGAAACCATCAGCCGTGCTTACTGGAGCATTGCGATGGTGGCCTGGGAGACCTGATTGAATGTAGTAATCGTCTTGGCATTTGCGGAGTAAGCCTGCTGCGCTACGATCAGCTTGGCAAACTCGGTAGCGATATTTACGTTTGACTCCTCCACGGAACCGCCAACGATGGTACCCCGTCCGCCAGTCCCAGCCAATCCAACAACCGCAGCCCCAGAGGCGGCGCTCGATTGGTAATTGTTGTTGCCAACGTCGGCAAGCCCCTGGACGTTAGCAAAGGATGCTACGGCGACCTGCCCCAGAGCAAGGGTCTGCCCACTTGAGAACAGGCCTTCGATGGTGCCGTCGGATTGTACGGTATAGTTTTGGAGCGTGCCACTGGCGAAGCCGTTCGTGGAGGTGGCACTCGTGGAGCTTGCTGTAGCCGTCTGGGTGATGGTGGGGGTGCCCGCGGTCTCAAGGCTCCAATTGATGGGCAAAGCTGCAGCGCCATCGGCAAAGGTCAAGCCGGTAGGAGGAATGGTAAGTGCAATACCCGCCGACGGAGGAACGGTAGCTGTACCTCCCGTGGGCTCAGTTGAGACCAGCACGCCGGAACTAAAGTTGAGAGTGCCCGAGCCGACCGTTGTGTTAGGGGTTGTGCCCGCGGGAGTAAAATCGGCGGACGGAATAGTGACAGCATAAGTCCAAGTGTTTGGGGCTGTCATAGTATAGGTAACGGACAGGGTATGCGCGGCGCCTAGCGAGTCGTAAACCGGGAGCGTACTGCTCGCCGTGTCACCGGGCACGGAGCTGGCATTAAGATTGGCTGAAACGTTTATCGTGGTGCTGGCCACTGCCGGGCTGATCTCACCAGTGCCAACCTGCAACGGCTGTAGAGCCGTCGCCGTGTTCACAACTCCGTTGACTGCGGGATATCCCAGTACCAATTCGCCGTTCGGTGTGACGATCTGTCCGCTTTTGTTGGTGGTAAAGTCGCCCGCGCGTGTGTAATCAGGCAAACCAGTCGCACTCTGAGTGACAAAGAAACCATTGCCAGACAAGGCCATATTCGATGCTGTTCCTGTTGCATTCAGACTTCCCTCGGTGAAGTTGGCGTTAGTAGAAGAAACTACAACACCTGAGCCCGTCTGGATGGGGTCGCCACTACCATTCGTGGTGCCAGTCAGCGAAAACACATCGCTAAAGGTTAAGTTTTGATCTTTGTAGCCATCGGTGTCGATATTGGCCAGGTTATTAGAGACTGATTGCAGCTGGCCTTGAGCAGCCGTAAGCCCAGACAGTGGTGTTGAGAAAGAACCCATTACTTGCCTCCTGAGTTATTGTTACTAGTATTGGAAGAGCCCATGGTCGCGGCATTGATGGAGGAGTTGATGGAGGCATTCGCCGCCCCGGCATTAGGGAAACCCAAGGGCATCATGGTATTTGGGTCGAACGGCAGTTGGTTGGCTATAGCGCCTGCCACTGAAGGCGAAAGGGCGGCGGGTACGCCACCATTTACCGAATAGGGAGCAGCAGCACTGGCCGTACCCCCCGCTGGTTGTACCAGCCCCGTCGTTGTTGGTGAAGACCCGCTGAGAGTTTGATTAATGCTGATGAGCTGGTCCAGCTGATTGAGAGAGATCATCTGGCCGACCATCGCTGTCGAATCTACTGGAGCGGTGGGATCCTGATTCTGCAGTTCCGTCGACAGAAGATTCAGGAAGGTGGTGCCTATCCCACTCGCCGAACTACTGCCTGCGGCCGTTCCAGTGGTGCTGGTAGTGCCGGTGGTGCCGGT
>Ga0182024_10004879_pt1 | contig 30471 bp, 25 predicted proteins | sample P32metaG_FD_120480 | JGI IMG/M metagenome (GOLD analysis project Ga0182024, IMG submission 120480) | Permafrost microbial communities from Stordalen Mire, Sweden - P3-2 metaG (Illumina Assembly) | ecosystem: Environmental > Terrestrial > Soil > Wetlands > Permafrost | place: Sweden: Stordalen... | reverse complement strand
ATCTTGGCTGCTTCGACAGCCGCGCGGAGCATCTTGGCGCTGCCGGAGGAATGCACGGTCAGCATGCTGACTCCAAGCTTCGCCGCTTCGGCGACGGCCGCCCCGACTGTGTTGGGAATGTCGTGGTACTTCAGGTCGAGAAAAACTCGCCGTCCGGACGCGACGAGATCGCGCACCACCTGCGGGCCTTCGGCTGTGTAGAGCTGCATGCCGACTTTATAGGTCAGGGCGGAGTCTCCCACCGCCGCCACGATCTTCTGCGCGGCGGCGGCGGTAGAAACGTCCAGTGCGACAATGAGCCGCTGGCGCGGATCATCGTCGTTCTTGCGAAAATCCTGGCCGCGGTAGCTTACGCCACGGTGTGGGATGCTTGGTAAAGTTGGAGGCATCCCCGTCAGTGTAATGGCTTTATGGGAGTTTGGCCAGAGGAGGATGGTTCGAGGCAATGGTCTGGTAATCCGGCTTCAGGTCGCGGGGGTTGACCAGATCCAGACGCACGCGTTGCAGACCACGCTGCTTGAATTGCAGCGCTTGGGCGGCGCCGTATGACAGGTCGATGATCCGTCCTGGCACGATGGGTCCGCGGTCATTGACCCGGACTATGACGGCGCGGCCATTGCGCAGGTTCGTGACCCGCACGTAGCTCCCCATAGGAAGCTTCAAGTGAGCGGCGGTCATGTCGTACATGTCGTAGGGCTCGCCGCTGGCGGTTGGCTTGCCGTCGAAAATCTGGCCGTACCAAGATGCCGTCCCAACTTGATACGGTTTAGTCTTGCCGACCTGTTTGCGGGCCTCGGGGTTTCTTTGGGTTGAACTAACTGGAGCCGCTGTCGCCTCCGAGATGTTCGGTCCCTGAGCCGCTCCCAAGCCGACGATCAAGGAAGCAATCGCCAGTCCATGAGCTAAAATTCGTCGCATTCAGTTCTCCTCGCATACTCAAAAGTGCTTTTGGCCTTAAGGCTTTCGTACCTGCAGTTTGTTGATGCTAGTGGCGTGCCAAACCCCTGTCAATACGATTTGGTGGGTAGAGGGATGACGCCGTAGTAATCGATGTCTTACGTAACCTATTGTTAATATAGGCAGATGCAGGCAAGGTCCTTTGTTATTGGAAGGTTAAGTATTTACTAAAAGGTAAATAGCACGTTAGGGAAAGGAAGGTAGAATTTACAAAACAAATGGAATCAATAGCTTACGGTTTGTTACGCGCCAAACTACGTGGAATCATATACTTGCGGGGATGACTCCGGCGTCGGCACCGAATATTTTTTTTTCTGGAGGTAAGTCCCGAAAGTAACTTTAGCCTCGGCCGATGTGAGATGCTGCGCCCTCAACGGCGTTACTATCGGACTCAGTGGAACAGAAGGCCATGCCCGAAAAACCACCTGTCGTACTCACCATCGCGGGGTTCGATCCCTCCTCCGGAGCTGGTGTGACCGCCGACATCAAGACGATCGCCGCACACGCCTGCTATGGGGTGGCTTGCATCACCGCCATGACGGTGCAATCCACGTCCGGGGTAAAGCGGGTCGAGGTGGTCGATGCCGCGCTCATATCCGACACCCTTGAGGAACTGACCGCAGACCTCGACATTGCCGCAGTACACATCGGCATGTTGGGATCGGGAAAGGTGGTCAAGGCGGTAGCGGACTTTCTTTCCTGCCAGCCGGCGAGCCAAGGCGGGAGCCGCTCCGCAAACCAGCCAGGGCGGGCGCGGCTGCCCAATATCGTGCTCGATCCTATCCTCAAATCTTCTTCCGGCGCAGAGCTTCTCGATGCTGCCGGTACGAGATTGTTGGTCGAGAGGCTGATTCCGTTGGCCGATGTAGTGACGCCCAATATAGACGAGGCTGCTGTCATTACCGGGATTCAAGTTAAGGACTTGGACGAAATGAAAACCGCCTGCTGCAAACTGCACGAGATGGGAGCGGCGGCTGTGGTCATCACCGGAGGGCACCTGGAGAAGGCCATTGATCTGCTGAGTTTCAAAACGAGGCGCGGGGTTGAGCAGGAAATATTCAAGGCCGAGCGGCAACGTTCGAAGTCAACCCATGGTACGGGATGCGCCTTCGCAACTGCCATGGCATGCCACCTGGCACTCGACCGGGGCTTGGCGGAAGCCTGCCTGCTGGCGAAGACCTATGTCACCGCAGCAATCTCCTACGGGCAGCCCTTAGGCCGGGGAACCGGGCCAGTGCACCATCTTTATCGAATGAGCCAGCAGAGGCGTGCGGCAGGGTCGGGAAGCGAGACGGATTAGTCGCGGTTGCGACTGGGAGATTTCTTTAGGAGAATTCCCGCCACAAACGAGGCGGTTGCCGCGAGCAGCCATTCCGCGCGGTAAAACTGAATGGCCTGCCAATCCACAAAGTTCCTTGCCGTGAGCAGTCCGACCAGCAATGCTCCGGCGACACATCCTATGCCAATCAGGAATGCCATGAGGGATGCGGTGGAAAGGCCTATCCAGTTCTTGATCTCATGGAAGTGAAGATAGCGCAGCCAGGAAGGAAATTTGATCGTGCTCCAAGAGAATTCCTCGACCCGTGCAAACACTCGGGCGAACCCCTGTTGCCAAAGTCCGGCTAAGGCAGCAGCGTCCCCCTTGGCGGCAACGTTGAGGGCTTCAGGACGGCGGCCTCCGCAGGAGTGGCAAAAGCGGGAACCTAGCAGAAACTCGGTGCCGCAGCCGGGGCAGGTCTCCGCCATGGTGGGAATGATTTCACGAATGACGATCTTATCCGCCACGACGGGTGAGGGCGGTCGCCAGAATTCCTGATGAGTTTCTTGAACCACTTCTGACATAGCTGGGACCTAACAGCGAAAACCTTTGAGGAAATGATGGCATTCCAACCGCCAAAGCCAGCTTGACTCTAAAGGCCATAGCGACAAATACTTGCATTTTTTTCAGACACTAGCAAAGCAGCAATGTAAGCAATAATTACGCGCGTTGGCGAGTAAAGATGCCCCGGTTACGAAAGCCCATGAACTTGCAATAGCGCTAACAAAACGTATGTCGCGGCGCCGAATTGTAGAGGCGCCTTGCAACTGGGAGAGGGAGCATTGACGGCACCGTAGATAACGTTCTTGGTTCAGAGGCCACGCTTCTCAGTCGCACAACTGCCGGAGCAAGTCTTGGCAGCTTCGTTTAAACTAGGCGGCAGGCAAACAGCAAACCGTGACGGCGCAAACCAAAAATCCCTCCACGAAGCTCGAGCAAGGCGCCGAAATATTGGCGGTTTTTCTTTGCCTCCTGATCGCATCATGCATTCCTGCAATGAGCCAGTCGCGCCTCGGCTCGGACTCTGCTCGCGGCGCACCGCACGATCCCCAGACGGAAGCCGCATTCGATCGCTTCTACAACATGGACTATGATCGCGCGACGCAGGAGTTCGAGAAGATCGTGGAGAAGCATCCCAACGATCCCTTCGCGGTGAACCATTTGTTTACTGCTGTGCTGATGCACGACCTCTACGATACCGGAGCGATGAATACCGGGGATTACAGCAATGACAGCTTCATTGGCCGGACTCCGCGGCCGACGAAGCCCGAAGTGAAGGAACGCATCAAGGAACTGGCTCGGCGGGCGGAGGATCTGGAAGAGCAGCAACTCAAAGCGAATCCGAAAGACGTGGACGCTCTCTATTGTCGTGGGGTTACGAGAGCCCAGTTCTCTGTCTATACCGCGCTGGTAGAGCGGGCGTGGTTTTCAGCGTTGCGCAACGCGGTCGGAGCACGCCACGATCATGAACGCGTGCTGGAACTCGATCCCCACTACCTGGATGCGAAGATGGTTGTGGGTACCCACAACTACGTGATTGGTCACCTGCCTTGGAGCGTAAAGGTGGCCGCGGCCTTGGCTGGGTTGAACGGATCGACGGAAAAAGGTCTCGCCTACCTACGCGCGGTTGCCAAGAGCGATGGTGAAAATGCGGTTGACGCAAAAATCGTGCTCACTCTGTTTCTGCGGCGCGAACATCAGTATGACGAGGCCATCGGGTACATGAACGAGCTATCAGGGAGGTATCCGAGGAATCACTTGTTTCTTACCGAAGTGGCGAACCTGCAGCGCGCGGCGGGCCGTCCGCGTGAGGCCGAGGCCTTGTATCGCAAAGTTTGGCAAAACGGCCGGGAAGGGAAGTACGGCACCCTGCATTACGAGCTCGCAGCATGGGGTCTGGGAGAGTTGTTACGGTCCGAAAAGAATCTTGCCGGCGCGGCGGCCGCATATGACCTGGTAAACGACGCTGCCAACCCCGACCCCGATGTTCTGCAAAAGGCCAACTTGGCCGCGGGAGAAATGTACGACCTGCTGCAGAAACGCGATCTGGCCATGAAAAAATATCAAACGGTGCTGGCCGGAAATGCGAATACGGGTCCTGCCGACCAGGCCCGGCGCTACATTAAAGAGGCGTATCGGGAGTGAGGAGAGAATGAAAGCTTCGTCGTGAAACGGCGCGGAGCCGGCGGTGACACGAATGTTCTCGTGTCTGCCATGATCGAACCGGGGATGTGCTTCGCGGCGTCGTGGGCCAAATCAGGGTCGTGCCGTGCTCGTGTGGGGACAGCCGCCTCGGCTGTCCCGCCGAGCGCAGCGAGGCGTTTGGCGGTGGGCTGGTGTCCCACATGCAACCGAACATCAGGATAGATCGCAGCACCGTCGAGCTTCGCTCGACCGGACAGACGAGGGCGGCTGTCCCCACACGCGGGTTGATGCCTTGCTTACTCTTACAGCGGCATCATCGAAGTTACCTTCCTGAAGATGCATCCATGCCGATTGACAGTACTCGTCGGCCGTCCGAGATATACAGCCGGCGAGGACCACGAACCCCATGAAACCTGTGATGCGCATCACGCGCGTTGCGCCAATCGCGAGCTTGTTCGATCCCATGGCAACCCGCCAGCCGCTGAATTGTTTCCCGCGTCGGTCCCGCGGCTAAACTCGCGGCGCTTACAATTTGCCGAAGGCTACGCCCTTATACGTCCATCCGCAACTGGTTACGGCTTCTTGAAGGGGTTTCTTGATCTCGCGCGTGTCGAAATGATAGTTGTAGACTTGACCCGGGGCCAAGGTCTCAGTAAAGCCATAAGCCTTTCCAAATTCGACGCTTTGGGTCTGTCCCCGGAAGGCACTCGCTGCCAGCTTAACGGTGGGTAATCCCGCTGACCACGAGACGGTATATTCACGATCCACGGCTCTCACTTCATGCTCTTCCGGATGCAACTTCAGGAAGATATTGAACGCCTTGGTTAGACCGGCCTTGGCGAAGATCTCATGCCACGAAGCATCGACGATCTTCCATTCCGCGATCAGGTCAACGCTCTCGGAGGCGCCGTCGATGACACGGTAGGGTGCGGTAGGGCGGTTCACGCCCAGAAGGCATTTTCGTACTTCGTCGGCCGACTGAAGGGCAGTGCCCGCCGTAGGCCGTTTCGTTGAGGTCAGAAAGTCAAAGAGGCCCATAAGATCTCTCCCTCTCCAGATTTGCGCCGTCTGGAACGGTTGGTTGGTGACGATCTGGCTACTTGTTCGCCGCCATTGTTAGTGGCTGGATATCATAACGCGGAAAGTCACTCGTAGATAGCTCAAGCGGATCAAAAAAAAACTGTCGCGGAGCGCGGTTAATTTCTGCTGACGTGCTCCCAGGCGGAAAGACGTAAGTTACATTGTGAGAAGAGAGAAATGCAGGCAGAAGGAACTTTCGGTCTACATTTTACGTACTGTTTAGTGGGAGCTGAACCATGTACTGCAACTATTGCGGAAAATTGATTCAGGACGATGCGTCGGTTTGCGCTTACTGTGGCGTTCGCGTGGGGGCTTCGCTGGCCAGGACTAAGCTGGTGCGTCCGCGACTGGGGCGTAAGGTCGCGGGCGTTTGCCTCGGTTTCTCGGAGTACTTCGACGTCGACGTCACCGTGGTGCGGGTCGTGTGGCTGATCACTGCGATCATGACTTGCATTGGTTTCATTCCCTACGTCATCGCGTGGATTGTGATGCCGGAAGAGCCGCTATTGCTTCCGGCTCCGGTGGTGGCGCAACAGGTGGCGAATCCATAGGCCCTTTCTGGCAATTCCTTTGGTCGGTGAACTCGCTCACTTCATCGCGTCCCGCCTTCAACGCTGACCCGACCTGGCAGTGTTTCGTTGTACTGTGATTTAATCGCATCCATGCAGCGCATCAAGAGCGACGACGCCGAAATCGTTTACTGGACACTTGGCGACGGTTCTCCGGTCGTCCTGCTGCATCCCTTTCCGGTCAATCATGAATTCTGGCTGCCGGTGGCCGAGGCTTTGGCGACGCGGTATCGCTTGGTGCTGCCTGATCTGCGGGGACACGGCGATTCCGGCGTGGGCGAAGGTCCGGCCACGATGGAGAAGCATGCTGCCGATATTGCTCGCGTGATGGACGACGCCCATGTCGGTCGCGCTCCTCTGATCGGAGTATCAATTGGCGGCTACGCGTTATTCGAGTTCTGGAGGAAGTATCGCGGCCGTGTGGCTGCGCTTGGATTATGCAACACGAAGGCTCCGGCTGATGCTGCGGAAGCGCGCGCTGGGCGTTTACAGGCGGCGAAGGACGTCCTAGACCGCGGAATCGAACCGTTTTTTGAATCCATGATTCCGAAGCTGATAGGGAAAACCACGCGAGAGATGCGCCCGGACCTGGTAGACGGTGCGCTGCGCATGATGCGCAAGATGTCGCCGGAAGACGTCGCGCAAGTGCAGCGCGGCATGGCCGCGCGCCCCGACTCCGTCGAGACATTGAAGACCGTCAATGTTCCCACGCTGCTCGTGACCGGAGACGAAGACGTCATGACCGGAGTGAACGAAGCGGAGTTGATGCGTCAGCACATTTCTGGCAGCCAGTTGCGGGTGATTCCGAAGGCCGGCCACTATGCGCCTTGGGAGCGGTCGGGGGAAGCAGCCAAACTTCTCCGCCAATTTCTGGATCGCGTCTAGCATCAGTCGATCTCAAGGATGGGGCTAAGCGCTCGCGTAATAGTGCAGCCCCTCTGGGTGCGCTTCGTCTAGAATCGGGGAGCCATGAAGAAACTCGCCGTCGCGTTTGCGTTCGCCGTCCTTCAGATCTGCGCCCAGGGTCAAACTCCCGCCCAGCGACCGCACATTCTGGGCATCGACCATGTGTCGTTTTACACCACCGCGCCCGATGGAGTGAAGAACCTATACGGCGATATTTTGGGTTTAGCGCCGGCCGCGCCGGTTGAGCCCGGCGGCAGCCTGCGCTACATGGTGGGCAGGCAGTGGGTCGGCTACAGCCCTGCGCCTGATCCCAAGGCCGCAGATCGTATGGATCACGTGGCCTTCACCACGGACGACATCGTTGCGCTACGCAAGTATTTGACTGCGCAGGGAATGAAAGTTCCGCAGGTTCAGGGACGGTCCGATCACAGTCATTTTTTTGTCGTGGAGGATCCGGAAGGGCACCGCGTCGAGTTTGTGGAGCGGGGAAAGAGTGAGGCCGTGCCGCCATCGGCTTCGGCGGTTTCGCGCCACATGATTCATGCCGGCTTTCTGGTGTACCGCCGCGAGGCAGAAGACCACTTCTACCGCGACCTTCTAGGCTTCCGCCCCTACTGGCACGGGGGAATGAAAGATGATGAGACCGACTGGATTTCCCTGCAGGTTCCAGACGGCACGGACTGGCTAGAATATATGCTGAATCAGCCGGAGCATCCCGATCTGAGATTGACGGGAGTAATGAACCACATTTCGCTCGGCGTGGCCGAGATGAAAAAAGCGCAAGCCATTCTGGAGTCGCACAATTGGAAGCCGCACGGCGATGAAAAGGCGCAGATGGGCAAGGACGGCAAGTGGCAGCTCAACGTCTTCGATCCGGATCTGACACGCGTCGAACTAATGGAGTTCAAGCCCGTGCAGAAGCCCTGCTGTTCAGAGTTCACGGGAACACATCCATCGGAGTGACGCGGCACCCTATGCCGCCAAGCTCACGGGAATCGAGACTCGGATACTGGTGTCTTGAGGCCGGGTTGCACGCGAAAGTCACGGCCCATTTCGCACACTCGCTCACGCATGCCGGCTAACCCGCCACTGCCCCGGTTTCCGGCGCGTCGTTTCCGGCGCGTCAAGGAGTTCGTTCAGCATCCTTCCCCTGAAACGGGTTCGGGACCGACTCGTTTTTTGAACGTGGGGGAGAATTGCGTCCTCCGACCTCACGGCTGGCTCCGACTACCCCAATGTTTCCTATGAAGTACAAGGTTCGCCGTAATGACACGAGCGCGACAACGGATTTAGGCTCAACGTTATCCACCTGAGAGGGTGGCGTCGGCCCCGCGGTTCGTCAGCTTTCCGCGCCTAGACGGGTTTCCAGTTTTGTTTACTGGGAACATATCTCAACAACGGAGGAGGGCAAATGAGCATCTGGACAATCTTATTCGTCGTTCTGCTGATCGCTTGGCTGGGCGGCTTCACCGTATTCCACGTAGCGGGTGCGATGATTCACTTGCTGCTCGTATTTGCAGTGATTTCATTGATCTTGCATTTTGTGCTGGGGCGGCGCGCCGCGTAAGGCAGTCGGACACCCGGTATCCGCTCGTGTCCGCTCGTCGCCTCAAACGCGATGCCAAACGCTTTGCTGAATTTCAATTGCCGGGGCCTTGTTCCCGGTCGAATCGAAAAGGATGGGATCAAAATGAGATGGAACAGTGTTCTCAAGTCGCTTCTGAAAACCGCCGTTTGCGTCATGGACCAGACCGCTGAACAGGTCGACCGGGCATCGGATCGTGCTTCTCAGATGGCCGATGACGCCAGAACCGCAATCTTCCCGGAGGAAGATCACACGCTGCGCAAAGTACTCGTGTTCGTTGCCGGAGTCGGAGTGGGTGTGGGGGCTGGCCTTCTGCTCGCGCCTGCAAGCGGCGAGGAAATCCGCAATTCAATCAGTGAGAAGGTCCAAGATATCAGCGACAAAGTGAAAGGTCGCGTGTCGAACCAGAATCTTAGTGCAACCGGAACCGAGTAAGGGACGGCGAATCTTACTTCCGGGCTGAGCCGTGGGGACGGCTGTCTGCTTTAAGTCGTAAGCAGGGCGATTCTTTTTGCTCGAAAAAGGAGAGCACCACAGCTGAGCTTACGAAAATATGCTCCCCCCTGGTTTCTGGCGCTCGCCATGGCGGGTACCGCGTTTGGATCGGCACCCCAGGATGGCCAAAGCCCGAAACAAGACATGAAAGACACGGGAAAAGCTGTGAACAAGACTGCTGACAAGACGCCGGAAGGCGCGCAGAAAGTTAAAGATAAGACCGACCCGAATTAACTCGAGTCATTCACAGCGAGTATTCAACTGGCGGAGGATCTGTGCGACGAGCGTTCCCTCGACGATTACGCCGGGGGGGCGCTTTTCACGCTAAGGAGGTTCAGATGAAAAACAATCAAGCGGGCAAGAACCTGCGGGTGCGGCGGACGGGAAAGTTTTCAGTCGCGTGGTTCAGTCTTGTGCTGGTGTGCGTTCTCCCCTCCGGTCTGAGTCTGGTGGGGTGCGTGGACGACCACAAGCAAAATTCGGACGAGTTGCGCGAGAAAACTGCTGAGACTACAGCGGAGCTCAAGCGAAATGCGAAGTCTGTCGCCGAAGGCGTAAAGGAAGGTTGGAGCCGCGATAAGGATCGAGTAGATCTGAATACTGCTACCAGGGAACAACTCCTTGGAACCGGCCTGACTCGGACCCAAAGCGACCACGTCATTGAGCACCGTCCTTACGCGAATCCGCGGGACCTGCTCACCAAACATGTCCTTTCCGAGGACGAGTATAAAGCGATAGAACCACACGTACGGGCCGGCGAGCCGTCAGACCAGTAGCCTAACCTCTTAACCACAAAGGCCACGGAGAACTACAGAGGAATACTCTGTGAAACCCTGTGTCTTCTGTGGGTGCGCTCTCATTTTGCCCCCCACAGGGGCATGATTCGAGCGTCGCTGGCTATCATTGCTGTCTAATGACGCATGGCTTAGTAGCGCTGCGTTGCCTGCCCTTCAGATCTCCTGCACTCCCAACCGCCCGATGTCCTCTCGGGCGGTCAGAAAGGTTTAGCCGCTTTATTACGGAGTCACCGAAGGAGACGATGACGGCGATTCCATGTTCTGTTTTCCGATCACGTCCCCCGAGACGACCATATCTACGCGGCGGTTGAGTTTGCGCCCGGCGGCGTTGCTGTTGTCGGCAACGGGATCCGCTTTTCCGAAGCCTTGGGCGACCACGTTATTAATCGAGACTCCTGAACTGACCAGGTAATCGCGAACCGTGGCCGCGCGTTTCTCCGAGAGAGACTGATTGTATTCATCCGTTCCGATGCTGTCGGTGTAGCCCTCGATGTTCAAATGAAGATCCGGATAAGCGAGCACGATTCCGGAGATTCGCGCCAGACGCTCGCGAGCTTCGGGCTTCAACGTGTATTTGTTGAAGGCGAACAGGACATCGGGCATGCTGACAATCAAGCCGCGGGCGGTGTCTTTGGTCTGGAGCACCTGATTGAGTTGGGAGAGCAAGCGGGCACGCATTTCCTCTTTTTGCTGCTCGGCTTGCTGGCGGCCTTGCTCGGCCGCGGCCGTCTGCTGTTGTGCCTCGGCCTTCCCGCGATCGGCGTCCTCAGCAGCCTTGTGAGCCGCATCGGCGTCGGCTTCCGCTTTCTGTTGAGCAGTCAGAGCAGCGGCTTGATTTTGCTGCGCTTCTGCGTTCGCAGCCTCGGCCTGCGCTCGGCGGCGCGCATCTTCGTCGGACTGGGCGTGGGCTTCTTGTGCGCTCTGGCGGGCAGCGTCGGCTTCGGCTTCGGCTTTCGCTTGCGCGGCCTCGCGGGCGCGGCGTTCTGCGTCGAGGCGTTCCTGATCTTTGCGACGCAGGGTCAGAACGCGAGCATCTTCCGCCATTTGTGTTGCGCCGCGAGCCGCCGTGCCGATGGGCGTGCGGCCTTGCTTGCGTTGCAAGTAATCTTCCGCGCGCTGGAGCATGTCTTCGGCTTTGGTGAGGCTGTCAGGGGCATATTGCTGGGCTCCGGCGGCCTTGGCGATGGCGACGGCATTGCGGGCTTCGAGCAGATCAAGAGGAACGTTGTGTTCGGCCTGAGTCGCCGGAAGCTGGTCGGCGGGAACGTCAATGGTGTACTGACTGCCCTCCAGCACGTCGAACTTGGCGTCGATCGGTTCTTCGAATCCCTTGGTTTCCTGGCGAAGAATGTTCTCCGCAACGACCTTATTGCTGGGGCGAACGACAGCGTAATAAGGCTCGGCGGTGACGATCAAGCCAAACGCCTGAAGATCGGTTGTGACATCAATCTTATCTTTTCCACCCTCGCTGGGGAGGACTTCGCCAAGGTTGACCGAGCGGCCTTCCGGAGTGATGGCCCACAGAACATAGGTGAGGAACTGGCCTCCCAGACTGGCGGCGGGCTGCATGTGAGTGAGTTCGACGCTAATGGCAAGACGTCCGGCTTTGCCGTCAACTTTGGCATGACCGCCGATCTCAGGCATCAGCTCGGTGCCGCGAAAATCTACCATGGTGGAACCGCCGCGATGACGGTAGTTCACGGCCTTGGTGGTGCGAGCGAATACGCTTACTCGGAAGACGGGAATGTCCTGTCCGGTATTCTGATTCATTTGCTGCGGGGCAGCGTCCTGGTTGGTGGAGGGAGGCTGATCTGGATGAGGGCTGGCCGGGTACAGGGGCGCGGCCGAGTTGTCTTGCGCCCAAGCCAGGGAGGAAAGCAGAACGGCGAACATCAAGGAAATAGTCTTTTTCATAAGCACCTCTCGCAAATGGCAGAGACCCTGCAACCTTTGGTGCGTTAACGAGCCGTAAGGTTGGGTTGGAAAATTGGCGAGGACAGTGCAATGGCAGCAGCGATTTGCGGTGATCGCCTCTGTGTAAAACTAACCGGGTTAGAGAAACCGGGTTCTGAAGAGGTTTTAAACCCAGGGAACCGTTCGATGGAGCGATCAGTTCGATTTCGGTAGCGAAGTCGAGGGATTGGCTTTGGGTTTACTCAGAGAGAAGAAAGAGGTTGCGCCTTTCCCCACTTCACTTTCGGCCCAAACTTCGCCTCCGTGCCTTCTGACAATTCTCAGCACGGCTGCCAGCCCGATACCGTTTCCGGGAAACTCCTCCACGGAGTGGAGCCGCTGAAAAGGTTGGAATAGGCGATTGGAGGATCGGGACTCAAAACCGACTCCGTCATCTCGAACGAAATAAACGGAAGCTCCGTCCTTGGTTTGGACGCCGAATTCGATTCTTGCGGCTGGATGATGGGAAGTGTACTTCCACGAGTTACGAAGCAGTTTGTCGATTACCAAGCGGAGAAGGCGGGGGTCGCCTTCCACCGTGCTGCCGTCGGAGATTACGAACTCTACTTTGCGTTCGGGCGCCTACGTCGCAACTCGTCGCATATGGAGCGAGCGATTGCGGTGAGATCGACCGACTCGCGGAGCATGGCCTTCAGTGTCCCGACGCAGTCGCGGTTTCCAGGTCGGCAGCCGCTTTGTCGATTGCTGCAGCCACATCTTGCAGCACTTTGGCCACGGCGGGGACTTGGGCTTCAGCCTCCGTCCATTTTTTCTCATCCATGTACTCGCGGACGGCGGCGATGGGTTTGGCGCCATATCCCGTGTAGGCGCCAGGCGCGTAGACCTGATGCTTGAACCAGGGGCGTTCGGGGAGCCCTCGTTCGGTCAGGAAGGTGCGCTGGATTTTCAGAAGATCGATGTTCAGCCTGTCGAGCGCCTGCGGAGAAAGCGCGGGGGCACCTTCGGCCTGTGCTTTCGCCACTGCGGACTCGTAACGCTCCGCGCTTCGCTTGATGGCGTCCACTCCATTCTTCAGGGGCGCGAAGTTCATGTACGGCGGCGTGGTTTCATGCGGTGGAGGTGCGGATGTTTTGTGGGGGTCGGCTACGGCGGTGAAGACTCCTTCTTTCAACTCCAGGTTGTGCTCGATGATTTCCTCCTGCTTGTCTTTAAGTTGCTTCTCGAGTTCGGTCACATACTTGGCGATGGTCTCAGCCATGCCTACGTACTCGAAGGGAATCACTTCGGCATCGGCCAGGCGCATGACCGTTGTGCCGCCGGTTTGTGCCAGAGCGCGTCCGTAGGAGAAATCGGTGTCGAGGAAGTGCGTATACCAGGAGAAATCGTCGTAGACGGAATGGTAAGCATTCGCATCGTTTTCGCCGCCGTAGCCAATGTTCAGTGCCGAGATGCCGGCGTGGTCGAGGAAGGAAGCATAGTCGGAGCCATCTCCCAGAGCTCCGATCGTGAGAGCAGCGCGTTTGCGAATTTCGGCGCGTTCTTCCTGGTTCTTGGCGTTTGCGATGCGGGATAGACGAGCCCTCTGCCAAACCGGGATATTTTTTTCTGGATCGTTAATTTCGCGTATTACGTCATCGATCAATTTCTCGAGATCGTGCGAGCCGGAAGCGTGAAAAAATCCACGGCCGTTGCTATCGGAATTGATGTAGGCGACGGCATGCTTCTGCAGTTCGTCACCGTGGGTTTCAACCCACTCGGTCGACCCCAGGAGTCCGGGTTCTTCGCCGTCCCATGCGCAATAGATGATGGTTCGCTTCGGGGTCCATCCTTGCTGGTGCAGTTCGCCGAGCACGCGGGCCTCTTCCAGCACGGCTGACATGCCGGAGAGGGGATCGTCGGCGCCATTGACCCAGGCGTCAAAGTGATTACCACGAATGACCCATTGATCGGGATCTTCTCCACGCATGGTTGCAATCACGTCATTCACCGGCTTCATGTCCCAGTTGGACGCGACTTTGAGGTGGACTTTGGCGGGGCCAGGGCCGACGTGATAAGTGATGGGCAGCGCGCCGCGCCATTTTTCCGGGGCGACCGGGCCAGCCAGCGCGGAGAGAAGCGGCAGAGCATCTCCCCATGAAATCGGAAGCACAGGGATTTTCGTGATGGTCTTGGCTTCACGGATGGAGAGGCGTTTGGCATCGGCGGTCGCGCCGACTCCCGGGGTTAGAGGATCGCCGGGATAGTCGGTGTCCATGACGCTGCCGCGCTGCACGCCATCTCGGGGCCGCCAGCCGCCCTTGGGATAATCGTCGCCCTGAAAGTAGCCGTCGTCCTTCGGGTCGGAATAAATGATGCATCCAATGGCGCCATGTTCCGCCGCAACTTTCGGCTTGATGCCGCGCCAGTTTTCTCCGTAGCGGGCGATGACGATGGCGCCCTTCACGGAAATTCCGAGGCGATCGAGTTGTTCGTAGTCGTCGCGACTGCCGTAGTTCACATAGACCAGCGGAGCGGTTACGTCACCGTCGATCGAATAGGCATTGTAGGTCGGCAACTGCTCTGAGGTTTGGTTCGACGTGGGATCGCCGGGAACGGCGGGTTCTTGCAGCTTGGCGCGGAACTGCGTGGGCTGCAAGAGTTCTACTACGCGTTCTTTGGGCGTGGGGAACAGGACCTGAAAAGACTCGATATGGGCGTCGAATCCCCACTCTTTAAATTTCGAGAGAATCCATTCGGCATTGTCTTTGTCGTAAGGCGAACCAACGTGATGTGGACGAGCGCTCATGCGGCGCATGTTTTCGCGCAGGTTGTCGCGCACGATGCCATCCTGAAATTTCTTCTCCCACTCGCGCTCAGGGCTGGAGGATTGCACCGTGTATCCCGAAAGCTGGACCGGGGCGGAGGTTTTTGCCGGTGCGATTTGTGCGCCGTTCAATTGTGCGATGAAGAGAACTATGCAGCAAAAAATGAGTGAGCGGATCGACTTCAAGCGGGCCTCCTGGGGGGTTGCGATCATTTCCGAGCTTCCATATCTGCGAGTGGAATTATAGAGCTTGCGACGAATTCTGCCTGACATGAAGATTTTGTTGAGATTTGGGGGCCGCCGGGCTTATTGTGTACGTTTCCGGAGGAATAGACCTTGCGAACGATCGCTCTCGTAATCCTGATTGCATGTTGTGTCCCCTCAGTATCGGCGCAGAAGCAGAAACTCCAACCGAAACCGGGCACCGAGCCCGGGCAAAAGCAGGCGGAAGCGCAGAAGCCAGCGACTGCCGCGGGTACTCCGGCTATTGAGGAGGACCAGGATGAGCGCGAAGCCGAGGGGCCTTGGAAAGGGATGCAGTACCGGTTGGTGGGACCATTCCGCGGCGGACGCGTGGTTGCGGTGTCGGGCGTCGTGGGTCAGGACGACGTCTACTATTTTGGCGCGGTTGCCGGAGGCGTCTGGAAGACGACCGACGGCGGCCTCAACTGGAAGCCTACTTTCGATAAGACGAAGGATGCATCCCCGTCGATCGGAGCAATTGCCGTTTCCGAGTCAGACCCGAATGTGATCTACGTTGGGACCGGGGAAGCGTGCATCCGCGGCAACATTGTTGGCGGAAACGGTGTGTGGAAGTCGCTGGATGCCGGCAAGACGTGGAAGTTCGCTGGCCTTGCCGATACGCACGCGATCGGGCGACTGATTGTCCATCCCAAAAACCCTGATGTTGCTTTTGTGGCGGCGCTGGGTCATCCCTTTGCCGACAACGAAGAACGCGGAATCTTTCGCACGCGCGATGGAGGCAAGACGTGGGAGAAGGTTCTCTATAAAGATGCCAAGAGCGGCGGCATCGACATCGCTTTCGATCCGAGCAATCCCAATATTCTGTTCGCGGCGTTGTGGCAGGCGAAGCGGACTCCGTGGAGTTTGGATAGCGGCGGGCCGGGGAGCGGTTTATATCGATCGAGTGACGGCGGGACCACTTGGAAGGAACTGAAAGCGCATGGTCTACCGGAAGGAATTCTGGGACGGATCGGCGTTACGGTTTCTGGCGCGAATCCAAATCGCGTGTGGGCGGTGATGGAAGCCGAGAAGGGCGGGATTTATCGATCAGACGACGGCGGCGATTCCTGGCGGCTGATGACCGACGACCACCGTTTTCGACAACGGGCCTGGTACTATTCGCACATTTTTGCCGACCCGAAGTCGGCAGAGACGGTGTACATCCTGAATACTGGCGTTTTTCGCTCTAACGATGGCGGCAAGACGTTCAATCCCGTGCGTGCGCCGCATGGAGACAATCACGCGTTGTGGATCGATCCCACGAATCCCAAGCGGCTCATCAATGGAAATGATGGGGGCGCGACGATCTCCACGAATGGCGGCGAAAGCTGGACTAGCCAATATAACCAACCGACGGCGCAGTTCTACCACGTCACGACTGACAACAGGTTCCCATATTACATGTATGGCGCGCAGCAGGATAACTCAACCGTCGGAATTGCGAGTGCGAGCGCCGAGGGTGGAATCGATCGCGTGGACTGGTACGACGTGGGTGGCGGCGAGAGCGGCTACATTGCGCCCGATCCGACGGATCCGCTGATCGTGTATGCCGGCTCGTACGGCGGCGAGATTACGCGTCACGATCAACATACACATCAGGAACAGGCGATTAATCCGTGGCCGGTAAACCCAATCGGATGGGCGGCGGCGGATGTGAAACACCGCTTTCAGTGGACGGAGCCGATTGTTTTTTCCCCACACGATCCCAAGACGTTGTACTTCGCCGGGGAAGTGTTGTTCAAAACGACCGATGCAGGAATGAGTTGGACGATCATCAGCCCTGACCTAACGCGCAACGACAAAGCGAAGCAGGCGGCATCGGGTGGGCCAATTACCAAAGACAACACCGGCGTGGAAGTCTATGACACGATTTTTTCGGTGGTCGAGTCGCCGGTGCAAAAGGATTTGATTTGGGCCGGGACCGACGACGGGTTGGTGCACCTGACTCGCGATGGCGGGCAGAAGTGGGAGAACGTGACGCCCAAGACGATGCCGGAATGGGGCACGGTGAGCATGATCGAGGCTTCCCCGCGCGATGCCGGGACCGCGTATCTGGCTGTCGAACGGCACAAAATGGATGACTTCGGGCCTTACGTTTTCAAAACGACGGACTTTGGAAAGAGCTGGACCAAGCTGGTGACCGGGCTTCCGGCGAGCGATTACGTTCACGCGGTGCGGGTCGACCCGAGTCGTGCGGGCTTGCTTTTCGCCGGAACCGAGCAAGGGGTATACATTTCGTTCGACGATGGCGGGCACTGGCAGGCGCTGCAAATCAATCTGCCAGTCGTCCCGGTCAATGACCTCATCGTCAAGAAAAACAACAACAACAGCAACGACCTTATCGTCGCGACCCATGGGCGCAGCTTCTGGGTTCTGGACGACATCACTTCGGTGGAGCAATACGAGGAGTCGGTGCCGCAGCAGGAGGTGCACTTGTTTCCTCCGGCAGCGGCCAGCCATACGGTATTCGGCGGCTCGTTTTTCCGCGCGCAAGCGAACGTGGGGAAGAATCCACCTGCGGGAGCGGTGATCGATTACTGGTTGAAGACTTCGCTCAAGAAAGCGGATAAGAAAGAAGCGGCGGGTGCAAGCGGTGCGGAGTCGAAGCCGAAAATCGAAGAAGATGCCAAGAGCGGAGACGAGAAGAAGAAAGAGGAAGCGCCGAAGATTACGCTGGAAGTTCTCGACTCCTCCGGGAAAGTGATCCGTAAATTCCCCAAGAAAGAGGAGCCGGCGGGGGAAGAGGAAAGCTTTTTCGAGCGCGACCGCAGCGCCGAAAACCTGCCTGCGGACGCGGGGCTGAATCGCTTCGTTTGGGATTTGCGCTATGAAGGAGCAACGAAAGTGCCGCGCGCGCCGCTGTGGGGTGGGAGTACGGAGGGTCCGGTGGCGCTGCCGGGCACGTATCAAGTGCGGCTGACGGTGCTGGGCAAGAGTGATACGGTGCCGCTGGAGATCAAGGCCGATCCGCGGCTGAAGATCGGGCAGGAGGATCTCGCCAAACAGTTCGATCTGCTGCTGAAGATTCGGGACAAGGTCACCGAGACGGATGATGCCATCATTCAGATTCGCGATGTGCGGGAACAGGTGAATGCGGAGAACAAGCGGCTCAAGAACGATCTGCGGGAGAAAACCGTTGCCGACGCGGGCAAGGCGTTGGATAAGAAAATGACTGCGGTGGAGGAAGAACTCATCCAGACCAAGGCCAAGAGCGGACAGGACGTGCTCAATTTTCCGGTTCGACTGAACAATCACCTGGTCGCGCTGGGTGGCGTGGTAGGAAGCGCCGATTCGGCACCGACGAAGCAGTCCTATGAGGTGTTCGACATGCTCAACAAAGCGGTCGATGAACAACTGGCGAAGTGGAAGGCGATTGTTTCGACCGACGTCGCGGCCTACAACAACCTGGTCAAGCAGCAGGATGTTCCCGCGATCATGGTGACCTCGCCGGACGTGGGGAAATGAAGGGACGAGTTGCCGGAGCGCTTCTATGCGCTCAATCACTTTGAGAGGCTTTGCACGAATTCTTCCAGCACGCGGTTGAATTTGTCGGGGTCGTCGACGAATAGGGCATGGCCGTCGCCCTCGAAGCGCTCGAGTCGAACTTTGTCTCCCAGCTTCGATTTTAAAAAGTCAGCGCTTGGCTGCGAATCGGGCTGGTACGCAAAGAGCACAGGACGACTCATTCTGGCGAGGCCGGTGGAGAAATCTTTTACGGCAATCATGTTGTAGATGAGTACGGCGGCCGTATCGGCGGGAACCTGGACGGACGCATCGATAAGGCGCTTCAGGTAGTCTTCCGTCTGCGGTTTTTTGTACATGCTTCGAATGAACCCGTCGGCTTGTTTCTGGCGGTCCTGCTGGAGCTGGTTCATCCATCCTGAAACGAAGCCGAACATCTCTGGACTGAGGTTGTCGGTCAGAAAACCATCTACCAGTACTACACCGCCGAGGTTATCGGTACCGAATTGCTCGACGTATTTGATCAGCTCGGCGCATGCCATCGACCAGCCGACGAGGACCGGCTGCTTCAGGCCGAGGTAATCCACGAGTTCTTTGTAATCACGGGCGCGGGTTTCCGGCAAGTGGCCGTAAGTGGGTTTGTCGCTCTCGCCCTGAGAGCGCGGATCGACGGCAATGACACGATACTTTTTCGAGAACTCGTCGATTTGCTTCTGCCAGATCCATGCGGGCATGGTCCACCCGGGAATGAAAACGATGGACCGGCCGCTGCCAGCGTCAAGGAAGTGAATCCGGACGCCATCGGAAGTCTTGAAGAATGCGCTATTCGTCGTCTGTGCTACGACACTCGGCACTGGCAAGACGCACAGCAGAATCAGGGCTAGTCTGGTTCTCATGTTTTTCTCTCCTGTGCGCTATTTTGCGCGACGAGCCTCGGCTTCGGCCAGCCAGCCGCGGCGTAACTTCTCCGCCGGGATACTCGACAGGTAAGGTTTAAGGTCGAGAATCGGCGTTTCATCGAGCATGTCGACGCCTCGCACGTGCAAGCGTCTCCCCTCGCGGCGAAGAAGTTCGACGACGGTGAATCCGATCGGATTTGGACGTTTTGGGGAGCGCGTTGCGAAGACTCCGTGCGGGCGATTGTCGCTGGGAGGTGTGCCGACCAAATCGAATCCTTCGGCGCGATCGAATACCCAGAGAACGACTAAATGAGAAAAGCCTTCGATGTCGGTAAGGCCCGCTTCGAACTGCGGAAGAATTTCGAGAATGCCTTCCGCTTCATGTTTGGCTCCTAAACCTTTGGGGATCTGCTGAGCGTTCTCGTACGGACTTCTTACAGACCCGATCGGAAGCGGCGAAAACATATAGTTCCATCCTTGGGAGAAGGGGTGTCGGGAAGCGCATCCTGGCAAAGCGACAAGCGGGCGCATGGAGGGCATCGCGCTTTCATTTCGGCCGGTGACCCCTCAGGGGCTTTAAAGCCCCGTCGTCTTTGGTTTCTAGCGGCACGACTGAAGTCGTGCCCTTCCCGAAACCGTGTCGTTCCGAAAGCTATTTATGACGCCAGTCTTAGTCTTCTTTCTTCTCCGGTTCCCTGGGCAAGGGCTTCTCGATCGGCTTGCGGGGCAACATTTGATCGCGCATGGCTGCGTCGTAAACGAAGCTGGCTACGATCACCGCGATCTGTTTCAGATCTTCGGGCTGCAAACGGTCATAAACGTCCATGTTGGAGTGATGCGTGCGCGTTTCATATTCGATGGGATCCTGAATGAACTGGAATCCTGGGATGCCTACGGCATCGAAAGATAGATGGTCGGTGCCACCGGTGTTGCGCATGGTGAGCGTGGCCATGCCGAGGTCTTTGAAGGGACGCATCCAAGCCTCGAAGATCGGGGCCACAGCTGCGTTTTCTTGCAGATAGACACCGCGAATTTTGCCCGTGCCGTTATCCACATTGAAATAGGCGGAAACTTTTGCCTGCTCCGGTTTTACCGTGACGGGACCCGCTTCGCGGCGCAACAGGCTTGGCGTTCCTTTCATGTTGGGGTCGTCCATGGGCGGACGGAATCCAAAGTGCTGTTCAACATAGCCCTGCGAGCCGAGCAAGCCTTCTTCTTCGCCGCTCCACAGGCCGATGCGAATCGTGCGGCGAGGCTTGATGTCGAGTGCTCTCAGAATGCGAACGGCTTCCATCATTACGATGGTGCCCGCGCCGTTGTCAGTCGCGCCGGTGCCGGCGTGCCAGGAATCGAGATGCGCGCCCAGCATGACCACTTCATCTTTCTTATCGGTGCCGGGGATTTCGGCGATGGTGTCGTACTGCATGGGGTCGTCGTCGTGGAAAGTATTGGTAACGTTCAACTCGAGAGTGACATCCTTTTTCTGCTGCAGCAGGCGGGCGATGCGAGACCAGTGCTCGGAGGCCATGGTGAGCTGAGGAACCGTTGTGGTTTCGCCCGGCTTGTACGAGCCGCCGGACTGAACGAATACCGTGCCACCGCCGGCGGTGCCGCGGCTGTGGTCGATGACCGCGAGAACTTTCTCGTCGGCGAAGAACTGGTTCAGGTCCTTAGCGAACTGTCGGCGTTTCGCGATCTCGGCCATACGAAAGGGCGGACGCTCGCCAGGAATTTCATATTCGCTGATCTTGGCTAGGTCGTCGTCGCTGAGACGTTTGAAGGGGGCTTCCGTGATGGTCTTCACTTCGGCGTCGGGGCCCAGAATCACAATCATCCCTGCCAGTTTGCCACGATACTTTTCGAAATCCTTTTTGTCTTCAATGTTGACGCGGATGCACTTGCCGCTGACGACGCCGTTCGTGCCTGGGGTCCACGCTTTGGCGTAGACGACAAGAGGAACGACATCGGGCGCGGTCATGCGGGCGTTAACGTATTGATTGGCCCATCCGCGGCCGAACGGTCCCCAGGATTCCAAGTGAGCATTGCTCAGTCCCATTGCTGTCAGCTGATCGCGGGTCCACTCATTGGCGCGCTTCATATTGGGAGATCCGGTGAGGCGCTCGCCGATGGAATCCATGAGGCCGGAGGCGAGTTCCATAACTTTGGAATCGCGGAAGCCCTCATAACGAATGCGGGAGATGGTTTCGAGATCAACTTTTTCCTGGGACCAGGTGGCGGGAACCGACAACAAAATTACGACGAGAGTACAGACCAGTCGCCTCGACCTCTTCATGATGAGCTCCTGAGCGGGAATCAATCGGGGATTATACAGCCGGATAGGGAATGGTTCAGGAAACGGAATGTAAAGTTATTTCAAGGGTGATGGTATCCGGACGGTGCCATGGTCCAACCGCGACGTAGCAAGCGATGTCTCTACGATTTGTGTTCGGGCTTGCTTACGGGCTCTTTGCGTTTTTCGTCGGTGTCGACCGAATACAGCATGAAATGATCGAAACTGTGCCGGCGGTAGTAGTGGTGTTTGCGGAAATCGAAATAAATTTCCGCGCTCTTCGGCAGCCAGAGCGACGTGTTCTTCTTTAGAAAAGGAACGGGCCCGTACTCCACAGTCTGGTGTTCGCTGAGAAGCTGGATTTCAGGTATGGGCTTGACCATCTCCGCTTCAATGCGCACGATCTGGAATTTATCGGCGGTAATCCATGCTCGTCCCTTCAGAGCGACGGGGTGAACCTGATTCCCGACTTTATAGCTGTGCATGCGGTTGGGACGGTCGTCGCGCTGGCGGAAGTGCACGAGCCAGGTTGCCTGTCCGTGCCAGTCCCCCAGGCCTTCACATGCCATGTCGAAGTTGTCCCGCATGTCAGGATGAAAGACGAGTGCCAGCGCGGCAAAGCCGGTGCTCGAAATCTGGTCCGGATATCCTTCCAGAGTCAGCTTGTCGGCGCGGAATTCATCCACCGTAAGAAATCCTGGCTGCGGCTCGTAGATCGAAGCGACGTAGTTATACTTTCGCGTCTCCGTGCGAATGGGAATGCCGAATTGGTCGAGCGACTGATGGAATAAATCTTCGACCGCCGCGAAGTGCTCCACATCCTGCACCAACTCTTGTACGCGTTTGCCGGATTCTTCCATCACCTGCGCGGAAGGACAGAGGAGGCCGGGAGCGAGGGCCGGCTTTGCGTCATCGATGCTGGGCGGCATCCACGATTTCATGGAGAGCCCTGGCGCGGCAAGCGCCGCCAGGGGATCGACGCCGGAGAGGCGGGCCTCGGTCCTCGGGGTGTTCTCGGCGGACGCAGGAGAGGCCTGGTGTTCCTGGATCTCGCCGATCAGGGTTCGAACCTGCCCTGCCAGGGGATGCCGTGGCGATTCCTGCAGAAAGACATTCAGGGCCTGAATTGCCTCCTGATCGTGGCCCATGCTTACTAACGCCTGTCCAAGAACAAGCTGCGCGGGGCTGGCAGTGCTCTTGCCTTTGGTGATCGCGATTTGCGCCTCGTCGCGCGCTTTGTCGTAGTTTTGCTGGTGAAGATAGGTAGCGGCGAGTAAATTATGCGGCAGCCAATTTTCGGCATCGGCCATCACCGCTTGCTCCAGCGCCGATCGCGCTGCCGGGTAATTCTGCAGTTCCAGGCCAGTCCTACCGAGCAGGGTCAACGCCTGAGCGTTGTGGGGGTTAAGATTCGTTGCCGTCCCCAAGTAGGTCTCGGCCTGGGCGAAATCCTTCTTCTGAAAATACAAATATCCAAGCAGGAAGTTCAGTTCCGAGCTGGACGGGAAAAGTTTGTATGCCTCTTCCAGCTGTTTCTGCGCCTCTTTGAGGTTTCCGGACTTCAGGGCGGAAACTGCCCGCTTGGTTTCCTTCCGCGCCTTCGGCGGCAGCACTGAGTTTCCTATTTCGAGATTGATCGCCTCGGGATCGCGGTGAAGCACAATATCGATTTGCGCCGGGCGCAGAGAATTCATTACCTGCAGGTCTTTGTGGATGCTGAGATAGCCTACCGCACTGACTTCCACGGCGTAAGTTCCGTAGGGAACGTTGGTAAAGACACCCTGCGACGAGTCCGCCGTGGTCTGCCAAGTGGCCGCCTGGGTTGTAAGGTCCACTAGCTTCAGCAACGCCTGGCGATCGAGATGGATGCTGCTGTGCTCGGCGCAAACAGTGAAGACGAGCACTCCCGTGCCGGGGGCAGTATTGTAGGAGGTGGAAACATCATTCAGATATTGAGGATCATTGAGGCCGGCTCGCTGAGCGATGGCTGTCGCGGTGAACAAACAAGCCAGAAAGAAGTGGACGTATAAGGGCCGCGCGACGAAATGCATCACCATGGCACGACTGCGGGTCATAAGCGAATCCGTGAGCAGTGTGTCACAGTCGTTCCCGCCGGTCAAACCGCGCTTGTGGAGCGTGTGGAGCGGTCCGCCGCGGAGTTACGATTTGGCAGCGGGTTTGTCCTCAGGTGCGGACGATAGGCCCGCCTGCATGTCGACGGCGCACCTGCCCGTCGGCAGGTTTTCGCGGATGCTGCGACAAATGTCGGGGTCGTGAAATCAGGTCATGCGTGGTCCGAGAAAGACCTCTGACTAGTAAACTCATCGGCAAAATCGACAGGGACTGCAGAGCGTGCGCTCCTGAGTTGAGAGCGCCGGCGAAGCCCTCGTTTCTGAGGAAGATAGAAGACCAGCGCTGCAGAAGGGAATGTTGCGGAACAAAGTAGAAGCGCGGCTTGCGAGCCGCGTTCAATTCGTTCCCCCCAGAACAACAGGGTTCAGTTGGTGGAGATGGTGAAGTTGACGGTGATCCTGGCCTGGGTCTCGACCGCCTCAACGCCCTGATAATGCGGCTTGAAATGCCACTGTCTTACGGCTTCCTGCGCAGCGCTGGCCAGGATCGGCGGACCGCTGAGCACGTGGAGATCTTGGATCAAGCCATCGCGGCCGATCAGAGCCTGCAAGATTACTGAGCCCTGCACTTTCATTTGGCGCGCCAACAGAGGGTAGCCGGGTCTTACCGGACGGCTGACGATCTCGGCCGTATCGGCGGACATTTGCACACGCTCGGCGGCGTTGCTGGTCACGCGGACTGCGCTGTCGGTTGCGCTGCTAGCGGCGGGAGGCACGGCGACTGGCTGAGGAGCCATGCCGGACTGCAGATCGACGCGCACCGAATTCGTGCCAGGATGAACGGTTCGATGATCGTCTCCGGCGACCACTTCAACCTCAAGCGGAGGCAGCACGGTTCTGGTGGTCGTGGCGGTCATCGGCGGAGCGGATGGATCCGCCGCGGCGAATTCGGCCGGGGCTGAAGCTTTCGGCTGCGTCTTGTTGCTGTGGGACTTTTTTTGGGCGGCCGATACTGGTTGAGCGAGAACCATCTGCGTAGGATTTGCCGCGACGGGAGAAGTTTGCTGGGGCTGCGGCTGCTCTTCCGCCTCCTGCGAGTCGGAGAACCAGAAATCGCGATCCCGGTAGAGCAAAAATCCCAAAGCAACCAGGAGCAGAGCCAGAGCAATGACCATCGTGCGCCTCTGTTCGCGGTCCTCGGGGTTACGAGACCGTGGCGCGGCCGGAAGGAGACGATCGGTCTTGGAAACTACGTTTTTGAACTCGAACATGCGCGACCAGGCCCCGCCTGGGAATAGTATCCTAGAAAACCAGCCAAAGGCCAGCAAAAGTAACGGTGACCCGTTGCCTCCTTGGGGGAAAGCTCATTCGTGTCAACGCTGGCTTTCCCTCAAGGTAAAGTGCCATTCTCCAGACGATTTGCCAATGCCCACCTGCACTTGTTTCCCACCGCACACACCACTGCCATTACTCTCTCTAGCCGCCGTAGCGGAGCGAAGCCCTCAGCAGCGCAGCGCAGCGGAGCGGAGGCGGCGCCACACCCAGCCTCGACCTTCTGAGGCGGGGCACTCTTTCATAATGCATCAGCTGAGGCATAGCACGCCTGGCCCCCCAAGGGTCCGAGCGGGATCATTGGCTCAAATTCGCCGAAGTCCCTCTTTGTTCGATATTGAGTCAACATCTGTTAGATCGACGGCATCTGAACCGTCAACATCTGGCCAACAAGGATTGTGTGGAGGGGAAGTGCCTGTCCGATCAGTGTTGGTCGTCGATGACAGTCCGGCAATTCGTAAGGCCGTTTGCGAACTCTTCACTTGCGAGGGAGACTTTGAAGTCTGCGGATACGCCGAAAATGGCCGCGAGGCCGTCGAAAAAGCACTACTGCTTCAACCCGCTCTGATTGTGACAGACCTTTCCATGCCGCTCATGAATGGCTTGGAGGAAACGCGAATTCTAAGGAAACTGATGCCCTCCGTACCAGTGATCATCTACTCCGCTCACATCGACTCATTCATGGAGAAGGAGGCTCAACGGGCAGGGGCATCCGCCGTCGTTAGCAAATCTGAAGCCGTCGCAGTTCTGATCGGAAAAGCGCGGGAACTGCTAGATGAAATCGCCGCTTAACTACTTCATTCCCTAATTCAGCGTGCTGGGATCTGCCAAGAATGTTGAGGAAACACATCTCGTGTCATCTGGAGTAGGAAGATTAGTGCCGCGCGGTTTATGCGCCCCCCCAGCGGCGCAGTTCCTCACGCTGAATGACTCTGTTTTTCCGGCGCTGAATCAAGGAGTGCTTGCTCGCTTAATTTCACCTTGAGCAGATAGCACTGTTCATGGATGGCCGCGCCGTCCTCATTCGTCTTGGCGGTTTCCAGAGGCACGGGAGCATTGCAAAGCATCGCGGAAACCCAGTCGTGATTGGCGTAGGGTGAGTGCCCAATCGTCAAGATGCTATCGGACCCATCGTGTGCAGCACGAGCGAAATGCACGGCCCGCTCCGTATGCGAGAGCGCAGAGCGGGCCTCTTCCACGAAGACACGCCCTGCATCCGTGAGTTCCACAACCCGTCGCTTGTCGCGAGTGAACAGGTGAAATCGATGCTCTGCTTCGAGATCGGTAATCTGTTTGCTGAGTCACATGCGCGCAAGCCACGCCCTCCTTACCGAGTGGTGAGCGGGTGTGGCAGTTTTGCCGTTATCTCCTTCTACGCCGAGCCAGGTTTGAACCGCGCAAGTCTCTGACTTAGAGTCCTGCGCGATACCAACGAAGGATGTACAGGAAAAATTCCCCCCGGTTGCGACTTTCAACGTATTGCACGCTGAACGTTGATGCTGAAAAAGTAGCTGTGCGCAGGCGCTGCCGTTCGGCAGCGCGAGGAGGGAATTCTCGCGTGGCGGTACCGCCGGGAGCTAGGGTCGAACCATACTGTAGGTTACGGCGCGGTGGGTTACCGCAACTATGCGTTTCTAGGAGGCCCCATGAAGAAAAGGATATTCGCGTGCGCACTGGGCGCATTGTTGCTTGCAATCACCGGTTGGGCAGACGACAAAGAAAAGGACGAAGATCGTCTGAAGAATGCCGGCACGGTGCTGACAGAGATTTTGAATATTCCAGACGACATCCCCCAAGATCTCCTCGATAAAGCCGACTGTGTGGTTGTTTTTCCATCAGTTCTCAAGGCCGCGTTTGTGGTCGGTGGCAGTTATGGCCGCGGTGCGATGACGTGCCGCAGGGGCGAAAATTTCAACGGCCCCTGGGGCGCGCCCTCAATGATGGCCCTTGAGGGTGGCAGCGTAGGCTTTCAGATCGGCGGGCAAGCCACTGACTTCGTCCTTCTCGTGTTGAATGACCGCGGTGCGAATGGAATCTTGAGCAGCAAAGTGAAGCTCGGAGCAGATGCATCAGTAGCAGCAGGACCAGTCGGTCGTAACGTGTCGGCAGAAACCGATGTCTCGATGCGTGCTGAAATATTGAGCTATTCACGCGCGCGGGGTCTATTTGCAGGCGTTTCGCTCGAGGGTTCGACCATCCGACCTGACAACGACGCCAACAAGAGAATCTATGGGGAGAAAATCTCGGCGAAGGATATTGTAATTGCTCACGAGACGCATGTCCCTCCCGCAGCAGAGAGCCTTATCTCGACGCTTAACGCGAAGACGCCGAAGCACAAGTCGCCATAGCGCAGCTGTTTTGAAAAGAGTTTCGCCCATTCGGCGCAAGAGGCCTCTGTGGCTATAACGTGGCTAGAAAGAGAGGGGAAAACTCAGATGCGAAGGATGAAAAAGGATGAAAAAAGACGCAGCATGTGCAGGGGGCGGAGCGGGTGGGCCGCTGTCCAAACCCCATGCGGCGGAGAAGTGGGGGGCCAGAAACTCGGCCGTTGTACTTAAGACGACGGCACTGCTCCGGACTACTGTCACCTGAGGGGCAACTTTTCTCCAAACGCTAAGGCGTTCTGCCGTGACGCAGTCCGGCTGGCACGATTGCGACACCAACACCGCACTCATGACCTCAACACCTGGATGATTCATTGCGGAGTGATCGTGAACCATTCCCGGCATGCTGTCCGAAGGCTGACTGCAGCGCCGGCGAAATTCACACCTATCTGGCGAGCCCGACACACGGCGTTGCGACCAGCGAGAGCACTTCACAAGGCGTGATCAGCCCGACGGTTCTGAGCGACGATGCCCGCAAGCTGCTTCAGCGACAACTGCGCTTCGGCCGATCCGGAGCTCGTCTCATGGGGCCGCAATGATCGTGTGCGAAGACAGCAATGCCAATGTCGTATGGGCCCGAGAAGTCTAAGAACATGAACCGCGACTAAGAGAGCAGGAGAGTATCCTGCTCTCTTTTTTCTTCTGTCTCTCCGCGCCGAGATATCGGGAAACTGATTGTGGAAAGCGACAGACGAGGCTCTGGACCGATTGTGGGCAAACAGGGAATAATGGCGCGATTGTCGCGACAATTGGTAGCCGAGTACGATCGAGGCTACACCGAGAAGAACCTGTGCCAGATGATTTAGTTTGCCGGGCCGTTCCTGAGGAGGAGATTGTCGCCACGCTGTGGCGACAATTGAGTTGGTCCCGCTTTCGCGAGCTGTCGCCGCTGAACCTCGCAAGGTATGCTAAGCGTCATAGCAGGTCCCGTAGGTCTAAGAATCGAGCTCTTACCTTGGCCCACGAAGGATAAGAGCCGTAGCAAAGCAGGCGGCATTGAGCCTCGTATTCTCGGCCGATGACTGCTTCGAGTTCCGGAGGTGGAAAAAGCGCATCGCTGTGGGCGAAGCTCATGCTTTCCGGGAAGGAGTAGCTTTTAGAGAAATGCGCTCGACTGATCAGATCGTAATCAGCCTTAATCGCGCCGTATTCGGCTGAACGGAGCATGATGCCGACTTCGCGGTGTTCTGACAGTTGAAACAGGTCGTAGTAGTGCCGTGCGTAGCTGCCGAGAGGTTGCTTGTCTCGTTTGAGCAACTCGACCTTGCTATGGATAGCGAACATCTTCTCAACAAATGTCCTCCGAAAATGGAGCAGGCGTAGGGAGAACCGCCCTTCGTCTTCCGCACCCAGAGATAGTTTCTTCTCTTCCAAATATTGGCCCAAGTATGAGCGCAATTCCACAATAGCGGATGGTTGCCGCCCGCTCGCTGTGCCCGCCTCAAGGAGCACGCGGTTGGCAACCTCGCCTGGTCCGCCGAATCGTTGGGTATAGGAAAAACGGTCATTTCGCCCGAATCCACCGATGGTCTGGCTCTCATTTTCAACAAACAACAGCGCCGGATGCTGCCCCACAGAATCCCGAAGCTTCTTAAGCTCTCTGTCTATAGCGTTCTTTCCCAACGCGGGTTGAAACGCCGTGGGATCAAGAAAGATGTCGATATCTTCTGAAAACCGCTGGATGAGGTTCCAGCCCTTTGCCAGGCTCGTCCCGCCTTTGAAAATAATCGTGCTACCGCTGGTGTTCGCTAAGACGCGAAGAGCCTCCGTAACGTAATAATCCTTCTCGATGATCGCCGGTCGCAGATTCCGCTGACGAAAGTGTTCTGCGGCCCGAAGGATCGCCTGCTCAAAATCGGAATGCTCAAATAGTCTCAAGCTACCGTTTCTCCTTCGCCTGCCAAGCCCTTGCGTTCGGCAGTGTTGCAAGCATCCCGAAATCGAATCGGGAGAATGGGTTCAAAGAAGCCCGCAAGCGCTGCAACGTCCGGCGATTGAGCCCCAATCGTTCACCCATGGCACCCAGGATAGCCCGAACACGAGGGGGCTCAGAATCCGCAACCTTGAGAAGTCGATCGAGGCGCCCTCGTTCCGATAGCAAAACCGACAATCTGCGAATCGTGTGCTCTGGGGTCAACTCGCCGAACTTGGCACCGCTCCTGAGGAAGTCGAGCAATGCAGCGTCCGTTTCGGAGAGGTCGGCCCAGGCCTCCGGTCGTCGAGTATGAATAAGAATATCGTTCCCAACTAGCTTCCTGGGCAGGCTGAGAGCGCTGGTGGCAATCTCCCCCTGTTTCGACATTTGGGTTGTAAATCCGAGCAGATTGGCAGCCGCAATGCCGGAGGGAAACAGTGTTTTTCGATGTGACGCCAGATTACGAATCGCAGCTGGATTCGGGCTGCTTTTTCCGAAGGCTGTTTCGCGATTCCTGTAATAGACCCCTTTGCTTAACCGCTCGATGGTTCCCTCTCGCGCCAAACGAGACAATGCCTGCGCTACCGCCGAGAAGGGCAGGTCGCGAAAGTCCTCGAACCGCCATAGGTGCTCGCCGCCTCGTTCGATCCGTCGGCGGACCAGTCCCATGACGCGGTGTGATTTGGCCGGGTTCTTGGCCGACGTTCCCATGGTCTAGTATGGAGTTTATGACCGAAGTGTGTCAAGTTTTATAGCAATAAAACTTGACATAATACTGAAGAACACACCTCTCCCATTTCTACGAAACCTCATGCGAATTATGTGGCGGCTGCCATCGAATATCCGTGCACTTTCGATAGGCCACAGTTCCGGCGCCACATAACAGCCTGCGCCACAGAAGATCTTAATCTTGCTTAATCTTGAGGAGTTCTCTGAACTAGCCGATGATCACTGCAATGGACACGCCACAAGCGGGAGAAAGAATGGCTGAGACCGTCCGCCTGACCGAACATCCAATCCTGATAACGCTCCGTGATGTCATATCCGGTGACGGCTTCTTATCGGGGATAACACTATCTGGGCGGGCACTGATGCGCCAAGAGTCGCGCACAGATGGGATGAGCGATGCGGCAGGAAGTTACGGGCGGGAAGAAAAGCTTTAACCACAGAGGACACAGACGTACACGGAGGAAAATCAAACGGCTAGCAGGCCAGTTGATCCCTTGAGATTTTCAGCCCCGGGAGATTCCCTAAGGCGGTTACGGCGACCGATTCGGTCTTGAAGAACTGATTGGCCAATTCCGT
>Ga0182024_10004878_pt1 | contig 30473 bp, 20 predicted proteins | sample P32metaG_FD_120480 | JGI IMG/M metagenome (GOLD analysis project Ga0182024, IMG submission 120480) | Permafrost microbial communities from Stordalen Mire, Sweden - P3-2 metaG (Illumina Assembly) | ecosystem: Environmental > Terrestrial > Soil > Wetlands > Permafrost | place: Sweden: Stordalen... | reverse complement strand
CAGTCGATCGGCCAGCGACTCGCCCTCCAGGTATTCCATGACAATGAAATCAACCCCGTCTTGGTGGCCGATGTCGTGCAGCGTGCAGATGTTGGGATGATTCAGGCTGGAAATAACTTTGGCCTCGCGCTCGAAGCGCTGGCGGCGCGTCGCATCGTGAGCAAAATGCGAGGGAAGAATCTTGATAGCGACAGAGCGGTCTAGGCGCGTGTCCCGCGCCCGATACACTTCCCCCATTCCACCAGCACCCAGCGGATCGACGATCTCGTAAGGGCCCAGTCTAGTGCCGTTCGCCAACGCCATGGATGCAGGCGATTATAGGTCCTTCGAGGAGCGGTGGAAGAGTTCATCGGGGCACGCGGGCACAGACATGAGGGAATCGGTGGGTGCTCCGACGGTCGCTTGGCTGGCCGCGCGGATCAGTGCTTCTCCGGCGTAGTCCACTGATTTTTGTTTAACGATGTGTTCCGCATGCGGGCTGCATTTCGGGTTGTTCCCGAGTCACGGGCAAACGTGAAGTAATCCCAAGGTGAGGGTTGCCGACCATACGTCCATGAAGAAATCTATTGATTCTAATTGCGTTCGGCTCCGCGCGGAGTTTTGGCCAGGCACAGTATCCATCACGAAGAGCTGGGATTCGAACCGAAAGCTCGACTTCTCGGTTGTTTATGACCACACGGATGGAATTTCTGCGTACCACAACTTAACTGGATGGACTGAAATCAAGCAGGAGTTCGTACTGAGGCACCAGCTTCAAAGAATGCAACTCATCGATCTGCCCCGCAGGGAAGGATGGCTCGCGATATGACTTTTCCAGGAAAATCGGGGCATCGGCACGCCGCGGGAGTATCTCTAATTGCAATCCGCTTTCGGTAATCTGGGAGCGGAAGCGTTTGAGACCGACGTACCAAGGCTGTCCGTTGTAGAAGTTGTCCACCAGCAAATTTCCGCCGGAACTGAGCCGCGCCACGTCTCCGTCATATCTCACCTGCAGAAAAAGATTCTGAACTTCATTCCAGTTTGTTGCAGGGATTGTGATCTGCCATTTCGCAGCCAATGCAAATTCCTTTTCTTCGGGAGACATGGCAACGCCCTGAGTGCGCCAAAAAGGAGGGCCTATCTTTACAGGGGGCACTGTCCCAGCCTTCTGCACCTGTTTGAAATAACGCTGAGGCTTGTGCTCCCGCAGCGAAACTGAGAAGGCACTGGCATAAGGCTTCGATAAGTCAGATCTTAGGGTAGCGTTAGCTGCGGGCGGCGAGCTGATGGATGGAATCACCCTAAAGTGAAACGCCGGGTCGCCGTCGGATTGCAGAGTCACATGAGCTTCAGCTGCGAAGAATTGCTCGTGCGTCAGGAGCAGGCGTTCGCCGCTGCCGGTTTGCACCTTCCACGCGTTTTCCGCTTGTTCTTTACTCAGCAGGACCAATCGTGTGGTGGCGCCATTTGCATCCTTCGCAATGATCGCGGGCTCGAGTGAAGGGCGCAGGTTCTGCACGAGGGTTGCGCCCAAGCTGCGTTTTGAAATGCCGCCGTGAGTCTCGATGTGCGTGCCGGAAATGTCTTCCCACGCGAACTCCGCACGAAGACCAGGTACTTCGACGAAGTAGTACGTTTTGACCGAAGCTTCTGTCGTACGGGTGAAGAGCTGCGCGGTGGCATAGCGAAGATGAAGCGCGCCAAGTTCGAGACCAAGCGGCCAAATGCCATAGACACCAGAGGGAAGATCGATTGGAGTCTCAGGGACCTTCACCGTGCGGCCTCGCAATTCGATCGTCGCCTGAAATCCGCGACGATCCGGCATAGCCGAACCGCGCACGTAGTTGTTGAAGAAGAGGAAGCCGCTCTTTCCGTCCGTGCGAACAGAGATGCGCGGCACGCTCAAATCATCCGGCCCGGAGGGAACGCTGGCTGGCGCAAAGGTCGCCATAGGCGCGAGTTGCGCGCCGAAGTCATTCATGAAGTAGTTGAACACCTTTAGTTTGCGAAAGACTTCTCGCTCTTCTCCGAACTCACCGAGAGGAGCCTGAAAGTCATAAGACTTCACCGGCACATCCGTGGAGTAGCCACTAGCCTGCGACTCTTGAAGTGTTGTCCGTTTGCCCTCTGGATTTTCTCCGCCCTGGAACATGTATGAGCCGTAAAGGTTCACGCCGGAGCCGAGCATCACGGGCACCATGGCTGCAACATCGTCGGCCTGGATCACCGGCCGGCGATGATACGTGTCCTGGATTCCACCTCCCATCTCAGCCGTCATAAAGGGGAGATCGCGGCGGGCCGTCGTTGCGTGAATTGTTTTCGCGGCACCGATCAAGTCCGCATTCCCTGAAACGCGACTGTCGAAACGGAACGCGTAAACTTCCTGCGGCGGCAGGTCTTTCAGGGACGAGTCCCAGGGTGCATCTGGATAGCCTCCAAAAACAGACACGACTTCACCCGGGGGAATGACGGCGTTGTCCCAGCCAGTCACCGAATAGAGCGGGACGTCAAGACCATCAGCGACGGCAAGCCGCTTCAGTTCCCTGATGTGTTCTTCTCCAGCTTCCGGTCCCCGCTTGGCATACTCGTTTTCCAGTTGGATGCCGATCACCGGGCCGCCATCCTTCCAAAGCAGCCCGCGCACTTGGCGGGCGACCTCCGCGTAGTACTTCTCGACGTAGGAAAGATAGACGGGATCGTTCTGGCGCACATTCTTTGTCTTTTCCAGTAGCCAGTCTGGAAATCCTCCATTGCGCGCTTCTCCATGTGCCCAAGGACCGATCCTCAGGTACACAAACACGCCATGTTGGGAACAGAGTTGAACAAACGCGCGTAGATCTCGTTGCGCGGACCAGTCGAACAGACCTTCCACTTCCTCGTGATGAATCCAGATGACATAGGTGGAGACAATCTGGACTCCTCCCGCCTTCATCTTTAGGATTTGCTCCTCCCACTCTCCCCTTGGGACACGGGTGTAATGGAATTCGCCCATCACCGGGAGCCATGGCTTACCGTCGAGGGTGAGATAACGGTTGTTGAGGCCGATGGTTTCGCCCCGTGGATTCGTCGATGTACCGCCGCGGAAAGACGATTCTGAGGGCGGCTGCAAGGGCACGCTTGCATGAACGGTGACGTGCGATGCCGCATCACTCCCTTTTTCGCTCACGCGAGCACGAAAACTCAGTGCAGCAAGAGCGCAGATGGAAATGGCGATGGAAGAAAGGAGGACGATGCAGCGAAGGATGATGGAGCGCGGCATATGATCTCCAGAAGCGTGCGGTGTGCGGGTGACGATCGCGCGATTACGGGCTTGCCTGTCCTATCTACTGGCTTTCGCCGTGATGCCGGGCCAGTTATCTGTCCGAAATGGAGACGCGGGCAATCCGTCTTTGTTAAACAGATTGCAAGGCGGGCTGTCGCCCCACGCGTAGCGGACTGCCACCGGCGTAGGCACCTCGGGACTGGAGACTACCACCGAAGCTCCATCGATCGTTGCTTCCGCCCAGTGAAACTGCCGGTCTGCGCCGGCGATTGCGAAGCCCATCAACGGGCCGCTGCCACGCGCTTCCATCCCGCTACCGGTATTTGTAAATCGAATCCTGATTCTTTTTCCTTCGACTGTCATCGACTGGTAAAGCGGCCCGGAATAGACAATCGGCCTCTTGTAGGTTGTCCCCAGAGCCAACAGGGCAAGTCGCTGTCCAACCTCTGCTTTGCGATGGGGATGAACATCTTTCGGGTCTCCAATGTCGATCGTTACCGCGATTTCGGTATTCGGAACTTGCTTGGTCGTTAGAAACTGCGCCTCCCGCAACTCCGCCCAGGCGGATTCCGAAGGCTTGTCAGGAATGGCGCCGTGATTCGGCAATTGCACGATCAAAAAGGGGAAGTCTCCCTGGTTCCACGATGCCCGCCAACTCTGGATTAGCGCCGACAACAATCTTCGGTACTGGTAGGCTTCCAGTGCATTGCTTTCACCCTGATACCAGATCACACCGCGCAGCGAGTAGGGTTCCAGAGGGGTAATCATACCGCCGTACAGGCCAGACGGAGGACGAGGTGGATAGCCTGACACGGGAAAGCTCTCTATGGCAAAGCCAGCGAGCGACTGCACAGTGAAATCTTCAGTTACGCCCCAGCCCTCTTGCCGGAGATCGCGAAAGAGGATGACCACCGGCTTCCAATCGGAAGATGCCTGAAACAATGGCGTGCCATAGTCGTCCACGTCGGTGATCGTGGGTTGCAAAGTTCGCACGCGAAAAGAGCCATTGCCTCGTACCCAGAAACGGATTCCTGCATAAGAACTCAAGTCAGCCGGGGAGCGATCCGCTTTGAAGTGCGCGGTCAGCCGCGAATAGTCCGAGGCATCCATCTTTCCCGCAACCGTAGCGGCAAAACCGGCTCCGCCACGTCCCGGCGCAACCAGCTCAAAAGAAGTTTCCGGCGTATCCTGCCAGTCATAGGACCATTCACCTCCCATGGTGTTGCGCGAAGTGCCGTCATCAAAGTTGCTGAACGGGGTGCCCGGGCTGGACGGATCGCGGATCAATTCGAAATCATCGAATTGCAGACTGAAGGACCGCCGTCCCATCGCTGGTGCGTTCACGGACGGAGAAGAACCGTCCCACTGATCGGCAATGGACTTGAGTGCCGGCGTTTCCTGCAAGGTTTTAGGGTCGATCCACTCTTCGATCGTCGTCCCCGGCCACGCGCTTTCGATGATCCCGATCGGTACATTTAACTTGCGCTGCAGATCGCGCGCAAAGTAATACGCTACTGCGGAAAACTTCTTGGCGGTATCGGGAGAGCATATGTCCCAGCCAGAGGCGAGAGTGTCTGATTGCGCCTCGAGCGCGATCCTCTTAGGTATTGTGAACAAGCGGATTTGCGGGTAATCCGCTTTAGGTATCTCTTCTGCCGCTCCCACTGAGTCGCTCAAGGCAAAGGCCATATTTGATTGCCCGGATGCGATCCAGACCTCCCCAATCATCACATCTTTGATGAGGATGGTTTGATTGCCGCGAACTACAACTGTGAATGGTCCTCCCGCGTGCATGGCAGGAAGGCGGACACTCCAGTTCCCCCTGGCATCCGGCAGCGCCGAACTAGTCTTGTCCGCCAGCGTAACCGTGATCTTTTCTTCCGGATCAGCTTTGCCCCAGATGTGAATCTCACGGTCTTGTTGCAGGACCATGTGATCGGCGAGCAGATGCGGCAGAAGCGGATCCGCCCAGGAGCAGGACGCTAACCCGCACAACACTGCTCCTAGAACTAGTCGAAACATCGGACTCGGGAAGCACAAGAAATTCGTATACTTCATTATTCTCGTCGCCTGGATTTCACCGGCTCAGTGTAAATAAGCCTTTCAATTCGATCTTTTTGGACGAACTGCCAATCAAAATCGCAAAGTCGCTTCAGGCGGACTTTGGCGAAACCCTTCAACTCCTTGACTGGCCGAGCAACGCTGGAGTGTGTGTCCCGACATACTGTTCACTTTTCCTCGACAACAACAAGATCCCATGGTTTGAGCGTAATTGTTTGCTTTGGCGAAACCGCAGTCTCTGTCAGCAAATCGGAACCGGCGCCGTATGGATACTGAAATGTCTGCGTATCGCTCGAGTAATTGAAATAATAGTGAATCGTCTTGCCGCTTCGATTTACTCCATGCTTGACGCGCACCGCTGCCGGAAGCTGCTGATCGGGACCCATGATCGCAGCCATTTCCAAAACGTCCCGCAGAACCTTCTCCTGCAGCTTATCGCTGAGGACCGTACCTTCGTAAGTCAGCGTCCCTTTTCCAAAGCGATTCCTCGTGATCGCTGGATACTTCCCAAAAAACGCATGGTCATAGTAGGCAAGCGGCTGGGCAGTGTCGACGATAAGCATTTCCGCCCACTCTGAGACTTTGTTCTCAGCGCCTGCGTGGAAAGGATCGTCCTTGAGCGCCAACGGGGCGCGCAAATTGGAGAACTCCTGATAATGAAAACCTGCCACCTCGCGGAGCGGCCCGGGCGCCATGCTCCAGCGCACCGTATCGTACTGGTTGGTGAATCCACTTTTGAAGCACATGACCAGGTTGCCGCCGAGGCGCACGTACTCCACGAGTTTGTTCAAAACGTCATCGCCGCCCACGTAAAGCGGAGGAACCACGATGACCTTGTAGCTCGCTAGATTCGTGCTCTCCGGAAACACAAAATCAACCCCTACATTCTCCCGGTACAGTGTGTTGTACATCTGCTGCAGAAGCGAGCGGTAATTCACATGGTCGCTGAACTTCATGAACTCGATGCCGTAATACGAGTCATTGCTGTATAGAATCGCAACCTGGCTGGTGCGCTTCAAGTCAACGATGTGGGGACCTATCCGCTGCAACTCGTGCGCTATCCGGCTCACTTCAGCGTAGGCACGGTTCGGCTCCAGGTCGTGCGAGAGCACACCCTTCCAGTATGTTTCCTGTCCATAGTGGATCGAGTGCCAATGCCAGTACTCGACCATGTTGGCGCCTGACGAAAGGTGAGTGTAGACGTCGAGACGGAGTTGCCCATCATAAGGCGGGAATTGTTCCTTGGAGTCCCAGCCAATGGTCTGCGCATTGGTCTCCGTAACCAGGTAATTGGTCTGCTTCAGCGAGCGAGCGTAATCGCCCGGCATGCTTGAACCAATCCCGTCAAACTGGTCCTGCGTTCCGTGATAGGGATTGACGGCGACGATATCCACCGATCGGCTGATGTCGTGCTCGTTGACTACAGGGTTGGGCGGCCCGGCAAGATCGTGCGTGATGAACTGGTCTGGGCGCTTGTATTCATTGACCAGCGCTGCCTGCCAGGAAAGAAAATCCGTAGTGAGCCATTGCGAATAGCGTTGCCATTCAAGCTTCCAGCCGGGGTTGATGATGCCTTCCTGCGGAGGAATCTCGGTCCAGTCATTCAGCCGTTGGCCCCAATAGTTCAGTCCCCAGATTTTATTCAGCTCATCGACCGTCTTGAATTTCTTTTGGAGATATTGCACAAACCCGACCTGGACATCATGGTTCGCAGCGCCCCCGGAGGAAGTTTCGTTATCGATCTGCCAGCCGATTACGGTTGGATTGTCTTTGTAATGCTCAAGCAGTCTGCGGATGATCCGCTGGCAATAGAATCGGTAAACTGAGTTGGCCAGATCCGTGTTCTGGCGATATCCATAAGTAATTGTCTGCCCGCCAAATCGTGTAATAAAGATCTCGGGATGTTCTTTGTACATCCACGCGGGAACGGAGTAAGTCGGTGTTCCCATGATGACCTTGATCCCCGCCTTTTGCATGCGGTCGACCACCCGGTCCATCCAGGCATACTCGAAACGGCCATCCTCCGGTTCCCACAATCCCCAACTGGATTCACCCATGCGGACAACGGTGATGCCCGCCTCCTGCATAAGCTGAACGTCTTTCTCCAGCCGCTCATAGGGCATGTATTCCGAGTAGTAGGCGGCACCGTAGAGAACGGTGTCCATTTTGTCGGGGGCAAAGGACGCGGCTGATTGGGAGAGTGCCGGGCCGCCGACGAAGAACAGGATCCCGCCCGCAATAAACAGGAACAGTCGCGAGGTGAGACTAGGCATACACACCATTTTTCTACAACCAAAATAACAGTTGCTCGCTAAAGACGTCGCCCGCGAGAAGACGCATACCGCACTCTGACAATCGCCAGAGACAACTGCAGCCCGCAAGTCTCGCGGGCTGCCCGATTCAGTCCTCCACCAAATTGCCTAGAAGTCGAAGCGAATCGCAAATTGTCCTTGCCGAGGATTATCAGTCACTCCGAGAATTTCTCCGAAATTGTCGGTCGGACCAGGAGGCTGTATCAGCGCTCTAATGCCTCCACAACCGTTGATGCTGTAGTAGTGACGGTTAAACAAGTTGTAGAACTCAACTCGGAAAGATAGCTTGTATTGCCCGTCCGAGCCCATCGGAACATACTTTAGAACGCTCGCATCTTCGTTGGCTTGGCCGGGGCATCGCAATGAAGAGATATCGGGTGCCATCCCCAGCGTCCCCGGTGCAGGGGCACTGGCCACACTCTGGGGCATGTAAATGTCCTGCGGAGGGATATTGTTCTGACCAGGCGGAATAGGTACAAAATGCTTTGGATTCTGCGGACCACTGAAGCCGCTGAGGTTGAAGTTCGGATAGACGTTTCCCCATAGGGGATAATAGGGATTGTTCACACTCGCCTGGAACGGTTGGCCCGACATGTACAGCACAAGCCCCGTCAAGGACCATCCCCCGACAATCCGATTCACGACGCTGCGTTGGTTGGACAACCAGCGCTGCCCCTTCCCGAACGGTAACTGGTAGCTTACAAATCCCTTCACGATGTGTGTTTGATCGTAGTTGGTGAGTGCATGAGCAGCTGCGGCGATGTTGTTGAAGTCCTGAACTCCAGTGTAATAGCTATTGCCCTCCTGCTGAGCTGAAAAACTATCGCCTTGCTGTCGGGAGAGCGTATAACTCATATCCATCGTGAGACCGCGTCCGGTGCGCTTTACCACGTCAACAATCATAGAGTTGTAGTAACTCTGGCCCAATGGAAGACCTACATAAACCAAACTGGGATAGTACCAACCAGCGTAAGTGTATGGATTAAAAAATGCCGCTCCCACCTGCGGGTAGGGGCTGATGGCCGCCAATAGCGTTCCGCAAAACCCATTGTAAGGGTAGGCGATTCCGTAGCTCGCTGCGTCCGACGCGCTGCAAACAGGGTTGCTGTACGCATTTAGGCCTGGATTTTGCGCTGCCAGTCGCAAGAAAGTGGAGGTCGGACCTTGGTTGTTGGCTAATGCCGTATCGGTCAAACGATGGCCGCGGTTGCCGACGTAGGCAACCTCGACGCGCATGTTGGGTGTAAGTTCATACTGTACACCGAGATTAAAGGCGTCGCTGTAACCAACGCGTAGTGCTCTGGGGTCAACATTGACCAGGGGAAACACAGTTGATGGATCGCCACCCTTAGTGCCTGGCTGGAAGACACCGGGATAGCCGCTGTCCCAGTTAAATGGGCTGCTAACTTGATTTGTTCCTTTGAAGCCAGGCGCGAAGGCATTGGGGACGCCGTCAAAGTACGGGACACCTGGTGGGAAGTAAATGATCCCGAAAGAACCGCGGAACACGACCTTCTTCCATGGCGCGTAGGCGAGGCCGATTTGCGGTCCGAAGTTTGCCGCGTATTCATTCTTCTCGAAGCTGTCGCTGCCACCCTTGGCATAGACGAGAGTACCCGGAATTCCAAGGGTGGGATCAATGGCTTGCAGGTCGTAGTTTGCCCAATGACCATATTTCTCGTGGAACCGAAAGTTATAGTTCCAGCGCAGACCAAGGCTCAGCGTGAGGTTGGGCCGGACCTTGTAGCTGTCTTGGGCGTAGAGAGCCATCTCTTTTTCCCTACCATACAGGTTGAAGGGTGTGCTTTCGCTGGCTGTATTCACGTCACCCAGTAGAAAGCTGGCAAAGGCGAAGCCAACTTGACTGCCATAGCTCTGGGTCGGAGCACCCGTGGCCGTGCTCGAAAAATTGAAGGAGATCGCGCCAGACCCACTGTGGCTGTTGACCTGTTGCGCATGAAAATCGCCGCCAAATGTAATATTGTGCTTACCCTTCGACCAAGTCACGGCGTCGTCCACAATGAACGTGGCACCGGCAGAGTCTCCCTGCCAGGTGCTGCCGAGGCCGGTTTCGGAGTGGCTTGTGGAGTCGCTGAATGCGATTGAGGGGAAGTTGGTCGCGCCGGTGCCGCCAAAGCCTAGCGTCGAGTTCCAGTCGCTCGGGGTAGTAGGCAAACTGCCGTTCCAATACCAATTGTAGGTCAGGTTTAATACATTCAGAACGCGGGGAGAAAATGTATGGTTCTCGGTCACTCGCCATTCCTGCGAGCGCACCAATTGGAGCCGGGCCTCGGAAAGTGGGCCTCCGTCTGTGCTTCCCCCTGCCCAAACGCCTCCGCTGTCGTCCAGCGTCCTCGGGCGGTGGTTGTAGATCCAAGACCCGGACAGCCGATCATTGCTGGTGAGATTGTGGTCCAGTTTGACCACCACTTGGTTTGGAGTCTGCGATGGGCTGTTTGATATCAGACCTCTAAGGTTGCTATCGATCCCGGAAAACTGAGGAGTGTAGTACTTCTGATAAATGGGAATAATCTTCTGCGCTACTTGGCTGAACATGCCGGTCGGAATCATATTCCCGACAAAGACCGCTCCTGGATCGCTCGGATTGAAAATAGCTCCGGCATAGATCGGGTTGCCATGTGTGTCTGTACCGAGTACCTGGCTGGTGTTCAACAACGCGCTGAAATTGCCGGCTAGAAAATCTGAGGTCGGAACGGTGGCGGCGGGTCCGCCGAGCCGAAAGTCGTTTTGGGTATAGCGCTCGAAGGTACCGAAGAAGAATGTTTTGTTGCGAAAGATTGGCCCGCCCAGGCTGGCTCCGTAGTCCCATGCTCTGGCTTTGCTTTTCGGTTCTCCCAGATTGTCGTTGGTCCAGGAGTTCGCATCGAGCAGTTCGTTATGGCCGTAAAGGAACGTCGACCCGTGGAACTTGTTGGTTCCCGACTTAAGGTTAAAAGCAATGACACCGCCGCCAGTGATGCCACTTTGCGCGTCCAACCCACTGGTCGTCGCCTGCAATTCCTGCACTGCTTCCATGCTCGGACCGGTTTCAAATGAATCACCAGGTATATTCGCCGTGGCGGACGTGCCATCGACCGTATAGTCCTTGGTGAACCATTGTCCACCATTGATTACGGCCCCATAAGGACTGCTGATCGGGGAATAGCCAGGAGTAATGGCGACTGCAAAGTCCTCCACCGCGCGTCCCCCGCCGTAAATGCTCAGGGGCAGATCAGTAACCACGCTGCCCTTCATGTTCGTGCCAATCGACTCGCTCTCCTCGTCCAGGACAGGCGCGTCGGCGGAAACGGTGACGGAGTCGCTTACCGAACCTACCTTCAGCGCGGCGTCGATCCGCGCTACTTGCGTCGATTCCAGCGTGATCGAAGGGCGGCGCAGAGTCTCGAATCCATCCCGTTTGAATTCAACTGAATATTGCCCCGGGAATAGATTGGGGACGACATAGATACCATCCTTATTGGAGACGGCCTTATTCGGCTCATTCGTGCCGGAATTAGTAGCCGTCACTTCCACGCCGGGGACTACCGCGCCCGAGGTATCCGTCACCGTGCCGGTAATGGAAGCGCGGTTGGTCTGCGCCCATACATTTTGGTTCGAGAGCGAGAATATCGCTGCCAGAATGAGGAGAGGAAGTGACCAGCCCAACCGGGGAATACGCCGCATAGTGCCTCCTGCGTTTCAATTGAGTAAACGTGTACTCACAATGCCAGTCCGCGTTCTTCCGAACGCAAGTCAACGTGGGAACCGTCCGAAAACATAGTCCCGTTCCGGCCAATTGTCAAGCGACTCTGCTGGTACCGCCCGTGATGGAACGCACGCTCGGCAGTACCGTGTAAACCTTTGCTCTCAAGTCTCAATATTCCACCTGGTACACGTGCCCTTCGAGTTGTACGGGGCCCTGTTCCGAGGACGAACACTCAATCGTTACGGTGGCCACGGGGTTGAGCGCTCCGCGCGGAATCTCTCCCACTGCCCACGACAAGCCGCTCCATATAACTTTGTCGTAGTTGATTTCAACTGGAATGGGCTTTCCATCCTGCGATGCAGTGAGCGTGAAAACCTTGCCCATATTCGTCCCGTTCGGCGGGCCGCCCTTCCAGCTGCGCATGATGGTTCCGTCTTTGGCGGAGCGTTGCTGCAGGACGATCCGCAAACTGCCGCTCCCGGGCGCGCTGACCGTCGCCTGAATCGCATTCTTGCCGTGGGGCGAGAATACCGCCCCGACCGGCGCGATCGAACGCGGGATGACCACGTCGTCCTGAATACCCAGATCGTATTCCGGACGCGCATATTTCCCGTAACCAACAACTGCCATCTGTCCCGGTCCGAGCTTAATTCTGTCGCCCGCGAGCACGGGCTGAAATCCCGCGTCTCGGAAGATCACAAGCCCATCTTTATTCGCATTCTGCTCTTGCGAAAGACGAGGCATCTGGATTTCTGCAATGCTCTGCGCCGGATTCACCACCGCATACACTTTGCCGTCCGCGTCGAGCGAACCGAAGCCGTAGGGCTGCACATCTCCCGGAATCCCTCCGAATGTCTTGGTACGCCCCATTGACTGTAGGCGGAGATACAGCGATTGCACCTTTGCGAACCAGCGCGCGTCGTCATCGCTGAGAAACTCCAGGTTGCCATGGACCGTATTCACCCAGCCGCCGCGCGCCATCATCAGGAGCAGCGCTCCCTTCCAGGCATGGTTTCGGCGGTAATAAATCGTGCCCGTGTTTCCCAGCATGAAACCGGTCGAGTCGATGCGCTCCAAGGGAAGCGAGCTTTGCTCGTAGCGCCGCACCATGTGGTCGCTGTAGATATCCATCGAGCGCCAGAAATTCATTTCGGGGACGTCGGACGGCCGCGGATCACCGGAGTAGAGCGAATCAAATACTTCCAGCCAGCGCAGATCAACCGGGCTATGAAAGGGAAAAGGTCCAGCAGTCGATTCGACATCGCCGCCGAAACCGTTGAACGCCACCAGAACGACGTCGGGATTGCGCGCCCGGAATTTTTTGAGCGCCTCCCGAAAGGCATCGACGTTGCGCGACCAAATTTCCGATGGAGTCTTGGTTTTTTCCGTCTCGGGAGTAGCCGCCCGAAAATCAACGAAATCGAACTTGAACATGCGGATGCCGAGGTCATACCAGTACTGCATCGCATCCATGAAGTGCGGCAGAAAGCCGCCTTCCAAGAAGGACATTTCTCCCTTGTTCGCAGTGAGTGAGCTCTGCCACTCGGGAATGGCATTGATTTTCACCAACTCATTCGTGCCAAACCACAGCCCGGGCAGGACGCCATTGTCCCGGCATTTCTTGATCCATGCATCCGGGCCATTCGGCCAGTTCGGCTTGCGCCAGGTACGATATCCGCCGTCCGGCGCGAACCAAAAGGCGTCCATCATGTAGTAGTCGAAACGAACCCCGAAGCGCCGCAGGCGCAGGATTTCATCCAACTCCTTCATCGCAAGCTGTTCGGTCAGGGGAATATTGTCGGAGAGTTCATCGTACGCAGACCAGTCGTTATAGACAAAAATAGGATCGCGAGCCAGGGGCGCGTCTAATTTTTGAGCATCCCATTTTTCGGAATACTGAGAATCTCTTTCTTGCGACAGCGAATTCTCCTGCCCGACAGCAGGAGTCGAATGTCCGCAGAACAGGCAAACAATCAGGAGCGGAAGCAAACGGGGATAGTTGGTCATTGGCGTCATTACAGGGCCCTAAGCCTTGTTCACTGCCTCGGCCGTTCGAATCAATGCCGGCAGCACATCTGCGAGCACGCCCTTCGCGGGTTCGCCGAAGGCAAAGTAAAGTTTGCGATAAAGCGGATACAAATCATCGTAAACGCGCTGCTCCGAGTCCTGCGGCTCGAACACCTTGTGAGGAGGGCAAACCGCCTCTTGTGCCGCTTCCACAGTTGGAAACGTTCCAGCCGCGAGGAATGCGAAGATCGCAGAGCCGAGGCCTACCACATTGCCACTTGGAACGAGCACCGGACGCTGCAGGACGTTTGCGTAGACCTGATTCAATACGTCGTTTTTTTGTGGTATGCCGCCCGCGTTGATCACCCGCTTGACGGCGACGCCATGTTCCGCCATGCGGTCGAAAATGACGCGGGTGTGAAACGCTGTGCCTTCAATGGCAGCAAACATTTCGTCCTGGGCGGTGCTCTGCAAATTCCATCCGAGCGTAATTCCGCGCAAATTCGGATTGACCAACACCGTGCGGTCGCCGTTGTCCCAGGTCATGCGGAGCAGTCCCGTCTGGCCGGCGCGATATTTCTCCAATCCCTGGTTCAGCATTTTCACGTCCGTGCCGCATCGAGTCGCAATCGAGCTGAACATGTCACCGGCGGCAGACAGTCCGGCTTCGATGCCAGTGCGCTGCGGATGGACACTCCCTCGCACCACGCCGCACACACCGGGAACAAGGTTGACGGACGGTGTGATTCCAATAACACAGATCGCTGTGCCGATCACGTTGACCACGTCGTCCGTTCCGCACCCTGCGCCAATCGCATCCCAATGCGCATCGAAAGCCCCCACCGGAATCGGGATGCCAGCCTTGAGGCCGAGTTGTTCCGCCCAGTAGGGCGACAGCGTTCCAGCGATTTGATCCGACGTGGCGTATTCGCCGTCGAGCTTATCGCGAACGCCCGCCAGCAGTGGGTCCACTTTTGCGAGGAATGCTTCCGAAGGCAGGCCTCCGAGCTGGCGGTTCCACAGCCACTTGTGGCCCGCGGCGCAAACACTGCGCTTTACTTTTTTCGAGTCGGTGATGCCGCAGAGCGTGGCCGCCACCATGTCGCAATGTTCTAGGGCAGTCACCAGGCCGGATCGCTTCCCGGGGTTATGGCGAAGCCAATGCAGCAACTTGGAGAATCCCCACTCCGATGAGTAAATTCCTCCGCACCACTGGATGGCCTCCAGCCCTTCGCGATGAGCGGCGGCGGTGATTTCGGCGGCTTCGACCTTGGCGCGGTGGTCGCACCACAGGTAATAGTCATCGAGCGGTTCCAGATTCTTGCCCACCGGAACGACAGACGACCCCGTGGTATCGAGCGCGATTGCTTCAATCCGACCGCCAGCGATGCCAGCCTTCTTCAATGCCGCGCGCGTTGCGGATGCCAGCGCCTTCATGTGGTCGGCGTGCGATTGCGTCGCCAACTCCGGATCTTGCGGTGTGCGATGAAGCGGGTACTCCGCCACGGCCGATTCCAGCAATCCCTTTTCGCTGTCAACCACTGACGCGCGCGCACTCAGCGTTCCGAAGTCCACTCCGATGACTACCGGCATCAGCAGGCTCCTTGATGTCCGTGCCAGTACATGTCCCAGCCGAGGTAGCGGGTAGCGGCTTCATGCACGGCAGCGGCAACAGAGGAAAGATTGGCGGCAACGTGGTGCTCGAATCCCTTTTCGCAGATATAACGCAGCAGCCTCTGCAAGTCGGGGATCTCCACCACGCCCGCCCCGCCAAACGTGTTGAGCGGATCCTCAGTGAACCGGCCCTCGCCTACATAACCGCGCATTTTGCCGGAGGTGTCATTGGTGGAAAAGCGGGCGAAGCTCATTTTCTCTGGCTTGATCAATCCGACGCAGGTGCCGAACGTGTTCTCCTTACCCACGGTGCCCGCGATGATCTCCTGGAAGTCCATCTTCACGGAGCGGAAAAAATGCTTGGGGAGGTTCGAGCAATGAAAGCAAACTGCCTTATTCGGGTCGGATCCGTAATTGTTGTTCCAGTCCAGCAGCGCCGACGGCGATTCTGAAGCCAACCGCAGCGCGTGCATGCCGATCACGCCGCAGATATCAACTTCGCAGGCGCTGGAAAGCAGACGGTCACTCATCATGCTCATCACTGTGCAAGGCACAACGCCGAGGTTCTCCTCAATCGAGGTCCAGCACTGAACCGCGCTGACGGAGACCTCTGTTGCCGCCATCCACTGGTCCACGACCGCCCCGAGTTTGGCCATCTTCATGAGAGCTGCGGCCGGCACGCCGCTCGAATCCACATATTTCTTAATCGATGCCAGTTTCGCCTGCGCCAGATCGTCATTGTCTTTCATGCGCTCGATCCGTCCCAAAACCTCGGAGAGGTCGAGCGTCTCAATCGAAATCCCCTGCGACTCCAGGATCTTTTCGCTATAACGAACCGTGTTGAATGCGGTGGGTCTGGCGCCAATGGCCCCGACTCGAAGATTACGAAATCCATTGACTACTCGGCACACCGCGGCAAACCACTGCAGATCTTTGGCGAACTCCGGGGAATCGGGAGCTTCAGTGTGGAGCGCGGTGAGCGAATACGCGATGCCGTACTGCTGGAGGTTGTTGCAAGCGGACATCTTCCCGCAGAAGCTATCGCGGCGGGCGGCGATGGTCATCTTCTTGGGATCGTCCGGAGTCGCTTGAATGAGCACGGGTACACGCAGTTCTGCCCAGCGCAGGGTATCGGCGATGGCTCGTTCCTCGCCAAAGTTTGGCAGCGTCACAATAATCCCGTCGATGCGATCCCGGTTGCGTCGAAACAAGTCCGCGCAACGATGCGATTCCTCTCGGGTTTCGACGGCCCCGTACTTACTTTCCTCTGGCGTTAATGCTACGACATCCATGCCAGCAGACCCGAGGATACGAAGCATTTCTTCGCGGCCACTCTTAGCCAGGTGATCAGGAAAGAAGCCCCGATTTCCAACGATCAGTCCCATGGTCATTTTCTTTTGTGGCATAACGTCCTCGTTAGGAAAAACGCCCTCAAGACTCTCGTCCCGGAGCGAACTTGAAACAATAGAGAAGCCCAATCGCTGCCAGAATCGCTCCCCACCAGACATTCGCGTGCAAAGCAAACAGCACAACTGGATTCGCCGGCGGATGGAACACTTCCCAAATGCCTGCCCCCGTGATCAACACTCCGTTGACGAGCAGAGACAACCCGATGAAGAACCAGATTGAGATCCCGCTTCCGTGCATCTTGTCATCTCCTTTTGTAGACCGGTTCTACCAAACTAGAATATTGAAAATCACGAACACCACGCTCACCACGATCGCCCAAAAACTTGGACGATGATAAAAAGCGACGGGCGCTTCGTGCGGCATGGTGGTTACACCGTACACAAGGCCATTCAGTTCGGCATCGGTTTTGGGCGTCGTCACGTAACTGACCGCAACCGTCACCAGCACGCATACGATCCATGACCACAGGGCGCGATACATGTTCGCAGCCATATCCGTCGCGCTCGATGACATCGCCACATAGCGAATCGCCACTGGATCGACCTTCACCCAGGCCCACATGCCTATCGAGGAGAGCGTGCCGGCCAGCAAGCCCAGAAAACCGCCCGCGGACGTCGCGCGTTTCCAAAGCATCCCCAGCACGACCGTCCCGAACAGCGGCGCGATAAAAAAGCTGAACAACGCTTGCACATAGTCCATGATGCTGGCGAACGACATGACCAGGTACGCCGTGCCCACGCTTATCAAGACGCCTACAACTGTGCACCAGCGGCCCATGTTCACGTAGTGCTCATCGCTTCCGTCCTTCTTGATCAGCGCGCGATAAATGTCATAGGTCCACACCGTAGTGAACGCGCTCACGTTGCCTGCCATGCCGGACATGAATCCCGCAATCAGCGCGGTAATACCCAATCCCAGCAACCCCGGGCCGCAGTAGCGCGCCAGCATCAGCGGCAGGACTTCGTTGTAGCTGTGTCCACCGGTGGCAACCGCCTGCGTTTCGCCCGTCAGCTTTATTGGCAGAACGGCCAAGGCCAGGAGTCCAGGCAAGATCACAATGAACGGCACCATCATCTTGAACGCCGCCCCGATGATGGGCGCCATCTTCGCCGCGCGCAGATCCTTGGCAGTCAACACCCGTTGCACCACCAGAAAATCCGTCGTCCAATACCCAAACGAAATCACGAAACCTAAACCAAAAACAATCCCGGTCCAGTGAATGCCCATGGGATTGCCTGTGGACGTGCCCAGCGTGCTCCACAAATGGGTGTATTCCGAAGAAGCATTCCTGGCAATCTGCAGCTTGAGGGTGGCCCACCCGCCGGCTTCGATCAGACCTAACACCGGAATCAGCAAAGCCCCCGCCCAGATCAAAGCAAATTGCAACACTTCGTTGAAGATCGCCGACCGCAAGCCGCCGAGCGCGACATACACCGCTACGGTCAGGGATGAAGCCCAAATGCTGAAATGAATATCCCAGCCTAGTACGACCTTCATCACCAGCGCCATGGAATACATGTTGATGCCGCTCATCAGCACTGTCATAAAGGCAAAAGAAACTGAAGAAAGCGTGCGGCTGGATTCTCCAAATCGGAGCTTCAAATAACCGGGAACCGAATGGGTCTTGGAAATGTAATAAAAAGGCATCATCACCAGACCGAGAAACAGCATGGCCGGAATGGCCCCGATCCAGTACCAATGTGTAGCCAGGATTCCATATTGATAGGCGGCGGCGGCCCAGCCCATCAGTTCCAGGGAGCCCAGATTTGCGGAGAGGAAACTGAGGCCTGCGATCCAAGCTGTCATTTCGCGTCCAGCCATGAAGAAGTCTTCGGCCGTATTAGCGCGGCTCTTCAGATAGAAACCGATCGCCAGTACAAGCGCGAAATAAAAAGCGACAATCGCAACATCGACCGGCGACAAGTGCACGAGCCTGGTGGGCACGAGCAAAGCCATGGCTGGCATCATTTCAGATCTCCCGGTTGCCCGTAATAGGCCTGACTCCCATGCTTTCTCAGAAAATGCTTGTCGTGCAGAGCGCGCGAAAGTGGCGCGGCTTCGGCAGCAATGTTAATTGTGTAATAAGCCATGCGGGCAATAGATTCGAGAATCACGGCATGATGCGCGGATTCCGAGGGCGTGGCACCCCAGCAGAATGGCGCGTGCCCAGCGACCAGTACACCGGGGATCTTAGCGTCGCCCAGTTCGTCAAACAGACGAGTAATCGCTAGACCTGTGTTCTTCTCGTAATCGGTAGCAATCTCTGCCGGAGTTAATTCGTCGGTGACGGGAACCGGTCCGTGAAAGTAGTCCGCGTGGGTGGTTCCGAAACAAGGAATGGGGCGGCGCGCCTGCGCCCATGCCGTGGCAAACTCGGAATGAGTATGCGTAACCCCGCCCACATCAAGGAAGCGCTTGTAAATCTCCATGTGGGTAGCCAAATCGGAGGACGGACGCAGGTTGCCCTCGACGACGCGTCCAGTCATATCAGTAACAACGATATCTACCGCGGACATCGTGTCATAGGGGACGCCACTCGGCTTGATGGCAATGAGGCCCTTATCGCGAGCGATGCCGCTGGCATTGCCGAAGGTGTAGAGCACCAGGCCGCGGCGGACGAGTTCGAGATTCGCCTCCAGCACTTGTTGGCGCAGGATTTGCAGCAGCATAGATAGATTCGGCGCTTTCTGGCCAAGGGGCTGGCCGGGTGGATGTTAACAGTAAACGTATTCTTGCAAGAGCGTCAACCCTTACTCGTCAACCCATACGCGTGGTCAGCGGGCGTCGCAGACGGAAGCTAGGTTTTCCTACCGGAGGCCCGTTTCGTTGACCCCGATACCAGATGCGTCGATTCCCGTAAAACAAGGTGGGTCGTGAGCACATATTCCGTACCGGTAGGCGAGGGGGCTTCGCGCTGCACCTCGCTGAGCAGCGCATGAAACGCCAGGCGGGCCAGTTCGGCTTGCGACATCTGTACCGTGGTCAAGGCCGGCAGCACAAACTGCGCCAAACGAATGTCGTCAAAACCAATCACCGATAAGTCCCGCGGAATGGAGATTCCGTCTTCGTAGCTCTTGCGCATTACACCGATCGCTGTCATGTCATTCGAGCAAATGACGGCGGTGGGTCGGATGGGCCCGCTCAGCAATTGTCCCAGGGCGGCAATCCCGCCCTCAATCGTGTGGTCACCTTCGACCAGGAGTTTCCGGTCAACCTCAAGGCGAATCTCCTCCATTGAGCGGAGAAATGCCAACTGGCGGGCCTCCGCCGATTTCAAACGCAGCGGGCCGGAAATAAAAGCAATCTTCTGGTGACGGAACGCCGCAAGGTGTTGCACCGCTTGGCGAATGCCGTGCAAATAGTCAATTCGTATGTTGCTGATATGCGGCCGCGCTATGCCGACATCGGCGAAGACCAGCGGTACTTTGCGTAGCTTCAAGTCTTCGAGCAGCAAGTCTTCCATGCCGAAGGTCATGACGGCAACGCCATCCACACGGCGTTCAATCATGCGCCGCACTGCGGTTTCCACACGTTTCGGATCGTGTCCCGTGGAAGTTAGAAGAATCTCGTATTGGTGTTGTACGGCAATCCGCTCGAAAACCTGGACGATCTCTGGGAAAAACGGATTGGTAATTTCGGAAATGATGAGCCCAAAAATGCGGCTGCGTCCTGAAACCAAAGCACGAGCTTGTGTATTCGGATAATAACCCAGCTCCTCGACCACCTTCCAAACCCGCTTGGCGAGTTGAGGATCTACGGTAGGGAAATGATTGATGGCCCGCGACACAGTCGCGGTGGATACCTTGGCGCGTCTGGCGATCTCACGGATGTCCATAGCTTGAATAGACTGGCATAACGCCAGCCGGGCGGCTTCGCCTTCCCGGGAACGGAATGCCTGATGCTATTTCGTCGAAAACTTGTATACGGTTGTCGAATGATAATGTTGCCCCGGTTCCAGAACCGTTGATGGGAAATCCGGGTGGTTCGGCGAATCGGGAAAATGCTGGGTCTCCAGGCAAAGAGCCGACCGAAAACCATAGGTCTTGCCGCCTTTACCATGAACATCAGCATTAAGAAAGTTCCCGGTGTAGAACTGAACTCCGGGCTGGGTAGTCCATACTTCGAGAACGCGTCCGCTCTTTGGCTCATAAACCCGCGCTGCCAGCGCCAATGTCCCCGCCTGCCCGCCCTTCAAAACCCAGTTGTGATCATAGCCCTTGCCAAACTTCAGTTGCTCGTCATCATTGTTGATACGGGCACCGATAGCCGTCGGGGTCGAAAAATCGAATGGAGTTCCCTTAACTTTCCGCAGTTCTCCCGTCGGAATCAAAGTGGCATCCACCGGGGTGAACCGGTCGGCGTTGATCACGAGCTGGTGCTGAAGAATGTCCCTGTTACCCTCGCCGGCAAGGTTGAAGTAGGAGTGATTGGTGGGGTTGAGAATGGTGGGTTTGTCAGTAGTTGCGCTGTAGGCGATTTTCAATTCGTTATGACTGGTGAGCGTGTACACCACCCGGACCGACAGGTTGCCGGGATATCCTTCTTCTCCGTCTTTGCTTAGATAGGTGAGCTCCAGAGCCGGGCCGGCGCCTCCGGACACATCTTTCGCCGTCCACAAGCGCTTATTGAAACCTTGATTGCCACCGTGAAGATGATTCTCGCCATTGTTTTCGGCCAACGTGTACGTAACACCGCCCAGCTCAAACGTGCCGTGTGCGATTCGGTTGCCATAACGGCCAATGATAGCTCCGAAGTAGGATTTTCCATTCGCATATTCGTTGACGCTGTCGTATCCGAGCACAACGTCCGCAAGCTTCCCGCTCCGATCGGGAACTTTGAGAGAGACGACCGTACCCCCGTAGTTCGTGATCGCTGCCTCAAACCCACTCTCGTTCGTAAGAATGTACAGATCCACAGTCTGGCCGTCTTCGGTGCCAAATCCCTGCTTTTGCATCTTCGATCTCGCTTCTGCGCTGGTGCGGGAGATGCCAATTGCGATGAGGTAAAACAACCACATCTTGGTAAACGTTATCCGTAATCTCACGACCGGAATTATACTTCCTATACCCATATGTTCTCTTCTCTGGGAGTTTCGCACGGAAGATTTATGCAGTCGGTTTCATGTGTGACCGCGGGGATTTCGATTCGTGACCGCTGGCTCCCGGGAGGCTGCCAAGAGAGTTGACCGGCGAAGCTGGCGAGCAAGGACCGAGGGTGCGCCGATCAGAATGCTGCCGTTTACTGTATTGGCGAAGAGCAACATTCGACTTACTTGCGCGCCACATAGAGTTAACCGGGCGCACCCGGCGCTCTACAGAGGTATAAGAGAGGATCTAATGTCGTACCTGATTCAAAATGTCTTGACCCGCCTCCTGACAGGCTCTGTGGCGCTGCTCATGTTTTCAGTGCTCCATGCGTGCTCGGGACTAGGCCATTCCTCTTCTGCTCCGCCTCCAGCACGTTCGGCCGCCACCTATTATCTCGATTGTTCGGCCAGCCAGGATGGCAATGGGACGCAAGCTTCGCCATGGAATTCTTTGGCGAGCGTGAATGCATTCGTTTTTCTCCCCGGCGATCATCTTCTGCTTAACCGCGGCACGGCTTGCAACGGAGTTATGACCCCTCAGGGCTCCGGCGAGGCGAACGCTCCCGTCGTGATCGACGCCTACGGAACGGGCGCGCAGCCGGTCATCAACGGGGGCGCCGCCGAGGAAGCCCTGAAACTATTCAACCAGCAATACTGGGAGATCAACAACCTTGAGGCCACGGGCGGCAACCGGTATGGCGTCTATGTTTCCGGCAACGCGCCCAACCAGAGCATCAATCACATCTACCTGAGAAATCTAAACGTTCACGGCGCCACTTACACATCGAACAAGCGGGCCGACTCTGGTGAAGTCTATATTTGCGCCAATGCGGCCGGACAGATCTTCAATGACGTTCTTATCGACGGAGTGACCGCCCATGACAGCCAAGTCTCCGAAGGCATATTTGTAAGCGCTGGCGGTGCATGGATTGAGGGAAACGGGGTTTCCCAGCCTCTGGGAAGCAATATCACGATTCAGAATTCGACCGCGCACGATATCTACGGCGATGGAATTCTCATTTCGGAGTTAACCAACGGATTGCTGCAGATGAATGTCGTGTTCAACAGCGGGCTCTGTCCAAACTGCACCGGCAGTACGCCCGTAGGCCTCTGGGAGTGGTACTGCCATACTTGTACCGTTCAGAATAATGAGTCGTATGCCAACCAGAGCTGGGGAGGCGACGGGGGAGATTTCGACATCGACTATTTCAACAATAATAATGTCGTGCAATACAACTACGGGCACGACTCCGCTGGCTATTGCGTAGCTTTTTTCGGCGCCGGAGGAAGGGCGAGTCTCGACAATGTTTTCCGCTACAACGTGTGCTCCAATAATGGCCAGAAAAGCGATCTCTCGAAGCAAGGAGAGGTCTTCGTTCATACCTGGGACCTGGGTTCGCTGAACGGCGTGCAGATATACAACAACACGTTCTACTGGAATCCCGCATCGAATGCGGCCGCGTTCAGCACCGGCACTGCGACCTACTCGGGCAGCGACCCACTCTTTTTTAAGAACAACATAATCTATGCCACGGTTCCGGGCATGATCGAGACAACCTCTGAGTTCGTCCTCGACAACAATATCTATTGGACGACTTCAACATCTCCCCCAACTTGGCAAGTAGACGCCCCTACCTATGCGAGCTTCAGCGCGTACCAAGTTGGGGCGAACCAGGACCTTCACGGCTACTACACCGACCCGATGCTGAGCAGCCCGAACTATCACGCTGTGGGGAGGCCGGTCACTGCTTTCCATCTGTTGCCCGGCTCTCCGGCGGCGGGCGCCGGTGCCAATGTCTGCAGCGGAATAAGCGGATGCTCCATGGGGCCGCAGGATTTCTGGGGAAACCCCCTGCCTCCCACTGGATACAACGTCGGGGCGTATCAAGGACCATGAGAATGCTCGCGGCCACGTGCACAGAGCTTCAGTTCCATTCGTATGCATACTGGCTAGTACTGACGCTTGCGGCTCTCATACCCATTCCCGGCTGCCATCGGGATCGGACTGCGACCCCCTTGCCGGATTTTACGCTGCCACAGGTTCGTGGAGGCGTCTTTCATTTGCGCGCGGAGTATCCCCAAGCCATACTTTTAGCCTTTCTGCAAACAGTGCCTGACACTGCGGAAACGTCGTCGCGCCAGCAGGTTGGGTTTCTGCTGAGTATGCACCACCAGTACAGCGCGCGTGGGTTGAGAGTCGTGATTGTCGATTCGTCCGCGCTGGTCACTCGCCAGCCGCCCAAGCACGAGGCTTTGATCAATGCCAGCTATGACTGGCAACTGGACGTTCCGCTGCTGGAGGATGACGACAATCGCGTTGCAAGGAGTTGGGGGGTCACGCAAGTGCCAACGCTGATGCTGCTGTCGTTTGATGGGAGTATTGCGCAACGATGGCACGGGCTGACTGGCCCGGCAATTCTCGCGCAGGGCATTCAGAAGGTGTGCGCAGACCCGTCCGGGCGCAATGGAGATTCGGTACCATAAATCAAACACGGCCTCGCAACTGTGCCTCTCGAAAACCTCGAAGTGTCTGGGCGGGCGGGAATTATACTTCTTCCCTAATTCTCTTCTCCGATGCTCATTTTCTATGACCAGACTCCCCGTCACCCTGTGCTCAATCTTCCGCTCACGCGCCGCCCTCGAATTCGAGAACGTGGCTCTGCGCCACCAAATCGGTGTTTCAGCGGTTGGCGAAAAAGCGCCCGAGATTGACCTCAGGGGTGTGGTGCGCAAAAACCGGTCCCGTCGAACTCTCTTCCATGTAACATTGTCACATCAATTTGGATCTCGACTCCCGCTCGTTGGAAGTCGATTGATTCTAAATCCGTTCGCGCCACGTGGGGTTTTGACGAGGCACAGATTCTTAGTATGCTCAGGTCAGTGAAGAGCGGGGCCAGATCCCGCTGAGTAAAGTGTAGCGAAGAAGATCTTGAACCATCCCAAGAAAAGTACACCGTCAGTGTTCCCCCGCACGAAGTCGTCATGCTGCGGACAAGGCGAGGTATTTTATTTATGGCCGCAAGAGCTCAAACATGACGAGACCAAGGATGTGATCGCTGTCGAGCATTGTTCGCTGCTCGCTATGTACTCTTCTTTCGGTTCGGCTTCTCCTCGTAAACGCCAGCCTCGCGGGTGAACGGCTATGATCTCTAGCATCTCCAGCCCTGAGTCCACCGCCGATTTGCTACTAGCGCTGTTCCGCGAGTTGTTCGGAGAATTGTCGGGTAAGAGCGTGCGCATTTTCCGCGCGCCCGGGCGGGTCAATCTTATAGGCGAACACACGGACTACAACGATGGGTTCGTGATGCCAGCAGCCATTAGGTTCTATACCTGGGTTGCTGCGGCAAAGTGCGAAGATCGCGTTCTGGAAGTCTACTCCGATCACTTCGATGAAAAGATCAATCTGTCTCTCGATGCGCTGGCAGGTCCACCTCGAAGGCACTGGAGCGACTTCATTCGCGGTGTCGCGGCTGTTTTAGAGGATGCGGGATACAAACTGTCCGGATCCAACTTGGTCATTCACGGAGAAGTCCCTGTGGGCGCCGGGCTCAGTTCCTCGGCTTCTCTGGAAGTCGGGACTGCGCTCGCCCTGATCTCACTTTCCGGAATCGATGTTTCTCGTCTGGAATTGGTGAAACTGTGTCAAAAAGCTGAACACGAATATGTCGGCACGTTCTGCGGAATTATGGATCAATTCATCGCCAATTTTGGCGCTGTTGGGCATGCGCTGATGCTCGATTGCCGCTCGCTCGAATATCAACTACTGCCAATCCCGCAGGATGTCCGTCTGGTGGTATGTAACAGCATGGTCAGGCACGACCTGGCGTCGGGAGAATACAACCGTCGCCGGGACGATTGCGAAGCCGGGGTGAAGCTGCTGCAGCCCCATCTGCCTGGAATCCGCGCTCTGCGCGACGTTGAGGTCGCAGATCTCGAAGCCTACAAGCACGTGTTACCGACCACGGTTTATCGTCGTTGCCGTCATGTTGTGACCGAGAATCGACGAGTCTTAGAGGCCGCAAAGGCCTTTCAGTCCAATGACGCTCACCGGTTTGGTTATTTGATGTACCAATCCCATGCCAGCCTGCGCAACGACTACGAGGTCAGTTGCAAAGAGCTTGATCTACTTGTAGATCTAGCATCGTCGAGTGGCGGAGTCTATGGCGCTCGCATGACGGGCGGCGGCTTTGGTGGATGTACGGTGAACCTGATAAGGGCTGATTGCGTAGCCCCGTTCAATACTCATGTTGCCCAGGCCTACCGCGAGGCAACGGGTACTAGTCCTGACATTTACGTCTGCGAGCTCGCTCAGGGCGCAGAGCCTTGGCCAGGCGAGACGACTGTTTAGGTTCGAAAGCTCAGGTTACGAGAGGGGTACATTGAAGCACCGCGCAGATATGAAGGTAGTGGTTCAATGAGACCGGGGAATTTTTACGAAGCGCCCCACCGCCGTTTCAACCCACTCACGCGCGAGTGGGTCCTGGTGTCGCCTAATCGAGCCCAGCGGCCCTGGCGCGGTCAAGTGGAAGCGACTGCTTCACCGCCTCCCTTGGCATACGACCCTGGCTGTTATCTCTGCCCCGGTAACCAACGAGCAGGAGGAGTTAGCAATCCCAAATATCAGACCACCTTTGTCTTTACTAATGACTTCGCCGCACTGGAGCCCGACGTTCAGCCCGCAAAACAAGATGAGTCCGGGCGCGGTTTGTTGCTTTCAGAGTCTGAGGCCGGGATCCGCAAGGTGGTGTGCTTTTCACCCCGCCACGATCTGACCCTGGCGCGTATGACCGTCGGGGAAATCACGGCCGTGGTGACGTGTGGGCTGAACAGCTCGCTGAGATTGGCTCGTTGCCCTACGTCCACTACGTGCAGATCTTCGAGAATCGCGGCGAGATTATGGGATGCAGCAATCCGGATCCGCATGGCCAGATCTGGGCAAACCAGACCATCCCCAATGAACCGCGTAAAGAACAGGACTCGCAGAAAGCGTATACGGACAACAACGGCGCCTGCCTGCTGTGCGACTACCTAAAGCTTTGAGACGAAGACCGCGACGCGTATGGTAGCCGAGAACGCTCGTTTCGCGGCCCTCGTTCCATTCCGGGCGGTGTGTCCTTTTGAAGTGTTCCTACTCTCCAAGCAGCACACCGGCGACTTGGGATCTCTTGACCCCATAATGCGCAGCAGTCTGGCTGATATCTTTAAGCAACTCACGACGCGCTATGACAATCTCTTCGAGGTCTCCTTTCCTTATTCGATGGGGCTCCATCAGGCGCCGACCGATGGCGAAGCACATCCGGAATGGCATCTTCACGCGCATTTTTATCCACCGTTGTTGCGCTCAGCCACGATCCGTAAGTTCATGGTCGGCTATGAAATGATGGCCAGCCCACAACGAGACATCACACCGGAAGTGGCAGCGGCCACTCTGAGGGACCTTATTATTAGGACCTGATATCGGGACCTGTAGGATTTGCTGGTACTTGATCGCCCATCGGGGAGCCGTGAGATGAGAAGACTAGATTCTGGGCGCATAGTCGGCCATTTGGAACTAGGAATATCGTTAAAATTTCCGTCTGTCGCGTGCCTCGGCAACCCACAGACTGAAGGCATCCCTCCCGGGGCTAGTCAGAGCCAATCCTTGTCGAGTCGAAGGCAGCTGTTGGGTGTCTCCTTGATTACGTGCCATCACCCAGAACACCTTATCCAACGGACCCGGTTTCGGCCGTGGCGTTCGATCCGTCAACCGAGTGCCAAGCCAAACACGACATCACCTTGGAGAATTCGAAGGCGCAAGACGGCCACTAACTAAACGATAGGATCAAAACCCTCGACCTGCCGCAGGACGGGAGTTTGCCGAGGATTACACATCAGGGGTCAAATGTCGGTCGGTTCAAGGGTCATTTGCCTCTCCCGGTGCTGTACTCATATCTATTAATTCCGGCACAGCGTCAGTTCACGATTTGCGCGGCGTTTAGCGGAGTGTTTTCAGCGGGAGCGGGTGGAGGCGTGGATTTTGGCACAGCCGGATAACCCCACGCATCTGAGCCTGACGGTCACCGGGGAACGAAGGATTACTGTCCGCAAGCCGACTTGCACTAAGACTTATCGTTACCAATTCAAAATAACAGAGATGGTTCGAGGAAATCAGAAACCGGATCAGCCACCCCCCAGTACGCCGCTAATCCTTCAGGTGGGTAGCCGAAGCCGCGCGCGTAGGCCGCCCATAGGGGAGTCTTCCAACGAGAAAGTCCCTTCGTAAAGTTCGACGAGATCACAGACGATTGCTAGTCCAAGCCCCGAGCCGGGTGCCGCTTCGTCAGCGCGTACTCCGCGCTGGAGCACTATGTCACGCATGGAGGCAGCCAGACCGGACCCATCGTCATCCACGGTCATAACAACCGCGCCATCTTCCTGCACGGACTGTATTCTTACCCCGGACTTTGCCCACTTACACGCATTGTCAAGAAGATTGCCCAACATTTCTTCCAAATCTTCCTGCTGGCCGCGAATGAAATGCCCGGGCTGAACATCCACTTGAATTGCAAGCCCGCGAGCAGCGTAGATTCGAAGCAAGGTACGCGTGAGCCCTTCCACAGAGGGCAGGACAGGACAGCGAGCGCCCGGCACGTCGCCGGAACCAGCGGCGCGGGCATGCACCAGATGAAACTCAATCTGCCTGCGCATTTTTTCCACCTGCAGGCTGATCGTGCCCGCTATTTCGTGCTCTCCGGCAGCTCCAGCCCGGTCGGCTTCATGCGCCAGTACAGCCAGCGGAGTTTTCAACCCATGGGCGAGGTCACCCGCTTTTGCCAACGCGCGCCGGACCGTCCGCTCCCGGTGCTCCAATAATGAATTAAGATCGTTCACCAACGGCTGTACTTCGACCGGATAAACTCCTTCAACCCTGCGGCCGGAGCCATCACGCACGCCCGACAATTGTCTGCGTAACCGACCAAAAGGCGAGAGTCCCGCGCGTACCTGCCAAATCCCACCCAACATGCAGAGAAATGCGAAAACAAGAGTTGTTACCGGATCAACGCGAACGATAACAACTCGGCCAGTTGGTTGTATTTGGTGGTGTACCGTACTAAATATCAGATGAACGAGTGGGACCAGCCCAAAGGTCCAGAGAAAAGCGCCCAAGAGAATGCGCCAGCGGAAAGAATGCAACCAATTCATGAATAGACCTTCATGCGATAACCGAGCCCACGCACGGTCTCAATGAATGAAGGACCCACCTTGCGCCGCAGGCGGGCGATAAATACTTCAAGCGTGTTCGAATCGCGGTCAAAGTTCTGGGAATAGATGTGCTCGGTGAGTTCGCCTTGCGAGACTACTCGATCACTATGGTGCATAAGGTAGGAAAGCACGCGAAATTCATGGCTGGTCAGTTTTACTTCCGCGCCTTCCAGGGTCACTTTACCGGACCGCGGATCAAGCACAAGCGGGCCGCAGCGAAGTTCAGGATTGACCTGTCCGCTCGACCGCCGGATAAGGGCGCGCAACCGCGCCAGCAATTCTTCGATGCGGAACGGCTTTGCCATGTAATCATCAGCACCGCTGTCAATCCCTAATACCTTTTCATGCCAGCTTCCTCGCGCCGTCAGTACCAGCACCGGCATTGCCTCACCTGCTTCGCGCCAGCGGCGCAACAAGGTCAAACCGTCAACTTGGGGAAGCCCTAAATCCAAAACCACGGCATCGTAGCGTTCATCTTGTCCCAGCAGGTCTGCGCGCTCGCCATCGGCAGCATGATCTACTGCGTAACCTGCCCGGTGAAGCGCGGCGATGAGCTGCTTTGCCAGGGATGCCTCGTCCTCCACGACAAGCACTCTCATGTTTCCTCCCGCTCTAAGGAGACGAAAGCTTACCTGAACGGCGCCTGAATAGCGCGTTCAGGGGCCGTTCAGGCATGACGCCATACTATGTACGCATGATCAAGCTACAGCATGTGACCAAAATTTACTGTACGCCCGCGGGAGACTACGCCGCATTGCGCAATGTTGACTTGACAATCGGAGCCGGCGAGTTCGTGGCCATTGCCGGAAAATCGGGAAGCGGCAAATCAACGCTGTTGAACATGATGGGAGGCATAGATCGTCCCTCCTCCGGCTCGGTTGAAGTGGATGGCACGGCTATCCACGAGTTTGGCGAGAACAAGCTGTCGGAGTGGCGCGGACGCAGGGTCGGATTCGTCTTCCAGTTCTTTCAATTATTGCCCACTTTGACCATCTCCGAAAACGTCATGTTGCCGATGGATTTTTGCCGCACCTTTCCGGTAAAAGAGCGGCGAAAGCGTGCGTTTGATCTCTTAGATCGTGTTGGCGTTGCCCTGCACGCAGACAAGCTGCCGTCGGCGCTTTCGGGAGGCGAGCAGCAACGCGCCGCTATTGCGCGAGCGCTGGCCAACGGTCCGACCGTCGTTCTCGCCGACGAGCCTACCGGGAACCTGGATTCCTCAACGTCGGCTGAAATTCTCGCTCTATTTCGAGAAATGGCGAGTTCGGGCACAACCGTCGTGATAGCCACCCACGAGCGGGACATTGCGGGGGTCGTCGACCGAAGGATCGAGGTGGCGGACGGCGTACTGATGGCTTCGGCAAAAGCAATGTTAGCGAGGGAGGTCCGCCGATGACAACGCCTTGGCGGAAAACCATTCGTGATTTTCAGCAGGAGAGTGCGCGCACCGTCCTGGTGATTGCGGCCATCACCATTGGGATGGTCGGATTTACTGCGGTTCTTTCCACATATGCGGTGCTTACGCGCGAGATCACCAAAGGATATCTCGGCAGTAATCCGGCCTCTGCTACTTTGGAAACGGATGCGATCGACGACGGTCTGGTAAGCGCGGTACTCTCCGATCACGATGTCAGCGACGCGGAACCGCGCAGGACCATGTACGGCTCAATTAAGACCGGACCAGTGCAATGGCACGACCTCACCCTGTTTGTAATCAAAGACTACGGGAACATACGCATTAGCAAGCTGACGCCGGACCATGGCGCCTGGCCTCCGAAGACGGGCGAGATGCTG
>Ga0182024_10004876_pt1 | contig 30481 bp, 18 predicted proteins | sample P32metaG_FD_120480 | JGI IMG/M metagenome (GOLD analysis project Ga0182024, IMG submission 120480) | Permafrost microbial communities from Stordalen Mire, Sweden - P3-2 metaG (Illumina Assembly) | ecosystem: Environmental > Terrestrial > Soil > Wetlands > Permafrost | place: Sweden: Stordalen... | reverse complement strand
GAGAATCTCGTCCGTCGACTGGCGCTCTGCGAGATTGTCAGTTGAGGTACGCTCCGCCCGCGGTAAGGCGGCCCCCGCCGAGCATACAGGCATGAAGCTTGTGGATCATGCAATAAGAAGTTCACGCATAACATATTCAACAACCATTCGAACGGGAATATGTCATGGAACTTAACGCCCAAGACGTGTCGTGCCGGGGCCCTTCTAGTGCCCAATGTATCAACCGTTGCGATTCTAAGCTTCACGTAGCTGATCGCTAAATCGTATCCGCAGTTTGCGTATATTGATCATCCAGTGCGGTCTCACCTAGATAGCGATCCGAGATCCTTCTAGCCTTCGCTCCAATTCGCCGGATCGGTCCTGGCGCCTTAAGTGCGCATCGTATATTGCAACAGCGCTTGCCGCGAAAATCCGTTGAATTAGACCCACAAGCTGCGGGCGCTACTATCGTTTTTCTTCTTGAGAGAGTGATTGCCAGTTATAGAGTGGCGAAAACGGTGCGGGCTCGCGAGATATGCAGGGACATTTGTTGCTATTCAGATTGAAGCATTCTTCATCGGGACAGCGAACCCTATCGTAAGTCGATTGCCGTCGGCCAATCTTTCATAGCTGAGCGATCCTCCGAAATGGCGCAGCAAACGGAGCCCATTTCCCCCCGGTTGAATCGACGCGAGGCTGGCGGGTTTCGTCCTGTCGTCCCGCCATCCGGGCTCGATCGGGGAAAACGGTGGTGCCTGGTCGTCGATCGTGAAGAAAAGGGTGCCCGCGGAAACGGAAGTCTTTAGGACGATGGGATGTCCCGGTTCGCTGTGATAGCCGTGCAGAACCACGTTGGCCAAAGCTTCTTCCATGCACAATTGCATGGCAAACCGAATATCCTCGGCAACTCCGTGCCGATCGGCTACCGCCTCGATCCACGGCTGGACACGGCTCAACTCCGTGAGCTGGCTATCCAGTTCAAGCCGGTCTTGCGGATTATCCATGAGCGTCTCCGGCTCTGCGTCGGATGTGTGAGGCTCGTCAATGCACGGCTGGCGCCTACTAGCACAGCGCTGCAACCGCGGAATCGAGGTCGTGAAAGATAGGAATAATCTGGTCGATGTTGCTGGCCTTCAGTACTTCTTCCACCATCGGAACTGGATTCAACAGCGCAACTTTGCCCCCGCGGCGGTTGACCGCCTGCGCCGGGATGACGATGGAGCGAAGTCCCATGGACCCCAGAAATGACACATTGCTCAGGTCGATCAGCAGAAACTTGCTGCTGCCTGCCAGCACGTTCATGCGCAAATCAACGGCCGCTGCACCTTGAATATCCAGACGCCCGTCCAGGAGGACCCGTGTGATGCCACCATCCATGGACTCAGTCGAGATTGTCATTCACGCTTTCCTTTCCGAATCGGCGGACTCTGTGAGGTGGAGTTGCCGGTGGGCCTCGCTCATCGTAACCGGCCATTGTTAATGTCTTGTTACATGCCGCCAGCTTCAACAATTCCATCGGTCTTGGCGACACCGTCCTCAGGGCCGCGGTAGCGCGCCACAAGAAGAGTGACGTCGTCTGACTGGCTTGCGCCCTCCGTAAATTTCTCGACAGCGCTCAATATTCCATCCTGAAGGGTTTTCAAAGATGAATCCTGATGCTGGCTGAGGGCCTCCTTCAGCCGCCCTTCTTGAAACAGCTGCCGGTTTCTATCCTCGGCCTCCGTCACACCGTCGGTGTAAAGCAACAGCGTGTCTCCGGGTTCGAGTTGGATACGAGTGGACGTGAAGGTCGCCTTCTCGACCAGCCCGATGGGGAAAGACCCGGTGGAATAAAGATCGCTGACCTCTCCTCGCCGCAACAGCAGTGGAGAGGGATGGCCGGCACGGACGAACTCAAGAGTGCCGTCGGGGTCGAGCAGCCCGAAGAACATGGTGGCGTAGCGGCCCACCGATGCGCGATCGCAAAGAAAGCGATTCAGATGATTGAAGACCTTCACCGGGTCGACGCCGAGGGTCATTCCCGAAAGCGCTCCCTGCAGCATGGTTGTGAGAAGGGCAGCACCCAGGCCCTTGCCGGCGACATCGGCAATCAAAAGTGCAATGCGGCCGTCCGACATGGGACAGACATCGAAGTAGTCCCCGCCCACCTCGTAACAGGGCCGATGAGTTCCAGTAATGGAGAAATGCGGATAGTCCTGCAATCCTTGCGGAACAAGAGCCTGCTGAATCTCGCGCGCGATGCTCAGCTCTTGCTCGAGACGCTGGCGTTCCCGTTCGTGCTCGATTAGCCGGGCATTTTCAAGTATGCTTCCGGCTTGCGCGCCCAAGGCATCCAGGATCTTCCGGTCCAGCGCGGAAAAGGTGGCCGTGCGCTTGGAATCAAGATACACAGCGCCCAGCAATTGTCCCCGGGCCGCTTCTGTCGAAGAAGCAACCTGCCCACGAGGCGTGCCGTACAACGGAATCACGACCGACGAGCGCAAAAGTTGGAGCACAACGCTCTGCGCACTTTGCAGGTTTATATCCGCAAGGTTGAGATCCTCGTTGACCACTGCGGATTGCAGTTCGATGGCGCTCCCAAGCACCGACCGGCTGGGATTCATCGCCTCAGGCGCAAGACTCTCGCCGTCGCGCCCACGCGCTACCTTGACCTGCAGCACGCCGGACGTATCAGGCTCCAGCAGCATTCCGCGGTCGGCGTGCGTGATGACGATGGCATGATCGAGCATCGAGGCTAGCACGGATTCCAGCGGAAGCTGCGAATGCATGAGCGACGTCGCCTCAAGCAGAAGCCTGAGCCCGTTGAGTTCATCGGAAGAGTCGCGTCCAAAGGAGCCAATAAAGCTTCGCAGTTTCGTCTCAGCTTCTTCCTGAAGGATCGCTTCCGAGGGCAGGCGGAAGATAAGTTGGCATCCGTCATCGGTGCCAAGGCGAATCCTGTCACCGTCAGTGAGCGATCGCGTCCTGGTCGGTTCGCCGTTCACGAAGATCCCATCGCGCTGACCGCGATCCTCGATCAGGAGTCCGGAGGCGCCCGCGGAAATAGCCACGCACTTGCGCGAGATGCGCATGTCATCGAGTGACAGGTGATTGCCGTTCTCCCGGCCCCTTCCGACGAAGAACGGAAGTTCATTGACGGGAACCACCTGGCGAGGACGGTCAGGAATTACTACCTCGAGATACGCGTTGACTGGGACAATCGATTCGGGCATAGATTTTGGGTGTGTGAATTCTAGCAGTTGACTGATTTCCAGCACGGATAAAGTACGTATTGTGCGTGGGATGAAAGAGCGCTGCATCAATTGTTAATTTCGGACTGAATTTGTCCAAGTGTCTTGACAATTCACATTACCTTCAATAGTTTGTAAACTCACCGCCCCTGAAAGGCTGTCTCCCATAAGTGCTGAGTAATCTCGGTCCACTCATGCGGCATGAATAGCCCGGAAGTCGGTGCCATTTCCCCCAATGGCAGTTTGATATTTGACTCGGCGACGTGAAGGACTATGCCGAGCGGCTGGGCTCTTGGCCCGTAGTCAAGCGGAGATCAGTGCCCTCGACTCCCCAAACGTATTCGATTTAAATTCAATAATTTATGGAGAAGAGTCCAAGGGGAGAGCCATGACGTTGCGCTTGGAGGGCCAGGTACAGCGGATTCACCAGCAGCCGATTTCCAGGAGATCTCAAGGATGACCAACCCGTCCGGTAGTACGCGTTTCGCGAGGTTTCGACAGCACCTGGTCGTGGCTCTGTGTGGAGTGGCCTTCGCAGCTCTCCTCCCGCGCTGGAGCTCGGCCCAGGCAATCGCCTACTACGACTTCAATACTCCCGAGGCGAATCCCTCCGAGACATTAACCAACAGCTGCACACCGGGGACCTACCCCGCCACATCCGGCGTCCTTCTCTGCCTCAACTACGCGACGGCAATCGGCGACACTGATGGTTTCAGTTTTATTTCCGACAGCAGCTATACCTCTTCTATCAATCCCGATGAAAGCTCCACCACGAACTACGCGCTGCAGTTTACCGGGCTCACGCAGAACCAGGCGTCGAGCATGTGGTACTCGATCCCACAGAATGTTGCCAATGGCTTCAATGTTTGGTATGCCGTCAAGCTCACGTATTCTTCAGAAGGAACCAGCGCAAGTTTCACCAATTGCTGCACCGCTGACGGAATCGCCTTCGTAATCCAAAATGCAGCTGGCGGACAAACTGACTCCATCACAAGCACCTCCGAAACCGGCTCGGGCTTTACCGTCCTTGGCGGAGGCGGCGGCGCCATCGGGTACGGGGGCATCGACAATAGTGTCGCTCTCGAAATGGACACATTTTACGATTCGCAATGGGACCCAGAGGATAACGGCAGCAACGACGACAACCACATGGCTTTGCAGAGCTGCGGGCCTGGCGTCGCTAACTCGCCCGCCCACCTCTCGACGCCCAACTGCCTGATTACGCTCGGCAGCGGGGCAAGCCAAATAAGCACGCTTGTTTCCGATCCGAAATCTTCCGCGACCAGCAGCGTGGTGACCCTCGCCGACGGCAATCCCCATCAAGTCGTCATCATTTACAACGGCCCGAACGACGCGCCGGCGAACTACATCTACGTTTACCTCGATCCAGCGTTCAACCCGGGCACGCACACGCCCGTCGCAGGATCGGTACCCCTTTTCTCAGGACCCTTCGACATCACGAAGTACATCAATCTGAACAATGGGACTGCCTACGTTGGCTTCACCGCTGCCAACGGCTTTAACTTTGAACAACACGAGCTGATGGGCTTTAGCTTTACGCCGCACAATTACGCCAGCGCCAACGTCTGCCCGACGGGAGCAACCACACCGGCGCCATGCAGCAGTACGCTGCCGGTAACCTTCAGCTTCGCGGCAAGCACGACCATCGGCTCGATCCAGGTCGTAACGCAGGGCGCACCCAATCTCGACTTCACGCTCGGCAGCGGCAGCACGTGCAGCGCCGGTACCATCACCGCAGGCAATTCCTGCACGGTGAATGTCACGTTCGCACCGATCGCTCCCGGATTGCGCCTGGGAGCAGTGAACCTCCTCGATGGCGGCAGCAATGTGTTGGCAACCCAGCTGATCTATGGCCTTGGCCAGGGTCCGGCGGCTGCATTTATCCCAGGCACGCCGACCACGGTGAACACCGGGACCTACTCTTTTAATGCGCCAAAGGGCGTCGCGGTGGACGCGGCGGGAGATGTCTTCATCGTGGATACGGGCGACCACACGCCCAACCATAACGTAGTGAAGGTTGCCGCGAATGGCACTGTGTCTGTGGTTGCCTCTGGATTAAGTTACCCGCAGGGTCTGGCGGTGGACGGAGCCGGCGATCTCTTTATTGCGGATAACGATCGAAATGAGGTGGTGAAGGTTACGCCTGATGGCACTCAAACCACGGTCGGCTCCGGCCTGGTCGCCCAGTTGGGCGTGGCGGTCGACGGAACAGGCGATGTGTTCATTGCTGATTTCTTTCTTTCCGACACAAGCACATCCTCCGGGCAAGTCGTGGAGATCCCAGCCGGCTGCACCACGAGTGCCTGCCAGACCGTGGTCTATAGCCCAGCGTCTGGTTTTCATCCCATCGGTCTGGCGGTAGATGCAGCGGGCGATTTATTCATCGCTGTTTTCTCTGATACCCCGATCACCACACCTGGGAAAGTCGTGGAGATCCCAGCCGGTTGCACCAGCAGCGGCTGCCAGACCACGGTGGGCACCGGATGGAGTGAACCGGAAGCCGCGGCGGTAGATGCAGCGGGCGATCTCTTCGTCGCGGATGAGGGCAGTGTCAATCCCGCGGCGTCGCACAAGGTGGTCGAGGTCCCCCCCGGTTGCACAAGCAGCACCTGCGAGATCGCGGTGAGTGGAGTCGTTGCGTACGGTGTAGCGCTGGATGGAAAGGGGAACATCTTCATCCCTGACCTCGACGACACCCCCGCTGACAATACCCCAGCTCCAGACCCCTACAGCAACCATGTCATTGTGATCAACCGGGCACAGCCCTCGTTGAGCTTTGCCAACACGACTGTGGGCAGCACGAGCACTGACAGTCCGCAATCGCTCGGCCTGCAAAACATCGGCAACCAGACGCTGACGGGCTCGCTGGCCTTGAACCTTGGCGCGAATTTCACGCAGAACTTGAGTTCCGATTGCTCAGGCGCGTTTCCGTTGGCTCAGGGCGCAATCTGCAGCGAGAGCTTCAGCTTCGAGCCGTTGAGCAGCGGACCGCTCACCGGCACAGCCGTTTTCACCGACAACGCTCTCAATGCCGCTCCCGCCACGCAGACCATTGCCCTGAGCGGCGTGGGCGTTCCGATCGTCCCTACCACCGTGGCCGTCCCCAACGTCGTGGGGCAGACGCAAGACGTGGCGACGACATCGATCGACGCGGCAAGCTTGGTGCTGGGAACAGTGAGCACTCAATCCAGCAGCAGTGTGCCGTTGGGCAGTGTGATCAGTGAGAGCCCCATGGCCGGGACGGTCGTCAATCTCGGATCCGCGGTGAATCTAGTCGTCTCCAGTGGTGTCCAAGCGTCGACGCCCAATCCGCTCACGCTGCAGAACAACTACTTCGTCACCGGGGACTACGTTTCTGCGGGAGTTTCCCTCCGAGGAACCGGCGCGGGAGGCATGGCCACCGGAGCCATCACCATCGCCAGTAGCCCCGCAGGTGGCAATGCGGGTGTTCCTGATGGCGCCGATATTCTGGCCGCCTACGTGTACTGGGAAACGCTCGAGGATACGCCGTCGGCTTCGGGCGGCAGTGGCACATTCCGTGGGTATTCCATCACCGGTCAGCAGATCGGGACCGATCAACCGAACCCGGACGGTTCGTCGAACGGGACGCTGCGCGTGTATCGCGCCGACGTGAACGCTTATCTTCCCGTGGGGGCGAACGGCATCCGCTACGCCTCGGGCTCCCATTCGGTTTCGCTGCCAGACAGCGGAGGCAATGGATTCCCGCTCGCCGAGGGCGCCAGCCTGGTGGTGATCTATCGCGTCCTGTCGCCGAATTTTCCGCTCAAAGCGGTGGTCATTTACGACGGTTCGGCGGTACCAACAGGCACCGTCACTCAGAATGTTGCAGGATTCTATGACGCGCTTGCCGGAGCGAATCCAATGGGAGAGCTCACGAACCTCTTCGCGACCACGGGAGGCTGGAACACCAGCTCCAGTTCGGTCGCGATCCCCGCAGATCAGAGTCAATACACCGCGACGTTGAATCCCGGCGATGCCTATGCCGCGGTCATTCTCAGCACGCCCGTGACGAACAGCGATAACGACGGAATTCTGGACGCCTGGAAGGCCGGCCCCGGCGCGGGCGATTTCCATACCGGACAGCCGGGATATTACGACGCGAAGACCGGATCGTGGGTACCACTGCCGGGCGCAGCACATGGCGAAAAAGACCTGTTCGTTCAACTCGATTACATGTGCGGCACTGTGAATCCAGACGGCTCATGCAGCGGCGAGAATCTGTTCCCCTCGCCGGACGCGAACGGCAACGATCCACTCGCGATGGTCCAGCAGGCCTTCGGTAACAATGGAGTGCACCTTCATCTTGAGATTGGAAACGCGGTGCCTGAAGATCCTGCCTGCACGGACAACGGCTCGCAGCTATGCGAGTTCCCCAACCAGTCGGGAGTGATCAGTTGGAAGAACAGTCTGGAATTCTCGAAGCTGTGGCCACGCAATCTTGCTGACTGCGCGTCGGGTGGCGATTGCACGGCTCGTTTCCCGTACGGGCAGAAGGACAGCTATCACTACGTTCTGTTCGGTCACTCTCTGGCGATCCCAGCCTGGAATACGCGTTACGGGACCTTGGTATCGATCAACGTGTCAGGCGGCGTAACGACTATCGTCACCGCCGACCGAGGCAGCGGGATCAACGCGTGCCCAAGCCGGATCACGATCTCCGGAGTGATTGGGAACCCCAGCCTCAACGGCGTCTACAACACGGCAACCTGTGCCGACACAAAAACAATTACCGTCGACACTCCTGGTGTTCCCCCCTGGAGCTATCCCACGGGCGACCCATTGCCTGAACCGATCATTGGCCTCACGTCGGGCACGATCACAAGCATCTCCGGTTATTCCGATCTGGGCGGCTCGGATTCGGCCGTCACCCTGGGCCTTTGGTTGACTGCTCCGAACCAGGACATGAGTAAGCGCGCCAACGTCATCGCCGGCACGCTGTTCCATGAGATCGGCCACACGATTGGTTTGACCCACGGCGGGCTCTACTACGACACATCCGGCAATTACGTCCCGACCTTCGAAGCCAATTGCAAGCCGAACTATCAGAGCTCGATGAACTATCTGTTCCAGCTCGATGGGGTGGGACCGAATCAAGCCGTTGCGTACTCCAACCAGACACTCACCACTCTTGACGAGGACACGGCGGGTTCGGTGACTCAGCTTACCGACCGTTCCAATGCGGCCGCGACGTTCTCAACCTCGGCCTGGTACGTTCCCTATGTATCGGGTGTGTCGACTGCCAGCCCCGCGACGCTGCACTGTGACGGCACTCCGCTCACCGGCGCGCAAGCCTACCGCGTGAATGCGCCCATCGCACCCATCACTCCTCCGTGGACGAATGGGCAGGACATCAACTTCGATGGCCAGGACAATACGCAGATGCGGGGATACAACGACTGGGCCAACATCGACCTGCGCCAGGTAGGCGCCACCGGTGGTGAGTTCGCATCCCTGGCAAGCGTGCTTTCGTTCGGAACCTCTGCGCCGCAGAATATCGGCGCGGGCGGAATGCAGACCCTGGGCAGCGGTGGCACCGTGACCCTGGGCAGCGGCGGTACCGTAACCCTGGGTAGCGGTGGCAATGTCACCTTGAGCAATGGTGGCACCGTCGCGCTCGGGAGCGGCGGCACGGTCACGCTGGGCAGCGGTGGCACGGTCACGCTGGGCAGCGGCGGTACAGTGACGCCCAGCAGCAGCGGCACAATCGCGTTGGGCAGCGGCGGCACCGTGACAATCAACGGTAGCGCCACTATCACGGACGGCGGCACTACGACCCAGGTTCCCTCGACGGGAGGCATCTACTCCATTGGCAGCGGCGGCACGGTCACGCTGGGCAGCGGCGGTACAGTGACGCTGGGCAGCGGCGGTACCGTCACGCTAGGCAGCGGCGGCACGGTCACGCTAGGCAGCGGCGGCACGGTCACGCTAGGCAGCGGCGGTACGGTCACACTGGGCAGCGGCGGCACGGTCACACTGGGCAGCGGCGGTACGGTCACGCTGGGAAGTGGTGGCACGGTGACGCTCGGCAGTGGCGGAACTGTGACGCTGGGAAGTGGCGGCGCGTCCAGCGGCGGCACCCTTGCACTGGGCAGCGGTGGCACAGTCACGCTCGGGAGCGGCGGCACGGTGACGCTGGGGAGTGGCGGCGATGTCACTCTCGGCACTGGCGGAACTGTCACCCTGGGTAGCGGCGGGACGATCGCGCTCGGCAGCGGCGGAACCGTCACCCTGGGTAGTGGCGGGACGGTCACACTCGGCAGCGGTGGCACCATCACGCTCGGTGGCGGCGGGACTTCTACCGTGGTTGGCCCGGGCACTTATGACTTCAGCGCTGGCGGCACCATCACACTCGGTAGTGGCGGAACCATTGCCCTGGGCAGCGGCGGTACGGTCACGTTGGGCAGCGGTGGTACGGTCACGTTGGGCAGCGGCGGTACGGTCACGTTGGGCAGCGGCGGTGCGGTCACGTTGGGCAGCGGCGGCACGGTCACGTTGGGCAGCGGCGGCATCACCGCGCTCGGTGGCGGCGGCACGGTCACGTTGGGCAGTGGCGGTACGGTCACGTTGGGCAGTGGCGGTACGGTAACGCTGGGCAGCGGCGGCACCGTGACGCTGGGTAGCGGCGGCACCGTGACGCTGGGCAGCGGCGGCGCCACCACGACGGAGCTGACGTACGAAACCGCCAACTCGATCGTTCGCCCACCATCCAACCCTACGGAGACGCCCGTATTGACCGGTGTGAGGATCGACTGGAAAGCGCCGGCTTTCGGTGTGATTCAGTCCTACACGATCTATCGCAGCTCCAACGGCGGCACGCCAATCGTGATTGGCACTGTCACCGGTAATCCACCGGCGACGGAGTTTATCGACACAAACCCGGACACAACGTCTGCGACCGTGGTGTACACGATTGGGACCAACCTCGCGCCAGACACGGGCACCTCGACATCACGCCAGAGTCCACCGTCACCGCCGGCAGTGCTCAAGAATAACCAGACCATCACTTTGGGTCCCTTGCCGGTTTCCGCCCTGGTTTCAGGCCCGCAACCCACGGTCACCGCAACTGCCATGTCGAATGGCAGCCCCAATGGGTTGACGGTGAGCTTCAGCACCACGGGACCCTGTACCGTTGGCAACCCCTTGATCGCCAACGGTGTTTCCTCGGCCACCGTGGCTCTCAACGGCACGGGAACCTGCACCATCATTGCGGCGCAAACGGGCGCTACGACCTACAACGCGGCCACTTCAGTATCGGGATCGTTCCCGATCCTGCCGCAGTCACAGGCGCAGGCAATCACGTTCACCACCAATCCTCCGACCCGCGCGGCCTACAAAAGCAGCTTCACGGTGGCGGCCACGGGCGGCGCCAGCGGGAATCCGGTGATCTTCACCAGCTCCGGGGCTTGCAGCTTGTCAGGCACAACCGTTTCAGGTGCAACCTATTCTGCGACCTACACCATGACGAACAGCACGGGAACATGCTCCGTCATCGCCAGCCAGGCAGGCAACTCGAACTACGCACCGGTGCAGGCTACGAGGATCGTAACCGCGACCGGGCCATTGGTCACCGTTTCTCCGTCGAACATCGCGTTCGGCACGGTCTATCAGGGAAGCATCACAACCAAGACCATCACAGTCACCAACACCGGCAACGCGCCTGCCACCATCAACCAACCCCTCCTTTCGATCGTGAAAGGCGGGAACTCCAACGAATTTGTGGCAGTCAACCTCTGTCTGGTGCCACTAGCAGCGGGGAAGAGCTGCACAATCACGATCGCCTTCGTCGCGGGTCCGTTCTACACGGCTCAAACTGCCACCTTGCAGATTATGAACAATGCACCGGGCAGTCCGCAGCCGGTCACGATGAGCGCGCTGGTGATCGATCCTTTGGCGAGCTTCAGTCCAACGAGCCTCAACTTCGGGACGGTAAAACGCACCACCAGCAGCACGCTCAACGTGACCCTCAGCAATCCTGGGGGAACGCCATTGATCTTCGCTGGCACCGGCATCAGCGTTACAGGCACGAACGCAAAGAACTTTGCGCCAAGCAATAATTGCGGGATTTCGCTTGCGCCGGGCGCCAAGTGCACCATTGCGGTCAAGTTCACTCCCCCCACCGCAGGCACATTCAGCGCCAACCTGACGGTGGTGGACAATGCCCAAGCCGGCGGCGGCACCCAGACAGTTCCGCTTTCGGGGAAGGGGAACTAGGAAGCCGGCGTTGTTCAGCCGGTGTTGCGCGAGAACTGAGAGTCGGGCGGAAGTTCGACGAGGGACCCTTCGGATTAACAGCGCAACCGGGTTGGAGACGGAGAAAGGAGTGCCGGTAAACACCGGCACTCGTTGTCTCGCTCTAGCTCGGTGGTCTGTCGAAGCAGCTGCTCGTAAATCTGGGATCGGCTACGGTTGAATCCCGGGCGCCCTCGCCGTTGACTGCGCGATTCGGCGGCGGATTTCGGGAACAAGAGGATCTTCCGTCGATTGCCCGCGGATGCTGAGATAGGTCTTATAGAAGTCCGCGAAGCCCTCGCTCTTCATCCCTTCCCGCACGCGTCCCTGGTAGTAATACACCACCGGAAAAAAGGCATAAGTCGGCACATTATCATCAAACAGTTCGATGGCTTCGCCTCGCCGCTTCACACATTGATCAAACTCTGAGTCAGCCTCCGTGAACGCTCTCGCTTCCAGGTAAGCCCGCCCCAGTTCAAAGCGGCCGATCCAGGTGTCCAGCAGATTGTTTGAGGCTGTGATCTGCCTGACCGCTTCATTGCCGTTTTTCCGCTTCAGTGCAATCAATCCCTGGATGATCTTTCCATACGCCTGCGGTTCGTTTGTCAGTTCAGAAGAAAGGCTCGTCGCAAGCTTTTGCGCGTGAGCGAGGTCTCCGGCATCGACGTAGCTGATGGCTGCCAGAAACTCAATCTGGATCGACTTGCTGTTGGTCAGCGCTTTGCCAATGTCAGAGAGCGCTGCCGCTTGGTGTCCTTGCAATTCCTCCATATTCGCAAGCGCCGCGTATTTCCTCGCGGCGTCGTCGGCCATCTTGGCCGATCCATCGGCCGTGGCTCCTTGTGCAAGGATGCGCGCCGCCTCCGCATACTTTCCCTGATAGGCAGCAAGATCGGCGAGACCGTCGGCCGCAGTCGATGTTGCCACAGGACCGAAACGCTCGAGCTGATGGTATGAGTCGGCTGCCTTCTCGATTTGCCCCTGCCCGAGCTGCCCTTCGGCGAGCACCAGGTATCCTTGCGCGGCCGTCGGACTGATCGCCAGCGCGGTGCGTGCCTCTTTTTCGCTCGCGGCAAAATCTCCGGCGAAGGCACTGATGAATGCCAGGGTCAGGCGCTGCCCCACGCCCTTCGGGACAATCTCAACTGCGTGTTGCGCCGCCTCAAGTGCCTTCGGCGCGTTGCGTAACTGCAAATAGCAAATCGATAGGTTATTCTGACCGACGCGATCGGCGGGATAGTGCGTGACAAGCTGCGTATATTCCTGGACACAATTTTGCCAGTCACCCGTGGTGCGGTAGTACAACCCGCGGTTGCGATAGCGTTCCCGCTCGGTCATGCGGTCCACGTGTTCCATCGCCAGCTTCATGTACGCTACGGCGTCACTGGGTCTCCCAAGGTTCTGGGCCATAGCCGCCATGCCGGTGTACGCCCGCGCAAAATTCGGATCCAGTTTCATGGCCTTCTGGAAGGAATCGAACGCCTCCTGAAACTTGCCCGCGAACTGTTCTTCAACACCGAGAGCGTCCTGGTGAACGGCCTCCAGGGATGCGGCCGTAAATCCTCCGCTGACCTCATCGAATTGGACCGAGGCGGGCGTCGTGTCGCCCAGAGCTTGGCGAATCGGCGCTGCCAGCCGCGGAAGATCGCGCAGGATGTCTTGCTTATTGCCAACGGTGACGTCTGATTTTGCGAGCACCTTACCGCTCACGGCGTCCAGGGCGATCGCCGAAATATCGTACTGGTCGCCTCGCAAGCTAATGTCGCCTGTAATCACCGCGTTGACGCCCTGGTTTACGGCGACAAGCCGCGCTGACTGCTCGTCGAGTTTGTCCGTGGGATTCGGAAGTTTCTCGGCCAGCTTGCGCGCATCCCCACGACTGTAGGCGTTGATAAAGCTGGCGCCTTCCAGGGCCACACCGAGCATCGGCTCCAGCGTGTCATCCAAAACCGGGTCGCCGGTATGGTTCGCAAAGTCGCCAACAAGCACCGAGACCGGGCCATGCGTCAGCGATTTCGTGGCCTGCTGCCTCCTGATGGTGTACCAGGAAATTCCAGCTGCGATCGCCACTATCAGTACGCCAGCCACTGCGAGACGCGGCCACGGAAGTTCCCGAATGCGGTTCATGCGCAGCCGCGCCGAAGAAGCAGAAACCTTTTTCCCGCCGCTCCTGCCTTGCCACGCACGTAGATCCGCATCCAGTTCTTCCGCGCTCTGGTAGCGGTTCGCTGGATCCTTCTCAAGACATTTGGCGACGATATTGCTCAGCGCACCCGGGATATTCCGATCGACATCCGCCAAGGGCACGGCGCGTTGCTGCGTGCGCTTCAATAAACTCGCGATCGCACTTTCCGCGTAGAAGGGTGTGACTCCGGCCAGCAACTCGTACAGAATCAGGCCGACCGTAAAGATATCGGAGCTGGCCTTCACGTCCATCCCTTGTGCCTGCTCCGGAGACATATATTCGATCGTCCCCAGCATGGCGCCGGTACGCGTCATTCCATCGCCAGAGAACGTGCGAGCCAATCCAAAGTCCATCACCACCACGCGGCCGCTTTTGTCGCGCATGATGTTGCCCGGTTTTAAATCGCGGTGGATGATTCCTACCGCGTGAGCGGCAGCCAAACCGCAGGCCACCTGTTCCATGATGTCGACCGCTTCCGCAACTTCCAGCTTGTCCCGTGTCTTCAGGATCTGGTGGAGGTTCTCGCCTTCCAGGTACTCCATCGTGATGAACTTCACGCCCTGGGCTTCACCGAGGTCGTAAATCCGGATCACGTTGCGGTGAGTCACCTGAGACGAGAGCAGGAGCTCCTGTTTGAAGCGGGCCAGGATCTCGGGATTCGAGGCCATCTCGGGACGGATGACCTTCAAAGCCACGATTCGATCGACCTCGCGGTCGGCAACCTTGTACACGGCTCCCATGCCGCCTTCCCCGAGGAGTTCGAGAATCTCATACCGGTTACCAAGAACGATTCCGATTTGCAGCAGCACCGCGCTTGCGCCAGGGCGGTTCGCGCCTTCCGGAGAGGGGCTCCGGCGAGCAGAGGTTTCCGGAGCTATGGTGGCAGCGCCGGACACGATAGTGGCCGCACCATCGTTCATGCGCGGCAAGCCGCCGACTATCGTTGCGCCCGGGTTTTGTGCCGGTGCTTCGTCAGCAATGGCAGGGTCAGAATCTCGCGATCCTGCGGGCCGATCGTGGCGAGGCGGCGAACTGTCAGGTGGCTCCGAAGAAAGAGCTGCTCGCGCACCGCGAGACGCTGCTTCTCCTGGAACACGTGTTTTGTCGCTGCCATCATCCATATCGCGTTTTGCAAGCTGCCAGGAAGTGAATAGAACAGTCCGGCCCCAAAGCTGGCTGGGGGAACGCCGGGATGGGGGCAGTGGCAAAAGTATAAATGATTCTTTGATTACGCAGACGGTTACCAGCGAGCGGTGCTGTGGTGACTGAACCAGGACCGCTCGCTGAGTTTGCCCAGAATCCGCGGCGCTACCTGTCAGTGCACGAGTAGCACGGGTCAATAGACGCCTGGATTAGTGGCGTATCTGCAAGCCGCGCTCCAACCACCATCCAGCGTATTGCCGGCATGTTTTGAAACGTTGGAGTACGCACATGGACTCTGGCAGGATTTCGGGAATTTTCCTTCCAGGAGACAGAGTAGACCACTTCTCCACGCGGCGCTTCAACGCGGCTGATCGCTGTTCCGGTAGAAAAAACGATCTTCCCGTCCCCGGTATTGAACGCACCAGCCGGCATTCTGGTGAGCGCCTGACGAAGAATGCGGCAGCTCTCCATGATCTCGAGCGCACGCACCAGCAGGCGGGCGCGCACATCGCCAGCGGTCTCGACCGGCACATTGAATTCAAAATCGGAGTAGGCCGCATAGGGCGCGGCGCGGCGAAGGTCCTGACCAACTCCTGAGGCCCTTGCAGTGGGCCCGACAACCCCGCAGGAGATAGCCTTTTCATTAGTTAAAATTCCGATTCCGGCACAGCGCAATGTTGCTGTCGTACTGGTTGTGAAGATGGGAATGATGGTGCGAACCATCTCGCGCTCCAGTTGGTCGACCATACCGAGTAATGCGAGCGGATCTTCAATGTCGCGGTTGACTCCGCCAATGCGATTCATCGAATAGTTGACGCGGTTTCCTGAAATCGCCTGCAGCACATCCATGACTTTCTCACGCAGCGCGAAGCAAGTCATGAACATGGTTTTGAAGCCCATAAGTTTGGCGGCGATGCCGGCCCACAAAACATGGGAATGAAGGCGCTCCAGTTCCGCCATGACAACGCGCACATAGAGGGCCCGCGGAGGCGGCTCGACGCCGGTCAGCTTTTCCATTGCCTGGCAAAGCGTAAGCGTGTGGATGTTCGAACAGATTCCGCACACACGCTCCATGAGCGCGATGACCTGAATATAGTTGCGGGTTTCGGCCAGATGCTCGATGCCTCGGAAATTGAAACCGATATGCAGTTTGGCATCGCTGACTGTCTCCCCGTCGCAGATCATATCGAGCTTATAGGGCTCTTCCAATGCCGGATGATAAGGCCCCATGGGAATCTTGTAGCTCATCGGATTTCCTCTCGCAGGTTCACTCCGAGATTGTTTCCTTCGCGCAGCAGGAGAGGTTCATATGCGCGTCCAACAAAGTCGACAGTGAAGCCTTCATGAATCTCGCGCTCAATCCAGTCGGTAGCTTCGCAGATGTCGAAGATGCTCTCGATGGAATTCGTCTCCAGATGAAAAGAGAAGCCCAGTAACTGACCGTCGAGGTCCCAGAGATATTCGAGACGGAGTCCTTCATTTCCCGGCAGCTCGATTGCGGTGATCGTCACGAAACGGGCGCGGCACGCCTTCATGGCCGTGGCCAGTTCACGCACACCCAGGTCGCCGACATCGAACCACTGCACGCCGCTACTGTCCATTCGGACATCGCTGCCCCCTAGTCTCTCTGCAATGTTGTCGATTACGGTCACGGCGTCACCCCCGCAGTTGGTTGAGATCCCGGCGCGCGAGGGACTGCTGCCGGAGACTTTGGAGCGGGCGGCTTTCGCGCAATGGTGTAAGAGGTCTTGAGATCGCCGATGGACAGATACACCGGCGGACATGCGGCTTCCTGCGTCAGCGCGTTTTCTTTGCATCCCTCGATGCAGCGGCCGCAGAATGTGCATTGCCCCGGATCGTAACTCCACGTGAATTCGTTTTTGCCGGCGGAGAACGTGATGGCGCGTGCTGTACAGCGAAATCTGCAGATCGCACATCCGATGCAGAGTGCAGGATTCATCCTAACTAATCCCCGAAATCCCATCGTGACTGGTGGACGCGCCGGAAAACGCAGCGTGGTGACGCCGCGCCAGAGGTTCCTCGAAAGCATGGAAAGGATATTCACGCGCGAAGCCTCATCAGGAGCGTGGACACAATTGCCAGCCCCGCAAACATGAGAGCGCACCGCCAATAAAAGCGCGCTGTGGTGTCAATGGCCAACCGCGCTGTGGCGGCGGCAAGAACCGACAACAACAATACAATTCCGAACGAAAGTGCGACGAAGATGAATGAGTCGATCCATCCAGCCGCGAAATGAGGAGCGGCCAGGGTTGCCACCAGGCCAGCAGCTGCTACCCATTCGAGCCCATGCGAAAGCTCCCACATCGCGAGTTCAGGGCCTGCGTACTCGATCATGGGCCCGGAATAAATTTCCTGCTCTGCATTAGGAAGGGAGAAGGGGTTGATATGCAATTTGGCGGGCAGGCATACGAGGATCGCTAACACTCCCAACCAACGCAGCGGCGATGCCGGAAGCTGCGCCAGCGCATCCAGTCGAAACGTATGCTGCGAAACGGCAATGGAAACGACAGCTAGAAGAAAGACCACGTTATACGAGACAGTTAGAACGGCTTCGCGCGCTGAACCGATCTCGCCGAAGATGGAGCGCGAGGAGAAACCGGCAGCGATGATGCAGACGGAAGGGAGTTCCATCAGCGCCAACAACAGGATCAAATCGCCCTGAAAGCCGCCTGAAGCCGGCAGCACGGGAAGCAGTCCGACTGCGCCGGCGGCCGCCGACACCGCGAGCAGGGGCCACGCTTTCATCAGCAGACCGCTCACCCCGGTGCGGGCTGGTGTGGTCTTTCCCAGCAGCTTGACGAAGTCAAAAAATGGCTGCATGAACGGAGGTCCGATGCGCTGCTGCATCAACGCGACCGCCTTGCGCTCCAGCCAGAGAAAGAACCACGCAGCGGGCACGGCGAACAGAAGTCCCGGAAAGATGAGCAGCCGCGCCAGCGCAATCGTCAGGTTCATTGCTGCTTCTCCTGATTTGCAAGGGGCCGGTTGCCTCTCTCTGCGAGGATTTCGGCGGCCTTGGCTATACCTTGCAAAATGGCGTCAGGACGCGGCGGACAGCCGGGCACAAAAACGTCGACAGGGATATGCCGATCGAGCGGCCCATCGAGGACGCGGCTGTCGATGAAGACGTTGGTCGTTGCCGGGCAGGAGCCAATGGCCACGACAGCTTTCGGCGAGCACGCCTGTCCGTAGACGGTCTCAATAGCGTGCACAGAGTTGCGCGTTACCGGGCCGGTGATGCACAGAATATCCGCGTGCCGTGGGCTGCCTTCCAGACGCACTCCCAACTGCTCTGCATCGTAACGAGGCGTCAGACTGGCCACGAGTTCTATATCGCATCCGTTGCAACTGCCCGAGTTCATGTGGAAGATCCATGGGCTGCGACGGCGGCAGGAACACATCAATCGACTCCAGAGATTCATAGCCTGCCTCCTGACAACGCTTGCAGAGCGTCAGGCCAGAACCCGCCAATCAAGAGCAGGGCCACGAGTGCAACAATTGCTGCCCGCAATACGAAAGGCTCTTCGGCGGCAGAGATTTGGATGGACGGACGCGGGGCAAGTGGTTTCTCGAACGGCGAATCCGGATCGGCTGCCAGTCCCCACCACACACGCGTCAGAGCCAATACATACGCGATCAGCGCGAAGACCGAAGAAAGCAGGAAGCAGTACATAAGCACGGGGTTGATGCGCAAAGCAGATTCATAGAGTCTCCAGCGACCGATATATCCAAGCGTCGGCGGCACACCCAGCATGGCAAGCATTCCGAAGAGGAATCCGAACGCGCTGACTGGATAGCGGCTGGCGAGGCCCGTATGCTCTGCCGCGAACGCACCGTCCGCCTCAGGACCACTGAGGCAGATGAATAACAGCGCCTTGGCAAGAGCATGAGTTGCCGCGGCGATCAACATGCCGGAGGTTCCGAGAGCGCTTGCCGAAGCGAGTCCTAGAAAAAGAAAGCCGGCATCTTCGACGGTGGAAAGAACCAGCAAGCGCTTGAGATTGCGCTGCGAAAGCATAAGAAGCGCAGCAAGCAACGATGTTGCAGCGGCGATCCCAAGCCAAAGTCCTTGCGGCGCGAGCAAGCCGGGAGAAGCCTGCACCGCGACGTACAGTTCGCCGAATGCGGCGATGTCAATGACCGCGATGATCAGGCCGAGGACCAGCGACGGTATTTCATCTGCTAGACGCAGCAACCAGAAGAAGAGCGGGAATGCAGCCAGCTTGACGCAAGCGCTTGTCATCAGCAGCGCACGCGCCCAGCTTGTTTCGCCGCGCTGCGAGAGTAAATCGCCGGCAACCAACGACAGTCCCGAGAGGGCGACAATCGTGACATAAACCCACTTCGCCGACTGCGTTCGTGCATTTTGCCAAACCGGCAGAATCGTCAGCAAGGCTGCCACTTCGAGAAGCCCGAGACGAAGCCATGACCCCTCGACGGCCAACCCCGCAATCGCGGTAACGCTGGCCAGAATCATCAACGGAACCAGGCGTCGCCATGCCCCCTGGGCCGCGGCGGCCAGAATCAAAGCCGCCGCGGCCCCGGCGCATGCCGCGATGATCAGCGGCGATATGCGCGGCGAGGCGAGTGTCTCCGTACTCGCGACTGTCGGCACAAACCAGCGAACACCCACGAGCAGCACAACTGACAGCAATACGATGGATACCACTACCCGGCGCTCAAGCCAGGAGATTGCAACACCAAACCCGCGCGATAATCCGTGCAGCCCTGTCCACGCCGCCAGATAGATTCGGTCGACATTGGACCAGCGAAAAAACGTTTGCCAGTTCTGCTGGAATATCTCAGAGAAGTCGCCGGCAGTAAGGCGTCCTTGGCCCGACAACGGCTCTCCGCCGGTAAAGATTCCGTTCCCCGCGCCGGCAAGCACCGCACCTCCGGCAACTACCGTGGTGGCGGGAGTTGCGCGCGCGAAGTATGCGAGCGCATAAATTGCGCCGCCAAGCACCAAAGAGATCAGTGCCAACACCAGCCCGCCCACCGTCGAGAAGCTTCCTGCGCCCGCGAACAATCCGAACCACGTCATCTGCACGCCCGCGTCCAGCGCCAACGCCCCGAGGACAGGATTGAGCAGATAGTTCACGGCCAGTTGCGGTGCAACGCCCAGAACGATGCTACCTGCGGCCATCAGTCCCATCGCCCACTGCATGGTCGGCGGAGCTTCATGGGCGTGTTCCGTCTTCTCCGTCAAGTCTCCAAGAAAGACAGCGCTGGTAGCCTTTGCGCACAGGAACACCGTGCCCAGGCTTACGGTCCATGCGACGATGGCGGGAACGGCCCATCCTGCCTGCAATGCCGCCGCATAGAGCATCCACTTGCTGACAAAACCACTCATCAGCGGGATGCCTGCCATGTTGCCCACGCCGATGAGCCACCACAGCGTAGTGTGCGGCATGCGCTGCGCCAGACCGCCCAGTTCATTCATGTCGCGCGTTCCGGCGGCATGCTGCACCGCGCCCGCGTTCAGAAACAGCCCGCCTTTAAAGAAACCGTGATTGAGGCAATGGAGGAGCCCCGCCGTGATGGCCAGCGGCGTGCCGATACCCAAGCCCAGCATCATGTAACCGATCTGGCTCACGGTCGAGAAGGCCAGCATGCGCTTCAAGTCGGTCTGTACCATGGCGTACATCACGCCCACGGCCATGGTGATCGTTCCTACCCACACCAGCGACGCGCCCCAATTAGCCGGCCAGACGCCGAAGCTGTGCATGCGCGCGGCCAGATAAACGCCCGCCGTCACGTAGCACGCTGCATGCAGCAGAGAGCTAACAGGCGTGGGTGCGGCCATCGCTTCCGGAATCCAAGTGTGGAGTGGCACCTGAACTGACTTACCGATCAATGCGACGAGCATCAGCAGAAAAACACCGACCGTGAAATTGTGCGCCACGGCAGGATCAGTCCAAAGGGCGCTGCCGGTGCGGTGATAGAGAATCAGAATCGCCGCCAGCAATCCGTAGCCGGCGATGTGGGTCATCAGCAGAACTTTACGGGCACCACTGACCGCTTCGCGATTGGTGTACCAGAAGCCGACCAGGCTGAATGAGCAGAGACCGATAACTTCCCAGCACAGATAAAGGAAAAAGAGATTGGCGCTGTAGACCAGGCCGATAAAGCCGCCGATGAAGATCAGCATGGTCGAATAGAACCGTGTCGCGGAGCGATCCTGCGCCATGTACGCGATCGAATAGAGGAGCACCAGGGCGCCCAGAAGCGCTCCCATAAAAGCGAACAGGACACTCAGCGCGTCCACATGAAACGCCAGCCTCAACGGTCCGTCCCACGGCAGGAGATTGAATTCCACAGCCCGTCCGTCCCGAACCAGGGGCATGGCGCCGGCCACGGAGAGCACCGCCGGAAGACAGGCGAGCAGGGCCAGAATCCCCTTCGTTCTGGCGGAACAGAGCCGCGCAAACAGAATCTGCAACGCTGCTCCCAGGAGGAGCGAGCACGGCGCAGCCAGAATAATGGCCACGACATTCATGGCGGTCGTATAGTCCTCGCCGCAAAAAAGTGATGTGATTGCAGTCACAGCCAGCCTTTCCAAAGCATGGAGTAGGCTGATCCGCCAGAATCGCTTTCTCCCGGCGAGGAGGTATTAAACATGAAGATGGACGGCCTCTGGTATACGCACTTTACTGCAGGTGAGGTGCAGGGTGACGGAATGGCAGTGTTGCGCGATGGAGAGGTTCTTGGAGGCGATCCTGCTCACACCTACACTGGCTCGTATACTTCTGACGGCCCTGAACTCTACCTTGACGTTCGCGTGAGTCCCTACGCAGGTCATGTTCCCGCGGACTTGGAGCGGCCAACGTCGTTTGTTCTGTGGGGTTCGGTAAACGGAGATTCGGGGAAGCTATCCGGTTGCGCAGGCAACAGGCGAGATTTCAAAGTCGTCGTCGATTTGCATCGGGCGGCGTGACCGCGCGTGCTTTTTCCGAATACCGCATCGGCAAATGAAATGTCCGCTTGATGGCTGCGGAGCCGCTTGGGTTTGAAGCCCGTCATCGCGCGGCAATTGTCACAGTACGAGACGTTTCGTCGATACCTATCGTTCGCATCGGATTGTTTGTCGAAACAGTCAGCATCACAATCAAACGTGACACTAGGCACATTCAAACACTTGCCGGCAGTAGCATGGTTCGCGGCGGACATTATTCGGGGATCATTTCGTACAGATGGCGCCGAACGTGAATGCGGCGGTTTCTATCACCGCTTCTGCAATGCGCGGCAAAGAGTGTCAGCTTTCTTCCTGTTTATTCTCCCGAGATAAAGTCCAGAAACCGAGGAAGCCTCTATTCGCGCTGCCTCTCAATCCGGCCATTTGAGAGCACGCCGCGCAAGTTGCGCCGCCGGTCCCCAGGGATCGGCGATTGTTGCGCGCATGGAGGTCTTTGCATAGCCCTACCTGCGGCACTGAGGCAGGAGAGGAGGAAGGATGCAGAGTGTGACCGCTGAGGTTTTGGATGCTCACGAAAGAGTGTTGATCGACCAGGCGATTGCCAGGCACGAGAAGTGTCCTGGCGCGCTGCTGGGAATCCTCGAAGCGGTTCAATCCGCCAATGCGCATAAATTCCTATCGATGGATTCTCTGCGTTACATCGCGAGCGAGACCGGCATCGCCCCCGCCAGGGTCTATAGCTCTGCGACGTTTTTTGCATTGTTCAATCTCCTTCCGCAGGGCGACAACGTGATCTGCGTGTGCCGTGGAACCGCCTGCCACACCAGAGGCTCACGCGATTTATTGGCGAAACTCTGTCTGGATCTCGGGCTCCGCGAGCGCGATCTGAGCGAGACCGGCGATGCCGATCAGCTGGCCCTCACCACTGCCGACCGCAAATTCACCATTCGCACGGTTGCCTGCTTCGGCCAGTGCGCATTGGCGCCGGTGGTTGAAGTCAACCACCATATCCTGAGCCACGTGAATGAGCGCACGCTTCAGCGGGAAGTGAAAGCTCTAACGCACGGGAGGAAATGATGCCGCGGATTCTGGATCTTGGCGGGTTCAATGCGGTGCGGGAGTCCGGACTCGCGAGACTGCAGCCGAACACTCCACGTATCACTGTCGGCATGGGAACGTGCGGCCGGGGCAACGGCGCGGAAGAGGTCTACCACGCCCTGAAGGAAGCCATCGAACGCAGCGGACAGGAAGTGCTGCTGGCCGGGGTGGGCTGCTTTGGCTCCTGCTTTCAGGAGCCCCTCGTGAGCGTCCGCTTTCCCGGAATGCCGCTGCTTCTATTGCGGCGCGTACATGCCAACGATGCCGTCCGCATTCTGGAGAGCTTGTCCACAAATTCGATGCCGTCTGATCTCATTTACTGCAAGATCGAGGAATGGGATCACATTACAGGGCACGTGAAATATGGCCAGGGCTACCCCGACGTCGCGCACTGGAACGCGATCCCATTTTTCAAGGGACAAAAGAAGATTGTTCTGCGCGATTGCGGACTGATCAATCCCGAAGACATCGAGGAGTATGTCGCTGTCGGTGGGTATCAGGCCCTCTACAAGGTACTGATCGATGGACGCCCCGAAAGCGTGATCGAGCAGATAAAGGCATCCCGGCTGCGCGGACGTGGCGGCGCCGGCTTTCTCACCGGCAATAAATGGGAGTTCCTGGCTAAGGCGAAAGCGGACACGAAATATCTCATCTGCAACGCCGACGAGGGCGATCCCGGCGCCTATATGAACCGCAATGAAATCGAAGGCGATCCCCATTCGCTGCTGGAGGGGATGATCATTGGCGGATACACGATGGGTGCGACTGAGGGCATTATCTACATCAGGGCGGAGTATCCGCTCGCAGTTCGCCGTCTGAGCGTGGCTATCGAACAAGCGCGAGAATATGGTCTGTTGGGAAACAACATCCTGGGCCGCGGATTCAACTTCAATATCCAACTGGTGCAGGGCGCGGGGGCCTTTGTTTGTGGGGAAGAGACCGCACTGATCGCTTCGCTCGAAGACTTCGCCGGCCGTCCTCGGCCGCGCCCGCCGTTCCCCGCGCAGAAAGGTCTGTGGGGTAAACCGACCAACATTAACAACGTTGAAACCTGGTGCAATATTGCGCCCATCGTGACGCGGGGACCCGCGTGGTTTGCCGAGACCGGCAGCGTAAAGAGTCCGGGGACCAAGGTCATCTCCCTGGTGGGAAAAATCCAGAACACTGGGCTGGTTGAGATGCCTCTGGGAACGCCACTGAGGACTTTCATCTACGACACGGGAGAAGGTGCACTGGCGGGGCGGCGCGTGAAGGCGGTTCAGACCGGCGGGCCTTCCGGCGGTTGCATCCCGGTCGAGATGCTCGATACTCCGGTGGATTACGAGAGCCTCGCACAACTCGGTTCGATCATGGGCTCCGGAGGAATGGTTGTTCTCGACGAAGACAATTGCATGGTCGACGTAGCGCGCTATTTCGTCGAGTTCACGCACTCCGAATCCTGCGGGAAATGTGTGCCCTGCAGGGTAGGCCTGAACAAGGCTCTGCGCATCCTGAACGCCGTCACCACCGGCAACGGAACCATGGAGCACCTGCTTGCTCTCGATGAGCTGAGCCGGATGGTTCGCGAATGTTCTCTGTGCGGGTTGGGCCAGTCTGCGCCTAATCCGGTTCTCACCACCATCCGCCACTTCCGCGAGGAATACGAGGATCACATCCTGGCCAGACGTTGCCGCGCCGGTGTGTGCCAGGAACTAGCTCTGTCTCCGTGTGAAAACAGTTGCCCGTTGCGGATGAACATTCCACGTTTCCTTGAGCTATATCAGGAAGGCCGACTCGAGGATGCGTTCGAGTCCGTCATTATGGATAATCCGTTGCCTGCGACGACGGGGAGGGTATGTCAGCATCCCTGCGACAATCGCTGCCGTCGCCAGTCCTTCGATGAAGTCGTGAATATGCGTGAGGTGCACCGCTATATTGCGGACGCGATCTACCAGTCCGAACGATTCGAACCCATGGTGCAACGGATTCTGGCGCGCAAACTTGAACCTACGGGTCGCAAGGTCGCAGTGGCCGGCTCCGGCCCGACCGGTCTCACAGCCGCCTTCTATCTGTCCATGCTGGGCCACGATGTCACCATCTTCGAGGAACACAGCGAAGCCGGCGGCATGCTGCGTTTCGCCATTCCAGAGTATCGGCTGCCCAAGTCCGTGCTACGAAGCGAACTCGATCTCATCGAGAGAGTCGGCGTCTCAATGGTGTTCAACACCAGGGTTGGATTCGACCTTCCGTTAAACGATCTTGAAAGCCGATTCGATGCTGTCTTCCTCTCCATCGGTACGTGGAAGGAGTCCTGGCTCTACCTACCCGGAACTGAGCTGAAGGGCGTATTTCCCGCTCTGCCGTTTCTCGAGTCGGTGGCTAAAGGCGAGAAGATGCCGCTCGGATCGCGGGTTGCCGTGATCGGCGGCGGCAATGCGGCTATCGATTCGGCGCGCACTGCATTGCGCATGGGTTCGCGCGTGACCATTCTCTATCGCCGTGAACGCAACGACATGCCTGCTATCGATGAGGAGATACAGGCAGCGGAAGAGGAGGGTGTGCGCTTCGTCTTTCTGGCAGCGCCGCATCGCATTCTTGGCGGATCCAGCGGAAATGTGAAGGCCATCGAGGTTGTCAAGACGCGGCTTGGCGAATACGACAAATCGGGGCGCAGACGACCCATTCCTACGGATGAAGTGTTGCGCTTCGAGTGCGATAACGTGATCCTTGCCGTGGGCGAGACTTTCGATCAGGATTTTTGCCGCGCTTCCGGATTGGAACTCAAAGAGGAAGGCACAATCAGGGTGGACCGTCTTTCTCTCGAGACCAGCCGCGCCGGTTTCTATGCGGGCGGAGACGTCATCACCGGCGCCTCCAATGTGTCCAATGCCATGGGCGGCGGCAAACAGGCGGCGCGCAAGATCGATGAGCGTCTGATGGGCGGGAATGTCATCGGAGAACAGCGCTGGGAGCGGCTGCTGCCGCAGTTCGAATACAGCCGGCAGGCGCCGGGAGAGCCAAGTCCCAGCCGCCGTCACACGGCGCACGCACTGCCCGCGGCCTCTCGTATCCGCTCACAGGAGGAAGTGGTCGCCGGGCTCGATTCGCAGGAAGTGCTCGAGGAGTGCTGCCGTTGCCTTCGCTGCGATTTGAAGACGCCGGTCAACTCCCACTAACACGAGAACGAGAAAGGAGCGCCGCTTTGCCGAGTAAAACGATCTCCGTCCGGATTGATGGCGAGTTGGTGGCTGCCCACGAGGGGCAAACGATTCTGGAAGCGGCCCGTGCCAACGGAAAGCAGATTCCGACGCTTTGCTATCTGAAGGGTCTAAGCACGGTTGGGGCGTGCCGTGTGTGCCTTGTGGAACTTTCTGGCACCGACCGCCTTTTGCCGGCGTGTACCACTCCGATTCAGGAGGGAATGTCCATTAGGACAAACTCGGCAAAACTTACTAACTACCGAAAGATGGCGGTTGAATTACTGCTGGTGGAACGCAATCACATTTGCTCGGTGTGCGTTTCGAACAGCCATTGCGAACTTCAGTCGCTGGCTCAATCGCTCGGCATCACGCATGCGAGCTACTCCTATAACAACCCTCGCCTTCCCGTGGATATGACGCATCCTCGCTTCGTCCTCGATCACAATCGCTGCATTCTCTGCACACGCTGCGTCAGAGTGTGTGCTGAGCTCGAAGGAGCGAATGTTTGGGAGGTTGCATCTCGCGGAATCTACTCGCGCATTGTCAGCGATCTCAGGGACGATTGGGGCCATGCGAAGAATTGCACAGGATGCGGCAAATGTGTCCAGGCTTGCCCAACCGGCGCACTTGCGGAGAAGGGCTATGCAGTTCACGAAATGGTGAAGCAGAGCGATGCTGTTACGCGCCTTGCATCTCAAAGAGCATCGGTCACCAATGGCACACGGTGACGAGTCAGCCTGAGTCCTGATGGGCAAAAGGCGGCATCGAGAACTCAAATGGGGCTCGCATTTCATGCAGGCGACTTGCGCAACTGGCGCACCGAGTTGCTGGAGTCGACCCACAGCGCCGATTTCATCATCTTTGCGAGAGCGGCGATAATTTGCGTCCCACCGATGACGACGGCAAGAGTGATTTCCGGGATAAGATAAAAGCCACCGGCGATGGCGCTTATGCCGACAAACCATTCAAGCACTATTGAGAATATCCGAAGAAATGTCATGGCTTACCTCGAAACTTTCGACCGGTGAGAGTGCTGGTGTGGCGCGCCATTGGGCCGATTCAAACGCCTCCGGCACCATCATGAGGTTAGGTATTCGAGTGCCGAGTCCAAGACTCGGCACCAGGCTCCTTCGCTTTACATAAGAGCGTAGAGATTCCCGTCCATCCCGCCGAAATAGACCACATTGTCCGCGACCACAGGCGAAGAAAGGATTTCTCCGATCGTCTCCAGCTTTGCATAGGCACCTACGACGTCCAAGTAGAAATCCGAAGGAAACGCGCCGAAGTAATTGCTTGTTCCATCGGGGTTTGTAAACGCCGGGCCATTCTGCTTTGCCGCATCGGTCGTGTATGTCCACGCCATGGTCTTATTTGCCAGATCCACTGCGTTCATCGTCCCAGCGGTCGAACCGACGTACAGCATGTTCCCTGCAATCGCTGGCGACGAGTACACCGGCCATCCTTTGAAGTTGATGGAGTACTCTATGTTGCCCGTTTTCGCATCCGCCGCATACAACAGCCCTCCGTACGAGATCGCAAAGAACACCTTGCCATTGCTCACCGCGGGCGATGTCAGAATCCACGTCCCGCCTGTGAAATACGCCCACTTGGTTTTCCCTGTGAACTCGTCAACCGCATACATATGCGAGTCACGGCAACCGAAATACACTGTGCCGTCTGCTACCGCGGCCGATGATTGAATGCCAACCCTGTCCGCTCGGGACTCTCTGAATTGCGACCCGCGGAGCTTGAATGTCCTCAACCTATCCGACCGGTGAGACCTGGTCGACGACTATGTAACGATGGGGTTCTGTGTGTTGTTAAGCGGCTTCATCTTTCGCTAAGTTGGTCGCGGCGATTCTCGCATTGCCCAGCAGTTCATCAAGAATGAACAGAGCGCGTAGCATCATTGCGCTATGCCGACTAAGCGCATTCCGTTCTCAAGTACGGTTGTTTCCTGCACCGTTCACGGCGTCGATAACTTTGCCGGCAGCATTGGTTCGACTCCTATCCGTGATCTAGATCACGTCTTCGGTTCCCGCGGCTGAATCCTCTCGCTTCGGAGTAATATTGCAGGCAAAGACAGTGTGGAATGTAAATAATTCGAGGTCTGCATCGTTCGCATAGTCTGAGGTCGGAACGAGGAGCGCCGTGTGGTTGATAAGAACGGCCGAACGAATCTCGTAAACCGTCTCAGCGGCTCGATCCCCGACGATTTGTGCGTGTCCATCGGTCGGCAATCGTCAATATCGAAAGCATTCTGCATCTCGAGCCGATCTCTCACGGTGAGTTCGACGTTGTTCTGAAAGACGCTTCGCGAACTAAAGTCGGCCGAACTTATCGCTCAGAGCTTGAAAAGGTTGGGCCAGTCGCTCTAGTTTCTGGCAGATCCCAGCTGCTGCTCGGCCTCCTGCAAAAGCGCAAAACCGTTGCCAAGGATCTTTGGTCCGTCTACGGAGCAAGTCGATCGGACTCGATCGGCCGTCAGGTCCCGTGCGGATCAGCGTCCAGGACGAACTCGGACGACCGAGAAAAGATGGATCATGGAATCGCAGAGTAGCGACTCACTGGGAAGGACGGAGCAGTGGATTGCACTGGCGCTCTGCGCAGGGGCGTTGTTGAGCAGGGCTATGGAGCATCTCGTTGCCAAGGGACCGGCCTACGCCCAGTCCTTCGGTCCGGACTGGCTCCCGATTGCCGCTATCGGGTTCGCCGCGGCGGGGATCATGCGACTGGATGGTTCGCCCCGGTGGCTTCGCTTACAGCGGGCGCTCCTATGGAGCGGTTTCCTGCTGGTGATATGGGGTGCGAATGGGCTACCGTTCGACCTGCTTACTATGGCAGGCCTGATCGGCGGCCCGGCGACGGGCCGCCCGGCAAGCGTCGACTGGCAGGGGCTGACTACTCGGACGTTGGCTTTAGCCGCCGCCGTCGTGCTCGCGCGTCTCGCCCTGGCGCGCCCGGCCGCCTCTGCATCCACTCGCGTAGCTAGCTGGTACGGTTACGCCGCGTTCGTGCTCGCGCTGCCTTACCCGGTTCTCAGGACGCACTGGGCGCTGGGAGGGACGCTCGGGCTCAGTCGGCCCGGCGCGGCCTGCTGGGTCATGGTCACCACGCTAGCCAGCGGCCGCGATACAGGCGTGAAGGGCATCGCGGTCTGGGTTCCTTGTCTCTTCTACGGCAGCTGGCTCCTCTTTGCCATTGCCGAGGGTGCCGCCACCCGCTCGTATCAATTGCGTAGTGCAGCTCTCCGAATGTCCTCGCCGACGTAAGCAAGCGCTCTTCTAGAAGGTGACCGTGGCGCCACTTGCCGTCGATCTTGATATACTTTTTGAGATTCGCCTTGGTGTTGTGCGTACTATCCATGCTTACGATCCAGCATGGTACCGGCGTTCTCCGAAGCAGGCGAAAAAGCTGCATTCCAATGCAGCGAGTCTCAAATTCGGATAGTAAATCGGGATTAATCATACGAGCGATTGATTTCAATGGGCGGGAGTAGTTCAGTGGTAGAACGTCAGCTTCCCATATAGAATTTTTGGAACAGCCACGAGAAATCCAAGAAAAACGCTGGAAACCGCATGAATGCTGAGGTTTCTTCAACCTCTCTCTGTCAGAGTTTTTGTCCCATCCACCGTCAAATTTCCCACTTTTTGCCAACTTTTGGGGGTGTGGACACCAAATATGGACACCAAATTCCGTGTCGAGAATCCACCTTTTCGTTCCCAAACCTTCGTGTTAAAAAAACGCTCGGTCGGCCTGACCAACTCGTCACCCGCCAGCGGCGGCCCGGAAGCCGGAGATGTTCGCCGACACCGCGATGTGCCGAGGTTCAACCGAGGTAGGTTAACCTCGTCGCGTGGCTCAATTTTATAATTGTCGGATGTTCGACGGACATCTCCTCGTACTATTTCTCGCTGCCGCAACTCTGCTTGCGGTGACTCCCGGCCCCGGAATCTTCTATGTCCTCACCCGTACCCTCGCTGGAGGTAAGCGAGAAGGCATACTTTCGGCTTTCGGCACTTTCGTCGGCGGTTTGGTTCACGTCGTAGCCGCTGCTTTTGGCTTGTCTGCGGTGTTGGCCGCATCGGCTACAGCCTTCGCTGTGGTCAAGTACGCTGGGGCAATTTATCTTGTCTGGTTAGGATTCCGAATGATTCGGACACGAAACGTGCCGATGGATGAGCCCTCTGAGGTACGCACTACGAATCTCGCATTCCGGCAAGGCGTGGCTACAGAGATTCTGAACCCCAAGACGGCTCTGTTCTTCCTCTCGTTCCTCCCTCAGTTCGTAAATCCAACCCTTGGGAGGGTTGTGCTCCAATTTCTGCTGCTCGGCGTTTTGTCAGTTTCGCTGAACACCACCGCAGACCTGCTCGTGGTTTCCTTCGCTGCCCCGATTGGCACCCGGCTGCGGTCAAGTGTGCGTTTCCGGCGCAACCAGAGAGTAGCCTCTGGCGTT